>ERZ1292633.258-Hain-H41-02um-R1-258-length-67594-cov-43_pt1 | contig 67594 bp, 49 predicted proteins | sample MGYA00564406_ERZ1292633 | MGnify/ENA primary metagenome ERZ1292633 (study PRJEB36523, sample SAMEA6512639) | groundwater metagenome | collected 2019-01-08 | study: AquaDiva: Metagenomics assemblies of 32 groundwater samples
AATGTGCCCTGAATGAAATAAATCAGCTACCATGCGGGTATAGACGCGTTTTTGCGGTCGATTCCTAGGCCAAATCGGAATTTCCCGATTTAAACGATTCATTGCTTGTTCCATCCATTGCCGTGTGCGTAATGCCAATACATCATCGGGGTCTTTGAGCGTGATTTGATGTGCATAGCACCAAGTTTTTGCTAGATTTCCAGTAAGCCAATATTGCGCCATCCGATGATAAGCATAGCAACGTATCAGCAAGGAAAATTTTTGTAAATTGCGTGCTGAAACAACAGTATCCCAATGTGGGTTCGGCGTACGCCAATCGCCATAAAATGCTGTGAGGATTTTTTCCGGTTGTTGCGGAAACCATGCTTTACCATAGTCGGTAGCCTGTTGTATCAAATCAAAAAGAGGAAAAACTGAAACTCGCTGGTATTCTGGTGGATGGTTAGGTAAAGAAAATCCGCCGGTAATCGTGTTCGTGGATGGATGTTTTTGTAGGCCGCAAACGTCCAAGGTTATACCTAACTCAGGATGTACATAATCCTGGTAATTGGCATATTGGATACGCATTGGCACTTTGATCCAGCCTGCTTGCTCTAAAGCACTACAACACGTATGCCAGAATTCCATCCATACTGCGATATCCAAGTCCTTGTCAAAATCCAGCAAACGGCCATTGCGAACCAGGCCCAACAATGTGCCAGCAAATGGAAATGCAGGAACATTCTGTTTGGCAAGCTCAGCGCAGGTTTTCCATAACAATGCTTCTGCTTTTCCAGACGCAAAAACATTGTCTTCACTTATTTCATGGCTATCGATCAGTTGAGATTTTTCTTGTTGGCGAGGTACTTTGCCTGATTTTGCATAGGTTAATAAATGGCTAATGGAATCTACAAAGCGTGCCTGTGCGGTCGGTAAATCCAACGATAAAAAACTGGCGGTACCGAGTATATGCGCCCATTGTGCTTTATGAAAATCACTTTGTGTCTGTGCATATATTTTTTCTGCATCGATAAGAACCTCTGGGATACGATCAGTGCGCATGGCCAGGGCACACCACATGCGTGCAACATCAATGGAATCAGGATGCTCTTTTTTTAAAGGCGCTAAAATATCATCTGCATCGTGATACTTTCCGGCTGTAATCAAGGTTCTCGCTTCGAGTAATAAATCCTTCAGTTTGTCATCCATGGCTCTAAATTTTAAATGGTAATAGGTTGTATTTTGTATGATTAACGTACATTGTATTTTAATCAATATTCGTTATAATAGGAATAATTCTCATTATTGTTATTATTTGATGAGAAGAAATAAAAATATATACGCGAAGCATTTTATCGATTAATGATATCGCTCGGTTGTTGATCAATACCATTGAAGCTAGGCGCAGCAATTCAATAGTAATGCGCTATTTGCTGACTGAATTAAGAGCAATTTAGTCACTCCAGTTTATAGGGGAATAGTATGGCTGCAACCGAGATTTTAGAGGAGAAATTATTATGGCGATTACTCAAGTACAGCGCCCTAACTTAGGTTCAGGAGCTATCAAGTTTATAGAAGGACTACCTTTTGAAGGAATTGGGTCTGCCGGTTTCACAGCAAACGATCTACTCATCACAGGTGATGAATTTGACAATATCTTGGAGGGTGGCGCTGGTCATGACGAGCTGGTAGGGGGCGGCGGTAATGATGTGCTGAAAGGAGGTTTAGGCAATGGTATTTTAAAAGGCGGTGATGGCAATGATGATTTGGATGGGCAAGAGGGCACAGAAAAACTATTCGGTGGCGCTGGTGACGATATTCTACGCGCGGGTTATGGATACGATCGATTAAGTGGTGGCGATGGTAATGACACGTTTGGTTTTTATGCGTTAGGACATTATGAAGTGGATGATTTTACGCTCGGGCAAGATCGATTGTTTTTTGATATTGCCGGCATTACGCAATTATCTGAATTAGTTCCTCATATCACTCGGATTAGCAATATTACAAACGATTCAAGAGGTGGCACTCGCTTTGATTTTGGCCCTAATGCTTCGATCGAGCTGGTGGGTGTGAAGTTGGCGGATCTGACCGCTGAAATGATCGTTTTTGATATTTAGTTTTACAATTATTAACGCTGTTAGTTTAGAGTCTTTCTAATACTCCTTGGGGCGGCAGTTACTTTTGGTTGGGCAATTGCCGCGCTACTCCCTATCTTTGCCTTTGCGATGGCTTCTCTTTAGCAAAGCGATTTATTGACTATTCTTATCTACGCCGGACATCAGAAATTTAACCAGTATCGCAAAAATAAACGGGACGGTACTCAATGCTGTGACCATATAGTGTTCGGAAGTAAATTGATCGCCTTCGTCCATGATGATGTAACCCAAGAAGATCGCAACGGGGGCAATCAGTGAAAGAATGATGATTAAATTAAAAAATCGATTCATAAAACAAAACTCCCTACAAAAAAGTAATCCAGTTAACGGGTTATTAAAGTATAAATCCGTTAGTGCAGAAATGCACAGCTTAGACATTCCAAAATGATCATCATGATTTTTGTTGCGCAATCACTTTAAGCGTAAAATAGCGAATTTGAAGTTTGATTGCTTATGGTGACGGAACTTGTACTGATCATTACCAATTATCCTGACAAGGAAAGTGCAACGGCATTGGCTGAAGATTTGATCAAACAACATTTGGCTGCATGCGTGAATATTTCCAGTGCTTGTCATTCGGTCTATCGTTGGCAAGAAAAAATCACATCGGCGGAGGAATTTCCTGTTTTGATCAAGACCCGGCGACAACACTATGACCAGGTTGAGCAATTGATCAAGATCATGCATCCTTATGAACTTCCAGAAATAATCATGGTTCCTATAGTAGGTGGCTTGACTGACTATTTGCAATGGATCAATGACGAAACAATGTTATCTGAAAAACACTAAAAACTCATGTTAAAAAGAATAATCACTTCGATATTATTATTTTCTGCGCTATTGTTAATGAGTGTGACTACTTATGCGCAGGAAAGCAGTTCTTCAAGTTTGTTTTCGAAATTACAACAGCTCGGTATTAAACTCGGGCAAAGCAATCCTCAGGAATTATTGCCGCCTGACGAAGCGTTCAAAATCTCAATTGAAGTTCGTGATGGCCAAACGCTCGTGGCTAATTTGACGCCCGCTAAAGATTATTATCTTTATCGCGACAAAATCGTTTTTGAACCGAAAGATGCGGGTACCACTATCGAGACGGTTGTGTTGCCGCCGGGAGCAATGAAAGACGATCAGACTTTTGGTGCAACAGAAGTTTATTATGAGTCTATTCAAGCGATCATTACGTTAAAACGTGAAGATGGCGTCAGTGAACAGCCTTTGACACTCGCTGCAAGTTATCAAGGATGCAACGAGCCAGTGGGTGTTTGTTATGCGCCCATTCATAAAACAATGGACTTGACTTTGCCGGCTGTTAAAGCAGCGATTGGTGCGGTTGCTGAGGCGATGAGCAAACCTGCGACAGCGGCGCAAATGGATAATAACGCTACATTATTTCAGATGCCTGGATCAGGCACATCCGCTGGCCCGGCCATTGAAACCGAGGCCTACAAAATTGACCAGATGTTCAAAACCGGCGATTTTTGGCTGATTCTGACGGGATTTTTTGGTATTGGCTTATTATTGGCATTTACGCCTTGTGTTTTTCCGATGTTTCCGATTTTGTCTGGGATTATTGCGAATCGAGGTGAAAGCATTACTAAAACGCATGGTTTTATTCTCGCTTTGGCCTATGTTCTGGGTATGGCAATTATGTATGCCATTGCTGGGATTGCGGCCGGACTATCAGGGACTATGCTATCAGTTGCATTACAAAACGCTTGGGTACTAGGAACATTTGCATTAATTTTCGTGTTGTTGTCTTTTTCTATGTTCGGGTTTTATGAGTTGCAATTGCCCAATGCATTACAAACGAAATTATCGGAAGAAGCGGGTCATATCAAAGGCGGTCATCTAACGGGTGTTTTTGGCATGGGCGCCTTGTCGGCTTTGATTGTGGGGCCTTGTGTAGCCGCGCCTTTGGCGGGTGCTTTATTGTATATCAGCCAAACGCGCGACGTTGTTTTGGGCGGCTCGGCTTTATTCGTGATGGCGTTAGGTATGGGGGTGCCTTTATTGTTATTGGGGGCCTCAGCCGGAGCGTTGCTACCGAAGGCCGGCGCTTGGATGGAGTCAATTAAACAGTTTTTTGGCGTACTATTGTTGAGCGTTGCTATTTGGCTCATTTCTCCGGTGATCAACGAAGTCGTGCATATGCTGTTATGGGCTGCGTTGTTGATTATTTCAGCGATTTATTTGCAAGCGATCGACCCATTGCCAGAAAGAGTTTCTGGGTTATGTCGGTTTCTCAAAGGAGTTGGTGTCATTGCGTTGCTTGTTGGCGTTGCATTATTGATTGGTGTTTTATCGGGCAGTCGCGATGTATTGCAGCCATTATCCAAAATCGGGATTGCTGGATCGACTTCGATCAATAGTTTGAAAACAGATAATGCAGGAATGACCAGCTACGAATCGTTACCCTTCCGGCGCGTCAAAACTGTGGCAGAATTGGACGAAATTGTTCGGCAATCAAATAATCAATATTTGATGGTTAAGTTTTATGCAGATTGGTGTGTTTCGTGTAAAGAAATGGAACGCTTCACGCTTTCGGATGCGCAAGTACAAGCACGTTTGGAAGATGTGATGTTGCTTACCATTGACGTAACAGAAGGTAATCCCGATGATATGGCCTTACTGAAGCGATTCAATTTATTCGGTCCCCCTGGTATTTTATTTATTGATCGTCAAGGTAACGATATACCCGATGTCAGAGTCATCGGTTTCTTGAATAAAAATGATTTTCTCGCGGTGCTTAACGCCATTCTGATTTAATTATGCCTTTCAATCTTAAAATAGCAGAAAGCTATTTCATTGATTGCAGTCAACTCAAACAATAATAAAATAAAGGAAATCGGTATGGCTAAATTGAAACAACTTTTTATTTATGGGCTTTTGGCAGCATTGGCAATTACTACCGGTTTTATGCTGCGTAGCCAACTCATGGGCGGTGGATCGCAATCGCTTTCGGGGGAACAAAGTAAACAAGGCGCGAAAGCGCTTTTTGCGACGACTTTGCCCGATATACAAGAGGTGGAGCAAAGTGTTTCTCAGTGGCAAGGTAAGGTGATCGTAGTGAATTTCTGGGCGACCTGGTGTACGCCCTGCCGTGAAGAAATTCCAGAGTTTATCGAAGCTCAGAAAAAATTTGGCGAACAAGGTTTGGTGATTGTAGGGATTGCCATTGATCAATTAGACAAAGTCAAAATGTTCAGCAAGGAATTTGGTATCAATTATCCTGTGTTGGTTGGAGGTATAGGTACTTGGTCATTGCTGGAAGCGACGGGTAATCAGCAGTCAGCGCTGCCTTACACGATAGTCCTCAATCGTGAAGGAGAAATAGTGGATAGTTATTTAGGTCGAATCAATCTGGAAAAGCTGGAAAGCCAAATTGTACCCTTGTTAAAAGAACAATCGGATAATCGACAATCTTGATAAATAGAAATTTTGGTTCCACTGAGTTTCTAGGTCAAATCATTTTTGCTACTTAACATTATCATGTAATATTTCAGGAAGGAATGGAGTGCTTTGGTTATCGGCGTATGAGGAATTGTCTGGTTTTATACTGTATTCTGATTTACTAGACTTTTAAGTAAAGCAAGTCATTTAAGATGGGAAGTGCATTGAAAGTAGCCATAATACAAAGCTAAGAAGTGATGAAATGTTCCACTATTCTGTTTGGAGATATTTATCGTGATACAGCCTGGTCGTTTTATCGTTCTTCTCTTGCTGGTACTGTTGGTTTTTCTTTCCAGTTGCGTATCTACATCAAGCCCAGTCGGTATGGAAGAGAAATATCATGACGTGAGTCTTACGACTAGGTTTATGAGGCTATTCTGGATGAGCCGTCTTTAAGGCCTTTTGATATCAATGTCAGAACTCAGAAAGGAATCGTTGAGTTAAGCGGTTATGTCAATTCGCGAGATGATATGGATAAGGCTATCGAAGTCGCTCGCAGGATCAGCGGTATAAAGTCTATCAAAAATGATATGCAAATCCGGGCTACCGGAGATTATTGATGATTTGAGACCAATAGTGCAATGGAGTTGGTTTGAGTGGCCTTTCAAATTGCTATAAAACTGATACGGAAGCAAGGTGTTAGCAGATCTGATACTGATTATCCATTTTTTCTATGTTTTATTTGTCGTTGGAAGCTTGCCGCTTATTTGGTTTGGAGCGTGGTTTAAATGGGTTTTTGTCAGGTCAGTTTGGTTTCGTTACTTACATCTTGCGGCAATTGTATTGGTAGTGATTGAGTCTTTGTTGGGTGTTGTGTGTCCATTGACGTCATGGGAAAACGCTTTACGCCGAGTTGACACGGAAAGCGGCTTTATTCAGCAATGGCTGCATCGAATCATATTTTATGATGTGTCTGAAAACGTATTGACAGTCATCTATGTTGTGTTTGCTGGTTTGGTTGTGATGACGTTCAAATGGGTGCCCATTCATTCGAATAGAAATCAAACGTTATTTCCCAAAAACAACTGAACTGTTTTCAATTTTCTCTGCAATCATTTCTTCTTCCGATTCAGATAAGACCAGCAATTCCTCGATATTTGGTTCAAATGATTCTTCATCAAATGCGATGTCTCCATCCGCCTGTGGTTTGCCATGTGCTTTCAAGTTAATAAAATCATAACGAGAGGCATCAGCCAAATGGGAGAGCTGAATGTTTTGAAGGGCGCGGAACATGGTTTCTAATCGACCAGGAAATTTTTTATCCCACTGCTGCAACATTTCTTTAATGACTTGACGTTGTAAATTGGGTTGTGATCCGCATAAATTACAAGGAATGATAGGAAAATCTGCAATTTCAGCATAAGTAACTAAATCTTTTTCCTTGCAGTAAGCTAATGGTCGGATGACGATATGCTTTCCATCATCACTGACTAGTTTGGGTGGCATGGCTTTTAATTTGCCACCGTAAAACATGTTTAAGAATAATGTTTGCAGGATATCATCGCGATGATGCCCCAGTGCGATTTTAGTTGCTCCCAATTCAGTCGCTACACGATACAACACGCCACGACGTAATCGCGAACAAAGACTGCAGGTCGTTTTACCTTCAGCAATAACCCGTTTGACAACGCTGTAAGTATCTTGCTCGACGATGTGAAAAGGTATGCCGATGCGCGTTAAGTAACTGGGTAATACTTGTTCGGGAAACCCGGGTTGCTTCTGATCCAAATTGACGGCGACTAATTCAAATGACACCGGTGAATGCGCCTGTAAGTTGCGTAAAATATCTAATAAGGCGTAGCTATCTTTACCACCCGATAGGCACACCATGACTTTGTCATTTTTCTCAATCATGTTGAAATCGGCAATGGCTGTACCCACCTGTCGACGCAGGCGTTTTTGAAGTTTATTGGTGTTATATTGCTGTTTGTTTTGCATGGGTATTATTATGTAAGGATATTGCTATCAGCGTCGCAGCTTGTGGGATGCGTCACACAATATTAGACAAATCGTGTGGAACAATTTAGCATGGCCCAATTCTAATGAGTGGCAGATGTTTGAATTAAAAGTTATTCGTAAACTGTTAGAAAATATAAGATCCCAACCAAGTGAGGTGGCCAATTATACCAGCAAGCGTTGAAGTACTTTTAAACGAAGCGTGATTGGTTTGTACATAGAGAGAGTAGTGGCATAGATAGACTGGCTTGGTTTTTATGGGGCATCAATAATTTTGGAGAACAAATGAAGATAAAAGACTTTTCTCGGTATACCCGATCAATATTCGCAATCGGTTTATTGGGTATGACCTCGCAAGCGATCGCGACTACTACCGTAGAGGTATACAAAAGCCCCACCTGTGGTTGTTGTAGCAAATGGGTCGATCACATGCGTGAGAATGGATTTACCGTTAATACACACGATGTTGGTAATAAAGACATTCGCAAGAAATCAGGTATTTCTGAAACACTGGGTTCTTGTCATACCGCATTGGTTAATGGCTATGCCATTGAGGGCCATGTACCGGCAGCGGATATCATGCGCTTGTTGAAGGAAAAACCTAAAGCAGTTGGTTTGTCCGTGCCAGATATGCCGCATGGAACGCCTGGTATGGAGGGTTCTCGTGTTGATCCATATAATGTATTGTTAATTAAAGAACCCGATCAATCACGCAAGGACACCACTATCTATAATCGTTATGATCCGTATGCAAAACAAGCAGGAAAAACTGAGCCCGTAGCGGCCGAGGCTGAAAAGAACAGTTCCATAATGCGGCTGAAACCGTAATTTGACTGCATGTTTAAATATTATTTGGGGATATTCACGTTTGTAATGACGTCATTGCTGGGCTGTAAGGAAGCGACAACCTTCAGTTCTCTGCCAGGTATTAGTGGAAATCATTTCACTACAATGATCAAGCAAACTTTTAATTCCGAACAAGTCATGTGTGGTGAAAAAGTATACGCTGCCAATTGCGTGGGTTGTCATGGACCAAACGGTGCGGGTACACCGGATTGGCGTAAACCTAATTCAGATGGCAAATATCCTCCGCCTCCGTTGGATGGAACCGCGCACGCATGGCATCATTCTACCGATGTTTTGAAGAAGACGATTTTGAAAGGTACACCTCCAGAAATTGGATCTATGCCGGCATGGGAAGGTAAGCTGACAGAGCAGCAAATTGATGATGTCATCGTTTGGATTAAATCGTTATGGCCTGTCGAGATTTACGATTTATGGTATAAAAATTTTGAAAATAAACAATAACGTAATTAGCGATTCTCAAATAGTTTTTGTGTGAATTTATTACCTTCGGATTGAATAGCTTTTGAGAATCTATCGGGTAGGTGGCTCTGTTCGCGATGAACTGCTAGGGCTGCCAGTGAAAGATCGAGATTATGTCGTAGTAGGCGCAACACCCGAGAGTTTGGTGCGCTTAGGTTATCGTCCGGTCGGTAAGGATTTTCCGGTTTTCCTGCATCCTGAAACCCATGAAGAATATGCACTTGCGCGCACAGAACGAAAAACATCTCGAGGATATAAAGGATTTGAAGTTTTAACTTCTCCTCAAGTTACCTTAGAAGAAGATTTAGCCCGGCGCGACTTAACGATCAATGCCATTGCCAAAGATGAAGCAGGTCAAATTATCGATCCATTTAATGGTGTATCGGATTTAAAAGCAGGTATCTTACGACATGTCAGTCCGGCATTTTCTGAAGATCCGGTTAGGATCTTGCGCGTTGCTCGATTTGCTGCACGGTTTAATTTCCAAGTAATCCCTGAAACGTTGTCACTCATGAAGGATATGGTGCAAAACGGCGAGGTCAATGCACTGGTCGCCGAACGTGTTTGGCAAGAATTGGCAAAGGGTTTGATGGAAGATGTTCCATCGAAGATGTTTTTAACTTTGCGCGATTGTGATGCATTGGCATGTATTTTGCCCGAGGTGGATGCGTTATTTGGTGTTCCACAGCCTGAGCATGCTCATCCTGAGATAGATACAGGTATTCATGTTATGTTGGTGATTGATTATGCTGCAAAAAAAAATTATCCATTGACCGTGCGTTTTGCAGCATTGACGCATGATCTTGGTAAAGCCGCAACGTCCCGAGAATTATGGCCGCGGCATATCGGTCACGAAACGCGTAGTATTGGTTTAACTGAAAAGTTATGTAACCGGATACGCGTGCCGAAAAATTGCCGAGATTTGGCGTTACTGGTCGCACGTTATCATGGCGATGTCCATCGCGCGGGTGAACTGAGGCCTGCGACTATGGCTGATATGCTGCAGGCAACCGATGCTTACCGGAAGCCACAACGATTTGAAGAATTTTTACAAGCGTGTGCGTGTGATTTTTATGGGCGTCCGGGATATGCGGAAAAACCGTATCCACAGCTGCCACGCTTACAGCAAGCATTAGTAGCAGCAAAGCTTGTAGATGCAGGCGCAATTGCAATTGCATTACGTGAAACGAATCTCGATTCAAAAAAGCTGCCTGATACAATACAACATAAGATTCGTGCTGCACGTATCGATCAAATAGAAGCATCAATAAAAACGTGGATATGAAAATCTGCTACGCTATACACATAGAATTGCCTTGAACTTGTCACATGCCTAATACTGATTGTTCGTCTCTTTTGGAGGGTAAATTATGGCCATAAAAGAATGGTTAATCACGAGTTTTATTGTCGCAAATATGTTAATCAGCAACGTGGCGTTTTCTGAAAAAACATTGCTCAATGTTTCCTATGATCCGACCCGTGAGCTTTATCAGGAATTTAATGTGGCTTTCGCCAAATATTGGCAAGAGAAAACAAAGGAAATTGTTACTATTCAACAAGTACATGGTGCCTCCGGCAAGCAGGCCCGTTCAGTAATAGAAGGCTTGGAGGCAGATGTTGTTACATTAGCCTCTGCAAATGATATTGATAACATTGCTGAGAGGGCAAAATTATTACCTGAGAATTGGCAGAAACGCCTAGCACTGCATAGCACGCCTTATACCTCAACGATTGTTTTTTTGGTACGAAAAGGCAATCCGAAAGGGATTAAAGACTGGGATGATTTGGCGCGCTCCGGTATCGAAGTGATTACTCCAAATCCGAAGACTTCCGGCGGTGCGCAGTGGAATTATTTGGCGGCTTGGGAGTATGGCAAGCGTAAATTTAGCGAAGAGAAAGTTAAGGAATTTGTTAGAAATATTTACGGCAATGTACCGGTCATGGATTCCAGTTCAAGAGGCGCAACAGCAACTTTTGTGGAACGCGGTGTTGGTGATGTTTTTATTGCTTGGGAAAAAGAAGCATTACTAGCCATAAGAGAACATGGCACTGATAAATTTGAAATTGTTGTTCCATCGCTGAGTGTCCTTGCACAACCTCCTGTTGCAATCATTGACAAAGTGGTTGATAAAAAAGGTACGCGATCAATTGCTGAAGCCTATCTGAAATATCTTTATTCAGAAGAAGGACAGGAAATTGCAGCCAAGCATTTTTATCGGCCCACTAATGCGAATATTGCCAAGAAATACGCTGGTCAGTTTCCAACGATCGAGTTATTTAAAATTGATGAAGCATTTGGGGGCTGGAAAAGCGCATACAAAACCCATTTCGCGGAGGGCGGCACATTTGATCAGATTCATTCACAAGAATGATCTAGGTTTGTGCTAGACGCACGTGCAAGGTGATAAGGCCGAAAGGGTTGGTTTCATTTAGTTCAAGGATCGGGATCGGATTAAGGTTCATTTTATGAAGGGATTGTTAGCAATGATGGGTGTTTTAAGTACAGATTCAAAAATACTGATAATTTTACTGATGACTGTGACTGGCTATACTCAAGTTTATGCGGATGCTATTGGCTTTATTGCGGATGAACATCAGCTTTCTACTAAAGAAAAAAGGGTCGGCGAAGCTTATTATCGCGACGATATGAAATGGATGATTTACCAAGCAGAAGTTTCCGATGACAACCCATTTTATCAAATCTTTCTGAAAAATATTGCTAGCGGTGATGTAAAGCAGGTGTCGCCAGGTACTGGAAAAACGACTTGTGCGTGGATTCATCCTGAGCAAGATAAAGTATTGTTCTCATCTACACATGAGGATTCTGAAGCAAAAAATAAAATGAATGCTGAGATTGAGCAAAGGAAATCCGGTGTACAACATTCTTATGCTTGGGATTATGATGAATATTATGATATTTATGAAACTGATTTTACGGGTGGAGGAATCAAGAATTTAACCCAGACATTGGGTTATGATGCGGAAGCATCGTGGTCGCCTGATGGTAAAAAGATTGCTTTTGCTTCTAATCGACGCGCATATGCGGAAAAATTGTCTGATGAAGAAGCGGCTTTATTTAAAGCGAATCCTTCTGCATTAATTGATATTTATATCATGGATGCGGATGGTTCGAATGTGAAGCGTTTAACGCAAACCAAAAGCTATGACGGCGGGCCATTTTTTAGCCCGGATGGGAAAAGAATCGTGTGGCGACGTTTCTCTGATAATGGTCGGGAAGCTGAGATCTTTACTATGAACATTGATGGCACTGATCAGAAGCAGATTACCCGTCTGAATAAGTTGTCATGGGCGCCTTTCTATCATCCTTCAGGAAAATACATTATTTTTACTACTAATTTACATGGACACCGTAATTTCGAACTATATATCGTGGACACGGACGGTAAAAACGACCCGGTACGGGTAACTGATCTAGAAGGTTTTGATGGTTTGCCAGTATTTACACCGGATGGTAATTATCTGACTTGGACCAGTGATCGTACACCCGAAAAAAAGGGCCACTTATTTCATGGTAAGTGGAATCACCCAAAAGCTTTAGAGGGTCTTTCTTTGAAGTAAAAGCTAACTTTGAAGATCTGAATATTGACTTTATCATCCTGAATTCGATAAAGTTTTGATTGATGGGATATTTTATGGAATACTTCCATACTGTTTTAATTTGATCGGCGATAAATCATCTTTGTTTTGTCTTAAGAAGTTTTCTGATCCGAGTACATGGGTAATTGATGCTACCTATGCGTGAAGCTGGGCGAGCTGATATTTTCATAGTAAATATTATTTGTTTTGAGCATTTATGTTGGGTTTTTTTGTTTAATCTCTTCCGAGTTTAATTCCTTGCTGCTTGCGGTGGGGCGCTTTATTTGGAAAATGACTAGAGAGTAATGGTAATGAAAGTTAGTATCTTTGGTACAGGTTACGTCGGTTTGGTTACTGGTAGCTGTTTGGCAGAAGTCGGTCACAATGTGTTTTGTATCGATATTGATCAGAATAAGATCGATAATTTGAATAAAGGTATTTTGCCGATATGGGAACCCGGGCTTGAAAATATCGTTGAACGTGGCGTGCGTGAAGGACGCTTACATTTTACTACAGATGCAGCTAAAGCCATTGAACACAGTGAAATCCAAATCATTGCCGTGGGTACTCCACCGAGTGAAGATGGGTCTGCAGATCTACAGCATGTTTTAAAGGTTGCCGAGGATATTGCTCGAAACATGCAGGATTATAAAGTAGTGCTGAATAAATCAACTGTTCCGGTAGGTTCGGCAAAAAGGGTGCAAGCAAAAATCAACCAGATATTGACTGAGCGCGGGAAACAAATTCCATTCGATGTGGTTTCCAATCCAGAGTTTCTAAAGGAAGGCGCGGCTGTCGATGACTTTATGAAACCGGATCGTATTATCATTGGAACGCAATCGGCAAAGGCGAAAGAATGCATGATTGAGCTTTATGAGCCCTTTAACCGCAATCATGAACGCACTCTATTCATGGATGTTGAAAGTGCAGAGCTGACAAAATATGCAGCCAATGCGATGCTGGCAACCAAGATTAGTTTTATGAATGAATTGGCCAACATTGCAGAGAAGCTAGGTGCAGATATTGAGCAAGTGCGTAACGGTATCGGTGCAGATCCCCGTATTGGATACCACTTTATCTATCCAGGTTGTGGTTATGGCGGTAGCTGTTTTCCTAAAGACGTGCAAGCACTACAAAAGGCTGCTGAACAAGTTGGCTATAACGCTGAGCTGCTTAAAGCAACGGAAACGGTTAATTATCGTCAGAAAAATAAATTATTCGAGAAAGTCAAACAACATTTTGGCAGTACCAATGCGCTTGCCGGTAAAACCATGGCTGTGTGGGGACTCAGCTTTAAGCCGAATACCGATGATATGCGAGAAGCGCCTAGTCGTACGTTGATCGAAGCACTTTGGGAATCGGGCGTAAAAGTACAAGCCTTCGACCCAGTGGCGATGAAAGAGTGTCAGCGTATCTATGGCCAACGTGACGATTTGATTCTTATGGGTACTAAAGAGCAAGCATTACGTAATGCAGATGCATTGATTATTGTTACGGAATGGCAGCAATTTCGCGTGCCAGATTTCGATCTCGTTAAAGCCGAGCTTATTAATCCTATCATTTTTGATGGTCGCAATTTATTCGGCCTAGAAGCCATGAAACGTCGTGGTTTTGTCTATTATTCGATCGGAAGAAGTTAAGTTATGAAAGTTCTGGTAACGGGTGTTGCTGGTTTTATCGGTATGCATGTTGCACAGGTTTTGCTCAAACGGGGTGATGAGGTGATAGGGATTGATAATTTTAATGATTATTATGATCCACGCCTCAAACACGCTAGACTTGCGCAACTTGTTGGCTACCCTAACTTTAAATTTACGCAAGGCGATATTGCTGATCGACAAACCGTTGAAGACTTATTTGCTAAAGAAAAACCGCAGCGAGTCATTAATCTCGCGGCACAAGCGGGTGTTCGGTATTCTCTAAAGAATCCATACGTGTATATGCAAACCAACTTGATTGGTTTTGGCAATATACTTGAAGGTTGTCGTCATAATGGAGTCGAGCATTTAGTGTATGCGAGCTCATCCAGCGTATATGGGGCAAATACTCGAATGCCTTTTTCCGTTAATGACAGTGTCGATCATCCAGTGAGTTTGTATGCGGCTACTAAGAAAGCCAATGAATTGATGGCGCATACTTACAGCCATTTGTATGGATTACCTACTACAGGGTTGCGTTATTTTACAGTTTACGGCCCCTGGGGGCGTCCGGATATGTCTCCCTGGTTATTCACAAGCGCCATTCTTGAGGATCGTACTATCGATGTGTTCAATCATGGTAAAATGCAGCGTGATTTTACCTATGTGGATGACATTGCTGAAGGGACTGTCCGCGTTCTGGATCGTGTTGCGTCACCAGATTCACATTTTAAAACCGACTCACCCAATCCAGGCTCTAGTTATGCTCCCTATCGAGTTTATAACATCGGTAACCATCAGCCCGTAGAACTGATCACTTTTATTAAAATAATCGAAGATGCTATAGGGCGAACCGCCAAAAAGAATTTATTACCAATGCAACCAGGTGATGTGGTTGCTACTTACGCTGATGTAGAAGATCTCAAACGTGATATTCACTTTGAACCAAAAACCGAACTCGCAGTTGGAATCAGAAAATGGGTGGATTGGTATCGTAGTTATATCAACCAATCTTAACTATCATGTTTCCTTGTTTCTGTTAATGATTTTTATCATTTTAAAAAAAGCTTTATAACACTATAAATTGTAATCTTTATGGCTTTTTTTAGTCGCATTCGTCATCACATTACTAATCCAGAATCGTATCATCGTCGAATCGCGAGTAGCTTTTTACTTGTGAGTGCTTTTGTTTTGATAGGTAGGCTAGCCGGCGCAGCCAAGGAAATGGCGATTGCGTGGCGCTATGGTATTAGCGAGATTGTAGATGCATATGTTTTAGTTTTTTCCTTGATCAGTTGGCCTGTATCGGTTTGGTTTAGTGTTTTATCAATCGTTTTGGTGCCGCTTCTGGCCCGCCTGAAAGTAAACAGTGCAACGAATATTCAGCAGTTTAGGAATGAAGTGTTTGGATTTACGATTGTTCTAGGCATTATTCTCAGCATACTCATTTACTTTTCATTTCCCTATATCCTGAGTGCAAGTTGGACAGGGCTGCCTATTTCTACAAAGCATTTGGCTGATAATTTTGCAACAGGATTGGCACCAATCGCATTGATGGGGATTTTGATCAATTTGTTTTCTGCGTGGATGCTAGCCAATGGACATCATCGTAATACGCTTTTTGAAGCGATACCCGCATTGGTGATTCTTATGGTGTTATTTTTGCCGCCTACTTGGATGACTGAACCCTTGCTTTGGGGTACATTGATAGGTGTAGCGCTCCAGCTAGTCGCGTTGTCGATTCCTCTGATGCAAAGGAATCAATTGCAAATGCCATGTTTTACTTTCCAATCACCTGCCTGGAAAGGTTTTTGGAATGCCATTGGAGTGTTGGCGATTAGCCAAACGTTGATGAGCTTTTCCACAATCATCGATCAGTTTACTGCAGCTAACCTAGGGGTTGGCGCAATCTCCACTTTGAGTTATTCCAATCGTGTTCTTGCACTTTTGTTGAGCCTAGGAGCGATGGCAATTGGTAGAGCGGTTTTACCTGTGTTTTCAGATATGCATGCAAAGCGTGAAGGCAATCTCAAGAAAACCGCATTACAGTGGTGCGGGTGGATGTTTTTGCTGGGATTGGGCGTGTTTTTAATATTCTGGATACTTTCACCCTGGGTTATCGCTATTCTCTTTGAAAGAGGACAATTTAGCGCCGCGGATACGCAAAGTGTTTCGGATGTATTACGTTGGGGATTGATTCAGGTGCCATTTTTTTATGCCGGGTTGGTTCTCGTGCAATTACTAGCAAGCCATGAACGTTATAATGTCATTGCGTTTTTTACGGTTACGAATTTGTTCATTAAAGTCATCGGTAATTTGTTTCTGCCTGATTTGATGGGAGTGTCAGGAATTGCCTTGTCAACTGGGCTGATGTATGTATGGTCGACTGCTTGTCTTTATATTGCTTCGCGCCGATTCATTTAATCTATGCATTGATATGAATATCGTAATTTTTATCCATTCTCTGCGCCGAGGTGGGGCTGAACGTACTGTTGTTAACTTAGCGAATGAATGGTTGAAGCGTGGCAATCAAGTGACAGTGATTACGCTTGAAGATAAATCTACTGATTTTTATCAGATGAATACTGGCATCACGCATGTTTCGCTTAATCTTGCTGGAGAATCTTCAAATGTCTTTAAGGCAATTTTTACAAACGCAAATCGTATCTTAAAATTGCGTGGGATGTTTCGCAGAATTAAACCGGATATTGTGTTGGGTATGATGACAATCAGTGCTGCGCTCGCTATTTTGGCGGGTGTTCGCCTGGGTATTCCGATCATAGGTTCCGAACGCGTTTATCCTCCAATGTTTCTCCTGAATCGATTTTGGCACAAGATTCGTCAATGGACTTATCCTTATGCAGCTTCGGTGGTCATGCAAACGCATAAGGGATTGAGTTGGTTACAGAGCGCAATTCCACGAGCCAATGGTGAGGTTATTCCCAACCCGGTTTCATATCCATTATCGGCTTTTGAGCCTAAATTAGCTCCGCACACACTGCTTGCAGATAAACGTAGGCTTCTTCTGGCGGTAGGGCGATTAATAAAATTAAAGCAATTTGACTGTTGTTTGCTGTCTTTTGCAACACTCGCAAAGCGATATGCGGATTGGGATCTGGTGATCCTTGGGGAAGGGCCGCTAAGGGGAGCATTGGAATCACAAATTAAGGCACTGGGTTTGGAATCACGCGTGTATTTGCCTGGTGGCGTGGGTAATGTAGGCGATTGGTATGCGTGGGCGGATTTATATGTCATGAGTTCGAGCTTTGAAGGATTCCCGAATACATTAGTTGAAGCGATGGCACATGGGTGCGCTGTGGTAAGTTATGATTGCAACACGGGTCCGCGCGATATTATTCGTGATGGTGAAGATGGATTATTGGTGAATCCTGTGGGGGATGTGGCGGCGTTGACGTCAGCGTTGGATCGATTGATGGGAGATGATAAGCAGCGTGAACGTATGGCACAAAAAGCGGTTGATGTCCGTGAGCGCTTTTCAGTAGAAAGTGTTTTAGCGATGTGGGATAGTCTTTTTATCAAAGTCGTTGCTAAGTCAGTGACACAGTCGAAATAATTGAATGTGCTGTGCATTTTGCGTCTCATGTTGCCAGATTTCGATATCGTTGATATTTCAAATTTGAATATTTTTAACTTTCAGGAAAAGGCAGAGACGATCAAGCATGTTCGATGCGAATTTTTCTAACGAAGTCAACAAGCAATTAATTTCCGGCATGACCAGACGAATCCTATTTTTAGTTAGCTCAATGAATAGCGGAGGTGCTGAGAGAGTTGCCGCAAACCTGGCAAATGCATGGGTTGAACGTGGATATCAAGTGACACTTGTAGTAACGTATTCGAAACGCGGTGAATGTTTTTATGCGCTGTCAGACAAAATTGAGTTGTGCTATTTATCGGATCTGGCGGGAAATTCTTATCAATTTCCCCCGTTTGTTCAATTTAGGCGTCTTTGGGCGCTACGTTGTTTGATTAAAACTATCCAACCTGATGTGGTATTGTCTTTTCTCACTAATGTGAATGTCGCCACGATATTGGCTGCATGGGGTAGTGGATATGCTGTGATTGTTTCTGAGCGAATCTATCCTCCTATGGAATCAGTTGGCTGGTTTTATAACTTGCTGCGCGTGCTTACCTATCCCTATGCAGCGTCAGTGGTTGTGCAGACAAAAGTGGGCATGCAATGGATAATCGAGAATATTCGGGGTGCACAAAGTGCTGTTATTCCTAATCCGGTTCCCTATCCATTATCGGTGTTTGAACCTAAATTAGCTCCGCAGACATTGCTTGCGAATGGGCGAAAATTGCTATTGGGGGTCGGGCGCTTAGTCGATCAGAAACGGTTTGACTGTTGTTTGCTGTCGTTTGCAACACTCGCAAAGCGATATGTGGATTGGGATCTGGTGATCCTTGGGGAAGGGCCGCTGAGAGAGGCGTTGGAATCACAAATTAAGGCATTGGGTTTGGAATCACGCGTGTATTTGCCTGGCGGGGTGGGTAATGTAGGCGATTGGTATGTGCGGGCGGATTTATATGTCATGAGTTCGAGCTTTGAAGGATTCCCGAATACATTGGTTGAAGCGATGGCACATGGGTGCGCTGTAGTAAGTTATGATTGCAACACGGGTCCGCGCGATATTATTCGTGATGGTGAAGATGGATTATTGGTGAATCCTGTGGGGGATGTGACGGCGTTGACGTCAGCGTTGGATCAATTGATGGGAGATGATAAGCAGCGTGAACGCATGGCACAAAAAGCGGTTGATGTCCGTGAGCGCTTTTCAGTAGAAAGTGTTTTGGCGATGTGGGATGATGTTTTTAGTAAAGTCATAACGCGATAATGGAAAAATCGGCATCGTTCAATTTAATGATCGTTGGTTGTGTTGCTAAATAACGATAAACATAATATTCACTGGTTAGCTTCTTTAAGTTTAATAGGGCTAGTGATAGCTTTTTTTACGAATTGGCCTATCTATCATCACAAATTTGGCGGACCAGAAACGACTTGGTATTATGTAATCGCATGGATCACGGCTGCAGCTTTTGTTTTTCTGAGACCGAGAGCATTGGTATTGTTATTGTCCGAACCAATGTTTTATTGGTTTTTAGTTTATGCACTATCGGGTTTGCTGTGGGTTGCATTCATCGATGCAGGTTATTTTTCGGACAACGACCGAACATGGCGTAGTCGGTTTCTCATGTTATTACTTTTTTCGGCTTGTTTTGTGTTGACCACAGGGGTCGATTTTCGGCGACTTGTAGCTGTTTGGTTTGGTTGCGCTTTATTTGCAGCGGTATGTTTTTGGATAGATTATCTCGTGCCATTTACATTTATTCCGGCAGATCATAGAGCAAGTAATCCTGGCCGAGCATCGGGCTTCTTCATTAATGCCAATATTGCAGGTGGGCTATTGGTGATCATGTGTATCGGGATCATGCCATTCCTTGCGATGCGTTGGCGAGTGCTTTTAATTTTTATCATGGGTATGGGCGTGTTTCCAACGTTTTCTCGTTCGGCTACGTTGCTAGCGATATTAGTATCCGTGGTATGGATTCTGCGTGGTCATTTGAGTAAGAAAACTTTGCTGATATTGTTAATTGCCGTACCGTTTGCATCCATTATTGGCACTACACTATTTTCAAAAGGATTAAGTTCTACAGAAATTAACCATGACAATGTAGCTGGACGGTTGCAATTTTTTGAAACAATGGGTAAAGAAACAGGGGATGAAAGCGCACAGGAGAGGCGGTATGTTGCCCAATTGGCCTGGCAAAGATTTACTGAGAAACCTCTCGTGGGGTATGGCATGAGGGAGCTTGATGAAACATCTCCGGCATGGGGCTTCCCTCATCCACCGCATAATATGTATTTGCAAATGATGTTTGAGCAAGGTATATGGGGTGGGATTCTTTATGTCACTTTCTTAGGGATTATTGTGTTCAAGGGGATGCGCTTGTATCGTCGTGCTTTGTCCCGCCAAAGTTCTGAGCTTGGCGTCGCCTTTATTTTGATTGCCGTGTATTTTGCATTCCTTGGTTTATTCAGCAATACTTTGTTAATTGAAAGCATTGGGATTATCATTCTGGCTTCGTTATTGGTTAAGGAACGTGAGTTTATTTCATCCGATCCAAGATACGCTTGATAAGGATTTTTCTAGTAGCTGAATTGAGAATAATAAATTTCTGTGATGACTAGAAAAATCCTTTTTTGTGTAAGCGCGATGAGTAGTGGAGGTGCTGAGCGGGTCGCTGCAAACCTGGCAAATGCATGGGTCGAGCGTGGATATCAAGTGACGCTTGTGGTGACGTATTCGAAACGCGGTGAATGTTTTTATGCGTTGTCAGACAAAATTGAGTTGTGCTATTTATCTGATCTGGTCGGAAATTTCCATCGACTTGACCTGTTTATCCAGTTCAAACGCCTTTTGGCGCTACGCCATTTGATTAAAACTATCCAACCTGATGTGGTGCTGTCCTTTCTTACCAATGTGAATGTCGCCACGATATTGGCTGCATGGGGTAGTGGATATGCTGCGATTGTTTCAGAAAGAACCTATCCGCCTGTGCGGTCAATCGGTCGGTTCTATGAATCGCTCCGGAAATTGACTTATCCTTATGCAGCTTCGGTGGTCATGCAAACGCATAAGGGATTGAGTTGGTTACAGAGCGCAATTCCACGAGCCAATGGTGAGGTTATTCCCAACCCGGTTTCATATCCATTATCGGCTTTTGAGCCTAAATTAGCTCCGCACACACTGCTTGCAGATAAACGTAGGCTTCTTCTGGCGGTAGGGCGATTAATAAAATTAAAGCAATTTGACTGTTGTTTGCTGTCTTTTGCAACACTCGCAAAGCGATATGCGGATTGGGATCTGGTGATCCTTGGGGAAGGGCCACTAAGGGGAGCGTTGGAATCACAAATTAAGGTACTGGGTTTGGAATCACGCGTGTATTTGCCTGGCGGGGTGGGTAATGTAGGTGACTGGTATGCGCGAGCGGATTTATATGTCATGAGTTCGAGCTTTGAAGGATTCCCGAATACATTGGTTGAAGCGATGGCACATGGGTGCGCTGTAGTAAGTTATGATTGCAACACGGGTCCGCGCGATATTATTCGTGATGGTGAAGATGGATTATTGGTGAATCCTGTGGGGGATGTGACGGCGTTGACGTCAGCGTTGGATCAATTGATGGGAGATGATAAGCGGCGTGAACGCATGGCACAAAAAGCGGTTGATGTTCGCGAGCGTTTTTCACAAGCAAGTATTTTAGCGATGTGGGATGAGTTGTTTGATCGTGTCAAAAGGTAATGCATTTATCAATTTCTAAGCAGCTAATAGATTTTGAAATAGAGCGAAAGCAGAAGGTGAAAAGAGTGCTTGGCGTCAGCATATCTTTTTGATGATTTGGAATACTTGGTGCTTACTTAGAATTTTCTTTTCTTAAATAACTAGGATTGGCTTAAATGTGTGGAATAGCGGGTGTATTGAGTGCAAGTTTTTTGCCCAATGGTATAGAAGAAATATTGAAACAAGCTGGCAGCGCTATTGCTCATCGAGGACCGGATGATATGGGCGTCTGGGTGGACAAAGATGCTTCAATAGGGTTTGTTCATAGGCGTTTGTCTATCATAGATTTATCTCCTGCAGGCCATCAACCCATGATTTCCGCTACCGGCCGTTTTGTTATTATTTTCAATGGTGAAATTTACAATCATTTGGATCTCCGGGAAGAGTTGGAAAAGTGTGGGCGTGCACCCAATTGGCGTGGGCATGCGGATACCGAATCGCTACTGGCAGCGTTTGAATGTTGGGGTGTCGAAGCTACATTGAAAAAGACTGTCGGCATGTTTGCGATTGCACTGTGGGATAGGCAAGATCGAAAGTTAACATTAGCGCGAGACAGGATGGGTGAGAAGCCTCTTTATTATGGTTTTTTCGGCGGTCTATTGGCTTTCGGTTCTGAGCTTAAGGCGTTGCGAAAGATTCCAGGATTTAAAGGCGAAATTAATCGGGATGTGCTGGGTTTGCTGATGAGACATAATTATGTTCCTGCTCCCTATTCGATCTATCACGATTTTGCAAAATTGCCTCCGGGCACGTGGCTAGAATTTACTCCAGAAATACTGAACCGGAAAGAGAAACCCGCGCCATTCGTTTATTGGTCAGCGAAAGAAGCTGCTTTAACCGGAGTTGCAGATTCATATCAGCTTACTTCCGATGCAGAAGCTGTGAATGCACTGGAAAAGACATTAAAGCAATCCGTTTCTGGGCAAATGATGGCAGACGTGCCACTGGGTGCTTTTCTTTCTGGCGGTGTAGATTCATCGACAGTTGTGGCGTTAATGCAAGCGCAATCTAATCGGCCGGTTAAAACATTTTCGATCGGTTTTAATGAAAAAGAATACGATGAGGCTTTTTTTGCCAGCGAGGTTGCACGTCATCTTGGTACGGCACATACTGAACTGTACGTGTCTCCCGAAGATGCAATGAATGTGATTCCCAAACTTCCAACAATATACGATGAGCCGTTTTCAGATTCTTCCCAGATACCAACGTTCTTAATCTCAAAATTGGCACGGCAGCAAGTAACTGTGTCCTTGTCGGGGGATGGTGGCGATGAGCTTTTTTGTGGCTACAATCGATATGCTTTTGCGGAAGGTGTTTGGGGTAAAGTTTCTTCAATTCCAATCGGTTTACGCAAAATCATTGCACAAGCTATTTTGTTAGTCCCGCCATCCAATTGGGATCAGATGTACAGTTTAATTTCGAATGTTATTCCTAGGAAGCATCGTTTGTTAGCATTAGGTAATAAATTGCATAAAGGTGCAACTTTCTTGGGTTGTGAATCCGGAGCTTCGCTCTATCGATCCGTAGTGACACATTGGCAACCTGAGGAAATTGTTTTGAATATGCGTGAACCCGATACGCAATTGACCCATTTTAATCCACAAGGATTATCGTCGCTTGTAGAACAAATGATGTTTCTCGATTCGGTCAGTTATTTGCCAGATGATATTCTAGTTAAGGTGGATCGAGCAGCTATGTCGGTTGGTTTGGAGACTCGAGTGCCGCTCATTGATCATCGCGTTTATGAGTTTGCCTGGCGGTTGCCGATGCACTATAAAGTAAGGAATGGTGATACAAAATGGTTGTTGCGGCAATTATTGTACAAATATGTCCCAAGAGAGCTGATTGATCGTCCCAAAATGGGATTTGGCGTACCCATTGATTCGTGGTTACGTGGGCCGCTGCGTGATTGGGCTGAGAATTTACTGGATGAGTCACGTTTGAAACGAGAAGGTTTTTTCAATCCAATGCCTATTCGTCAGAAATGGTTGGAACATTCCAGTGGTAAAAGAAATTGGCAATATCATTTGTGGGATATATTAATGTTCCAAGCTTGGCTCGAGAGTAATGCGTAAAACGGATGCTTGATTTGTTAGTTCTCTGGATTTTACCAAGATTGCTGCAATTTTTAGATTGGCGTGATCTATGACTAGAAGGTGGCACGAACACCGAAAATGAAGCTTCTCCCAGGTTCTGGAGCGAAATTTCTTAGAAAAGAAACAGAATTCCGGATTTCATCGTTTAATAAATTCGACGCTTTAGCGAATAACCATAAATCGCCCAATCGCTCCGTTTTTAATGGGTAGTCTAAACTGGCTGTCAGCAGATGAAAACTATTGGTGCGGATTTCATTTTCGCCCGAGTGCTTTTGCGCTTCTCCACGAGTATATCTCAGTGCGGCATTCCACACGTTATTGCTAAATCCAAGTTCAAGACCGTAGCGTAACGGTGGCATGCGTGGTACGTCGTCTCGATTACCTTGTACGAAACGACCACGAACGTAATCAGAAAATACTGTCATCGAAAAATTACCTTGAGGCGCTTGATACAGATTGGTTTTGATTTCAGTTTCGTAACCCGCAAAAACTGCGTTGCGCTGATCATAGGCAAGGACGGTGACACATTCAGATGCACTGACGCAACTCTGGTGGATCGATTCGCTATCAATTTCATAAACCAAGCCGGTGTTGCGTTGATAGATAAAATTATCGATGTGGTTGTAGTAGCCATTCATACGTGAACTGAAATAGCGAGTTTGCCAATTCAAGCTTAAATCAATCATATTCACTGTTTCGTTACTTAATTGAATATTCCCAATATCGAAGCTACGTGTGGCTAAATGCGGTCCGAGTGCCAATAATTCTTGTATATCCGGTGAGCGCTTACCACGATTCAGTGACAGCAGTACGGATAAATCCTTGAAAGGATTCCATTGTGCGGCTGTTGAAGCGGATATCGCCTGATAATGGATGTCATTCGGCAAGGTTACCGGGGGCAATGCATTGCCACTCAGTTTTTGTTGACTCGTTTTGGGATCTACGCTCGATAATTCACCTCGTATACCTGCGCTTAAGATCCAATTATTCCACGTGTATTTGTGAGTGGTATAAAAACCTAATGACTGCTGCTTGGTTTGTGGTACAAAAGTTTCTACACCTAAAGCAGCGAAATTGCGACTGATCCATTGTACGCCTAATGTGCCAGTAAACTGCTGCAATAGCTTGTGATCGATTTCAAAGCGGCCTTCACCCGCATTATTTTTGAATTGAGTAAAAGGTAGGCCACCTTCAATTTCGCGGTGTTGATAATCGACCAAACCATAGCGAAAACTAATGCGTTCAATTCCCCGTATCGGTTCGTACCATTCAGTCTTAAAATCATAGCGTGTTTGTTGCATATTCAGGCGAATATTCGGCAGCGAGTGCTGACTCAAAATACTCGAGTCATTAAGCTGCGGTAAAACTGGAGCTAATTCGATAGCATGATCATCTGATCCATGATTTCCATTGGGTATGCCATAGCGGTTGGTGGTATGGCTGATTGACATACCCGCCATTGCATTTGTGCCTAACCAGGATATTCCGGCGAAACCACTAGTTGCTTGACTATCAGTATTAGGAACTTTGCCTGTGGCATTTTGAAATTCACTTGGGTCAAATTGTTGTTGTGCGAAAGTTTCATCGATTGCTTTGCCGGGAATTCTAATGTCATTGCGTTGACGAAATGAACCACCCAGACTAAGTGCGAGAGAATTTTTTCCTAAGTTCAATTTAATCGCGGAATTAGTGCCATTGCCGTTCGTATCATAACGATTATCCACTGCGCCATCGATCTGATTTTTTGGGGCACGATCTGGAATGCGATTATCAATTACATCGATTACACCACCAATCGCATTGCCACCGTAACGAATCGTTTCGGGGCCTCGAAGAATTCTGATTTGTTCAGCGAATAAAGGATCGATGGCTACCGCATGATCAGGGCTTAAACTAGCGGCATCATGACTACCAATGCCGTTTTGTAGTGTGCGTATTCTAGATCCAGTCAAGCCACGAATCACCGGTACTCCCACTCCTGGTCCGAAAGAGGCATTGCTGACAGCGAGTTCTTTTTCTAAGGTTTGGCCCAATGTATCACTTTGCTGTATATGTAACGCTCTACCTTTCAATACAGTAGACTTGGTATCCACTAAAGGAAGCATAAGACTATCTCCAATAATTGTGATTGGTTTAAGTTCAATATCTGGCTTGTTTTGTATGGAATCTGAAACAGTCTTTCTAGGATCAATTTTCTTTGATGCATCTTCAGATGGGAAAGCTTGATTGGATATTCCAATCACCAAGAAAATGCAGATATACGCAAAATATCTTCCAAATTGTTGGATTGAAAATGAGCTGATTAAGTTTTGATTAGTTAGCATGTTGCCACAATGGCTCATTTAATCTATTGATTACATAAGTATCTATGGCCTAGACAACTATATGTAATTTTACGAATAATTTTTTTTTGATTGATAATGGTTTGCTATTACTGAGAATACCAAAAGATTTACATAATGATATGTTATATCATAACGGTATGCAATTGTGTTTTTGAAACTAATAGTAATTAGCTTGGTTTGGGGTTAATAGTAGCTATTTCGCTAGTTAGATGGCTTGTGCGATCCGTGCTACTGCATTCCTCAGTTCTTGCGATTAGCCTGCACTGTAGTTGTGTTGCCAGGAATTTCTGACTGTTTGTGTCGTGTTTTTACTATGGACTATCTTTATCTCTATGGATTCAATTTTCAGCCTCTTGAGGTTAAAGCTAGTTGAAAAACAGAAAACTGAAGAGCGAGCAATCAGTACCCACTGCAAGCGGCGGGGTGCTTTGTTTGAGCTGTATGCCATAAGTAAGATTGCTCAAAATATCCAGTGCTAGAGTGAATAGTATACCGATACAAAAGGAAGACCATCTACAGTGATTGGCGTTCCAATGATATTGATTGCCAGTTGCCGACGTTACCTTCGATATCAACTTCGATGCGTTGCATTCCTTGATAATCGATAACACGAACTTGACTAACTAACGCCCGTGGCTGTAAATTTTCCGATTACAGTCGCTGACTTACTCAGTGATAAGGTACTGCCGCCGTACGTTGAACAGTACGAACTACCCATGTTGCGTATCTTAACGGATAGAGGTACAGAGTATTGCGGTTGTGTTGGTCAGCATGATTGCCAGCTATATTTGGCGATAATGCTATTGATCATACCAAAACAAAACCATGTTGCCACAAACAAATGGGATCTGTGAACGATTCCACAAAATGATTCTGAATGAGTTTTACGAAGAAATTTTATTCAATTATGAGAGGAACTACAGAAAGATCTAGACGAATGGATAAACTACTACAATAATGTGCTTTGGTTGCACATTATTAGATACATTGCTTGATGGGTAATCGGTTTGGCTTGAACGGGAAAGATTTAAATCAAATCTAAACTGACAGGCACCTAAAAAACCGGTAACTGTCAGATCAGGTCTGAGCTAGTACAGTTTATTATTTTTTTGGGTTTTTGATTTTAGCTGGACAAGTAATCATTTCACCGTCGACACGGTCTTTGATTTTTTCACCATCTTTTTTACCTTCACATGCCATTTTATTCAAAATGTCTTGTGCAGACATATATGGAAGCGATGATTCTTTATTACCGCTTGCCATAACAAAAGACGATCCTAGTAAGAAAATTGCGGTAGAAATCGCGATAACAAATTTATTCATAGTTAACTCCTGTATTAGTTTTTATGTAAAGAATCAATTTTAGGGTATCTGATTCTTGAAGCGTGAATTTATCACAATTAAAGGTATTATGGATATTTCTTTTTTTAGATTATATTACTCCCGAAATAAAAAAACTGTAGCACATTTGTTTGTGAATATAACGACTTCGGTTGGTGATTTTGATAAATTCAGCTATTTTCAAGAAGCCGCTGATGGATCTGCAAGTGCAAAGAGATATTTTCCGTAAACTGCAATAGCTGGTAATGTTCTGTCTGTCAGTTGATAATTTAGTATTTCAAAAAGAGAGTCTTTTGTCAGTGGAAGCGTACCGATGCAACAAGTTATTTCTTCAAGCCTTTGCTGAAATAAAGTTTCCACGAATTTGATTGAATTTAACTGTAATAAAACGAGCACCAATAGAAGTGCCATTTCTTTCAGCGCTTGTATGTGTTATTTCTGCAATTGCTTGTAAATTGGACGCGTCTACTTTAATTATTTCTTGTAAACCGATTGGTTGCTGACTCCAGAATCGTAGGCCAGAAGAAGACAAATCTTGGAAAAAACCACAATAAGGTTTTTCAGGCCAAAATAAATAAAATAGAAAGTCGCCTTGTATAGGGATTCGTCTCATGGTTCGCCGAAATAGTTTAAGACTTTCATGCTCTAGTAACGTTAGGGGGCTGGCACATTCTAAACAATTTTCATTCCCATACAAATTCGTTTGAGAACGGTACGGTGTTTTGCAGAAAGTACAATAATGCAGAATAACTGCTTGATAGGGTTGTAAGAATGACGCTCTTTCGGAGTTACTGGCATTCTTCGAAGTTGCGATTGGATTTATAGAGTGAGATTGTGTATTGTTTCTGTTGCTTGTATCGGCCAGTAAATTCGCTAAATAGATGTCATACTGTTTACGCGTTTCTTCATTCGAAAGGATGCGATAAGATTCATCCAATAACGAGATAATTTTAGGATTGTTCTTTATTAATGCTTGATAACTTGCTGTAATGATAGTGGTGGGTGCATCAGGTTGTACTTGAAGAATACGATAATAATTCTTTAAACCGGATTGATTGCTGGTTTGCTTATTTCTTGCTTTATTGGTATTGGCACTTAATGCCCCATGTGTAAGGGTATCGATATGGTAGTAACGCAATAACTCATGATCATAAATTGACCTTTTCGTTGGATCGGATAGAGTTTGATAGGCAGTTTCGAGTAAATTTTCATTCCAATCGTCATTGGTCAAATCAGGATGTGTTTTTAGCTTTTCTTTCAACAACCGGTAATTCTCTCGAATTACCGCCATGGATGCATCCGGTTGGGCATGCAGTATTCGATAGAAATTGCGTCGTTCGATCATGAAGAATGATGCTTTAAAGCATTCTTCATCTGGGTGGTTTTCTAAATCTTCTCAAAGCTATTAACAGTAGCTTTTTAGCGATATGGTAGCCGTGATTGAGTTTGAATATACTCCCATTTATACCCAGAGACATTTTGTTCCCTTCTTAGATTCCTTACAAAGAATATACTTTCCTTCAGAACTCTCGCACATAAAACTGAGGTGTGCTGTCAAAAAGGGAGTCCATTGTTTTAAGCAGCGAGTAGATTACATATCGTGATCGGCCAAATCATAATATAAGCGCTTTGCACTATAGATCTTCCGTGTATGTTGCTTACAGCTAGTATTCTACTTCCAATCTTGCATGAAAGTCGCTCTCGCAAACATCAAGTGTTCGACTCAAGTTCAGTCAGCGGCTTCTGATGCTTACTTACCATCGCAAGTTCACCGCGGTCAGCATACCTCATTTAATTCCTCACTGCTTGCGGCGGAGTGCTTTATTTCGAGGATAGCTTCAGCTTTATTAAACACTATTTATACAAAATCTAGGATATCCTTAATTTTAAATTACCCAAATTATGCTTGCAAAAAATCATTTTCTATTTCAAAACGCTCATGCGTAGTCTTTCCGCAAAAATATCAAGAGAAGCTACTTGAAGGCATTTTACTTTTTTACACCAGTTTTCTAGTTTCTCTGCGAGATTCTCTATTGTTGCAGTTTTATCTTCCCATATCGACTGAATCTCATTGAATAAATCATGAGTGAAAAGATTTTGAGAGTCTGAGTCCATCGCATGTCTGAGTTCATGAATAAAGTAATAACGATGTTCTATCAGTGCAACAACTGTTTTTTCATCGCAAATTGTTTTCTGTTCATTAAGAACAAGAATTGAAGGGATATGTTTAACACTGGCCAACCCGAGAATTTCTAATATACAAATATACATCCATCCAATATCAAATTCATACCATGTATTGGAAAGTTTGGCCGAAGTAGGATAGGCATGATGATTGTTGTGAAGCTCTTCGCCCCCAATAATAATCCCCCACGGCAGAATATTTGAAGATTTGTCTGGGGTCTCATAATTACGATATCCCCAATAGTGTCCTATACCATTGATAACGCCAGCTGCCATGACGGGAATCCATAACATTTGTATTGCCCACATGGTGAGACCGATGGGGCCAAATAGCAATATGTTTATTACAAGCATAAGAGCAACTCCCTTCGCACTATGCTTGGAGTAAATATTTTTTTCAATCCAATCCTCTGGTGTAAGATGCCCATATCGCTCTAGCGTCTCTGGATTTTTGGATTCTTTACGATAAAGCTCTGCACCTTCCCAAAAAACTTTTTTGAGGCTATACACATGCGGACTATGAGGATCTCCTTCTTTTTCGCATTTCGCATGATGTTTGCGATGGATTGCAACCCATTCTTTGGTAATCATGCCTGTTGTTAACCAAAGCCAAAGTCTAAAAAAATGACTGACACTGGGTGATAGATCAAGCGCACGATGTGCTTGATGGCGATGAAGAAAGATTGTAACGGAGGCAATGCTAATATGAGTAAGTATTAAAACGACTATGCTATATCCCCACCACGGTAAATCAACAATTCCTGAAAAGTAGTCCATAATAACCTCCAAGTTGACATTAAGTAACTACTAAGAACTGCTACTTACTAAGTGTGGAGTTTAACAGATTAAACACAAGGCTGTGATTTGCATTAATACCGTGCATCTTTATCTAACTTATTGAAGTTAGGATGTTCTTTGTGATTGATAACGCAATCTTTATTATCATCCATTCCATATAAATTAGGCGTATTTATTGACTGTAGATAATAGAATAAGAAGGTTCCTAGGGCATTGATTTAAGGCTCTAGTTGCTTAATCCTTAAAAACTTATGTGAAGGAAATTACTCAAACTAGCTTTAGAGTTTTCGGAAGTTTCATTGATTCTCAATAGAAGTTTTGTCGAAGGAAAAATATGACTATTACACTTAATCACACTATTGTGCCTTGCTTTGATAAAAACGAATCTGCCCAATTTTATTGTAAATTGTTTGGTTTCAAATACCTTGGTGAATTTTCACGTTTCATCGTGGTGCGTGTAAATGATACATTGTGCCTTGATTTTGATAGTAGAGATAAGTTTGAATCGAATCACTATGCATTCAAAGTTTCGGAACAAGAATTTGACGAGATATTTGAAAGCTTACAAACTGAGCATATTAAATATGGCGACGGTCCCAGCGAAGTTAATAATACGGCTATCAATCACAGCTATGGTGGGCGTGGAGTTTACTTTCATGACTCAAATGGGCACTTGCTTGAGTTACTGACCGTTGACTATGTAATGCCTACTCAATAATTAATTAAAAGTATTACTTCGCTGATCGGATAAGCGAACCAGAATGTGGTTACTTAGCAACTTGTACGCTCACCATTTTTGCGTTGATCCCTTCCATCACCTACTTTCGAAGAGGCCATTGTTTCAAGTTGCAATGGATCGAAAAAACCGGGACAAGTCAGCTGACCGAACCTATAGATGCTGAGCATTAGTTTCTGCCGCCATTATGTAGACAACCGCACAGACAATATCAAATGCTGTCATTAGGATACAAATAGTGCGATGATAAATGGGCCGCAGAAAATATCTAATGGATTTAAAACATAACAGAAGTTAAATTGGGGCAGTGCAAATTAGGCCATATTGCCTATTTTCTTGGTGTCCCATATCCCTCTCAGCAGCATAAGAACAACTGCAATCAACAGATAGATCTGGTTTAGTCATAAGCATGCAAGATTAATTCTTGGCAATCACAGGTCATGAAACTGGGGTGACGCTGATTGCCATGAATTCGAACAAGGAGAATGCTATCAACATGAAAGAGTTCGGTTTTTCAATGCGCGCACGGAATACGCTTCATAGCACCTATGATACCGAATTACTAAGTTCTGAGTTGTTCAGTATCGAGCAATTGAAGCGTCATGGGGTCATGTTGGCCGGACAATACAAGATCAACCCGCACCCAGGAGTAGATCAGTTACTGCCACGGTTATCGGATAATGAGCGGGTTATTTTGGCGGCATATGACGTTGTCACGGCCGCAGTTGCACCAGGACAACGAATCATTCCAGCAGAAGCTTGGTTGCTGGATAATTTTTATCTTATCGAACAGCAGATCAGTCAGGTACGCCGGCACTTGCCACACGGATACAGCCGCCAGTTGCCGCGATTGGCTGATGGCTTGTCAGCCGGTTTCCCCCGTATCTATGACTTGGCATTGCAACTCATCTCTCACATGGATGGCCGTATCGATAAAGAAAACGTTACTCAGTTTATCGTCGCTTACCAGACTGTTAAACCGTTAAAACTTGGTGAGTTATGGGCATTTCCGATCATGTTACAGTTGGCGCTACTAGAAAATATTTGCCGAGTTGCATTACGTATTGCCCGTCGACGCGAAGAGCTCAATGCAGCCATCAGTTGGGCGGATCGTATGCTTGCGACCGCTGAAAAGGAACCGAAACAACTGATTCAGTTGCTGGCTGAGTTTGCTAATGCCGATGTGCCCCTTACCGCGCCGTTTGTGGAGGAGTTTTATGCCCGACTCCAGGCTCAAGGATCAGCAATGGCATTTGTCCAAACCTGGGTCGAGCAAAAATTGTTAGAACAAGGGATAACGGCAACCCAATTGTCAGAAGTGGCTGGTCGAACGGCTGCAGCCAATCAGATCTCCATTGCCAATAGTATCGGTAGTTTGCGTTTTATCGGTACCATGGATTGGAGAAATTACGTCGAATCCCTTAGCGTCGTTGAAGAAACATTACGTGAAGATCCTGCGGGAATGCATATCCTCCAGGATTTCGCCACTCGCGATCGCTATCGGCATGTCATTGAGGATGTGGCGCGAAGAAGCTCGCGTAGCGAATTGGCCGTGGCACGTGAAGTCATTGCTCTGGCACAGGCTGCGGCAGAGCAACTGGGTATCCAGAACCGTGCAGCGCATGTTGGATATTATCTAATTGATCACGGCCGACCAGTATTGGAGCGCGCAGTCGACTTCCAATTACCGTGGAAGCTGCGCATCAGTCGTGCGAGCCAGCATCTCAATCTGTCTCTGTATCTTGCTCCGATCCTGTTGCTGACAGCATTGGCGGCATCGGTCGTACTTTTTGCATTCGACGATCTCGGACCAAGAGACTGGCGCTATTGGTTTTTTGCGATTACTGGCATCATTGGTGCCTCGGCGCTGGCAGTTCCGCTGGTCAATTTGTTCGTTACGCTTATTTTGCCTCCGCGCACGTTGCCGCGGCTGGATTTCTCTCACGGTATCCCAGCGGCTCACCGCACCATGGTGGTTGTCCCCACTTTGCTGAGCAAACCGCAGGAGATTGATGATCTGCTCGAAGCGCTGGAGATCCGCTACCTTGGTAATCGTGATCCCAACCTGTTCTTTGCGCTGCTGACGGATTTCCGTGATGCACCGCAATGCATGCAGCCAGAGGATGACGCGTTAATGGCTTATGCACGTACTGCCGTCCAGGCACTCAATGCCACTTACCAAGACGACCGGCCGTGCATTTTCTATTTGTTTCATCGGCCACGGGTATGGAATCCACACGAGCGGGTGTGGATGGGGTATGAACGCAAACGCGGCAAATTGGAGCAATTCAATGCGTTGCTGCGCGGCGCGGAAGAAGCAGCGTTCTCAGATATTATCGGAGAGAGATCTATTCTCGCATCGATCCAGTACGTCATTACTTTGGATACTGATACGCAGCTTCCCCGCGATGCGGCACGCTCTTTGATTGGTAACATGGCTCATCCGCTCAATCGACCGGTATACGATGCTGATCAAGGACGCATTGTCGAAGGCTACGCAATCTTGCAACCGCGTGTTTCGATCAGCCTGACCAGTGCAGGCCAGTCGCATTTTACAAAATTATTCGCGGGCGAGTCGGGCGTTGATCCCTATTCGCGCGAAATATCCGATGTCTACCAGGATATTTTTGGTGAAGGATCATTCATTGGTAAGGGTATTTACGATGTAGATGCCTTTCGTCAGGCTGTTGATGGGCGTTTTCCCGAGAATCTTATTCTCAGTCATGATTTGTTGGAAAGCGGCTATGCACGTTGTGCACTGGTGACCGATGTCGATCTCATTGAAGAGCATCCGGCCAGTTACGCCATAGAGGCCAGTCGGCGGCACCGTTGGATACGAGGCGATTGGCAACTTGCAGGTTGGTTGCTCCCGCATGTGCCCGGACCATCCACTTCTACTAGATCGAAAGCAGAACGGCAACCAAACCCGCTTACCGCATTGTTAGTATGGAAAATATTTGACAACCTTCGACGCAGCCTCGTATCGCCGTCGCTACTGGCATTATTGGTAGGGGGATGGTTGTTTGGTCCTGGACCGGCATGGTTTTGGACTCTGTTGGTCGCCAGCGTAGTGCTCTTGCCTGTCTTGCTGGGAAGCGTCATCGAATTGATCCGCAAGCCGGAGGAGCGTAACTGGCTGGTGCACTTGAGCTTGAGCAGCAAGTTAGCCGGACATCCCATCATACTTGCTTTGCTGACGTTGATTTTATTGCCCTATGATACGTTGATCAGCTTAAATGCGATTCTACGCTCGGGTCTGCGTATGTTATTTACGCGACGTAGCCTGATGTTGTGGCATTTACCCTCCTATACGCATCGCAATGCATGCCATACACTGGCTGATTTTGTGAAGGAAATGTGGATTGCGCCTACTGTAGCAGTAGCGCTGGGCTTGGCATTGGTAAGCAGTCGACCAACGGAACCGTTGTTCTATGCGCCCATTTTGTTAGCTTGGTTGTTGTCACCGATCGTTGGCTGGTGGATCAGCAAACCGCTGGTATCTCGGGTACCGCAACTGACGATGGATCAGCGCGCGTTCCTGCGTACATCGGCTCGACGTACGTGGCGCTATTTCGCTCAGTTTGTCGGGCCACAGGACAATTGGCTGCCACCCGACAATTTTCAGGAATATCCGGCTCCCGCCATTGCCACACGGACATCGCCCACGAATATCGGCATGGCATTGCTGGCCGATCTGGCCGCGTATGATTTTGGTTATATTTCCGCGGGTGAATTTTTGCATCGGATTCAGAACACACTGGAAACGATGGAAAAGTTGGAACGCTACCTGGGCCATTTCTATAACTGGTATGACACGCGAACACTGAAACCACTACATCCTCAATATATTTCTTCAGTGGATAGTGGGAATCTAGCCGGCAGTTTGCTCACTTTGTTAGCAGGATTGGCTGAGTTGAAAGATCAACCGATTCTGTCAACTCATGCATTTCGAGGGTTGCAAGATACTTTGCGAGTGCTTGCCGAACACGTGCCGGCCTTGCCTGATTCGGATCTGGCAAAGAAAATCAGGGTTCTTGAAGACCACCTGCATACACTTACATTGAACGAATCTGCACAAACGCCGACGATCACCAATAACTTACTGAATGAGATGCAGCGTATTGGCGAGGAGATGATGGCTTGTCTGCCCACAGATATCGATATCGACGGCGAACTGTATTACTGGGCGCAGGCATTTATTCAGCAAATTAGCGCACTTCAAGAGGATATGAGGTATCTGGTACCCGAGCCACAACATTTCAATAATATGCCAACATTATCGGAATTGGCTAAAGGCGACACCGCGGGTGCGGAGACGATGATGCCAGTCGGGGCGTCTAAAGGTGCGCTAGAGCGAATTAAAATGATCAATGCTCTGGCGGATCGTTGTCGCCAACTTGCAGTAATGGATTTTGAATTTCTCTATGATGCAGCGCACGATTTGCTGGCTATCGGTTACGATGTGAGTGAACGGCGGCGCGATCAATCCTGCTATGATCTACTGGCATCCGAAGCGCGTCTGGCCAGTTTCTTACTGATTGCCCAGGGACAGATCCCGCAAAAGCATTGGTTTGCGCTTGGCCGACTGCTGACTAGTCATGGCGGAGACGTCAGTCTGATTTCGTGGAGCGGTTCAATGTTCGAATACCTCATGCCGTGCCTGATCATGCCGAGTTACGAAAACACCTTATTGGAGCAAACTTGCAAAGCAGCGGTGTTGCGTCAGGTTGAGTACGGTCGGCAACGCGATGTACCTTGGGGTATTTCTGAATCTTGCTATAACGCCACCGATATACAACAAATCTATCAATACCGCGCATTTGGTGTACCAGGACTCGGTTTCAAACGAGGATTGGGAGATGATCTGGTCATCGCACCTTATGCCAGCGCACTGGCATTGATGGTGATACCGCACGAAGCATGCCGCAACTTGCAGACACTGGCTGCCAATGGTTTGCTTGGCGCTTATGGGTTCTATGAGGCAGTCGATTACACACCATCACGTGTGCCGCGCGGCAAGTCCAGTGTCATTGTACGTACCTTCATGGCACATCACCAAGGTATGAGTCTATTGGCTTTTGAGCAACTATTGCTTAACCGCCCGATGCAACGGCGTTTTATGTCGGATCCACTGATTCAAGCGACGAAATTGTTGCTGCAGGAGCGTATACCAAAGAAAGGGGCAACATTGCATCCACACGCGGCGGAAGTCAGTGCCGCTGCGCGCCCGGCAGTTGCAGAAGCCGGCGAGATCATGCGCGTATTCACCGATCCGAACACACCGATACCGGAAGTGCATCTGCTATCCAACGGACAGTACCATGTGATGGCGACTCATGCCGGTGGTGGTTACAGCCGCTGGGGTGGTCTGGCTGTTACCCGTTGGCGCGAAGACGTCACTTGCGATGGTTGGGGCACCTTTATTTATTTGCGTGATCGCAATTCTGGGCAGTATTGGTCCACCGCTTATCAACCCACTCTGCGCAAAGCTGATCACTATGAGGCGATCTTCGTACAGGCACGTGCGGAATACCGTCGTCGTGACCAAGCGATTGAAGTACATACTGAGATCAGTGTTTCGCCCGAAGACAATGTCGAGATTCGACGTGTCACGCTCACCAACCAGTCACTCCGTACCCGTCATATTGAGGTAACGAGTTATGCCGAAGTGGTGTTGGCACCGTTGAATTCTGACTTGGCCCATCGCACATTCAGTAATTTGTTCGTGCAAACAGAAATTGTCCGCGACCGGCAGGCGATCTTATGCACACGGCGACGCCGCACGCCGGAAGAACAGATACCCTGGATGTTCCATCTAATGGCGGCTCCGGGCGCGATGATTGATGAACCATCTTTTGAAACGGATCGCGCCCAATTCATCGGACGGGGGCGAACACCGGCCAATCCTGTGGTGTTGGATGCTACGAATCACATGTCAACTTTGTCGAACACGGACGGTTCGGTGCTCGATCCCATCGTGGCAATCCGCCGTACCATTACTTTATTGCCAGACGAATCAGCCACGGTGCAAATCATTTCCGGTGTCGCAAATACGCGTGAAGCGGCCTTGGGATTGCTGGAGAATTATTGTGATCGGCACTTCGTGGAACGTGCTTTTGAAATGGCGTGGTTTCAGAGTCAGGAAGTGCTGCGCCATCTTAATATCACCGAAGCCGATGCTCAGATCTACGGTCGCCTTGCCAGTTCTGTCATTTACAGTAATGCTTTGCGACGTACTGCTCCCAGTATCATTGCACGCAATCAGTTGGGGCAATCCGGGCTTTGGCGTTTTGCCATCTCAGGTGATCTGCCAATTGTATTGATACGAATCGGTAATCTAAATCGTATTGAATTAATAAAACAAGTACTACAAGCCCATGCCTATTGGCGGATGAAAGGTTTGGCAGCCGACTTGGTGATCCTGAATGAAGATTTCTCAGGCTACCGAGCAGCTTTGCACGATCAGATCATTGGATTGATTAATATAGGAGCTGACGCGCAAGTAATCGACAAACCGGGTGGTGTCTTTGTACGACGCACTGAAGAACTTTCCGAAGATGAAAGGGTTTTGCTCCAAACGGTGGCTCGTATTGTGTTTAGCGATACGGCCGAAACATTGATCGAGCCATTGGAACATCGCATATCATCTGAACGAGTTTCTGATCTTCTGGAGCTGCGGTTATTGCCGGTCTCTGAACCAGTTAGTCCATTGCCAACGCGCGAACGAATATTTTACAACGGCTTGGGGGGATTTACGCCCGACGGGCGCGAGTATGTTATTACTCTGGAACCGGGTAAAAGTACGCCTGCACCGTGGGTCAATGTAATCGCCAGCCCGCACATCGGCACGGTTGTCAGCGAGTGCGGTAGCGCGTATACCTGGGTAGACAATGCGCATGAATTCCGATTGACGACCTGGCACAATGATCCATTGAGCGACAGTAGTGGTGAGATGTTCTACATTCGTGATGAAGATAACGGGGTTTTCTGGTCACCCACGCCATTGCCAACCGGCGGTCAATCCGGATATGTGTGTCGCCATGGTTTTGGGTACAGTGTATTCGAACATTACCAAAGCGGTATCTCTTCGGAATTATCGACCTATGTCGCCATGGATGCACCAGTAAAATTTATGGTGATCAAGCTGCATAATCATTCCAGACGTACACGACGATTGTCGTTGACCGGCTACTGGGAATTGGTGCTAGGTGAGTGGCGTCACGCCAATCTGATGCACATTGTGACTGAAGCGGATCCACACAGTGGCACGTTGTTTGCCCGTAACGCTTATGGCCGTGAATACGCTAAACGAATCGTCTTCGCGAAAGTGAGCGAACGCGAGCGTTCAGTGACTGGAAGTCGCACTGAGTTTATCGGCCGTAATGGTTCGCTATCGAGTCCAGCGGCAATGCGCCGCAAACGCTTATCAGGAAAGACAGGAGCCGGTCTTGATCCATGCGCAGCAATTCAGACTCAAATCGAATTGACCGAAGGACAAGAGCGTGAAATTGTATTTATATTCGGTGCAGCTCATTCTTCCGATGAAGCACAGCACTTCATTCAGAAATATGGTGGCCAATCGGGCGCTCGGCAGGCATTGGAAGCGGTGTGGGAGTACTGGAATCACGCATTGGGGGCGGTGCATGTGCAAACACCAGATCCCGCATTAGATGTTTTGACCAATGGCTGGCTCATCTACCAAACACTGTCCTGCCGACTCTGGGGTCGTAGTGGTTATTATCAGTCGGGTGGTGCTTATGGCTTCCGTGATCAACTGCAAGACACCATGGCACTGATCCATGCGACACCCTGGCTTGCCCGCGAGCAATTAATCCGTTGCGCCGGGCGACAATTTCTTCAAGGTGACGTGCAGCACTGGTGGCATCCACCCAACGGGCAGGGCGTGCGCACACATTTTTCTGATGATTATCTGTGGCTGCCGTATGCTACTTGCCGCTATGTGCTGGCAACTGGCGATACTGGTGTGCTTGATGAGTCAATCCACTTCCTGGAAGGCCGCGAATTATATCCGGAAGAGGAGGCTTATTACGATCAGCCGCAACGTTCCATGGAAGCTGCAAGTCTCTATGAACATTGCGTACGTGCTATTAAACATGGTTTGCGCTTTGGTGAACATCAGTTACCGCTAATGGGATGCGGGGATTGGAATGATGGTATGAATCTTGTCGGTCGCGACGGAAAAGGGGAGAGTGTTTGGCTAGCATGGTTCTTGTATGCAAATCTTCAACAGTTTTCCAGCTTGGCGCAGAGCAGGGGAGAGGAAGCCTTTGCCGATGTCTGCACTGAACAGGCGAAACAGTTACGTGACCATATTGAAGCCAATGCTTGGGACGGCGATTGGTATCGACGGGCTTATTTCGATGACGGCACACCCTTGGGTTCATCCAGCAACGATGAATGTCAAATTGACTCGATCAGCCAGAGCTGGGCAGTGATTTCTGGAGGCGGCGTTCCTGTGCGTGCACGCCAAGCCATGGCTGCGGTAGACAAGCACTTGATTCGACGCGATACGCAGTTAATTCAATTATTTGATCCACCCTTTAACAAATCTGAGCTTGAACCCGGCTATATCAAAGGCTATGTACCTGGTATTCGCGAAAATGGCGGCCAATACACCCATGCTGCGATTTGGTCTGCAATGGCATTTGCCATGCTGGGTGACCGGGAACGTACTTGGGAATTATTTACCATGCTCAATCCTGTCAATCACGGCCGGACACCTACCGAAATCGATCGGTACAAAGTCGAGCCGTATGTCATGTGTGCAGATATATATGGTGTAGCACCCCACATAGGACGAGGCGGTTGGACTTGGTATACCGGAGCGGCAGGATGGATGTACCGACTAACCGTGGAAACGCTACTGGGTCTGCAACTAGAAGTGGATCATTTGCGCATAACGCCATGTATCCCGGTTCATTGGAAGTCGTACATCATCCATTACCGCTTTCGCGAGACTTTCTATCACATCACTGTCAAATGCAACGATGAGAAACCAAGTGACGAGATCCGAGTAACGGTGGATCATATTGTGGTCAATAGCCTAAATGTCGATGAAATAGGACGTCCCCAATGTATGATTCCCCTTGTAAATGATCACCAGGAACACCACGTTGAGGTGAATATAAGCTAGTGAGGTTGTACTGTCAAAAATGTAAGTGACGAAGACATTAGCGCGATAGCGGCTTATTTGTCTGGATTATAAATCTCCATTACGGAAAATTTCAGCAGTGTTGCAATGACCCATTGAATCTCCAATCACTGTGTTTGACAATTGAGCCAGCTTTCAGTACATTCGAAACTTATGAAAAAGGTGGTTTTTTCCCCCTATACTTCCTATGCTCCGAGAACTGTCGCACGTGCTGTATGGCGTCGATAAGGTGATCACATTCCAAGAACTATGGACTCCAGCGCGAAAATTCAACCGACAAAAGGGTGTGTGCTTCTTGTTGACGGCGAGCCCGTCAATTTAAAGCTTATGGAGCTGGTGCTCACGCAGCAAAATTTTACCGTCAGCATTGCGAAAAATGACATCGAGGCGATCAGCTTAGTCACAAAAAATAAATATGATGTCATTGTATTGGACATCGCGATGCCCGAAACCGACGACTATCAGGTGTTGAAAGCAGTGAAGAAAAACGAAGCGAGCAAGGCTACGCCAGTCATTGTGTGTTCCGAGTTAAAGGATAAGCAGACGGTGGCGAATTGCATCAAGCTTGGGGTTGCCGAGTACATCGTCAAACCCTTTGATCCGGCGAAGCTTTTATTGTATGTGGAGAGAGTAATTTCCGCATCGAAAAGCGTGCCGGGAAATCTTTCCTCGCCTGAGAAAACGGAGGTTGCGCAGCCAGCATCGGCACCCGCTAACAGAAAAGACGCGCTGACGCTATTGGCGGAAAAGTTAGAAAACGATGGGCTGGAGTTTCCGGCAATGCCGGAAGTGGGCTTTAAAATTGTGCATATGATGCAAGATGATGCGGCGTCCATTAACAAAATTGCCAAGCTTATCGAGAAAGAGCCGGGTATTTCGGCGAAGATTATCAAGGCGGGAAATTCTAGTTTATTCGCCGGTGGTAAACCAGCGATGACTCCTCGCGACGCTATTGTTCGCATCGGCGTAAAACAATCGATGAATTATGTGTTATTAATCACAAACTCCAAAATGCACGATGACGAGTCTGTCGGCCACAAGGAATTGTGTACGAAATTGTGGCGTCACTCCGTCTTGGTGGCAATCGCTTCGCGTATAACTGGGTCAATGATTGGTTACCCCGCAGTCGATAGTTTGTTCGCATTCGGGTTATTGCACGACATCGGCAAGATATTGCTCATTAGCGTGTTCAGTCAGCTTCCGAAAGATGTACGCACAGAAAATATTCACACATTGACACAAACACTGCAGAAACTTCACACACAATTCGGCGCGAAAATATTGGAGAAATGGAAGTTTCCGCGTGAATTCATTGTGATGTCGAAGGATCACCATGAGCACCCAGTCAAAAGAAAGTTACTGGACTCCGTTATTATCGTCGGTTTCGCTAACTTGTTTGCTCACGAGATGGAGGGAGATTTCACGGAAGAAAGTGTTGCCAACGTTATGAGCCTGCCTCATGTCAACGTGCTAAAACTTGAGGCTCCAGTAATCAAGAAAATGGCTGAACAAATCCTTGATGAATTGGATGCGATAGAGAAAATGTTAGCGTAATATCCATCTTTTTGTTGTGATTTCGTAACGCACCCTCGCCCTTTTTCTTGTATCTGCTAAAGTGTATAAGTAACGATTAAGTGCCAAGCGTTTATTATCGATGCGATTATTTTGTGTTAGCCGTTGTTTTCCGCGCAGATGAAAGTTGAATCTGGCCACTAGCTAGGTCAAAGTTTGCAGCGCAGTCAGATATTTTTCAAACGTCCAACAAATGACAGAAGAAAATCAGATGTCTTTTGCAAAACAATTTTATGCGCTGGTAGAATAAATCCGCCTAGTTTAAGGGGATGGGATGGGATGGCATGTTAGCTCATCCGAAGTATGCGTTTTTGCGATTAATGCGACAGAACCTGATCTTGGATTGCTGCGGAATCTGATGTGGTAGGCGCGATTGGACTCGAACCAACGACCCCCACCATGTCAAGGTGGTGCTCTAACCAACTGAGCTACGCGCCTGGGAATGGGGGATTCTAACTGAAACGTTCTGTTGGTACAAACAATTCTTCTTTATCGAAATGTTAATGTGCCTCTGCTGCTAATATTATATCCGTTTCAAACGGAACCTTATTTTAAACATTCTGCATTATTGCGCAAACTGCGTCGTGCATAATAAGCGAAGCTTACTGCGCAACGCTGTCCACGCAAAATCCAATCGTGTGCTTCTTGTCCTAATTCAGGGTCTAGGGGTTGAATCTTTCCGACAGCCATGGCTAATAGTTGCATTCGGGCAGCTCTTTCAAAAGCGAGCGCTAATATACACGCTTCTTCAATGCTCGAGGAAGCAATCAATAATCCATGATGTGCAAGCAACAGTGCTTTTTTATGGCCAATCGCTTGAGAAATTAATTCTCCTTCATTATTTCCGACAGGAACACCCGGCCAGACAGGTAAAAAAGCAACATCATCATAAAGCACACAATTATCCATGTGTGAGATTTCTAACGGAATTTCTAGCATACTGAGCGCCGCGACATGAATTGCATGCGTGTGTATGATGCACTGTACATCAGGTCTGGCGCGATATAACCATGAATGGAAACGGTTGGCCGGATTAGCCATGCCATTTCCCTCAATGACTTCCAGATCTTCGTTGACCAGTAATAAATTGCTCGCACAAATTTCGTCAAAACCCAAACCCAAGCGTTGCGTCAGGTAAGTTCCTGGCATTTCGCCGCGAGCGGTAATTTGTCCAGCCAATCCGGAATCATGACCGTTGTCAAACAAAATGCGGCAAGTTAATGCTAGCTTCTGCGCTTGGCTATAGTGTGTGCTTTGCAGATGTACATCCATTTGTGCAAATGATTGCTGCATTAATTCATCTTTGCTCAAATTAAAGGTTTTATTTTCCATTTTATAGTCAAGTTTTATATTAAAAGTGAGGTTTTCCTGAATAATCGCATTCTTTATCGGATTTGCATCATTTAAGCATCTTCTTGATTCGTAAAAAAACGTTCTATGTCACGTCGATCACGTTTAGTGGGACGCCCTTTGTTATAAAATAGCGGTGGCTGTGCTTTTAAACGAGCCGACAATAATTCTCTTTGTTCACGACTTGCATCTGTTTCGCGATAAAGTTTCTGAGCTTCTGTTGCGGATTCCCGTTTGTTGGTTAACCCTAGTACTTTAATTTCGTAGGAATAATTCCCAATACGTGCTGTCAGGATATCGCCTAACGAGATTTGCTTTGCTGGTTTAATTCGATTCCCATTGAGCGTGACACGCCCACGCTCAACTGCTTCCGATGCGAGTGAGCGCGTTTTAAAAAAGCGTGCGACCCAAAGCCATTTATCGATGCGTTGTTTTTCTATATCGTGACCAACTTGCATTTTTGTGTGATTAGTTGGTTAACTCAGTATTAATCTGAATTTTGCTTTGTAATGTTTGGTGTACCGGGCAGCGATTGGCGATCTCCAGTAGTCGCTCACGTTGTTGCTGATCCAATTCACCTTTTAGTGTTATTTTTCGCGTGATCACATCGACCTTGATCAAAGCTTTATCACAATTGATACAATCTTCAGCGTGTACACGATCATGGCGAAGCTCAACCAGGATATCTTGAAGGTCTATTTTTTTGTGATTGGCATACATGCGCAAAGTCATCGATGTACAACTCCCTAATGCAGCCAATAATAATTCATACGGATTCAATCCTAAATCAGATCCCCCCATTGCTACAGGTTCGTCACTGATTAATCGATGTTGTTGCGTTAAGATTTCACGAGTGAATTTTTTATCACGTTCGTGAATCACCACAGTTCCCGGTTCAATTGCAGTGACTGTTGAGTTTTCTGATTTAGTATCAGCCGATTTTGTCAGATAGCGACTAGCCCATGAAGCTAAAACGATTGCAACATAATTCGAATCTTCTGATCGGGTAAGCAAATGGTCGGCTTGATCGAGCGACACGAAGCTCTTGGGGTGTTTTGCTGCATTATAAATTCTCGCAGCTTCATCAATGGAAACCACGTTATCCAGTGGTGCATGGAATATCAATAAGGCTTTTCTAAGTTTCTCGATATGTGCTACAGAGTTATAATTTTCCAGATCCGCAAAAAATTGATGGCGAATATTAAAATGCTGTTCACCAAGTTTTACCAGAATTGAGGCTTGCTCTTTTAATTTTTCATAGGCATCAGGAAAAATATGCTGAATGTGCTGAGCGGTTGCTGGCGCACCAATAGTGGATACTGCCTTGACAGTTGGGAGTTTCTGAGCAACAGCCAGCACGGCTGCGCCGCCAAGGCTATGTCCAATCAGCAATTCTGGGGCTGCGTAGTGTTGTTCAAGGTAGTTAGCAGCGGCTATTAAATCTTCCAGATTGGAAGAAAAATTAGTATTCGAGAAATCTCCTTCGCTGCTGCCTATTCCAGTGAAATCAAAACGTAGAACCGCTATTCCCTGATCTGCCAAGGCATTAGCAATTCTTGCTGCAGCTAAGCTATTTTTAGAGCATGTGAAGCAATGGGCAAACAGCGCGTATGATTGGGTGTTACCAGAAGGTGTTTCCAATAAACCTGATAGGAATTCACCCTGTAAATTCTTAAATTCCACTTTGATTATCGGCATGGCTGATTGGCTCGCTCGCAAAGTAAACAGTATATCAAACAAAGAAGTGGAGAAAGATTGCGGATGGCAGTTTCTAGGCTAATCTTTTTAGCCAGCAAGGCGTGCGATTGGGTACTTAACTACAAAGGATTACGTCTGTTGCAAAGTTGGATGGTATTTAATGTGAGATGCTGCATCAGCGGCGTGGTTACTCTGAAACCGCATACCGGATCGAATGGCCCCAGATAAGATCGTTTTTAATATTTTGATTGGAATATAAGTAGATATCTTTCTTAAAATACCTTGCTTGATGAGGCGGTACTGTAATGTATAGATTTTCTTGTTGTTCTGAAACAATCAAGCAGTCAGTTTGGTCGGCATTGCATTCTTGCGTTGTAACGGTCAGTATGATGCTCTTTAAAGTGTGTTCTTCAGAGTTATTGATGATTCGACCTGTCATTTGGAATTCGTGATCCGTGTCCAAAGGTTTGAATTCCATGTTTTGTAGAGTCAGCTCTGAAGGAAGAATGCTGCTTTTTGATTTATTTCTCTCATACCCTTGATATTGCCATAACGATATACCTAGGATTGATGCTATTAAAATGAATATTACTGCGAATCTCCTGAAACGGGGCGAGAGTACGATGAGAGCTAGAATCGTGATGCCTAAAATCCACTTGATCATAAGTAAGAATTTTTCCGCAGATTATTTATATAGTTTATGAATTGCTGTCATGAAAATGTGGCTTTTATGGAGAGTTGCATCCTTCAAAAGAAAGGGTATCTAGCTCATTTTAACCTAGAAACCCCTGCTGGACGAGGTGTGGTACGATTTTTAGAGAGCATGGCAAGGTGTAACGACACGAAGTGGTTATTTTATTTCAAGAGGTTACAATACTGTAAAGTGCTCTAAAAATCATGTAATTTGACTCGTAGCAAACACATTGACGATCGTGAATCGTCCATTTAATTTGCAAACTTTGATCCATGAAATAGAGTGGTTTTTCTATTCCAAAGCTAAGGGAAAACCCCTGAAGTTTACTGTTAATATCGACGGTGAGATTTCTCGAGACTTGCTGGGTGATTCAGATCACATCAAACACCGATTGTTGCACTGACAGCACATGCCTTTGAAGAGATTAAGAAACAGTGTATCGATGCGGGAATGTATGAATGTCTCAGTAAACCATTCGATCAAATGTAACTCAATCAGGTACTAAGGAAATTTATAAACACCCCTTTTTCAGCTCAGGGAAATCTCTCGACATAATGGACATTTATCGTAGAATAGTCATTCAGGGTTGCATTTTATTGAGTGATTGATTCGATTGAATAACACGTTTATTTTTATCAAAGCTATGAAAGAATCATCGAGTGCACGTAAATTTACCGTTATCGTTGCTTATTTTTTTTGTTTGTTGTGGGTTCCGATCAACAGCGCTCAGTCTTCATCAACCTTATTGACATCTGAAAACAAACAAAGAATCGAATGGGCGGCATGGCGTTATGCTGTTGATACGCCTTTATTGCTTGAAACGATTCAGTGGTTGCGGGTTTTAACGCAAGAATCAAAGGATTCTGAAGCTATCGCTGAGCTTTCACGCTTAGAGTATATGCGTGCACAGCTTGAAGTGAACAAACAACGCCGGATTGAGTTGTTTGAAAACTGTATTACTATTGCTGATCGAGCACTTGCACTCAATGCCAATGATGTTCGTGGTCTTTTCTGGAAAGCGGTTGCAATGGGAAAAATAGCGGAAGACAGTGGTATGCTCAATGCATTACGTTTGATACGATCTATGGAAGAGTTACTATTGAAAGTTGTTATGTTGGATGAAGCTTACGAGAATGCGGGTGCGCATCGTGCATTAGGTCGTATTTATCATTTGCTTCCTGGTTTTCCAATTAGTTTTGGCAGTAATCAGAAAGCCTTGGTACATTTGCAGCGAGCCTATGAATTGTTTCCCAAGGATGTGATTACCCGCGCTTTTTATGCAGACTTATTATATGACCAAGGTCAAAAGAAAGAAGCGCGCCATCATGCGGATTTCGTTATGTCTGCACCGATTCATCAGGAAGATGAATTAGAGTATGCTGAGTACATTAAGATTGCGCACAATGTTGCCAGTAAAACGAATGACCGGACTGTTAAACTAGGAAACTTCATTCGATTCCAAGAGTAAATTTTCTTTGTTATTAATGGATATCTTGGAATTGTTATGCCTAAAACTACAATAGATTTAATTCGTCACGGGGAACCAGTCGGCGGGCATCGCTACCGTGGTCATGCTATCGATGATCCATTAACTGAAAAGGGTTGGTCGCAAATGTGGGACGGAGTGGGGTCATGTAATACATGGAATCATATTATTACTTCACCGTTGCAACGTTGTCAGGTATTTGCGCATGAATTAGGAAAGCGTTACGGGATTGACGTGACGGTCGAATTGCGTTTTAAAGAGGTGGGCTTCGGTGTGTGGGAAGGATTGAGTCATGATGCTGTAAAAATTGACCGTGCCGCTGAATATAGTGCTTTTATCAGTGATCCTGTCAAGCAACGTCCGGATGGTGCTGAGCCTCTCGATGATTTTATTGGTCGAGTCAATCTTGCTTATCAAGAAATTGTCGAGCGTCATCGAAATAATCATGTGCTGATAGTGACGCATGCCGGTGTCATCCGCGCCATTATTGCACAGATACTCGATATTTCGCCTAAAAATCTCTATCTGATCAAAGTAAACAATGGGGGAATTACACGGATTCGATATACTAGAATTGGTGCAGTATTGGAAATGTTAAATGGCAAATTAGCTAGCTAAGTGTTTATAAGCCATTGTTTCCTAAATATTGATTAAGGAATGTCGTAGGATTTTATAAGTTATTCAATATCAGGAGCTCAGCATGTCTCAAGATAAACCAAGAAAATTATCAGAGTGGGTCGGTTTTCTTACGGCCGCTGAAATTCCCGTTCTTAAGCAAACTGCCCGTAGTATTCCTAAGTTGCAGCAAGACATACAACATATGAATGCACGTATTTTTGCTCAAATAGTCAAGAACGACCCCCTTATGATGGTGAAGTTATTGCGGTATATGCAATCACATAAGCATTTCGCACAAAAGCATGATGTATTTGAAGTTGAACAGATTGCATTGATGCTTGGATTAGAAACGACACTCGAACAAGTACCCGCTCAACCTTTGGTTGAAGAAATTTTGACCCAAAGCGGTGACACATCTGCATTGGTTTATCTACTTAAGACCGTCCACCGTGCCAACATCGCTTCAACGTATGCTTTTGATTGGGCCGTTCGGTTACACGACTTACATTATGAAGAAATTCGTATTGCGGCGTTTTTGCATGATATTGCGGAGATGTTGATGTGGTGTTTCTCACCGAAGGAGATGCTACAAATCAAACAACTGCAAATTAAGGATAAATCAATGAGGAGTATGGCAGCGCAGCAAAGTGTTCTAGGATTTACCCTTAATCAATTGCAATTAGAGCTTGCTGTTAAATGGAAACTACCTGAGTTGCTCATTGCACTGACCGATGATAGCAATCAGAATCAACAAAGAGTCCGTAATGTTATTCTTGCAGTGAACCTGGCTAGACATTCTGCTAATGGCTGGGATGATGCCGCATTGCCTGATGATTACGAGGAGATTGCTCAACTGTTACATTTAAAGGCGATTGAGGTAATGACCATTGTCGGGGCTAGTGCCTAATCGCAATTTTTCAGGAATTCTATTGCTGCCCAGAAGGGGGCTGGGTCTGGCAAATCTTTATAAAATACTGTGTTGGTCCATCATGTGGAAATGTTTTTAATATTTCTGAAAAGTATCGTTTTGCTAAGCTCCAGTTCTGTGATTCATAATGCATGAAGGCTTCTTTGAAAATTTCACATAGCCACAACTGATCCGAGGTTGCGGAACGTTTGTGATGGATTAATTCGTATAGATGTATAGGGTGTACTCGGCCTCGTAAATAATTTGAGCCTAATGGGCGAATAAGAAAATCATCCAAGCCTTCGTTTATTTCTCCTGATAATAATATGCGTGTTTTAAATAGCTTATTTGAGTCTTGGATGCGGTTCGATGTATTAACAACATCACCGACTACATTGTAAGAACCTTGTTCTCTTCGTAAAGACATTTCCCCAAAATGAAGTCCAAATCTCGTGGGCATTGAAGCCATACGTTCGGATGGTAGGTGATTGGATTGTTCAATGGCCATAGCGATGTCAAGCGATGCCTGACAAGCTCTGGCTCGTACTTGCGTGTCATTAGCATCAGCGATCCAGATAGCGAGCATCGAATCGCCGTGCATATCCATAATATGCCCATTTTGGGAGACTATAGGATTTTTGAGAAGATTGTGATAGTTATTTAACCGCTCCCTCAATAACCTGGGTTCTAAAGGCTCTGCGATTGTGGTATAACTTTCAATATCGGTATTGAGGCAGCAACCGTAAATGCCTTGTTCATCTTGATTATTTCCAATCGCCTTTTCAAGCGCGTTATTTGGAAATGTTGAACCGAAGAAGGTACGTATTGTTTTCAGCTGCAACTCTAGTTCTTTTGCTTTTTGTTGGCTATCAAATAGTTTGAGAAATAAAATAGTTATTAAAGCGATCGCTGTTTGTAACAATGGAGTAAGAAGTGGTAACCAGGTAGTAGTTTCCTTAAATAAATAATAAGCGCAAAACCAATAAACTAGGATAACGGTAGCGGTTACAACGATTTTTTCAATAAATGATACTCGAGGATGTGATAGTAGCAATGCCGTACTGATCATAAAGCCGTATATGAACAGAATGATAAAATTAGTAGAGTAATGAAATGATTGAATGGATTTGTTTTCATATAAGTTTGCAAAAGCTGTGGCAATAATTTCAACACCACTAATATTGAGGCCATTTGAGTCCGAAAATACCGTGTGATAATCATCCCTGCCGATATCTTGTTCGTTATGGGTCGCTGCCGAGAAGCCTATAAAAACAATTTTTCCTTTGAAATTAGTTTCATTAAAAGATTTAATGGAGTTTGTGGTTTTGGTGATCTGTAATGCTTGATAATAAGGAATGGTTTGAATGCTTCTGGGAGGGCCATAAAAATTCAAATATCGTTTGTCTTGACCAGAATAGATATTCAGTAAGGTTTGGATCTGTTGCTTTTGAACAAGATTTAACGAGGAATCTTCATGTAATTTGTGTTGGATTTTTACAGCTAGCTGTTTATCTTTAACAAAAACATTGCGGAAATCTAAAACTAAATTATGAAGATCAATTGGGTTTGTATTTAAAAAAGAATTTGTTTTAAAGTTTGGATCAGCTTCGGATATCAGTCGAACAAAGTCATTATGAAGTGGTAAAGCCAATGCTTGTAATAAAATGACCGGCGCTGTTGGAGCATCTCCAAAGCTTTCCTTGAAAAGCCAGTAATCCTTAATTTGGTGTGTCCTTGCCAGGAGAAAAGGTGCTGATGCTTTTGCAGCTTCTGCAAATTGAGGTAGGAGTGCATTGGCGCACTCTTCAACGATACGAACATTTTTTTGCAGAAGTTTGCTGAAGGTATTCTCGCAGTCATTCCGATCAAGTCTATGAATTAGGAGAACGTTGTTGAACTCTTTCATCGCAGAGGCGAGTTTTTCGTCATTCACAAGTCGATCGCTAGGAGTGTTAAATATCACATCGAAAACAACAAGGCTAGCTCCTGCTTCTGAAAGGCGGTTAATTAATTGAGCATGTAAGTCCCGTGGCCACTTTGAGATACTTCGTGGCCATTCTTTTGTGGAAATATCGATATCCAATTGCTGGGCAGAGGGCTTGTCAATGGATACGATGACAACGTTATTCGGCGGAGAAATGGCTCCACGTGCTTTGAACAACCAATCTAAGCCATATTTAGTTTCTAGTAGCGATCCAAGAGGCGTTGTGTATAGACATATACCCAGGATGCCTATAATAGACGACAAAAGAAGTTTTTTTGCTCTGGTGTTGACGTAATATTGAATTGTTTCCACACTGTATTTTATGAATAATGCAAAGAATAAGCTGAAGTATCGAAGAAGAAAAGATTAATTTATCCACTGAGGTCGTTTGGCAAATATGTGATCAGGTTTTTACAAGGTCACTGTTGTGGTTTTTTAGCTTGCTGTATCAGTTGATGGTAGTTTTTTTGAAAATGAGAGTTATGCGAGAGTCGCATTATTTTCTCAACTAAATTGTATCAACCACATTGAGAGCTATTTCAGGACAATTATAGAACAAGATAACTATGCAATCTTTATCACGGTTTGATAGTGTATATTCGTTATGAAAGAACAAATACGTAACTGCAAGATTGATCGAGCAGGTTTCACAGCTTAAGAAAAGACTTAAGTAATTGCCAAGTCGAATTTTTTCTATGATACGAATGATCATTCAATTCTTCAATATCTAATTCCACAATATGCTTGAAAATTCTTTGCAATGGATTCGTTTGACTCATGTGTTAGTACTGGTATTTTTGGTGGGGCTATTTTTTCATTCAGATTTAGCACCGCTAGAGGAGACGCACTGGGATTCCCCTATCTATCTGCAGCTCTCTAAGCGAGCTGCAGAGACAAACACTTTAGCTGATTATCATCAATATGCTCAGGATATTCCTTTGGGTCCTGGCGATGGTGCGCATTGGTATTTTATGCGTATTGGCCATATTCTTTTGCTGAGTGAAGTTACGCGATTATTTGGTGCTAATGAATCTGCGCTAGTAGCGATGCAGTGGTTATACCGAATTTTTATGGCATTAGGTATTGCGTTGACAATTATGCTTTCTTATCAGCTTGTCAAGTTATTCAAGCGTAATGCACTCGATTCGAATTTCGCAAATTCATTTTGGTGGGGGGGGTATCTTTTTGCAGCGATAACATATATCGCGTCGGATAGTTACCGTGGCCTTCAAGGGCATTTTGTCAGTGAGCCTCCTGCGTTTCTGGTATTGGTTTTGTTCGCCATTACGCTATTAAAAGCGATTGAACGTGGTTCTTTATTCATCGCATCAAGTGCGGGTATTTTACTATTCTTGTTGTTTTTTATTCGCGTTGATGCGGTATTACCTGGCGTTATTTTTTTGGTATTAATGGTCTGTACATTAATATTGATGAAAAGGCTAAATACTCTACCCGTTATTGCTGCTACAAGTCTGGTTTCATTGTCTTTATATTTAGCTTATGCGTGGTGGTTTTATCCGTTAGTAAACCCACAGGTGTTATTGGAATTTTCATCCAATGCAAAAGAAGTGTTTTTTTCGGCACCTTTAAAAAGCATGTTCTCTATCATAATTGCAGGTGGATTGCTTTGGGTTGGTGCGTGTGTGGGAGCATTGAGGTGGCGCGAGCCTATTATTCTTTTTGCAATGGTTTGGCTGTTACTTTCACTATTGCCCTTGTTGATCGATAGTTTGAATGGGCGTGCAGTTCAATCGCGTATGGCATTTTATATTGTATTGCCATTATTGATTCTTGCTGGGGAAGGATGGAGGTGGATCGTTCAAGCATTCGTTAAACAAAAGCGGATATTGCCAGTTTTTTTGGCGCTATCTGTGACGTTGATGATAGCTCTAATTCCTTATTCTATGATATTAAATGCGCGTAATTTTGCGGCTATATATTTTCCCCCGAAAATTCAACAATATTTGTTCACTTCATTAGTCAGAAAAGGTGGTATCCAGTCCAGCCAAAAATCTTACGACTCAAAACTAGGTTTGTTTGTGCGCCCTATGTATGAACGCTGGACGGTCGAATTTCTAAAAATGAAGGAAATAGGAGATTATCTTTATGCATCTAATATCAAGGCGTATTTAACTTGGTCGGGATATGATGCGTCTATCGGGCAGCATTCCTTGCAAAGCTATGTAGAATTGTTGCGGTATTTTGGCAAAAAGAATCTTAGTGATAAGAGTTTTGTGATAGAAAGAAGGCCAAATGAAAATATGCCTTGTACAGAATATTTACCGACGGACTTCGAGCCGATTGTTTTTTGTTCAACATTTACTGCTTCGGATATCCAGCTTCTTAAAGAGAATAGGGGTTTCTTGTATGTACTTGGTGCGGAAGGATATGAAATTCCTAATTTAGCAGAGCTCAAATTAAAAAAAATGCTATCAATCCCGCCATTCGCTTTGTATGAGGCTATCGAGTAATTGATCAGGTTTCTTCTAAAAATTTAGGTCAGTGTATGTTTCTTGTCTCAGCTTATCGCTTTGTTTGGAATGATATATGGTGAATTGTCTCAAAGTAAATAGAACAGACCGTTTGGGGCCTATTGAGTCTTCGGAAAGCATCAAATGGCTAATATTATTTATTAATAATGGTTGTTACAAATAAGTTGAAGTGGGCAAGATATGGAACATAAATTGTTGCTTGCGTGCAACACTATTTTAATATTGCCTTGACAGTAAAAAGTACCTTATATAAGCTGCGGTGTGGTCAAATATGACACATTCATATTATTAAGAAACGTCAGCGGTAAGCATTTGAATGATAAATTTCAAGCCAAAAGAATGTGATTTTTTATTTATTTATAATCGGCGTTGGTACGCGCGACCGCATTTTTCTGCTCTTTTAAATGAAAGAAGCGAAATGACTAGTACTATTACTTCGAGGGGAAGATCTTGAGTTCGACAATAACCAAGTTGAACGCTCCGCTAACGCAAGCGTTTGATTTTCAGCCTTCAAGCGAATTACAAATAACACCCACACTCAATACGCTGACTCAAAGATTGGCGGGTTTTGATACATTAACGAGTGCGTTGGAGTATGCGGCAAAAGGAATTACAGGCTATAATTTTTACGATGCTAAAGGAAGCTTGCGCTCAATTTTACCTTACAGTGTATTAAGGGAAAACGCACGGGTTTTGGCAAAACGTCTATTGGGTTTGAATTTACTCCGCGGCGAACGAGTGGCAATTATTGCCGATACTTCACCTGAGTTTATTGAGTTGTTTTTTGCATGTCGCTATGCTGGTTTAATTCCATTCGCGATGCCTGTTCCAGTTAATCTGGGTAGTCACGCGATATATGTTCAACAACTTAGGGGTATGCTTGAAAGCGGCCAAGCCAGTATAGCTTTGGCGAATATCGATTATGTGGGGTTCTTGAAAGAAGCGGCTGAGCATGTCAAAAGCTTGCAGTGGGTGGGTACTCCAGCAGAATTAGGTGAATTTCCTATCAAAGATGTTGATTTTCAAGATAATCATCCGAGTGAAACTGCATATTTGCAATTTACCTCTGGAAGCACGCGTGCATCACGTGGGGTGGTGATCACTGAGCGAGCTTTGATGTGTAATTTACAGGGGATTGTTCGAAATGGCTTGGAAATAAAGCCAAATGATCGTTCTGCATCTTGGTTGCCGTTTTATCATGATATGGGGTTGGTTGGATTAGTTCTAGCGCCGATGGTGACACAGATATCAGTGGATTACTTGGCTACTAGAGATTTTGCTATACGGCCGCTGCAGTGGTTGAAAATTATCAGCCGTAATCGCTGCACGGTTGCATTCAGTCAGCCTTTTGGTCTTAAGCTGTGTGCGATGCGGGTGAGAGATTCTGATTTGAAAGACTTAGATCTCAGTTGTTGGAGAGCGGCGGGAATTGGTGCGGAAATGATTAAGCCTGATATTCTTAGGAATTTTGCTGAAAGGTTCGCATCGGCTGGATTCAGTGAACGTGCATTTTTACCTTGCTATGGTTTGGCTGAATCTACGCTCGCTGTGACTTTTTCGAAAATTAACGAGGGTTGTAGAAGCATACAAATAGACAGTAAGGCTTTGATTGATAGAAAGATTGCTATTCGAATACAAGCAGAAGGGCGTAAGCAAAGTGAGTTTGTAAATTGTGGCCGCCCATTGCCAGGCCATATCGTACAAATAGTCAATGAAGCAGGCGAGCAAGTACCTGAAATGATGGTTGGTAGTGTTCTGGTACATGGTGATAGCGTAATGACGGGTTATTTCAATAATGCTGAAGAGACCAACAAAGCATTGAAGTCTGGTAATTGGTTAGATACCGGTGATATAGGTTTTCTTTTTGAAGGTGATTTATATATCACTGGTCGACGTACAGACGTTATTATCGTTAATGGTCGCAATATACGTGCTCAAGATATTGAGGAACTCGCGGAGCAGCGACCGGAGGTGAGATCTCGAGAGGCGTCAGCATTTGGTGTCAGTGATGAAGATGGAGCAATGACGATCGTATTGGTAATTGAATGCAGACTTTCTGCAATTACTGAACGTCAATCATTGACAACCCGTTTGCAGCAATTAGTTTATATGGCATTTGGGGTAAATTGCGTAGTAGAATTAGTGCCTCCTCATACTTTACCGAGAACATCATCAGGAAAACTATCTCGTTTCGCGGCGAGGCAAGGTTATATTCAAAGAACAAACTTGGATGGTCAACAGTTATCTGCTGTGGAATCTGGGGATAGATAAGGAAAAATGTTGAAACTTGTAGCTGTAACGGGGGCTACAGGTTTCATCGGCAAGAACCTAACGGAAAGACTCATTGAGAATGGTTATAAAGTTCGTGCGCTTGGGCGAAAATACCAACCTAGTAATAAGTTAATCCAATGGATTCAGGGTGATTTAGGTAATTCTACAGCGCTAAATTACTTGGTTCGTGATGTATCAGCTGTTATTCATTGTGCTGCAACTGTTAGAGGTGGTTCATTTAAGCAGTTTGCGGATGTCAATATTCAGGGTACGCAAAATCTCCTGGAAGCAATCGTTCAACAATCTCAATCTCCACGTTTTTTGCATATTTCATCTTTAGCTGCGAGACAACCGGAGCTATCCTGGTATGCGCAGAGTAAATATTTATCAGAACAGGTTTTGTATCAATATTCTGACCGACTGAATTGGGCAGTATTTCGTCCTACTGCTGTATATGGTCCCGGTGATAAAGAATTAAAGCCACTATTTAAATCAATGCGCCGCGGCTTGCTTCCCGTAGTGGGGGGGGTACATAATCGATTCGGGTTGCTGCATGTGAAAGATTTAATAGAGGCTATGCTATGCTGGCTATCTTCAGAGAAATCCATAGGCGGAATATTTGAACTCGATGATGGTACTCCTGGTGGGTATAATTACCAAAGCTTATCGGATTTAGTGCAGCATGAATGGAAGCGACCCATTCGATGTGTTTCGATACCTAACCCACTAATTCGTAGTATCGCTTTTTTTAATTTGGCTTTATCCAAGCTGTTGCAGTATTCTCCTATGCTGACGCCGGGTAAGGTGAACGAATTGCAGCATACTGATTGGGTGTGTGATAACGCACCCATACAACATGTTCTTCCCGAATGGAAACCTCGTATTCGTTTACAAGATTCATTATCTGAAGTAATCTAAATAAAATCCAAAATTCTAGAAATAATGTATGAGTGAAACAGATTACGACCAGATAGTTCAATTACTTTGTGATCGCTTAGCCGATTTGTCTAAAACGTCAGAAGAGAGTATTTCGCCTGAAACAAATCTCATCACGCAATTATCCATTGATTCTATTAAGTTACTCGGTTTGATTATGGAAATTGAGGATGCCTTTGATATTTCAATTCCTATTAATGCGCTTACGGATATACAAACAGTCCATGAATTGGCCGAATTGGTTCATAAAATTAAATCCGCATCATAATGAATTTACTTGAGAAATTAGACGCTGCCGCTGCGGCACGAAAATCTTTATTGCCAGATGGTGTGGGTGCCTTTGGTATACCAATTGAGGAAGTATACTCTGCTACTGAGGCTCGTATTGGTGATCGGCGAGTATTGTTGTTAGGTACCAATAATTATCTTGGACTCACGTTTGCACCGGAATGTATTCAAGCAGCGCATGAAGCCCTTGATAAAGAGGGTACTGGGACAACGGGCTCCCGGATGGCGAATGGAAGCTATTTTGGTCATCGAGCCTTGGAAAGGGAATTTGCTGATTTTTATCAATGTAGCGGAGGAATTGTATTTACTACCGGCTACCAAGCTAACCTAGGTACAATTTCGGGTTTGGTTGGACCGGGTGATACAGTGTTGATTGATGGTGATTCTCATGCGAGCATTTACGATGGGTGCATACTCAGTGGCGCAGATATTGTTCGCTTTCGACATAATGACGTTGCTGATATGGAAAAGCGACTACGTAGATTAGGAGAACGTGTAGAGACAACATTGATTATTGCCGAAGGCATTTATAGCATGCTGGGTGATCAGGCGCCTCTGGCTGAGATTATTGAATTGAAAAACAAATACCGTTGTATTTTACTCCTTGATGAAGCGCATTCGCTGGGTGTGCTCGGAGAAACAGGCCAAGGTTTGGTAGAGAAAACAGGATTACTTAAAGCGGTGGATTTTATTACGGGTACTTTTAGTAAAAGCCTGTGCAGCATCGGTGGTTTTTGTGTCAGTAATCATCCCCAACTTGAGCAATTACGGTACGTGAGTCATCCTTATATTTTTACCGCATCACCTTCACCAGCAACCATTGCTTCAACGCGAGCAGCTTTGGAATTGTTACGTAAAGGTAGTCACTTGCGTACGCAGTTATGGAAAAATTGTACGCAGCTTTATACGCAGCTCAAAGAAACTGGTTATCAATTAGGGCCAGATCCTGGACCAGTGATTGCTGCTATCTTAGATACGCCGCAACAAGCTTTACTGATGTGGAGAAGTTTGTTGGAACACAATATTTATGTGAATCTCATCTTGCCTCCGGCAGCTCCTGAAGGGAAATCGCTGGTACGTTGCAGCGTTAATGCTGCGCATACTCCGGAGCAAATAAAGTATGTAGGTGATACGTTTGCAAAGCTATACAATTTGGTGAAGTCATAATTTCTGAGGCTTCGTGAGAATGAGCTTATCGATTCCAACGTCAGTGAATGAATGGTTTAACGCTTAACTACATAGGGTGCTGTCATGAAGATAATCCGAATGTTGGTTTGTATGGCAGTTTTTCATGGTCTTTGTAATAATGTTTTTGCCACAGCAATAGTTTTTGACGGATTGGATTGCTTTAACACTACTAACGATAGCGATGTAACAACGACAGAGCTACTCATCCAGAGTAAATTTGAAGTGACAGAGGATCTCGGCCAAGGGATGTATCGCTTGAGCTTAACGGGTGGTATCCCAAGATTTGTCAATACGAACGGGAGTGTCTGTATTGATCACGTGATTGCTTTAGGATATTTTGCTTCGGGAAGTTTGGATTTTACTATTTCGCCGCAACAACTCGAATCGCTAGATGCCACCGGTTACTTTAATGGACACGAATTGATCATCTTGGTTAATTCGATTGTGACGGATTTTAGTGCAGGTAGAGATGCATTTACTTCATTTCATACCAGCAGAATACAGACGATCTCCAATATGCTGATTTTTGACTACAATTACAATCCTCAACAATCTTTTTTTTCCTTGAAAAGGCTTATTCGCAATAAAAGCCAGACACAAACCAGTGGCTTTGCAAATACACTGCCATTTCACGAAACACTATTCCCTTCTACCAACGGTATCGGGCCAGATAGGCCTCAAGTATTGATTCCCCTATCTCCCATTAATTATCTACTCAGGTGAGTAAGCATTGGGAAGCGTATTGTTCCGGATACTTGCGTAGATTTCTCTAAAAATTAACCCATTTCATGATTTGCTTTTCCTTATTATTAGTTAAGACCTTTTGCTGTGATCCATGCCGCTCGATCACAGAAATTCGATGATAGCATCTTTTAAATTTGATGCCTCAAAAGGTATTGTAGTGTAATTTCAGGGAATTTAGTTCCGGTTTTGTAATTTCGCCATTACGGTTGATTTTGTCAGATGTGGCGCAAACATTTCTATAAAATCAAAGATGTAGCTTCGGATATAGCTATTCCGATTGATACCGATACGTGTAGTGCTTGATTCAAATAAATGACTGGCGTCAATCGATCTTAGATTGCTATCACGCTTATGGTCAAATGCCATATTGGCGAGTATGCCGATGCCTAATCCCAGTTCCACATAGGTTTTAATGATATCCGAGTCAATTGCTGTGAGTACTATGTTAGGTTCCATGCCTTTTGTTTCAAAAGCTTGGTTAATTCTTGACCGTCCGGTAAAAGCTGAATCATAGGTGATAATGGAATACTGATTTATGGTTTCCAAAGTGACTTTTTTGCTTTTCAAGAGCGCATGTTTAGGGGGTACTACAATGCATCGATTCCATTCGTAGCAAGGTAGCATCACAAGCTCGTGAAAATGCTCGATTGCCTCGGTTGCGATTGCAATGTCTGCTTCTCCAGAAATAACCATGGTAGAAACTTGTGTTGGGTTTCCTTGCCGCAGAGTCAGTTTAATTTTTGGGTGACGTGCGATAAAGCGCTTAATTACTACTGGTAAAACATAACGCGCTTGTGTATGCGTCGTTGCGATCGTGAGTGTTCCATCTGTTTCGTTGTTGTACTCTTGAGCAATTTTTTTTAAATTTTCTGCCTCATGTAGCATTTCTTTGGCGGTTTTTACGATCAATTGCCCAGCCGGAGTGATTTGAATAAAGCGCTTGCCGTTACGTAAAAAAATGTCGACACCGAGTTCTTGTTCGAGCAGCTGAATTTGTTTGCTGATAGCGGGTTGAGATGTGTGCAGTTTTATCGCCGCTTTGGATAGATTCATGTTTTGATTGACGGTTTCGCACAAGTATCGTAATTGCTGTAGCTTCACATTTCCTCCGCAGTTGTCATGAATAATTGTTATATAAATCTAACATAATATTATTTTGAATTATACCGCTCTGTTGTTATGATGCCGATCATCCCATCATGGCCGATAGTTGGCGCAGCGTTGAATATTTCTTATTTTTACCTCTATAGCATGGTTGACAGTTCATTGAACAAATCGGTTATCAGAGCTGTTTTTTGGTAAAATACCCGATCTGTTGCGCTTGATTGCGTTGTGATGGAGGGATCTCTTAACATTTGCAAGCGAGTGTCAGGCAATAATTGAATATCGAAGCAAAAATGGATGAGATTCTTTTCCATAATGAAACAAGGATGATGGATGAGTACAAATATTGAAAACAAGCCAAAGCAAGTGACATGGTTTAATGGTTGCGGTGGACGGATCGGAATTGTGGTAGGAGAAAAAGGCGAGTATGCCTATATTGGTATGGCTTTGCGGCATGATGAGGATGCTGATGTCAATCATATCCTGAATTATGGTGCCAAATTTCCATTGGATGCAGCATTATTGCTGCCGGTATCTAAACGCTATACTTCAACCGGTTCATAGCAGCACAGGAAAAAGGAGTAAAAATGTACCGTTACGATCAATATGACTATCGAATCGTACGCGAGCGAGTTGCGCAATTTAGCGATCAAGTGAGGCGCCGTCTTTCGGGAGAGCTGAAAGAAGAAGAGTTTATGCCTTTGAGGTTACAAAATGGTTTGTACATGCAAATACATGGCTATATGTTGCGTATTGCGGTTCCATATGGTTTGATTTCCTCGGAGCAAATGCGCATGTTTGCGCATATTGCTCGCCAATATGATCGAGGCTACGGACACTTCACCACACGTCAAAATATCCAGTTCAATTGGCTTAAATTGCAAGATGTACCTAGCATTTTAGCGGATCTTGCATCGGTCGAAATGCATGCGATTCAAACCTCTGGCAATTGCGTGCGAAACATTACTTCGGATGAATTTGCGGGAGTTGCACAAGATGAGGTGGTGGATACACGACCTTACGCTGAAATTTTACGTCAGTGGAGCACGTTTCATCCTGAGTTTGCTTATTTGCCGCGCAAATTCAAAATTGCTATCAGTGGCGCAAAAGAAGACCGTGCAGCTATTTATGCGCATGATATCGGGTTGTCGGTTATTAAAAATGCACAAGGCGAAATCGGGTTCCGGGTATTGGTCGGTGGAGGATTGGGGCGCACGCCAATTATCGGTGTTGAGATTAGCGATTTTATATCGTGGCAACATATTCTTACCTATGTGGAATCTATTTTGCGCGTGTATAACCAGTATGGACGACGTGACAATAAATATAAAGCGCGTATCAAGATATTAGTCAAAGCACTTGGCATTGATGAATTTAAACGTCAAGTCGAGGAAGACTGGGAACATCTTAAAGATGGTTCGGGTACCCTGACGACTGAAGAGGTTGACCGAGTATGCTCTTTCTTTATCGACCCAGCTTATGAAAGGCTTCCTAACGATGATTCCAAGTTGAATGAATTCAAAGCCGACAGTCGTTCTTTCTCAAACTGGATGTTGCGAAATGTGTTGCCACATCGACAACCTGGTTATGCCATTGTCGTGTTATCCATGAAGAAAGTTGGCAATGTTCCGGGAGATGCGACTGCAGAGCAAATGGAAGTAATGGCAGAGCTAGCGGATCGGTATAGCTTTGGGGAATTGCGTATCACACACAAGCAAAATGTGGTTCTGGCCGATGTTCGCAAAAAAGATTTGATTAGTTTGTGGCAAGAAGCAACCGCACACGAATTGACGGAACCGAATTTTGGGTTGCTGACTGACATTATCAGTTGTCCTGGAGCGGAGTTTTGTACATTGGCTAATGCACGTTCTATTCCATTGGCTAAAATGATTGCAGAACGGTTTGAAAATATTGATTTTCAGCATGACATTGGTGATATCAGCTTGAATATTTCGGGTTGCATGAACGCTTGTGGGCAGCATCACATTGGGAATATCGGTATTACGGGTGTAGAGAAAAAAGACCATGAAGAATGGTATCAAGTATCCATTGGCGGATCAGAAGGCAATGAAAGCTCGTTGGGTAAGATCATCGGCCCCTCTTTTTCGTTTAACCAAGTACCTGAAGTGATTGATCGCCTATTGCAAGTTTATTTGCGTAATCGAATCGAGACCGAGCGTTTTATTGATACGGTACGTCGAATCGGTCTTGCACCCTTTAAAGATTATGTATATGCGGCTGAACTGACTGAAGAAGAAGCTGTTGATGACAAGCATGCGGTAGTGCCAGCGCAGTATGATATTCCCTATTATTCTCCGAGATTTTAACAATGAAAATTATAAAAAATAAAACCATTGTCGAGGATAACTGGATTATATTGCGACTTGGCGAACAGCAGTCACCTGAAAGCGTACTGATACCTGATGGAAAAATCATTGTTCCGTTGCAAGTTTGGTTACAGCAACGGGAAGCTTTACTAAAGCGCTCTGAACTGGGTGTTTGGTTAGCCAGTGATGAGCGTGCAGAGTTGTTGAAAGATGATGTTGATAAATTTTCTGTAATCGCAGTGGATTTTCCGAAATTCTCTGATGGGCGCAGCTATTCCATTGCTTATAATTTGCGTGTACGGCTTGGGTATACTGGGGAATTACGTGCAATAGGTGACGTATTGCGTGATCAATTGTTTTATATGCAACGTGTTGGATTTGATGCTTTTGAACCTCGTCCGGATCGTAAAATTGAGGATGCCATAAAGGGATTGAGCGATTTCTCAGAGTTTTATCAAAAGTCTGTTGATCAAAAGTTGCCGCTATTTCGCAGGGTGCAACGTAGTAGAAATCCTACATCGGTGAGAAATTAAATGGACATCAAATGCCTGCTATGGATGTTTTAGATGTAATAAAAATGCCCGTTCTAATAAGTTCGATGGGAGGAATGACCAATTGTGACTGTGTCGGTAATACGGGTTAGCGTTATGAAACGTTATTGGTAATAGGTAGAAAGAATTAATTTTTTTTACAAAAGTAATTCTTTTCCGTGCAGTGATAGATAGTGTTTTGAAATGATGAAAGTGTTTATATTCGTTGCGATGATTATGCGAGATCACACCATTTTTCTGCATGGATAATAAGGAAAATATACGTGTACTAATCCTTGACGATGACAAATTCATGCTTGAATTTGTTAGTCAGATGCTCAGAGAACTCGCTATCAGTGAAGTATTTTTGGCTGAAGACGGCAAAGCTGGTTTACGGGTTTTGTCGAATCAAACAGAATCGATTGATTTATTAATATGTGATATTGAAATGCCAGGTATGGATGGCATTGAGTTTTTGCGGAATATTGCAAACCAGAAATATAGTGGAAAAATCGTATTGTTTTCTGGGATCGAGATTGATTTACTCAAAGCAACTGAGCGCTTAGCAATTGCACATGGATTAAATATTATTGGTACATTGGCAAAACCGGTCACGTTAGATTCGTTGGCGGCCGTGCTTGAGAAGTTACCGCTGCCTATCCATAAAGCGTCGGATTACTCCACTCAAACTAGAATCTTTGATGTAGAAGAAATTAAACAGGCCTTGCGGGACAATCAAATAAGTGTGTTCTTTCAACCCAAAATTTCTGCACTGACCCGTAAGGTGACAAGTGTTGAATGTTTGGCGCGTTGGTGTCATACAAGATACGGCTATATTTCTCCTGATAATTTTATTTCTGTTATTGAACAAGATAATGATCTTATCAATGATTTTACCCGCAGTATTCTAAGAAAATCGGTTCAGCAATTGGAGATATGGTTGCAACAAGGAATCGATTTGAAAATTTCGGTTAATATCTCGATGGAAAATCTGGATCGGTTTAATCTGCCTGAGATTTATCAAGAAGTAGTGTGGAACTTCAATGTACCTACTGACCGAGTCATTTTAGAAATTACCGAAGGAAATTTAGGAAAAGGTTTTGCGCAGACGCTCGATATTTTGACGCGCTTCCGGTTGAAAGGCTTTGGTTTGTCCATTGATGATTTTGGTACGGGCTATGCATCGATGGAAACACTTAAATATATGCCTTTTACGGAACTTAAAATTGATCGAATCTTTGTTCATAACGCGGCTGAAGATTTTGCCACGCGCGTTATTCTGGAATCCAGCATAAAATTGGGTAAAGCTTTTGGTTTGAATGTTGTGGTTGAAGGTGTTGAGACGCAAGCGGATTATGAGTTGGTTGCTGAGCTTGCGTGCGATGAAATTCAAGGCTATTTTGTTGCCAAGCCGATGTTGCCAGATGAATTTATTCAATGGCTATCAGATTATCAATGATCCACACATCATCGAAGTAGTTACCGAGCGTCTCTTAATCTTAATAAAAATAAATAGACTGGTCGCTGTATATAACAAACTTAAATATAACAATGGATACTCAAAAAGGAAATACGACAGACTCATTGAATCTAAATTTTGGTCTTACCATTGCTGATCTTTATAGACGTGATGGACTCGTTAAGCTGGATCGATTTTTTATCGATTTTTTAAGCACTAGTGATGATCCACTGTTGCAAAGAATGGAATCTGCGCGTGCATATCCAGAAAATCTACTACCAAAAGATGAATCGGCGTTATTGATCGATATTGCTCCGTGGTTAGAAGACTTTATTGCACGCCTATTTGGCATTACAAGTGAAGTGCAGCAATTAGCCGCCCAACACCATGAATTGGCTCCATTGTATTTTTGCAAAAGGCAATTTGTGCAACGACGCGCCAAATCGAAAATCAATAATGACGAATTGGCTACGATTGATGGTTTGGCATTGGAAAAAGAGTTAACCCAGGAGTTTGGTGGAATATTCTCGGAATTGATTTTTGCCAGTAAAGTTGTCGAGTGGATGGAAGCAGAAGCTAACAATGAATCACGTTTGAATAAAGCATTGCGTTATGCCGCATGGGCTCTGAGAACACCTGAAGGGCAGCGACATACTCACCAAGGTATCTTGTTCTCATCTCCAGCAAAGTTGGATTATCAAAGATTGTTGTCATTAGAGACAGATGAAGCGGCAGGTTATCCTGTGCACGGATTGGATCATCATCGTGAACGTAATGGGTTTGCCTTGACTGATAAAGGCACCGATTTGATGGGCGCATTGGATGAAGCCAATTATTGCATTTGGTGTCATGAACAAGGAAAAGATTCCTGTTCAAAAGGGTTTATACAAAAACCCAAATTACCCGATGAGCCTCGAGCATTCAAAAAAAGTGAACTGGGCGCTTTATTAGCTGGGTGTCCATTGGAAGAGCGAATTTCCGAATTTCATAAACTGAAAGCGCAAGGTGTTGCAATCGGTAGTTTGGCGATGATTGTCGTTGATAATCCGATGTGCGCTGGAACGGGTCATCGTATTTGTAATGATTGTATGAAATCTTGTATCTATCAGAAACAGGATCCTGTAGATATTCCGCAGGCAGAAACACGAACATTAAAAGATGTATTGGAACTGCCATGGGGATTTGAAATTTACAGTTTGCTCACGCGATGGAATCCGTTAAACCTGCGTCGTCCAGTTCCTAAAGCAGCTTCAGGTCGCAAGGTCTTGGTGGTGGGAATGGGACCGGCTGGATACACGCTGTCACATCATCTGATGAATGATGGCCATACCGTGGTTGGAATTGATGGACTTAAAATCGAACCATTGCCGGAGCTTATATCCGGTATCAATCAACAAGGTGAGCGCGTCTCGTTTAAAGCCATTCAACATATCAGCACGTTGGAAGAAGATCTTGATCAGCGTACCCCAGGTGGTTTTGGGGGCGTAGCAGAATATGGGATTACTGTTCGTTGGAACAAGAATTTCCTAAAAGTGATTCGTTTATTGCTTGAACGCCGTGAAGAATTTGCTTTGTTTGGTGGAATACGTTTCGGTGGCACACTGACTACCCATGATGCATTTACGATGGGATTTGATCATGTTGCGTTGGCAAGTGGAGCGGGGCGTCCAACCATTCTCGATTTGCCGAATGGATTGGCTCGAGGTGTACGTGCAGCATCCGATTTTTTGATGGCGTTGCAATTAACAGGCGCTGCACAAAGTGATTCTATTGCTAACATGCAATTGCGTTTGCCTGTGATTGTGATAGGAGGTGGCTTGACGGCGATTGATACAGCCACAGAAGCATTAGCCTATTATCCTGTGCAGGTTGAAAAGTTCTTGAGGCGTTATGAAATATTGACCACTCTTCAAGGCGAAGGCGCCATTCGACAAGCGTGGGATGCGGAAGAACAACTAATTGCGGATGAGTTCATCGCTCATGGAAGGGCTATTCGCGCTGAACGTCAAGCTGCACAGCAACAAGGACGTGCGCCACGTATTATTCCTATGTTGCAATCTTGGGGGGGGGCAACCATTGCTTATCGGAAGCGTTTGATTGATAGCCCATCGTATACGTTAAACCATGAAGAAGTAGAAAAAGCGTTAGAGGAAGGTATCTGGTTTGCTGAAGGATTAACACCTGAGCGAGTCAATGTAGATCAATGGGAGCATATGCATTCCGTTAATTTTTCCATTCAAAAACGCGATGAAAGCGGTCAATGGTACGATTCGGGTAATGCTGAATTACCTGCGCGGGCATTGTTGGTTGCAGCCGGAACACAACCCAATACCGTACTGGCAAGGGAAGAAAGCGAACTGTATAAGCTCAGCGGTCGTTATTTTTCGGCCTGTGATGAGCAAGGGAATCTTGTTCAACCGCAACCTGCCAATCCGAAACCAGATACGCCCATGGTATTGATGAGTCGTTACAAAGACGGCAAAGATGAGCGCTTTATTAGTTTCTTTGGTGATCTGCATCCCTCTTATTCAGGGAATGTGGTTAAAGCAATGTCCAGCGCAAAGCAAGGTTATCCTACGGTAAGCCGTGTATTGGAACGTATTCAATCTGTATCTCAACAATCAGCGCAGCAATTCTTTATGGGATTGAACCAACAATTGCGTCCAACGGTTCATAAAGTTGAAAGATTGGCGCCCAATATTGTCGAGGTTGTCGTTCATGCGCCAATGGCAGCAGAACATTTTCTTCCAGGGCAATTTTATCGTTTACAGAATTACGCCGCTTTTGCATCCAGTACTGGAGATACACATTTAGCGATGGAAGGTCTTGCATTAACAGGTGCATCGGTAGATATCGAACATGGTTTGGTTTCGCTGATCGTATTAGAAATGGGAGGATCTTCAGATCTTTGCATGCGCTTAAAAACGGGTGAACCGGTTGTATTAATGGGGCCTACCGGAACACCAACCGAGATTCCATCTGGGAAAACTATAGTGTTGGTTGGTGGTGGGTTAGGTAATGCTGTATTGTTCTCGATTGGCGCCGCTGCACGCGCGGCTGGGTCGAAAGTACTTTATTTTGCTGGCTACAAGAAACTGGTTGATCGTTACAAGGTAGCGGAAATCGAAACTGCTGCAGATATCGTCGTATGGTGTTGTGACGAAGCGCCAGGTTTTTCGCCGACTCGTTCTCAAGATAAAAGCTTTGTCGGGAATATTGTGCAAGCGATGGTAGCGTATGGCAGTGGTGGGTTAGGTGATGAACCGGTTGCGCTCAGTGCGGCGGATCATATTATTGCAATTGGTTCAGATCGGATGATGGCTGCAGTCGGTGTTGCGCGTCATAATCAGTTGAAACCTTATCTTAAATCAGACCACTTTGCGATCGGATCGATTAATTCACCGATGCAGTGCATGATGAAAGAAATTTGTGCACAATGCTTGCAGCCGCATAAAGATCCTGCAACTGGAAAAATTACCTATGTGTTTTCTTGTTTTAATCAGGATCAACCGCTCGATCAAGTTGATTTTTCTGGATTGGCAACGCGCTTGCGCCAAAACACAGTACAAGAAAAATTGACCAATCATTGGATTAAAAAATGTTTGAGTGAAATACGGTGAAACTACAGTAAAAAGTGTTACATATTCTGGAATTTTTGAATATAACGACAGAAATGTCGTTATAGAAATTGCGAGTAACATCGCAATATTTCTCCCAAAATAACCGGAGGGGTTGATTGATAACCTCTCCGGTTGGGGGTGTAAATAATTTTGTGTAAATGGTCATTTAGCAGGAAACTGCTTATA
>ERZ1292633.260-Hain-H41-02um-R1-260-length-67389-cov-19_pt1 | contig 67389 bp, 61 predicted proteins | sample MGYA00564406_ERZ1292633 | MGnify/ENA primary metagenome ERZ1292633 (study PRJEB36523, sample SAMEA6512639) | groundwater metagenome | collected 2019-01-08 | study: AquaDiva: Metagenomics assemblies of 32 groundwater samples
AGATTCCTATAACACTAACCTTTTGGTGTGTCCACTAAATCGGGGGAGGTCCACTATGCATGTTATATGCGGCTTACTGAGAGAAGATTTATCATCCCGCAAAAAAACAAAGGCCTGAGCCGTTCGGCTCAGGCCTTCTCACAATCTGCCCGAAACATCTAAGTATATTTTGTCTTTTAAACATCCTGAAACCGCACATCAAAAAGGCTTGGTAGTGCAAGCCGTTCAGTCGTTCTGGTAGCGGTATCCGGCAAGCGTTTCAAGCTTCTTTATCCTCTCCTCTATCGGAGGGTGCGTGCTGAAGAGCTTCACGAGCCCGCCGCCGCTAAGCGGATTGACTATGAAGAGGTGCGAGGTAGCCTCGTGCGGCCCTGTCGGAGTGATAGGCATCTTCTTGTTGTAGTATTCGAGCTTCCTGAGCGCGTTCGCAAGGTTCATCGGGTTGCCTGATATCTGGGCGCCACTGGCGTCCGCCCCGTACTCCCTTGACCTTGATATCGCCATCTGTATGACTATCGCCGCAAGCGGCGCTACTATCATCATGACTATGAGGACGAGCGGGTTAGAGTCCCTCTCGTTGTCCCTTGAGCCGCTGAACATCGAGGCGAACATCGCCATCTGCGCGAGATAGCTTATAGCTCCCGCAAACGTCGCGGCGATCGTCGAGATGAGTATGTCCCTGTTTTTGATATGCGCAAGCTCATGCGCGAGCACGCCTTCGAGCTCGTCCCTTGTGAGAAGCTTCATTATCCCTGTCGTTACCGCGACTACTCCATGGCTCGGGTTCCTGCCTGTGGCAAACGCGTTAGGGGTGTCCATCTCCATGATATAAACCCTTGGCATCGGCATGTTGGCCCTTGTGGCAAGGCTCCTGACAGTCGTGAAGAGCTGCGGCACCTCAGCTTCGGTCACCTCTTTGGCCTTGTACATGGCAAGGACGATCTTGTCGCTGAACCAGTAGGAGACGAAGTTCATCACGCCTGCTAAACCGAGGCCGACTATCGCGCCCTGTCTGCCGCCTATCATGTCGCCGATGAATATGAAGAGGGCTGTAAGGACCCCGAGAAGGGCGACTGTCTTTATATAATTCATGCTGACTGCCTCCGTTGTGCTTCGTAAGTTTTAAAGCGTTTTTATCTTCTGACTGTTGGCCGGCAGAGCGCCGCATCTATATTATAATATAGGTAAACTCAGGGCATGTGTCAAGTGGATACGGACTGGGGCGGTTATCCTTTGCGGCATCCGGCGTCTCTTGAAAAAGCCTGTTATTACAATATCTTAGGCCCTTATTGGAGGAGCGCCCATCAGGCTTTTTATGGCATCCCGTACGTCCTGAACCGCTACACCTGTTTCCATGCAATAACCCCTCGGCCTCTTGTTGACTATTGCGAACACGGGCAGGGGGTAGGCGTCCTGAAGGCCGCTTGTCAGGTCTCTTTCGCAGGCAACGGCAATGACAGCGTCAGGCCTGTCTTCGTAGACCTTTCTTCTGGCGACTGTGCCGCCGGTCGATATGAAGAGGTCTACCCCGTATTCGTTCATCAGGGCCTGAAGCTCGCCTATCTCGCACTTTCCGCAACCGACGCAGTTTTTGACGTTACGCGTCACCTTTATCTTGCAGTTGTCGAACTGAATGCAGTGCGGCATTAGAAGCAGGATCTTTTCAGGGCGGAAGCGCCTACCCATGAGCAAGACCATCTGGTTGTTAAGCGATATGAAGGTCTGTTCTATCTTTATCTTAGGTATCTTTAACAGCGACCCGGCCCCGATCATAATAGGCAGGTAGAACCTGAGTAGAAGCCACCTAAGCCATTTAGAGTAGAAAGGGACCCTGCCGCTTATAGCCGCGCTTATTATGACAAGGGAGCCGCCGATTATGATGATGCCAGCGACGATGAGCGCAAGACCCAATAGGACAGGGAGCGCAGGGTGGATATTTTCAAGTCCGACTGTCGGTATGTACCAGAGGAAGAAGCCGCCGAAGCCTGCGACAAGAACGGCAATGAAGATCAGGGCCAGGTACGCGCCTTTACCCGGCTTGTAGCCGATAGATTCAGGACTGCCATCCCACTTGGCTTCGTTCTTATTCAAACGAGTCACCCTTCTTGAGCCTGTAGCCCTGAATAAAATCAAAAGCGCTCATCCGTTTTTTGTTCTCAGGCTGTAGTTCCGTTATTATGAAAGAACCTCTGCCGCACGCGACGGTTATCCCGTCTCTGGATATATCCGCAACTCTCCCGGGTTTGTCACCGTGGCTCTCGGCTGCGACCCTGCCGCCATGTATCTTTATGACCTTCGCTCCGCTATGCGTATACGCGCCAGGCCACGGGTAGACGCCCCTTATGAGGTTGTAAACGGATACGGCGTCTTTGTTCCAGTCTATCCTGCCGTCCTCTTTTTTGAGGATCGGCGCGCTACTCGCCTTTGAGTTGTCCTGCTTAACAGGCGTAAGAGCGCCCTTTGAGGCAAGCTCAAGGGTCTTTATTATCAGATCAGCCCCGGCGATTGAGAGCCTCTGGGCGAGGCCTTCGGCTGTTTCGTCATCGAGTATAGGGGTCTGGGCCTTCAAAAGGACGTCTCCGGTATCCATGCCCTCATCAAGGAGCATGGTGCAGACACCCGTAGTCTTCTCGCCGTTTATTATAGCCCAGTTTATCGGGGCCGCGCCTCTGTACCCGGGAAGAAGCGATGAGTGGACGTTGATGCAACCCTTCGGCGGTATGCCAAGGATATCCTTCGGGAGGATCTTGCCGTATGCGATGACGACGATGATATCAGGAGAGAGGGATTTTAATGCCGCTGTGAACTCAGGTGTGCGCACAGATTTTGGCTCAAAAACCTCTATGCCGTACCCGAGCGCCGCCTCTTTGACAGGCGAGGGCCTTGTTGCCATGCCGCGCCCGCTCGGCTTGTCAGGCTGGGTCACTACGCCTGTAACTGCGTAGCCGGCCTTGATAATGGCGTGGAGCGAAGGGACCGCGAAAGACGGGGTCCCCATGAATACGATCCGCATCAAAGGGGTCATCTGGTCAGATGAATGCGGCACTTTAGAGATCCCATTCTTCGGCATCCCGAAGCTTCTTTATGCGCCTCTTGATCATCTCGCGCTTTAAACGCGATACCCTGTCTATAAAGAGTATGCCGTCGAGGTGGTCTACCTCATGTTGTATGGCAACTGCCATGAGGTCTGTGGCCCTGAAGGTTATCCTGTTGCCGTCCCTGTCGAGCGCGCTGACGGTAATGTCAGAGGCCCTTTTTACATCGGCATGTATCCCGGGGATGCTCAGACATCCCTCTTCGTATGTCATCGAACCTGCGGGATCGCTAAGCACAGGGTTGACGAGGACTGTGAGGTGTTTGCCGGGGGTGCGCGCCGCCCTTGTGCCGTCTTCGTTTCTGGCTGGGACGTCGAGTATTACAATCCTCTTGCCAACCCCGATCTGGGTAGCGGCAAGCCCTATGCCCTTGGCCTTGTACATCGTCTCGATCATGTCCTCGATAAGCTTTTTTATCGAGGCATCTACAGAGGCAACAGGGTCGGCCTTTGTCTTAAGAAATGGGTCCGGGTATTTGAGTATGTTTAAAAACATCTGTCATCCGCCATAAAGTTAATGGATGCCTGTTTAGAGGAGGGCATCTTCTCCACTTTTTATTATAACCCAGAATAAGGGCGGATTTAAACGGAAAAAAGCTGGGTAAAGGTCAAAATCGGTATGGAAAAGACAGAGCGGAAAAAGCCGAGTATTTAAGAACATCTATTAAAGTGCCAAGCGTGACCTCAATTGGAATAGATAAAGCTGAAAAAAGACAGAGGAGTTAAGTTCAACCGGATAAGTGTAGATGGTGCGATAAATTCAAAAAAAAGCGGAAAAAGGACAGGAAGCGCTTTTATCGCAGGGCATTTCGCCCTTCCCCGTCTTTCTTCCGCTTAAAAGGCGCGTATATGTGGGAAAATAGAAGGCAGGCAGGCTGTCTCTGATGTACGACACCTCATGATGCTGCTGCCTGCCTTCTCTCTTAAATCTACGCCTAAACAGGGTTTTTGTCAATGGCTGGGATGGATGCGAGGGTGCGAAAAAAATCAGTTAAGTCTTCGTTTCATTACTGCCACTCCAACAATGCAAGGAGGGGAATTGTGTCTTCGCTCCTCCCCTTTCTCACAAGGGGAGGCTGGGAGGGGTGGTTTTGTAAGGCATTTGCTGATTTTATCTTGCGCAACGTTGTGCGCCTTTTGATATGGCTCGAACGGTCCTTGTAAAAAGATCTGTCTGATTTTAGCTTTGCACTTCGGTGCGCTTTTTTGGGTATGGCTCTAACGGCCCTTGTAAAAATATCGGTCTGATTTTAGCTATGCACTTCGGTGCGCCTTTTTGGGTATGGCTCCCTTCGCTGTCGGCCGACTCGCAGTAAATTCCGATACCTGCTCGCCGTCTCTCCTTTAGGCTCATTCCACCATACCCGGGTTTGTTTAAAGGCAAAGACAAGGCAACCTCGCCAGAAGGGTTTTGCATCAAGGCAAGGGCTAAATTCAAAGGCTGGAGTTTTGTCTTCGCTCCTCCCCTTACTCATAAGGGGAGGTTGGGAGGGGTTAGTAATAAGCCGTTTTTCTCTTACCTCACTGCCGTGCGCTTATGGGTAATGCTCGCCACGCTTACGAGCATTACCCATGGCTTGTTTTAGAAGTTTAGATCCTCTGCTACCCTTGCTTTTTGAACTTCTTCATCCTTGTAACTGCAAGCCCGGCAAGGCCGCCTCCTAAGAGAAGGAGTGTTGATGGCTCAGGAGTAGGGGTTGGCACAGGAGCTGGAGGCGGGGCAGGAGTATACACATCGCCATCACGAACGGCCCAAGCGAATGCTGGCAACGAATATGATGCATGATCCGCATATTGGTCTCCATTGTTAAAAGCGAAAGACCATGCGTAGAACGTATTTGGATAATAGGTAGTGCCGCCCCAATAGGTGATGGTATTTGGTGTATACAAAGTGCTTGACCAGTATACGTATGATTGTAAATTAATAAAGGGCCCTGTATTTGAAAGACCCCAGCCTGGCTGATCAGGGCCTACATTATTTAATTCAGTGTAATAAAGATGCCCCATCTCGCTATCGGTGCGATTTAAACCAAAAAGATGGAGGTTATTCGTTGGTAGTCGCCAGTCATCATACGTAACATCTCGTACGGAGTCGTAGTGGGTAAGGTTCGCTACCCATGTCATGGACTGATGCCAGTTCATTAGGCCGTCAGCATCATATCCAGAAGTCTTTGCATAGTTCGCATCCTGAAGCCATGTGACATTCAGATCCGTATCATAGATAAGCCCTGCGCCACGGTTGATAAGTGTTGCGTCAGCAGGGGCGGCGATAAAGCCGAGTAAAGCTGTCGTTGCCAGCAGTGAAAAGTGCCTTTTCATTCGTAAGCCTCCAACATTATTTGCTAATGGTTAATGCAGTATTCGTGCCGCATCTGTTCAACTGCAATATGCTGATTCTGTAGGGTTTTTTTAGTGGCAGTAATTGACTATTTAAAAAGTGTAAGGTTTTTTTTGAGGTTTTTATTTTGCCCATTCGGCCGCATATCTCGATTTTCAGAAAAAACCAAACAAAAACAATGCATTAAGTGCAATATCAAAAACATGTATGTCTGTAAAGAATCCCGACATCGGTGTGCTCGACTGTAAATTAATCAGAACTGCATTTGCTGATTTTTCTCTTGCCGCACTGCCGTGCGCTTTTTTTGGTATAGCTCGATCGTCCCGTAAAAAAGATCTGTCTGATTTTAGCTTTGCACTTCGGTGCGTCTTTTGGGTATGGCTCGAATGGCCCTTGTAAAAAATATCGGTCTGATTTTAGCTATGCACTTCGGTGCGCCTTTTTGGGTATGGCTCCCTTCGCTCTCAAACCGTTTCGCAGAAGATGCAACAGCCTGCTCGTCGGCCCTCCTTTATGCTCATTCCACCATACCCGGGTTTGTTTAAAGGCAAAGACTGAATTCAAAGAAAGGGAGATTTTGCTTCGCTCCTCCCCTTACTCATAAGGGGAGGCTGGGAGGGGTTAGTATAAAACGGTTTTCTTTTGCGCACTGTCGTGCGCCTTTTGGGTATGGTTCGAACGGCCCTTGAAAAAAAAATCTGTCTGATTCCCGCTTTGCACTTCGGTGCGTCTTTTTGGGTATGGCTCCCTTCGCTGTCGAGCCGTTTCGCAGCAGATTCAAGAGCCTGCTAAGCGGCCCTCCCTTAGGCTCATTCCACCATACCCGGGTTTGTTTAAAGGCAAAGACAAAGCAATTGCAGAACTGACCACTCCCAGCCCCTCCTTGGTAAGGAGGGGGATTTTGTCATCGCTCCTCCCCTTACTTACAAGGGGAGGCTGGGAGGGGTGGTTAAAATACGCAAGACCCTCAGACTATCGTCTGAGGGTCCATGTCGAAGGTGAGGGCCACACCTGCGGGCGGCGCTTTATAAAACGAATTTCTAAGGGCCCTTAAAAACGGCAGCAGTGTTTTAACATCAGACCCTTTGATGAGCATCTGCCATCTGTAGCGGTTCTTTACACGCGCGATGAGCGCAGGGGCCGGGCCGAGGACCACTATGCCTGTTTTTTTTCCGATAATGCCTGTCGCAGTCCTTTTGAGTGTCTCGGCGGCTGAGGCGACCTTCTCGTCTTTAAGCCCTTCGAACTTCAGGCAACAGAGCCTTGAGAAGGGCGGATAGTCAAGCTCACGTCTCAGTTCGATCTCTTCAGAATAAAAACTCCCGTAGTCATGTCTCAGCGCGTTTTTGAATGAGTAGTGTTCGGAGTTGAGCGTCTGCACTATTACTTCACCTGCCTCGTCTCCGCGCCCGGCCCTTCCAGCGGCCTGCGTTATCAGCTGAAAGGTCCTCTCCGAGCTTCTGAAGTCCGGTAGCGCCAGAGAGGTGTCTCCTGATATTACGCCTACGAGGGTGATGCCCGGGAAGTGATGGCCCTTTGAGACCATCTGAGTTCCGATAAGAACGTCTACCGTCTTGTCCTCCATCGCGTCTATTATCTTTTTGGCCGAGCCTTTTTTCTGCGTAGTATCCCTGTCCATCCGCCCTATGCGCGCTTGAGGCAGGAGGGCGCGCACCTCTTCTTCGACCTTCTCTGTGCCTGCCCCGGGGTGGACGAGGTTTTTCCCCTTGCATGTCGGGCACTCGTTCGGAAGGGCCATCGTCATGTCGCAGTAGTGGCACTTCAAGGATTTTTTTGATTTGTGCATAGTAAGAGTAACAGAGCAGTTGAGGCATTCAAATGTCTTGCCGCAGTCCTTGCATACGATGGATGGCGCAAACCCGCGCCTGTTGAGAAACAGAAGCGACTGCCTGCCTCCCTCGAAGGTCTGGGTTAGAAGGCCCTTCAGTTTTTCCGATATGACAGCCCCTTTTTCAACGCGCATGTCAGCGAGTTCTATCAGAGGCAGGGTCCCTCCTGAGACTCTGTTATTCAGGCGCAGAGGTGCGATCTTACCTGTATTCGCGTTATAAAATGTCTCAACCGATGGAGTCGCCGAGCCGAGCACGACTGTAATGCCGAGGTATCTGCCGAGCATGAGGCTGCAGTCGCGCGCGTTGTAGCGCACCCCTTCCTCCTGCTTATACGAGGTCTCGTGCTCCTCATCGACTATTATGAGGCCAAGGTCTTTTATCGGGGCAAAGAGCGCTGAGCGCGCGCCTACCACGACGTCGGCCTCGCCTCCGGCTATCCTCTCCCATTCATCCGTCCTTTGCCCAGGTGTGAGGCCGCTGTGAGCGACAGCGACCTTTTGAGGGAACCTTGAGGCGAGGTACGCTACAGGCCACGGCGTCAGAGATATCTCCGGTACGAGAAAGAGCGCCTTTTTGCCGAGCCTTACAGCTTCTTCAATCGCCTTGAGATATACTAGCGTCTTGCCTGAACCTGTGACACCGTAGAGAAGGAACGGCGAATAGACGCCGCTCACGAGTGCTTTTTTTATCTCGTCCAAGGCGGCCTGTTGTTCGTCGTTTGACTCGTGATCAGCCTCCCTCGGTGTTATCTCTGCGAGCGGGTCTCTGAATACGCGCCTCTCAATAATCGAGACGAGACCCTTTGCGGCCAGTTTTTTTACAGCGTCGGCAGAGCCTGAAAACTCGCGGCCAAGCTCAGGCATGGACATTTCGCCCGCATCAAGAAGGCGGGTCAAAATCCTTGCCTGTAACGGGGTCTTCTTTAGGGATTCGAGTCCGCCAGAAGCGGCCTTGATCGGCGCTGCGAATTGGACCGTCTTTTCAAAGATGCCGCCCTTGAGTTTTGATTCATGGGCGAGAAGGCCTTCGGCAACGAGCCTTGTGATGGCGCTACTGACAGGCCTGTCTTTGTACCTCTTGATGATAGACGGGAGGTTTAACCCCTTGTCTGCGCACTTTAGTATCTCTTGATCAAGGTCGGCTGAGCCTTGCAGGGCAATTCTGCCTTTTTCCGTAAGCGTGATGGTGCGCTCGGATTTTATGTTCATGCCCGGAGGGTTTATTAAGGCAAAGACGCTGCCTATAGGCGCAAAATAATAGGCGGCAAGCCATCTGTAGAATTCAAGCCTCTTGGCGTCGAAGATGGGTCTATCGTCGAGTATGTCGATGATAGGTTTTGTCTCTTTTACGTCCGCAGGCGCCTGCCCGGATACGTTCAGGATATAGCCTGTAACTGTCCTTTTGCCGAATGGCGCGACCGCGCGTTTGCCAAGGCAGACCTGAGCCTGAAGCGCTTCAGGCACAGAGTATGTGAAGGTCCTCTCCAGCGGAAGCTCTATAGCTAGCTCAACGAAGGTATTATCCGGTCGATCGGACTCTTTTTTTTCTTGATCGTATTTTTGCATCAGATGCCTGTATTCGTTTTATAGGTGCAGATCATCCGGCCTGTTGGAAGTAGCGTAGGGTATGCTCGGCCCACCACAAACACTGAGCCTACCACATGCTGGTAGGCCGCTGTTCCTTTTTGCACTGCCGTGGCTTTTGGGTATGGCTCGCTTCGCTTTCGAGTTGTTTCGCAGAAGATACAAGGACCTGCTTAACACCTCTCAGTCAGGCTCGCTACGCCATGACCCGGATTTTGTTCCAAGGCAAAAGCAAGAACCTCGTAGGGTGTGCTGCGCACACCATTTGCATGAGCGCAACTTGTACCCGTTAATCGTGAAAAACATCTCTCTGATTTTAGCTTTGCACTTCCGTGCTCCTTTTGGGTATGGCTCCTTTCGCTGTCGGGCCGTCTCACAGTAGATACAAGAGCCTGCTCGTCAGCCCTCCTTCATGCTCTTCCCGCCATAACCCGGGTTTTGTTTCAAGGCAAAGGATAAATTCAAAGACAGCTGGTATAGCGTAGGGTGTGCTGCGCACACCATTTGCATGAGGCCTTCTACTACGCAAGGCCACTACTTTATAAAATCTCATCTGCCAGTTTTCTTTTGCGAACTGTCGTTCGCTTTTGGGTATGGCTCGAACTGCCCATACAAAAAACATCTGTCTGATTTCAGCTTTGCGCTTCTGCGCCCCTTTTGGGTATGGTTCCTTTCGCTGTCGGGCTGTTTCGCAGTAAATACGAGAACCTGCTTAACAGCCCTCCTTCATGCTCCTTCCGCCATGACCCGGGTTTTGTTTCAAGGCAAAGACAAAATTTAAGGGCGCATTCAAAGGCAGGGCACTTTGTCTTTACTCCTCCCATTACTATAAGGGAAGGCTGGGAGGGGTTAGCTGTAAGCGGTCCTTCTTTTGCGTACCGGAGTGCGCTTTCGGGTATGGCTCGCTTAGCCCGCCGGTTCAATGACGATACAAGGATTTTATCGGAAAACAGGGGTTAAAGACAAGATGATAAGGCGGCGCGGCAGTCAGTTTACTCGACCCATTCGCTCTTTACGTCGTAGTCAGAGGGGGCCTGGTTCTCGAACCTGGTGAACTCGTTTAAGAACGTGAGCTTGACTGTGTCTGTCGGGCCGTTACGCTGTTTGGCTACGATCAGCTCCGCAGTCCTTCTCTGTCCGCAGGTGCAAAGCTCTCTCGGGCAATCGCAGGGCTTGTATAAAGACTCCCTGTAGACGAACATGACTACGTCGGCGTCCTGCTCGATTGCGCCTGATTCTCTAAGGTCTGAGAGCTGAGGCTTGTTGCCGTCTCGCCTCTCAGTCATACGCGAGAGCTGGGATAGCGCTATGACAGGTATGTGAAGCTCCTTGGCCAAGGCCTTTAAAGACCTCGATATGTCGGATATCTCCTGCTCCCTGTTATCAGTCTTTTTGCCGCGCATGAGCTGGAGGTAGTCGATGATGAGGAGCTGTATCCCGAACTCGTCCTTCCATCTTCTGGCCTTTGCCCTAAGCTCAAGTACGGATTGCGCCGGCGTGTCATCTATATATACCGGGGCTTCGTAAAGGGTCCCTACGGCGGTAGTGAGCCTGCCCCAGTCGTCGTCTTTCAAAAACCCGCTTCTGAGCTGCTGGAGGCCTACGTGCGCTTTTGACGCGAGCATCCTCTGGACGAGCTGTTCTTTGCTCATCTCGAGCGAGAATACGGCGACCGGTACCTTCAGGTCTATGGCCGCGTTCTCCGCGATGTTAAGGGCGAATGAGGTCTTTCCCATGCCGGGGCGGCCGGCGATGATGATAAGGTCAGAGGGCTGGAGCCCTGAGGTGAGCTGGTCAAGGCCTTTAAATCCTGTTGCGAGGCCGGTTATCTGCGTTTTTTTCTCATAGAGGCGTTCGATAGACTCGAACGCGCCCTTGATAAGGTCTTTGAGAGCGAAAAAAGACTTCTTCGCCCTGTCGGAAGAGACCCGGAATATCTTCTGCTCCGCTTCGTCGATGAACTCATCGGCGGATTCAACGCCCTCGAGGCCGCGCGTGGCGATCTCGGTAGCCGCCTCGATGACCTTTCTTACCAGGGCCTTTTCTTTGACGATCCTGGCGTAGTAAGAGATATTGGCGGCGGTCGGGGTGTTTTCCAGAAGCTCGGCGATGTACGCAACCCCGCCTAGCGTGGATAGCTCTGAAGAGTCTTTAAAGAGGTTGGCGATAGTTACTGCGTCGATAGGGGAGCTTCTTTCGAAGAGCTTGACCATGCCGATAAAGAGCTTCGCATGGGTCCCGTGATAGAAGTCGCTTCCGTCAGAGGATAGGACTTCCAGAACCTTGTTGATAGCGTCTTTTTCAAGGAGTATGCCGCCGAGGACGGCCTGCTCCGCGTCGATGCTGTGCGGGGGCGTCTTGAGTGTCAGTTCTCTTGTGGGTCTTATAATCATGGCGGTAGGGTAAAAAAGTTCAGCGGGGCCTGGGCCCCGCTGAACCGTTCGTGGGTTTATTCCTTTACTACCGAGAGGTTGATGCTTGCGATCACGTCCATGTGGAGTTTTACGGTGCACTGGAACGAGCCGAGCGTCTTGATGTGATCGGCGAGATGTATATCTCTTTTCTCAACGGAGAAACCTTTTGCCTTGAGTTCCGTCTCGATGTCGTGCGTCGTGACCGACCCGAAGAGCTTCTCGTCGTCGCCTGATTTTCTGGTGAAGGTGAGGGATACGGCTTCGAGCTCAGCCTTCAACTTGTCGGCCTGGTCCCTTCTCGCCTGCGCCTTCTTGAGGTAAGACTCCCTTTCAGCTTCTAGCTGCCTGAGGTTGCCGGGGGTCGCCAGTACCGCCAGGCCCTGCGGCAGAAGGTAGTTGCGGCCGTAGCCATCGGCTACCTTTACATGGTCGCCGAACCTGCCGAGGTTCTCGACGTCTTTCTTAAGTATGAGATTCATCGTTATGCTCCTTTATATGCTTGTCGCAGTGAAGGGGATGATGGCCAGCGTTCTGGCTCTTTTGATAGCTATGGCTACCATCCTCTGGTGCTTTGCGCAGGTCCCCGAGATCCTTCTCGGCACTATCCTTCCCTTTTCGGTCAGGTATGGCCTGAGGGCCTTGGCGTCCTTGTAGTCTATGGTTATGGCCGGGGTCTTGCAGAAGCGGCAGACCTTTTTCTTCATGTATGGCTTCTTGCCGTCCGGCGACCTGTGGTCCGATGACGGCCTTTCGCGTCTTTCAAAGCTCATGACTGACCTCCTTCGGCTGCTGGTGCGGTTTCGGCAGCTGCCTGTTCGGCAACCTGCTCAGGCGCTTTTTCGCAGAGCCTTACGGTCTGCTGGCGCAGTACGTTCTCGTTGAGCTTTATCTGACGGCACATCTCCTTGCTTACATCAGGCGTGGTGTTGTACTCGAGAACGAAGTAGTAGCCGTCGTTCTTCTTCTGGATAGGGTAGGCGAGCCTCCTTCTTCCCCATTCATCGAGCCTTCCAAGCGTGCCGCCGCCTGCTTCGAGCGTGGCAGTAGCCTTCTGGATGATGCTTTTTATAGCCTCATCCCCTACATCGGGCTTCACGATGCAGACTGTCTCATACCTGTTGGACATCTGTCCTCCTTATGGTCCCCCGCTTGAAGCGGGTCTGTTCCCGTTTTTACGGGACAAGGGAGCGTTGCGGCCTTCGGGGCCGCTCCGTTGCGGCTACTACAGCCGCCGGGATCAAGGCCGCCTTTTCAAACGGCCTGTCTCTGATGAAGAGATCTTTATACTATTTCCGGTTGAATAAATCAAGCCATTTGATTTTGAGACCGGCAGGGACAAATAACCCATAGATCCGCGCGGCCGTTACAGGCCGTGGCGTTCCTGAGCCGCTTTTTTGGTAAAAAGCTCCTTATGTTTGGCGAGATAGTAGACTATAGCGCTGTTAAGTACGAGTATTATGACCCGTGTGGGCGTGACCTTTATGAAGACCTCATAGACCTCGAGAGGGATGAATATGCCGGTAGCTATTACAGTCAGCCACTCGGCCCATCTCTTTCTGAGATGCAGGCCCCAGGCCTCCGCGAGGTTGATGATGCTAAGTGCGAAAACCGCGCTAGTTATGCTTATGAAGGCCGGATTTCCGAGGCTTCCGACCTTTTTTATGATGGAGATGACGACGGCGTTCTCGGTATCGAGGTAGAAGCTCGCCGCGAGGTTCCTGACGGTCGCTTCCACAGTATGGTCAAGGACGTTGAATATTCCGATGGTTATTACGAGCTGAACGACCCCTATGAGCGCTTTATAGATGATTATGAACTTGAGGAAGGCTGATTTCGGCTTTTTCATGGACGATCGTCAGGCATGCGCATAGGGATGCCGCGCCCGCTTAAGTACCTCTTGGTCTGGGGTATCGTGAACGTTCCGAAGTGGAAGATGGACGCGGCAAGGGCCGCGTCAGCGCGTCCCTCGGTAAAGGCCTCGTACAAGTGCTCAAGAGTGCCTGCCCCGCCTGAGGCTATGACAGGGATGTTGACGGCATCGGCGACCTTTCTTGTAAGCCCGAGGTCGTAGCCGTCCTTCCTGCCGTCCATGTCCATCGACGTGAGAAGTATCTCCCCGGCGCCTAAGGCCTCGACCCTTTTCGCCCAGTCGATGACGTCAATCCCCCGAGGTTTTCTTCCTCCGTGGGTGTAGACCTCCCACGCGGGTCCTGCTCCGCCTGCCTTCTGCTTCGCGTCTATTGCTACGACTATGCACTGGCTCCCAAACCTCTCGGACGCCCTCTTGACGAAGTCAGGGTCCTCTACCGCCGTTGTGTTTATGGAGACCTTGTCTGTACCGGCCCTGAGCAGGTCTTTTATGTCGTCAAGCGTCTTTATCCCGCCTCCGACGGTCAGAGGCATGAATACGCAGGAGGCGGTCTTCTCGACTATGTCGAGTATCGTCTTTCTTTTTTCGTGAGAGGCAGTTATATCGAGGAATACAAGCTCGTCTGCGCCCTGGTCCTCGTACGCGCGCGCAGCGTCCACCGGGTCTCCGGCGTCGCGCAGTTCAACGAAGCTGACCCCTTTGACGACCCTGCCGTCTTTCACGTCAAGGCACGGTATTATGCGTTTGGTGAGCATGGACGTCTCCCAATATCTTCTTCCGGCATGGCTAGCGCCCCTATTCTTCGCGCCTGTTGCCGAGCTATAGCGCCCCGGCCGCCGCTACCGCGTCTTTCAGATCGATCGACCCTGCGTAGAGGGCCTTTCCGATGATGATACCTTCCAGCGGCACGCCTTTGTACGATTCTATGTCCTTGATGGATGATATTCCGCCTGAGGCTATGACCGGTATGTCGACTGAGGCGGCCATCTCTCTTGTAGCCTCTACGTTGGGGCCGGATAACATCCCATCTCTTGAAATATCGGTGTATATGATAGAGGCGACACCTATGCCTTCGAGCCTCTGAGCGAGAGTCACAGCCTTCTCATCCGTGACTGTGACCCATCCCTTTATGGCGACCCGTCCGTCCTTGGCGTCTATGCCTACCGCTATCCTGCCCGGGTATCTTCTTGTAAGGGTCTTTAAGAACTCAGGGTCTTCGTACGCGGCCGTACCTATAATGACCCTTTTAACGCCGACCTCTTCGAGGTAGATGGCGGCAGTCCGCTCGTCCCGTATTCCTCCGCCGATTTGGACCGGTATGGAGACAGAGTCCTTGATGCGCTTTATTACATCGAAGTTCATGGCGCTGCCTTCGATCGCGCCGTTAAGGTCTACAAGGTGTATTATGCCTGCTCCGAGTGCTTCCCACTTCCTTGCGACCTCTGTCGGGTCGTTTGAGTATACGGTCTCGGCGTCCATCCTCCCTTGCGTGAGGCGTACGCACCGTCCGTCTTTTATGTCTATGGCAGGCAGTATTATCATTATGTCCCTTCGTCTTGACCCGTTATTTAGCCTCGCGAACGGCAACCATGCGAGGCGTTTGCCTTATCTGATAGAGCTGAAGTTCTTAAGTATCTTTAATCCCGTCTTCTGGCTCTTTTCTGGGTGGAACTGGCAGGCCATGACGTTGTCCTGCTCGATGCTGGACGTAAAATCGATTCCGTAGCCTGTTGTCGTGAGTATTACCGATTCGTCAGCAGGGAGCGCGTAGTACGAGTGGACGAAGTAGACGTACGAGCCGTCTGCAACGCCCTCTAAAAGGACGGAGCCTTTCTTTTTATCGACAGAGTTCCAGCCCATGTGCGGGACCTTAAGCTCCGCGCCCTCGCTGTCTTTCATTGATGGAAAGCGTACGACGCGGCCTTTTATGATGCCGAGCCCTTTGTGAAGGCCGAACTCCATGCCCTCATCGAAGAGGAGCTGAAGCCCGAGGCAGATGCCGAGAAAAGGCTTTCCTGACGAGATCGCCTTGTGTATAGGGTCTATAAGCCCGTACTCGGTAAGGTTGCTCATGCAGTCTTTGAACGCGCCAACGCCGGGCAGTACTACGTGGCTCGCGCCAGCTATTACGGCCGGGTCGCGTGTGACGCAGGTTTTTGCGCCGACATTTTCGAAGGCCTTTTGAACGCTCCTGACGTTTCCCATGTCATAGTCTATGATGGCTATCATCGGCATCCGGTTATAGCTTGCCCTTGGTCGACAGGACCCCTTTTATCCTCGGGTCCCTAGCTACGGCCGCGCTCATGGCGCGCCCCAGGGCCTTGAATATGGATTCTATCGAGTGGTGTATCTCGTCTCCGTAGTGGAGCGTCACGTGGAGGTCGACCCCGGCGCTGTTTGAAAAGGCCTTCATGAACTCCTTTAGAAGCTCCATGTCGAAGGTGTCCATCATCCTGCCGTCTATCATGGCGGAGATCACCCTTCTTGAAACGGCGAACGAGTCCTTCGTGATGTTGAACCTGAAGTACGGGCGGTTGCTGATGTCAAGTACGACAGAGGCCATCGCGTCCATCATCGGCACCTCGGCTGACCCGCACCGCCTGATACCCTTGTTGTCTTTAAGCGCCCCTCTGAGCGCTTCGCCGAGCGCTATGCCGACGTCTTCTATCGTGTGGTGGAGGTCTACGTCAACGTCGCCCTTCGCCCGTATCTTCAGATCGAAGAGGCCGTGGCGGCTGAGGTTGGTGAGCATGTGGTCGAAAAACGGTATCGGCGTCTTTATATCGCCCTTGCCTGAGCCGTCGAGGTTAAGCTCGACCGTGATATCCGTCTCTTTCGTCTTTCTCGTTATCTTCGCTTTTCTTGCCATAACCCTTGCTCCGATTGATGGGGGTATAAAAGCCTGTGTTACCTGACGGGCCTGTCTTGGCTCAGTCCTTTTTAAGACGGAGCCCTGCGCTTATCCCGTGGGCTTCCAGCCCTTCGAGGTCCGAAAAGCTCTTGATGCGCCCTCCGAGTTCTTTTATCCCGTCAGGCGAGAACGAAATTACGCTCGTCTTTTTTATAAAGTCGTCTACGCCGAGCGGAGAAGAAAACCTTGCCGTTCCGCCTGTAGGCAGCGTATGGTTCGGGCCGGCGAGGTAGTCTCCGGCAGCCTCAGGCGTGTGCCTGCCGAGGAATATGGCGCCTGCGTTCCTGATGCGCCCCATCAGCTCGAACGGTCTTTCTACGAATAGTTCAAGATGCTCAGGGGCGATACGATTGGAGATGGATGCGGCCTCATCCAGGTCCTTTGCGATTATTATCAGACCGTAGCGCTCTATGGATGCCTCGGCTATGGCGCGCCTCTTGAGTTTTTTTAGAAGTACGGCAACGGCCTTTTGCACCGCAAGGGCCGTCTTTTTTGATGTGGTTATGAGTATGCTTGAGGCAAGCTCGTCGTGCTCGGCTTGAGATAGCAGGTCTGCGGCGATCCACTCAGGGTCGCCTGTGCCGTCGTTTATGATGAGTATCTCGCTCGGCCCTGCTATCATGTCTATGTCTACCGTGCCGTAGACGAGCCGCTTTGCCGTTGCCACGTAGATGTTGCCCGGGCCTGTTATCTTGTCGACCTTAGGCACTGAGGCTGTGCCGTAAGCGAGGGCGGCGATAGATTGCGCGCCTCCTGCCCTGAATATCCTGTCAACCCCGGATATCCTCGCGCTCGCAAGGACATGAGCGTCTATACCGTCTTTCCCCGGAGGGGTGACCATTACAACCTCGTCTACTCCGGCGACACGCGCCGGTATCGCGTTCATCAGGACGGTAGACGGATAAGACGCCTTGCCTCCCGGAACGTAGATGCCCGCCCTTTCAAGCGGCGTTATTCTGGTACCTAAGATCGTACCGTCCGTTGAGGTGGAAAACCACGAGTTCCTTACCTGCTTATTGTGAAAGTCCTCTATGCGTGTGGCCGCGAACTCTATGAGAGAGAGGTCTTTTTTCGAGACCATCTTCATGGCGCTATCGATCTCGGACTTTTTGACCTCTATGCGGCCTGTTATGTCGACGTTGTCGAATTTTTTGGTGTAATAGGCAAGGGCGCGGTCTCCGTCCTTTCTGACTGAATCGATTATGTCACGGACGATGGGTTCAACTGTCGAGGTATCGCAATCTCCCCGGCCTGTTATCTCTGAGAGCGAGGCGGAAAACAATCTGTCAGTCGTCTCTATGATACGCATGATATCCCTGTTTTTAAATAGATACTGCTCTGCCCGCGCTTTGATTACTATGGCGCAGATAACGGTCTTGACTGTTGAGAGATCTGCCCTGCCGTCGGCAGGCCGTCCGGTTGCCTGCTTACTTCTTCTGCGCGGCTACGGCCTTTGAAAGCCTCTCCACGAGGTCTTTCACCCTGCCGGGTTTTGTCTTGAGGCTCGCCCTGTTGCAGACGAGTTTCGATGTGATGTTGATGACGTGTTCCACCTCGACCAGCCCGTTTTTCTTGAGCGTCTCGCCTGTCTGGACGAGGTCGACTATCCTCTCTGAGAGGCCGAGCAGAGGGGCCAGCTCTATCGAGCCGTACAGCTTGATTATCTCGACTTGTATGCCCTTGTCAAGAAAGTGCTTCATCGTGATGTTGGGGTATTTTGTGGCGACCCTTATGTGCGTCCAGTGCTTCGGGTTGTCTTTGGCGCTCAGTTCCACGGGCTCTGCCACCATCATCCTGCAGACGCCTATGTTCAGGTCGAGCGGTTCGTAGAGGTCCTTGCCCTGTTCGATAAGCACGTCCTTGCCTGCGATGCCCATGTCAGCGGCCCCGTGTTCCACATACGTCGGGACGTCCTGGCTCCGTATTACCATGAACCTCAGCCCTTCGGCGATATTCTCGAATATGAGCTTCCTGTCGTCGCTCAGTATCTCGCTGAAGTCGACCCCTGCGGCCCTGAAGAGTGTCGCGGCCTCTTTGAGTATGCGGCCCTTTGGGAGCGCAATAGTGAGTGTGTCGTCCCAGTTTTTCCTGGTTGTATTTTTCTCGTTCACGCCTTCACCCTCTTTATTCTGGCCCCGAGGCCTACGAGTTTGTCTTCTATCTTCTCATATCCGCGGTCGAGATGGTATATCCTCGATACCTCGGTCACGCCCTCTGCCACAAGCCCGGCAAGGATCAGCGAGGCGCTGGCTCGCAGGTCTGTCGCCATCAGAGGCGCTCCGGAGAGCCTCTTTACGCCCTTGACTACGGCGCACCTACCGTCTATCGTTATGTCAGCCCCCATGCGCTTCAACTCTCCGACGTGCATGAACCTGTTCTCGAATACAGTCTCCGTTATCACGCTGAGGCCGGATGATATCGTCATCATAGCCATTATCTGCGCCTGCATATCCGTAGCAAAGCCGGGGTAGGGAAGCGTCTTTACGTCAACGCCCCTTATCGTTCCATTGCCGACGACCCTCATGCCGGTCGCTTCTTCCTCGATCGCGGCCCCTGACTCTTTCAGCTTGGTCGTGAGCGAATCAAGGTAGTCCGAAGGGCAGTCTTTTATCAGGACGTTGCCTGCTGTCATGGCAGCGGCGACCATAAAGGTGCCTGCCTCTATCCTGTCAGGTATTACGCGCACCGAAGTAGGTTCCAGCCTGTCTACCCCGGTTATCCTGATAGTGTCTGTACCGGCCCCTGTTATCCTGGCGCCCATCCTGTTAAGGGTCTGGGCGAGACAGACGACCTCGGGTTCCAGCGCCGAGTTCTCGAGTATGGTGGTGCCTTCAGCCAATACGGCCGCGAGCATAAGGTTCTCCGTCCCTGTTACCGTGACGGTATCCATGTAGATCTTCGCGCCGCGCAGGCGATCGGCCTTTACAAGGACGTAGCCGTGGTCTATCGTGACCTCGGCGCCCATCTTCTGGAGGCCTTTTATGTGCAGGTCTATCGGACGCGCGCCTATGGCGCACCCGCCGGGGAGCGATACGCGCGCCTCCTTGAATCTGGTAAGGAGCGGGCCGAGGACGAGTACGGACGCACGCATGGTCTTGACCATCTCGTAAGGCGCGACAGGCTCTTTTACGTCCCTCGTTCTTATCCTGAGCGTTCCGGAGGCTGTGTCGTGGTCTGTCTCCGCGCCGAGGTGTTCAAGGAGCGCCTTGAAGGTCTCGATGTCCTTGAGCCTGGGTACGTTCGTTATAGTCGTCCAGCCGTCGGAGAGAAGGGCAGCAGCCATAAGAGGCAATACCGCGTTCTTCGCCCCGCTTACTGTGACCTCTCCTACAAGGCGTGCACCGCCTTCGATGATTATCTTGTCCATTCGCCCCTGTTGCGACCCTGTATTTCCGGCGGCCTTGCGGCCGGTCTTTTATTCGTGCGGCCTTGCTGGTCAGATCTCTTTATGAGCAGAGTCGCCTGTGCCGCTTACGCGGCAGGGCTTTCAAAGTTTTTTAGCGCCTCTGTCTGGTAATACGCGTTTAACGAGTCTGTAAGCTCGATGAGGTCGCCTTCCATTATCTCGCTGAGCCTGTGGAGCGTGAGGCCTATCCTGTGGTCCGTCACCCTGTTTTGCGGAAAATTATACGTCCTTATCTTCTCGCTCCTGTCTCCTGTGCCGACCTGCGACCTTCTGTCCGCGGATATCTGCTTTTTCTGCTCCTGCACCTTGGCGTCGAGTATCCTGGAGATAAGCACCTTGAAGGCCTTTTCCCTGTTCTTGTGCTGGCTCTTCTCCTCCTGGCAGGCTACCACCGTGCCAGTCGGGATGTGCGTCATGCGAACTGCTGTTTCGACCTTGTTGACATTCTGGCCGCCGTGTCCGCCTGAGCGGAAGGTATCGACCCTTATATCATCCATGCGGACGTCAACCTCTACCTCTTCTGCCTCCGGCATGACCGCGACCGTAACTGTTGACGTGTGGCGCCTGCCTGAGGCCTCAGTCTCAGGGACCCTCTGGACGCGGTGGACGCCGCTTTCATACTTGAAGCGCGAGTATGCGCCCTTGCCCTCTATCATGGCGATGACCTCTTTGAGGCCGTTATCGCCTGACGCGCTGGAGCTCATCACGTCGACCTTCCAGCCGTTTCTCTCGGCGTACCTCGAGTACATCCTGAAGAGCTCGGCCGCGAAAAGCGCGGATTCGTCACCTCCGGCGCCGGCCCGTATCTCAAGCATGAGGTTCTTGTCATCGTTCGGGTCTTTGGGAAGGAGAAGGACTCTTATTCTGGCAGTAAATTCTTCCACGCTATTTTGAAGGGAGGGCAGCTCTTCCTTGGCAAGTTCGCGCAGCTCTTCGTCCTTGCCTTCGATGATCAGCTTTGCCTCGTCGATCTCCTGCTCGGCCTTCATCAGGTCACGATATGTCTCTACGATAGTCGAAAGGGCGGAGTGTTCGCGCGCGTACCTCTGGTATATCTCCGTGTTTCCGGCTACCTCAGGCTGACCTAGCAGGTTTGAGAGCTCTTCGTATCTGGCTTCGACGTCTTCGAGGCGTTTTTTAAGCATAGGGGTATGGTTCCAAAGAAGGAATAATATTCAGGAAACAGACGGAAACGGCGGTGTTATAAGCTTTTAAACCTTTCCCTCGTTTCTTTCGGCTTTCCGCATGTCATATCGCCTTCCGAGCAGGGACCTGTCACGCAGGCAGGTCCGGCGGACTTGAATATGAACGGTGCGGCCTTTTTTGCAAGTATCAGCATTGAAGTGGCAAGTTCGCGGATCTCCCACTGTGCGCGCTCGCAGCACCTGAGGCTGAAAAAGTGGATGAGCTCCCTGGCGTTCATAGTCACAATTATCTTCGTGCAGGCCGCGTTAGGCAGGATGTATCTGGCGTCCTCGGCCGGGATGCCGGCGCCGACAAGCTCCTTGTACAGGCCGTAGACAGCCTTGACCGCCTCATCGAACCGCTTTTTTTTGAGCGTGTCCGAGGCGATAGATGCCGGGGTCACGTACTCCGGGCTGTCGAAGGTGACGTACCTCTGGCTCTGCTGCGAATAGGACGCAAGCCTGTGGCGGACGAGCTGGTGGGATGTGGCCCTGGATATGCCTTCTATTCCGAAGGTGAACGAGGCATGCTCAAGCACCGAGGTATGCCCCATCTTCAGGATCTTGTCGAGAAACTTCTCGGTCGACGTAGCGGCGACCTTCTCCCCGAGCTCATCTATGGTGCTGTCCGAATAGCAGAGCCTTGCGGCCAGCGCAACGGTCTTTTCAGGTTCAGGTGTTGAGTTGAGAAGGGTTGCCTTCACTCGCCTGTTTGCCCCCCGGACCTTAGGCCCCCTTGGGCTTGCGGCCGTACTTTGTGTTGAACTTTTCGATCTTGCCTGCTGTGTCCATGAACCTCTGCTCGCCTGTAAAGAACGGGTGGCAGCCGGAGCATATCTCGACGGATATCGACTTCTTTGTCGACTTGGTCTCTATCACGTTGCCGCACGCGCAGGTGATCTTCATGGTGTTGTATTCCGGGTGTATTCCTTCCTTCATCTCTTCTTTCCTCCAGTATGTTCTGTCCGTGAAAATGGCCTGCCTCACGCGCAGGGTTTGCTCGTACCCTTTGCCGAGGCAGACTTTAATAGTTAATGATAACAGCTTAGCAACCCCTTCGCAAGAAAAAAAGACCGCCTTAGGGCCTGATGAAAAGAGGCCTTTCATGCAGGCGGACCGTTTTTTCCGCCGGATGGGCCTTGTGAACTACTTGCTCATCGAGTCGAGGAACGCCTTGTTCGAGGTCGTATGCTGCACCTTATCGAGGAGGAACTCCATCGATTCGACTGGGTTTAGCGGCTGGAGTACCTTTCTCAGTATCCAGATCCTGTTGAGCGCTTCCTTGGAGAGCAGGAGCTCTTCCTTTCTTGTCCCTGACTTGTTGAGGTCTATCGCCGGGAAGATCCTTCTCTCGCCGAGCTTCCTGTCGAGGACTATCTCCATGTTGCCCGTGCCCTTGAACTCTTCGAATATGACCTCGTCCATCCTGCTTCCGGTGTCGATAAGGGCTGTGGCGATGATGGTGAGACTGCCGCCTTCCTCGATGTTCCTTGCGGCCCCGAAGAACCTCTTGGGCTTGTGAAGGGCGTTTGAGTCGACGCCGCCGGATAATACCTTTCCGCTCGGAGGAACGACCGCGTTATAGGCCCTTGCAAGCCTTGTTATCGAATCAAGGAGTATGACGACGTCCTTCTGGTGCTCTACAAGCCTCTTGGCCTTTTCAATGACCATCTCGGATACCTGTACGTGTCTCTGCGCAGGCTCGTCGAACGTGGAGCTGATGACCTCGCCGTTTACCGACCTCTGCATGTCGGTTACCTCTTCAGGGCGCTCGTCTATGAGAAGGACGAGGAGGACTACCTCAGGGTGGTTCGTGGTGATGGCGTTGGCTATCTTCTGAAGGAGTATGGTCTTGCCTGCCCTTGGAGGCGATACGATGAGGCCTCTCTGTCCTTTTCCTATCGGCGTGAAAAGGTCCATGATCCTCATTGACGTGTCGCCTGTCGGCGCGCTCTCGAGCGTGAACCTTTCCTGCGGGTAGAGGGGCGTGAGGTTGTCGAAGAGTATCTTCTCTCTTGCAACTTCAGGGTCTTCGTAGTTGACCCTCTCGACTTTAAGGAGCGCGAAGTACCTCTCGCCTTCCTTTGGCGGCCTGATCTGGCCTGAGACTATGTCGCCTGTTCTCAGGTTGAACCTTCTGATCTGCGAAGGGGATACGTATATGTCGTCAGGGCCGGGAAGGTAGTTGTAATCCGGCGCGCGCAGGAACCCGAAGCCGTCAGGGAGAGTCTCAAGCACCCCTTCTCCGTAGATCATCCCGTTTTGCTCGGACTGCGACTGGAGAAGGGCGAATATGAGGTCCTGTTTGCGCATGGATGACGCGCTCTCTATATTATACTTTTTGGCAAGCGAGGTAAGATCGCCTATCTTTTTTTCTTTCAGTTCCTTGAGGTTCATGCAACGCTCCTGTGTGGGGGTTTTTGTTCCGGCTGGGGTTAATGGTTATGTTGAACGGGTGCCGCCGTGATCCAGCCGTTTTACAGGCGGGCCAAGGCGGGCAATAAAAAAGATAATCATTGCCGAGAAGGATCCCTGTTGTTTATGACGGGGGCCCTTCAAGACGTCTTTCCCGGCATGGTCCGCAAGGATGGCCGGATAGTCTCAGTGATGCCGCGATTTCTTAGGCGTATGGTCATTAATGGCCGGAACTGTTCTGGCGGTCTGAGGCCAAGTCCCGTAAAGAAGGGGCTTGGCTCCTGGTCCTTACGCCCGAGAGAAGCTTTGTCTTCGGACGCCGTGTAGAGTCGTTTATTGTTTGTAATGTTATTATGCGGGCAGAGCCGGGTATAAGGGTTTTTCCTTCAGGTCTTGGCCTGTACGGATAGAGGCGGTCTGTTCCTGTCTTATATGAAAACTCTTTTTGAGATGTCTCTCTGTGAATTCCTTCGGGGGTTTCCTCTGGGCTTAAACCTGTCCGGATTGTGGCAGAGGCGTGTAAACATACGAGCCTATTGAAAGGTAAATAGAGATTAGCATGATTGCCAAAAGCTGTCAAGCGCCTTTTTTCCGCTCTGAGGCGAGCGCGTCGAAGACCTCTTTTACCCTCTTCATGGTCTCTTCTATCTCCCCGCTGTTGCCTATTATATAATCGGCATACGCGAGCTTTTCCTTTAGCGGCATCTGCGCCTCCAGGCGCTCCCTTGCCTCTGTCTCGGAAAGTCTGTCCCGGTCTTTCATCCTCTCGACGCATCTTTCCTCGTCGGAGTATACGACTACTATCCTGTCCATCTTCCTGTGGAGTCCCAGCTCGATAATGAGCGCGGCGTCTACTACTATTATCGCTTCAGGGTGGGCCTGTCTGGTCCCGGCCAGATCGTTTTCTATCTCTTCCACTATGCGCGGGTGAGTGATCCTGTTAAGTAAGGCGAGACTCTCTTTGTTGGAAAATGCGATCCTGCCAAGCGCCTTCCTGTCAAGAGAACCGTCCGGGCAGACTATCTCCTGACCGAACTCGGCCACTATCTCGTTATATGCAGGCATGCCCGGCTCGACTATGCGCCTCGCTATCAGGTCGGCGTCTATAATGAAGGCGCCGAGCCTTTTAAGCTCAGCTGAAACGAGAGATTTCCCGGAGGCTATGGCCCCTGTAAGCCCTACTATCATTATTGAATTCCCTGCTAAGGCTGATTAGAGCGTAATGAAGCTCAACTGCCTGCCTGTCCGGCCACCGTCTTTCCTGTATGAGAAAAAATCGTTGTTGTTGCACGCGGTGCAAGGACAAAGCGCGGTTATATTCCCGGGCGCGACGCCTGCTTCTGTCAGCTGAGCAAAGGTCGCTCCGCTGAGGTCGAGTGTGAACCCGCCCTCGGTTTTTTTTACATACGCAGAGGTATCGCCGAACGCTTTTTCAAACTCGTCTATGACGTTTTCTTTGACATGGTAGCAGCAAGGGCCGATGTGCGGCCCTAATGCTACTGATACGTCTTTGGCCCGTGTGCCGAATGATGCCTCCATCGCTTCGAGCGTGCGCATAGCGACTCCGAGGGCTGTACCCTTCCATCCGCCGTGCGCTGCTCCTATGGCATGGTTTACAGGGTCGTAGATTAAGATGGGAAGGCAATCGGCGGTCATTATGCCTATGGGTATGGATTTAAGGTTTGTGATGATAGCATCCGCATCAGGCGGGGTTATGCCGAGGTTTTTTTCCGTCACAAGATGGACCGAGCCGCCGTGGACCTGGTTGACTGTAACGAGCCGTTCTCCTTTAATGTTAAATGCTCTGGATATTCTCCTTATATTCTCCCTGATGTTCTGAGAAGTGTCGGTATCCCTCGGGTCGAAGTTGAGGGTGTCGAAAGGAGGCGAACTTACCCCTCCTCTCCTGGAAAGGAAGGCGTGCACAACGCCGGCGCTCTCGATAGACGGGGATGAGAGGTAACTGATACCTTCGATTATCCGCATCGTTCCATCACCTCCACCGCTTCTTGCATATCCGGCGGCAAAGGCGACTCGAACTCCATAATGAGTCCTGTACTCGGGTGGACGAAGGCGAGGGTAGCGGCATGGAGGAGCTGTCTCTTGATCCTCTTCAAGCAGTCGCCCGCAGGCCCTGGAAGGGTCGAGGGGATCTTCTTCCTGCCGTAGACCTGATCGCCTACTACAGGGTGGTTTATGGAGGCAAGGTGTACCCTCAGCTGATGAGTCCTGCCTGTGCGCGGCTTAAGCTCGACAAGGCTCAGTTGATTGAAGCGCTTGAGCACCTTGTAGTGGGTCAGCGCTGTGCGGGATTTTTTTGTGCGGGGAGAGATCTTTTTCCTGTGGACCGCGTCCCTGCCTATGGCGATGTCTATCGTCCCTTCGTTGTCGGCTACAGCACCCCAGACAAGGGCTATGTACCTTCTGCCTGTTGTGTGCGCCTTGAACTGGGATGAAAGGAAGAGGTGGCTCCTATCGTTTTTGGCAACGACAAGGATGCCTGTAGTGTCCTTGTCCAGCCTGTGGACTATGCCAGGCCTGTCGTTGCCGCCGAGGGTTGAAAGCTCCCTTGTGTGATTTAGAAGCGCGTTGACCAGCGTCCCTGATGTACGCCCGGCCCCGGGGTGGGTCGGCATGTCGGCAGGCTTGTTGACGACTATCACGTCGTCGTCTTCAAAGAGTATCTCGAGCGGGACGGCCTCGGGCGCGAAGGCCGCCTCCTTTGTCTCCGGTACGCTCACTGTAACAATGTCAGCGGTCTTGAGCTTATACCCGGCCTTTGCGACTGCGCCGTTTACCGAAGCCCTGCCCTCTTCGATCATGCCCTTTATTCTGGAGCGGGTGAGCCCGGAAAGCCTCAGTGAGAGAAAGACGTCGAGCCTCTGTCCCTTGTCTTCGATATCAGCGTGTATAGTCTTTTTTTCTTCCATCAATAATGGGCTCTCTCTGTCAGACAGCTCAAAAAGCATTCGTTGTCTCAGCGTCAAAGCGTCTCTATGATGCGCGGCAAAAACTCCGCCGAATTCCTTATCTCTTGACGCCTTGCATACGGGATTTTTTGAGATGCCTGAATGTTTTTGATTTTTTCAGCAACAAGCGCCGGTTTGAAGGAGTGGCATATCAGTGGGGACGCGGCCTACCAGATGTCAGAGTCTATGCCTGCGCCGCTTCTTTTTATGAGGATGTCGACTACCGCCCTGTTGAAGAAGTTGTTCTTCCTGTCGAGTTCAGGGTCTACCCTGCTTCTGTACAGGTCGATCCCCTCTTGCAGCTCTTTTTCGAGAAGGGTGAATATGCTGTCGTTCTTTATGCCCTCCCGGATCTTGTCGCGGTTGTAGAGCGAGATATCCGAGATGATGGTCCTGGCAAGCCGGTTGGCGGCCTCTGGGGAATTAATTAGGGCCATGTTTTGTCTTTTCCTTGAGGATCTCCTCGACTAGCACGTCCCTTCCTCGCTCCGCGTTGGCTTTTACAAGAGTTTCGACGAGTGCGGTGTTGCCGCTCTTGAACGCCTCTATTATCTCGTTGTGCTGACGGACTGAATCGCGCATCCTGCCAGGCAGGGCAAGGGCTGTTATCCTGAACCGCTCGAACTGCTGGACGAGCTGGTGTATAAGGGTGCAGAGCTTCTCGTTCCCGCACGCCTTCAGGAAGGTGTCATGGAACTGATTATCGAGCCTGAAAAAGCCCTTTACGTCGTTGCGCTCAGCGTACTTTTCCATCTGGGAGTTGAGTGTCTCAAGCCTCTTTAATTCTTTGGGCGTCAGAGTCAGGCAGGCGGTCTTTGCGGCAAACCCTTCAAGCAGGCTCTTTATCGCGTAGAACTCGCTGACGTCCTTGTCGGTTATAGGGCTTACAACAGCGCCTTTTCTGGGCGTTACCGTGATGAAGCCCTCGCTCTCCAATTGGCGGAAGGCCTCTCTTATCGGCGTCCTGCTTATGCCGAAGCTCTCGGCTATCTCCTGCTCCGGGACCCGTTCGCCGGGCTTTAACCGGCCGGTGACAACGGCGTCTTTTATGAAGTCGACTATCTGCTCCCTGAGCGTAAGGGGCCTTTCAACCGGGTAATCAAGGATTCTTATCTTTTCCATATTTTATGACTTGCTTTAAGATGACAGGGATGAATGCCGCCTTTTCCGGTCGCGGCGGCGTTGCGGTTTTTTTGTTCCATGTAAGTATATTGTATACTTTGAGGAGGGTAAAAAGTCAAGATATTTTAAAGTATTCGCCCTTTTAGCATCCGTTAGCAGCGGCATGAAAAGCCTGTATGCAGACCCGTCGGCAGTACCGCATACAGGCTCCCTGAAAATCATTTCATCAGCGAAGGACCTGCTGGCATCATCTTGCTCGGGTCCTGATATATCATGATATGGGCAAACGGGGTCCCTTCATACATAACGTACGCGCCAAACTTCCCGGGCATCGTCTGGAAGGCGGATATCCCGGCGTTGCCCGGCCATAATATCATCCAGTGGGGAGGCTCCTTTACCCTTTTCGCCCCCATAGTGTCAGGCATGACGACCGCGCCGTCTTTTTCCCAGTGGAACCCGCCCTTAGCCATGTATCCTATGCCCGGGGTCGAGTTTGCCGGCCGCGGATCTTTCTTTACCGCTGACATTATCCACTCAGTGGCTTGTCCGTCTCCGCAAAACGGGTCAGGCATCTCTTGTCCGCTTATGTCAGGGATGCAGGTAAATCCGTTCGTCCCTTCTTTCAGGGTCTTGAACCCTCCGGTGCCGTCAGGGACCATGATCGCCGCGTTCATGGATATATGCGCCGGCGCCCCGCCTTGCGCCGTCTTTATCAGATCGTCCGTACCCATCCCCTGGACCCCTTTTTTTGCTCCGCCCCAGGCGTATGTCCCGATTGAGAGCGCGATTGCTAGGCTCAGGGCAAATGTAGCAGATCTTTTCATGGACCATCTCCTTCTGTTTGAGGGTTATGATGGATTATCTGTCTGCAGACCGCTTCTGTGCTGTTTTTAATGGGCGCTGTATCTCTCTGGTACCGGTTTAAAAGCAAGTATAGCAGAATAAAGAGGCATGGAGGCCGATAGGACGCGAACCGATAAAAGTCTTGAAACCGCTTCTTTTTTCGGTTTTAATGGTGGTCAACAATAGGATACGGGGGTAGGTCTATGGACGCTGTTAAAGAGGGCAAGAGGGTTCAGGTGCATATCCCTTTTCAGACGCTTACCGAGAGGTTCGATGACCTGCTCGGCGCAGGCGTAAATCCTGAGATATATCTTGACGGCGAGTACCTTGATTTTTTCGTGCCGCAAACGCTCATCGAAATTAAAGAGGCGTTTCGAGGCAAAGGGCTGAATATCACGATGCACGGCCCGTACCTCGACTTGAACCCCGGAAGCCTTGACGAGTCAGTTCGGAGGCTGACTATCGAGAAGTACAGCATGGCGCTAGAAGCCGCTTCTTATCTGGAGCCTTCGACGATAGTCTTGCACGCCGGGTATGATGAGAGGAGGTTCGGCGGCAACTCCGCTCTCTGGTTGGAGCAATCGATGAAGACGTGGCCTCCGTTCGTCAAAGAGGCCCAGAGGATCGGCACTGTGATAGCGGCCGAGCATATCTTCGAGAAGACCCCGAATACACTCAAAGCCCTTGTCGAGAAGATAGGATCACCCAACCTCGGCGTCTGCATAGACACGGGCCATCTGAACGTATTCGCCAACCGCGATACCGAGGGGTGGCTGCGCGAGCTGGGCCCTTATATCGCTGAAGTCCATATGCATGACAACAGCGGCGGCCACGACGAGCACCTGCCGATAGGCGACGGTCTCATAAACTTCAGGCTCTTCCTGATGCTCCTTAAAAGATACGCGAAGAACCCTGTGTACACGATAGAGCCCCATGGCGAGGATAACATCTGGAGGGCGATCAAGACCGTGCGCGAGCTGCTTGACTCCTGAAAAAACCGCTTGACGGACATGGTAAAAAACAGTAGCCTTAAACTGTGCGTTGATAAGCGGTCGTGTGTTTTTTGCGTATCGGCAGAGGGTTCATCGGCCTCTCATTATCAGGTCTGAACGCATATTCTCGATCGAACGGCCATAGCAGGCGGACAGGATCAAGCTATATATTTGATGTTGAAGTACCCGGTGGTCTGTTGCCGGAGATATAATAAAGACAGCCGGATGCCCAAAGAGGGCCGAAAGAGGGAATCCCATACAAACGGGAGCTGCCCCGCAACTGTGAGCGGCGACGAAGTCTCAACTTGTCACCACTGGCATAAAGCCGGGAAGGATGAGACGGTAGGATGACCCGCGAGCCAGGAGACCTGTCCGGCCGTTATATTAAGTGCAGGCCCTCCGAGGGAGAGGGCCGGGAAGGGCTTTGCGCGGCGCTTTTGGCGTCTGTCGCAGGTCAGTCTTACAGGGCTTGGAGCGCGTACGCATCCTGAACCCGTCCCTTGAATATGGGACGGGTTTTTTTATTGCGGCCGGGGCTTTCATTTTACCTGTATGACTATGAGGCTCCCGGACGACTTGCGGTACTGATGCTATATCCAAGATGATAAGTTACGCGACGTTCTTGCGCGGGGGCATCTGCTTATGTCTATAAAAAAAGGGCTCGTCCATATCTATACCGGAGAGGGGAAGGGCAAGACCACAGCCTCAGTCGGGCTTGCTATCAGGGCTGCGGGCCAGGGGATGAAGGTGCTTTTTGTCCAGTTCTTCAAGGAGGACTCGGCCTTGTCAGGCGAGAAGGATATCTTCGCGACTATCGAGGGGATAGACCTTGAGAGGTCTAACTGCAGGCATCCGATATTCACAAAAGGGGCAACAGACCTGGCCTTCATCAAAGAGTCTCTCATCGGCACATACGCCGGAGCGAAGAAAAAAGCGGCTACCGGCGCCTATGATATGCTGGTCCTGGACGAGGTGATGTCTGCCGTAAACGGCGGATGGATACCTGTAGACGACCTCCTTTCATTTCTCGCTGAAAGGCCTGTCGGGCTGGAAGTCGTCATGACCGGCAGGTCGGCCCCGGTGGAGCTTGTGGCCGCAGCTGATTATGTGACGGAGATGCTCAAGATAAAACACCCTTTTGACGCAGGCGTTGGCGCAAGGAGGGGCATTGAGTTCTGATGGAGCGGCTAACCGGTACATATTCGTGACCGGAGGAGCCAGGAGCGGCAAGACCTCTTTTGCGATCGAAAAGGCAGAGGCTATCTCAGACAGAAGGATCTATCTTGCAACAGCGCCGTCTGACCCGTCAGACGATGAGATGCGCTCAAGGATCGACAGGCACAGGGCTGAGCGTGACAGCTCCTGGGTTACGATTGAAGAGCCGGTCGATCTCTCAGGGCGGCTTCCGGGCGACCACAATGCAGGTGTGATACTGATAGACTGTCTGACTCTATGGGTCTCCAACCTTATGGCAAGAGGGATGGCAGACGCTGATATACTGACAGAGGCGTCTTTACTCGGCGAGAAGTGCGCCCGCTCCAAGGTCCCTGTCATAACGGTGACCAATGAGGTCGGCTGGGGGATAGTCCCCGAAAACGGACTTGCAAGAAGGTTCAGAGACGTCGCCGGCGGGGTAAATCGTCTGATGGCCTCTAAAGCGGCCGAGGCGTATCTTGTCGCTTCAGGCCTGCCCGTAAGGCTCAGGTAACCGAACGGAAGAGATGGATTACAGTCGTTTTGTGCAGGTTGATACGGAAATAAAAGAGAGATAAGGAGCATGGATATGTCAAGGCTCAGCGCGGTACTTTCATCGATAGCGCCGGTCGATCCGGCCATGTTGGACAAGGCGCAGGCGCGCCTTGATATGCTTACCAAGCCCAAGGACAGCTTGGGAAGGCTAGAGGAGTTCGCGCGAAAGATCGTCGCTATAACAGGGACTGAGAGGCCCAGGATATCTCGAAAGATCATATTCACCTTTGCGGGAGACCACGGGGTCGCAGACGAAGGCGTCTCTGCTTTTCCGAGGGAGGTCACTGCGCAGATGGTCTTGAACTTCCTTCGCGGAGGCGCGGGGATAAACGTAATGGCAAGGCATACAGGGGCCGAGGTCGTAGTCGTTGACATGGGTGTGGATCACGACTTTAACGGGGTTGCCGGGCTGATCGATCGAAAGATCGTGCGCGGCACGAAGAATATGCGCAAAGGCCCTGCCATGACAAGGGATGAGGCGCAAAGGTGCGTAGAAGCCGGTATCGCTCTCGCCGAGGAGTACGCTTCGCCGGGCGTGATATTCGGAACAGGGGAGATGGGGATCGCGAATACGACTCCGTCGAGTGCCATTATAGCGGCATTCGCCGGTATCAGCCCTGAGAGCGTGACAGGCCGGGGCACAGGCATAGACGACGCGGCATTTAAGCATAAGATCGACGTAATAAAAGATGCCCTTAAGGTGAACTCCCCTGACCCGTCCGACCCGATAGGGGTTTTGGCCAAGGTCGGAGGGGCCGAGATAGCCGGGATAGCCGGGCTCATACTTGGTGCCGCGTCAAAGAGGATACCTGTTGTCGTAGACGGTTTCATCTCCACCGCCGGAGCGCTCGTAGCTTATGAGCTGAAGCCTGCTGTCAGGGATTATATATTCGCCTCGCACAAGTCTGTAGAAAGAGGCCACACGCTGATGCTTGAGAGGATGAGGCTAAGGCCCATCGTCGATCTTGACCTGAGGCTTGGCGAGGGGACAGGCGCGGCCATCGGGATATCTCTTGTTGAAGCAGGCGTGAGGATATACGACGAGATGGCGACGTTCGGCGATGCCGGGGTCTCCGAGCAGAGGTAGGAAGAACCTGTGCGCCAGCGCACTTTGCCGCTACCGGTTTTAGCTTTGGTTGTACGGGGGCGGCGAGGCAAGGGCCGTCAATCGATAGAGAGATAGTGGAGCAGATAAGGTTTTCTTGACAAGGTTCCTTCAACCGTATTTACGGGTATCGCGTCTGTACTTGGAAGGGAAAGACGCATCAACGAACGAGGTCCAAGGCTTAAATGGAACGTTTTTTAACAGCCCTGCAGTTTCTGACTGTATTCAGGGTAAAAAAGGATATTGAGGTTACCGGAGAGTCTCTTGCCTACTCGATGGCATACTTCCCTCTTGTAGGGGCCCTGCAGGGGCTTATCCTGGCGGCTGTCTATTCGCTCCTCTCAGATACAGGGCTCCTGCAAGAGAGTGTATCTGTAGCGATCGCCCTTCTGGTACTTGTCATTACAAACGGGGCGCTGCATCTTGACGGCTTTGCCGATACGGTTGACGGTCTTGCAGGAGGCAGGACGCCCCAAGAGAGGCTCCGCATCATGAGAGACTCATCCGTAGGCGCTGTCGGGGTGGTCTTTCTCGTATTCCTTCTTCTCATAAAGTACCTTGCCATACAGGAGGTGCCGGATGAATACAGGGCCCGTATATTTTTCATATTCCCTGTCATCGGCCGCTGGGCCCCGGTGCTGATGGCCTATCTGGCGCCTTACGCCAGGACGGGCGACGGGCTGGGAGCATCGTTTGCCTCCAATTCCAGGGCTACGCTCATCAAGGCGACGGTTATTACCTGTATCTTAAGTGCCTTCGTATTAGGCGCTCTCTCCCTTGTGCTTGTGGGTCTGACAGGCGTTTGCGTATATCTCTTTACAGGATTTTTCAAGAGACGCCTCGGAGGCGTCACAGGTGACGTCTTCGGGTTCCAGGCAGAGGCCGCTGAACTTCTCTTCGTCATCATGGCCCTTGCCATGATGAACATATTCGCGATCTACAGCGAGCTGTACGCGTAGCTGCGCTTTTTATTCATCGGGTGGAGCGGGGCTTTTGTACGAAAGGCATGATGGACGTGTCTTTCAATTGCAATACCCAATATCAATGGTCGGTCATCTGCGAGGCTTTAGGGGCGCTCAAATCGCATGAGGCTGTCGTCCGGTTGAAGCCGCCGGGTCGATGCGACGCGGCCTCTTTTCTAATACTTCGGTCTTCCTGTTGAAAGGGGTTTTTTGATGAGGGCTACGAGGCTTTACCTGATAAGGCACGGGCAGGTCGTGGGGCATGATGAATACCGCTACAACGGCCACTCAGACGTCGATATAACCGCTATCGGCGTTGAGCAGATGAACACTCTCGCGTCCTACCTCGCCACGGCCCCGATCAAGGCCGTATATTCGAGCGACCTGCAAAGGGCTGTAAAGGGCGGACGGATGATAGGCAGGATGCTCGGGCTCGGCCCTGTAATGCGGACAGCGCTACGCGAGATACACCTGGGCAGGTGGGAAGGGCTCACCAGGCAGGAGGCGGCTGAGATGTACCCTGAGGAGGCTGACTTCAGCTTCAAGGACCTCGCGACCGGCAGGGTCAAGGGCGGTGAGAACCTCATCGATCTCAGGGCAAGGGTCATCCCTGCATTGAACGCCATAATTGAAGATCACAGGAATGAGTGTGTCTGCGTCCTTGCGCACGGCGGGGTGAACAGGGTTATACTCACCGAGGCGATGGGGCTTCCGATAGAGAACTTCTTCAGGATCGAACAGGACTACGGCTGCCTAAACGTCATAGATTATTTCGAGGACGGCCTTCCTGTAGTGAAGCTCGTAAACGGCGGGCCGAATCAGGAGTTGAGGCCTACAGTGGTCTATTGAGTCTCATTGCTTTGACAGGCGAAGACCGTGCAGAAGGCAGGCGTACCTGATCATGAAAAAGGCGAAGCATACTAAGGCGCATGGGTTTGTCATCGGAGCGGTACACAGCAATTCCGGAAAGACTGTTCTGGCGCTCGGCATAATGGAGGCCTTACGGCGTCGCGGCGTTTCTTTGCAGCCCTTCAAGGCAGGCCCTGATTATATAGACCCGGGACACCACCGGGCCCTGCTCGGGATACCATCGTATAATCTGGACACCTGGATGATGGGCGCACAGGGCGTTAAAAAGACCTTCGATGAGAAGGCCGCCATGAATAGGCGCACAGCTGTAGTCGAAGGCGTGATGGGCCTCTACGACGGCAGGGACGGGGTATCAGAAGAAGGTTCTAGCGCGCACCTTGCCAAGGTATTGAACCTCCCTGTGCTTCTGGTAGTCGATTCGTCAGGGCTTGCAAGGAGCGCAGGCGCGGTAGTAAAAGGCTTTGAGGCGTACGACCCTGCCGTAGACCTCAGATGGGTCGTATTCAACAAGGTCGGAAGCCGGAGGCATGCAGCGGCCCTTATCGATTCTATCTCAGGCGATTCATCCGTAAGGGTCTTGGGGTGCATACCCAAAGACGCCGCTCTCAAGATGCCTGCAAGGCACCTTGGGCTTGTCACCTCCGATGATATAGGCAGGGGGAAGTGGCAGGCAGTTGTAGAACGCGCGGCTCTTCTTGTTGAAGAGCACCTTGACCTCGACGGTCTTTGCGCCTCTTTGAATATGAGGAGCGTTTCAGAGAGCTCTTCAGGCAGGAGGTCGGATTCAAGCCGTGGTCTCGTTGCGACTTGTGAGCCGCCCGGTCCATCGCCATCAAGGGTGCGTATCGCTGTAGCACGCGATAAGGCCTTTTGCTTTTACTACGAAGAAAACCTCGATATCCTCAAAGAGTGCGGGGCAGAGATCGTTTTTTTCAGCCCGCTTAAGGACAAGAGGCTTCCGCCTGATATCGGCGGCATATATCTTGGAGGCGGTTATCCTGAGCTCTACGCGAGGCGTCTTGAAGCGAACGCCTCTATGAGAGATGCTGTAAAGGCGGCCTCTGATAACGGCCTTGCGGTATTTGCCGAGTGCGGCGGGCTCATGTACCTCGGAGGCAATATAGAAGACATCTCCGGAAGGTTATTTCCCATGTCCGGGGTATTCCCCTGGACTACAAAGATGCTGGAGAAGAGAAAGGCGCTCGGCTACAGAGAGGTCGCTCTGCCTCGCGGATGTCTGATGCTCAAAAAGGGCGGTACTATCCGCGGCCATGAGTTCCACTATTCAGAGGTTAGCGGCGTCCCTTCCGGAGCTAAGCGTCCCTTTAGCATCAAAGGCGCGAAGCCGGCCGGGAAAGAGGGGTTCGTTTACAAGAACACGCTGGCTACGTATGTGCACCTGCATTTCGCAAGCAATCCTGAGTTCGCCCGGGGTTTCGTAAGGCTCTGCGCTATAGGCAAGAAAGGATCTGTCGGTAGATAAGCGTTTTTATATTGTCGTTTTCGGATGAGATCGTCTGCGTGGCCAACGCCTGACAGACAAAAAGGAGATCAATAAGATGACCCAGGTCGAAGCCGCCGTAAAAGGTATCATAACGCCGGAGATGAGAACAGTCGCCGCATCCGAGGGGGTCACCCCTGAGTACATCATGGATATGATAGCCTTGGGACAGGTCGTTATACCGAACAACATCAACAGGAAGGCGCGTCTTGTCGGTATTGGAAAGGGCTTGAGGACAAAGGTCAACGCGTCCATCGGCACGTCATCTGACATAGTAGACGCGGCCGAAGAGGTCGAAAAGGCCCTTGCCGCAGAAAGAGCAGGCGCTGACACCTTGATGGAGCTATCTGTCGGGGGCGACCTTGACTCCATAAGGAAAGACGTGCTTAAGGCCTCAGGCCTGAGTGTAGGGTCGGTCCCGCTCTATCAGGCGTTCAAGGAGGCGATAGAGAAGTATCACGACCCGAACAAGCTTACTGAAGAGCTTCTCTTCGATGTGATAGAGCGGCAGTGCGCCGACGGCATCTCTTTCATGGCTGTCCACTGCGGGATAAACAGGCTTACCATAGAGAGGCTGAGAAGGCAGGGCTACAGGTACGGCGGGCTTGTGTCAAGGGGCGGCTCTTACATGGTCGGATGGATGATAAGCAACAACAGGGAGAACCCGCTCTACGAGAGGTTTGATAAGGTCGTTGAGATATTCAAGCGCTATGACTGTGTATTGTCCCTCGGCAACGGTCTGAGGGCAGGCGCGGTACACGACAGCCTTGACAGGGCGCAGGTCCAGGAGCTTCTCATAAACTGCGAGCTTGCGGAGCAAGGCAGGAAGATGGGGTGCCAGACTATGTGCGAAGGGCCGGGACACCTGCCTCTTGACGACATAGAGGCAAACGTGAAGCTCCAAAAGAGGATGTCCTCGGACGCGCCGTTCTACGTCCTAGGTCCTCTCACGACCGACGTCGCCGCAGGCTACGATCATATCTCAGCCGCGATAGGGGCGGCCCAGGCCGCAAGGTTCGGGGCTGATCTTATATGCTACGTGACCCCGGCCGAGCACCTCGCGCTCCCGAACAGGGAAGACGTCGTCGAGGGTGTCAGAGCCGCGCGCATAGCCGCACACGCAGGAGACATGGTCAAGCTCGGGAGAAAAGACAGGGATATGCAGATGGCAAAGGCGAGAAGGGACCTCAACTGGGATGCCCAGACCGAGCTAGGCCTCTTCGGCGAAAAGGCCTCTGAGATAAGAAAGAGCAGGGCGCCTGAGGCCCCTGACACCTGCACCATGTGCGGAAGCTTCTGTGCCCTTGATAACGTTGGGACGTACTTTGCAGATACCCTTGCAGATGGCGAAAAGGCCTGAGAGCATATCTGGAAAATCTTTAAGAGAGGTCTCTAAAACCATCCTGAGAAGGCCCCTGTTGCAAGGGGCCTTCTCTTTTGTTACAATCAGGCCAAAGGCCTCATTTCAATCTCTCTGCTTTTATCACAAGGGCTGATCCGTTCTTTCATCTTTGACGCATACTTTGAGAAAGAAAACTGCCGCAGATGCGGTTGTTCTTCATTGTAAGGTAGTCCTCTTTTTTAATCACTCGCCTTGACCCGTTTGTAGACTAGCGGCAAAAGCGGCGAGTATCCGTTCACCCTGGAAAAGACCATGCTTGCCAAGATATTTACCGGCTCCACCATCGGTGTTGACGCATACCTTGTCGAGGTCGAGGTCGATATCGCCAAGGGGCTTCCGTACTTCTCGACGGTAGGCCTGCCTGACAGCTCTGTCAAGGAGAGCAAAGACAGGGTCAGGTCGGCTGTCAAGAACTCAGGCTATACGTTTCCCGCGAAAAAAATAACCGTAAACCTCGCTCCTGCCCATATAAAAAAAGAAGGCACTACATTCGACCTGCCTGTCGCCGTCGGTATATTGATGGCCGAGGGTTTTATAAAGGCCGAGTCCCTCGAAGGGTATCTCATCGTCGGCGAGCTGTCGCTCGACGGCAGGGTGAGGCCTGTGCGCGGAGCTCTATCCATAGCGGAGCTTGCAAGGTCGCTCGGCAAGAAATTGATCCTTCCGGTTGAGAACGGCGAGGAGGCCGCCCTTGTCGAAGGGGCCGAGGTCTATGCCGTTGAAACACTCTCAGGGCTGGTGGAGTTCGTAAACGGCGACGGGGATATCGAACCTACGGTCGTCGATCTCGGCTCTTACTTCAAGTACGAGGGCGCGTCCGCCGATATGTCAGAGGTGAAGGGACAGGCGCACGTTAAAAGAGCCCTTGAGGTTGCGGCCGCAGGCGGCCACAACCTCCTTATGATAGGCCCACCCGGTTCCGGCAAGACCATGCTAGCCAGGAGGATACCGACGATACTGCCTGATATGACGGCGCAGGAGGCGATAGAGACTACGAAGGTCCACAGCGTCGCAGGGATGCTGGCCGCGGGCCGTGCGCTTGTCACGCAGAGGCCGTTCAGGTCTCCGCACCATACTATATCCGACGCCGGCCTCATAGGCGGCGGCAGGTCCCCGAGGCCAGGCGAGGTAAGTCTCGCCCATAACGGGGTGCTCTTTCTCGACGAGCTGCCTGAGTTTAAAAAAAACGTCCTTGAGGTTTTACGGCAGCCGATGGAGGATAGGAGCGTCGTGATAGCAAGGGCCGCAGTATCTGTGGCGTATCCGGCGGGGTTTATGCTCGTAGGCGCCATGAACCCGTGTCCGTGCGGATTTCTGGGTGACTTCGTCAAGGAGTGCCGGTGTACCCCGATGCAGGTAAATCAATACAGGGCGAAGCTCTCAGGGCCGCTTCTTGACAGGATAGATATACACCTTGATGTGCCAAGCGTAAGGTTCAAGGAGATAGCAGGGGATAAGGAACAGGAGACCTCTGAGGATGTGAAAAAGAGGGTCGATGCGGCGCGTCGCGTTCAATCTGAGAGGTACTCAGGCACAGGGGTCGCCTCAAACAGCGGCCTATCCGCGCGGATGGTAAAAAAATACTGCGGGGTGGACCAGGCAGGCGGCCGTCTCCTTGAGACGGCGGTCGAGCGTCTCGGACTCTCAGTGCGCGCGTATACGAGGATACTTAAGGTGGCAAGGACGATAGCGGACCTTGAAGGCGTTGAGATGATAACGACAGGGCACCTGAGCGAGGCGATCCAATACAGGACGCTTGACAGGCAGTTCTCTTGAGCATGAATATGCAGGGCTGACTTTACGACATGGCCACAGTCTCATGGGGTGCGGGGATCGATATGGAAGATATTATGAAAGACAAGGTCGGATCGCGAGCAGAGCGCGCGGGCGACAGGCTCTCTGAGGTCTTGTCAAAGACCGTCGAAGAACTCAGGCTGGACCTTGAGAGGCTTGAAGGAGAGAACTCGGCCCTGAAAAGGGATATCGCCGGAAGAAAGGCCGTAACCGACGCATTTCGCTCGATGATGGAAGGGGCTGAGGAAGGCCGCGGGTGCGATATCCTCGATCTGATAGTCCGCCACATGTGCGTCTCCCTCGGTCTCTCTCTTGTCTATGTCGGTGAAGCGCACTCAGGCAGGATACGGACTGTAACGGCCTGTGACGGCGCAAAAAGAATAGACGACTTTGAGTTCGACTTTGCCGGGACCGCCTGCGAGGGGCTGGTAGCAGGCAGGCACGTAATAGTCCCTGATAAAGCCTCGGAGAGGTTTCCATCTGACAACAGGCTTGCGGGCATGGGCGGTTTTATCGGCGCACCGTTATTCGACCATGCCGGCAGTGTGATAGGCGTCCTTGCCGGGGCCTGCGACGGCCCTATAGCCTTTGTAGACGAGGCAGGCGGCCTTTTGTCCATGTTCGCCTCTATGGCCGCCCTTGAGCTTCAAAGGAGAGGCGGCATCATGAGGCTTGAAAAGAGCGAGCGCCTTATGAAAGAGGCGCAGCACATGGCTAACGTGGGCCATTGGGAATGGGACGTAGCGAGTGATAAGGCTATCTGGTCTGATGAACTCTATAGTCTCTTCGGTATCGAACAGGGTGCGCCTATAGGCTATGAGGCCTTTATAGGATTGATACATCCGTCGGACAGGGAGAAGGTTGAAAAAGCCGTGTCCGACGCGCTGGCCGGGGCAAGGCCTATGGAGATAGAGTACAGGATAATCCAGCCGGGCGGAGGAGAAAGGGTGCTCTACGAGAGGGGCGAAACAGAGCTTGATCCTTGCGGCCGCCCTGTGAGGCTAAAGGGCATGGTGCAGGACATAACCGAGCGGAAAAAGACAGAGGTAGAGCTGATGAAGGCTGACAAGCTCGATTCATTGGGCGTCGTTGCCGCCGGCATCGCTCACGACTTTAACAACCTCCTTCTGTCTATCCTCGGGAATGTGACTGTAGCGCGCACATATCTGAGGCCTGAAGACAGGGTCTCGGCGCTCCTTTCCGAGGTCGAGAAGGCGTCGATGAGGGCAAGGGGACTCACAAGGCAGATGCTGACCCTTTCAAAGGGAGGCGTGCCTGTGAAGGAGCCCTTAAGGCTCGATGAGCTTGCAAGGAACATCTGTGCGATAGTCGTCAGGTCGACTGAGACAAGGTGCGAATTCGATCTGCCGTCAGACCTGTGGCAGGCAGAGGTCGATGAGGCGCAGATAAGCCAGGTCATCAATAATATCGTACTAAACGCGCGCCAGGCTATGGGAGACAAGGGCGTTATAGTGGTAGACGCCGGGAATGTCCTGCTGGAGGTCGACAATGATCTCGGCCTGAAGGAGGGCAGGTACGTCAGGCTTTCAGTCAGGGACACTGGAACCGGCATCGGCTCTGATATCATAAACAAGGTCTTCGACCCGTTTTTCACGACGAGGAACAAGGCTAGCGGGCTTGGTCTTGCGGTATCCTACTCTATAATCAAAAAGCACGGAGGCCGCATAACCGTCGAGTCTGAAGCCGGCATGAGGACGGACTTCCATGTCTGGCTCCCGGCTTATACCGTTACAGCGAGGCCGAGGGACGGCGCGCATGCTGTGAAAGCCGGAGCAAAGGTGCTTGTGATGGATGATGATGAGATGGTCAGGGATGTTGCGGCAATGATGCTCGGTGCGCTCGGGTATGAGGCAGGTATCGCCTCGAACGGCAAAGAGGCGGTAGAGCTTTTCAGGAAGGCGCGGCTTTCAGGTAATCCGTTTGACATAGTGATACTCGACCTTGTCGTGCCCGGAGGTATGGACGGGAAAGAGACGCTTGCGAGGCTTAAAGATATCGACCCCGGGGTCAGGGCCATAGTCACGACAGGTTATTCGCATGACCCTGTGGTTGCAAACTTCAAAGAGTTCGGGTTCGCAGGCGCGCTGGCCAAGCCATACGTAGTATCGGAGTTTGCCGATGCCGTGAAAAAGGCGCTTTCGGAAGGGAGATAAAAGGCCTGAGGTTTTTTCTAGTCTATGGAGCAGCCGTACAAGGCGGTATCTGCAGGGCTGTCCCGGATCACCCGATAAGCTTCCTTGTCAGGCAGCAGAGGTATTGAAATACACTACACCGCCTCTTGGCTAAGAAGTGGGTTGATTAATACTCCGCTCTTTAGTTAGGAGAGGCGGCCAGTGGCGATTGTATCCTGTTTTGTTTTACGGTTGCGCTTTTCCGGTAAGGGAAAGCGCAATAATTGTTTTGAGCTATATGTTTTTGATAATCATGGTGAAGAACTGGCCTGAAAGTGGTATTATATCCGGTGAACGGACGCAAAAAAACGATGGAAGAGTGCGATGATATATCTTGATAACGCGGCAACGTCATTTCCCAAGCCTGAGAAGGTCTACGACAGGATAGACGAGGTATTAAGAGAGATAAGCGGCAACCCGGGAAGGGCGAGCCACAGGATGGCATTAGAAGCCGGGCGCGTCATCTTCGGCGCTCGTGAATCGGTAACCCGTCTGATAAACGCCGGAGACTCATCAAGGGTCTCGTTCACTAAAAACGCCACAGAGGCTGTCAATATCGGCATCAAAGGGTCGGTCGTGCCTGGCGACCATATTGTGACGACCTCTTTTGAGCATAACTCTGTTGCAAAGACCGTCGGAGCGATAGAAGCCGCAGGCATAGAGGTCACAAGGGTGAGACCGGACAGGCTCGGCTTTGTCAGCGTAAAGGATATCTCGGGTGCGATACGGAAAAATACAAGGCTCGTTTGCCTCTCCCATGCCTCCAACGTATTCGGGACTATTCAGGACATAGAGGCGATAGGAAAGGCATGCAGGGCAAGGTCAGTCAGGTTCATGGTCGACGGCGCGCAGACTGTCGGCGCTATGCCGATTGATGTCATCGCCATGAATATAGATATACTCGCCGCGACAGGGCACAAGGCTCTTTTCGGGCCGCAGGGCACAGGCTTTATCTACACAGTAAAGGGGATAGAACTAGAGCCTCTTATCCACGGAGGTACCGGTGAACTCGATACCCTCCTGGAGATGCCTGAGAGGCTTGAAAACGGGACGATGAACACCCCCGGTGTCGGCGGGCTCGGTACAGGGGTCGAGTTCCTCCTTTCAGAAGGCGTAGACAAGATAAGGGCCTACGAAGAAGGGCTGATAGGCGAGATCATCAGAGGCCTCTCGGCTATAGAGAAAGTAAAAATAATCGGCACGCTTGAGGCTTCTTCAAGGGCGGCACTTGTAGCCTTTAATATAGAGGGCAGGAGGCCTGCTGAAGTAGGGCGCATACTTGATGAAGAGTTTGAATGCCTTGTAAGGACCGGCGTCCACTGCGCCCCTGACGCACACAGGGAGGCTGGGACCCACCCTGACGGCGGCGTAAGGGTGAGCCCGGGATACTTCACAAGGGAACCCGAGATAGAGAGCTTTTTGAAGGCGATAAGGACGATAGCGGCAAGGTGACGGCCTGGCCTGACTCCGCCCCTTACTCACAAGGGGAGGCCGGGTGGGGTTAGAATCGTAGGGTGGGCTCAGCCCACCATTTCCGTTGACAGGTGAGCCTCTTTTTACTACAAAGAAAAGCCCACTTCCATCTAAAGACGCATCTGCTGATTTTCTTTTGCGAACTGTCGTTCGCATTTGGGTTCTTTTTTTAACGGCAGGACAAGGCAACGCCCCTTGACAAAAAAATATCGGTCTGACTCTTGCTTTGCACTTTCTGTGCGCCTTTTAGGGTATGGCTCGCTTCGCTTTCGAGCCAACTCGCAGCAGATACAAGAACCTGCTCGTCGGCTCTCAGTCAGGCTCGCTACGCCATGACCCGGTTGTTTTAAGGCAAAGACAGTCTGGTAGTCTGGTAGGGCGGGTCACACCCGCCGAATGCCTTGAGCCGACATCAAAAAGATCTTTTAATATCTTCACGGAGAATAGATGTTAATACTCGGCATAGAGACTTCATGTGATGATACTGCGGCCGCCGTTGTCGAAGACGGCCTTGTGGTGCGCTCTTCAATAGTCGCGTCGCAAGACGATATTCACTCGCTCTACGGCGGTATCGTCCCTGAGCTCGCCTCAAGAAGGCATATAGAGATGATCATACCTGTCGTTGAGCGCTCACTTAAGACGGCAGGCGTAGCTATAGGAGATATCGACGGGGTCGCTGTAACTCAGGGGCCCGGCCTTGTCGGTTCAATTCTTATCGGGCTGTCGTTCGCCAAGTCTCTCTCTTATTCGAGGGGTCTGCCTCTTACAGGCGTAAACCACATTGAAGCCCACCCGATGGCCGCGTTCCTCTCGGAAGCCGGTCAAGGGGCAAAAGTCCCTGAGTTCCCTTTCGTAGCTCTTGTCGTCTCAGGAGGGCACACGACGCTTCTATATTTTGACTCGTTTACATCATACAAAGTCATCGGTCAGACGCTCGATGATGCGGCAGGCGAGGCCTTTGACAAGGTGGCAAAGCTCTTGGGTTTAGGTTATCCAGGCGGCGGGGCGATAGAAAGGGTCGCAAGGACGGGCGAGGCGGCCAAGGTACCGCTACCCAGGCCTCTTATGTCAAGGGGATCGCTTGACTTCAGCTTCAGCGGCTTGAAGACCGCCGTCCTTAACGTGATCAAGGGCCGCGGCGCTTTGACTGAGATAGATGTGAGCGATATAGCCGCAGGTTTTCAGGAGGCGGCAGTAGATACGCTCGTGCAAAAGGCTATCTGGTCGATAGAGGCTACAGACGCTCGTTCGCTTGTTCTTGCCGGAGGGGTAGCCTGCAACCATAGGCTGAGAGAAAGGTTGTCTGAGGCCGCCTCCAGAGAGGGTTTTCGCCTGAGCGTGCCTGAGGCCAGGTTCTGCTCAGATAACGGAGCGATGATAGCGGCGCTCGGTTACCACCAGATCGCAATGGGGGCGCTCGGCAACCTTGATATGAACGCAATCCCTACGTGGGAGGGCTTTTGATAGGTGCGACTGCCCTTAGGTGGTAGGGCGGGTCACACCCGCCGCCAGGCTTTAAAACGATGCGAGCCATACCCAAAAGGCGCACGGAAGTGCAAAGCGAAAATCAGAGAGATAGTTTTTTACGGGCTACTCAAGCCATACCCAAAAGGCACGCTGGGGCGCGCAAAAGAAAGACCGTCTACGACTAACCCCTCCAAGCCTCCACTTATAGTAAGGGGAGGAATTGAAAATGCACAGATTTAACCGCCCCCAGCCCGCCTTATTTATTACCAATGAGGGAAAATTTGGAATGAACAGAAACAGTTTTCAACAGGCAGATATAGGATGACAGGACGATCTGACGGACATAACCATGATGGCGACAAGACGCCGCTCCCATACCCTAAAAAGAGGTTTGGCCAGCATTTCCTCTCGGACAAGAACTTCATAAGGAAGATGGTCGCGGCCGCCGGCATAGTTCGGAGCGACAGGTGCCTTGAGATAGGCCCGGGTAGAGGGGCGCTAACCGAGATACTCCTTGAGGCCGGGGCCGAGGTCACGGCAATAGAGTTCGATGCCGATCTCATCGCATATCTAAGGGATAGGTTCTCGCCGACAGGCAGATTCGTCCTTATCGAAAAAGACGCTTTGAAGGTCTCCTACATTGAACTTTCAAGAGAGGCAGGCGCGAGGTTCAAGGTGGTTTCCAACCTCCCGTACAATATATCAGGGCCGCTCCTTGCAAGGTTCATAGAAGAGAGGTCCGCCTTTGTCTCGCTCATGCTGATGCTTCAGCGGGAGGTCGCGCTGAAGGTCTGCGGACGCCCGTCTACTAAAGACTACGGATCTCTTTCCGTCATGTCGCAGACATTTTTCGATTGCAAGGTGGCATTCGGCGTGCCGCGCCATCTCTTTAAACCTGTGCCGAAGGTCGATTCGAGCGTCGTTGCCATGCGCCTCTTGGATCAGCCGAGGGTCGAGGTGATAGACGAGGTCTTTTTCAAAACGGTAGTCAGGAGTGCCTTCGGCATGAGGAGAAAGACGCTTTTGAACGCCTTGTCCGGACTCGGCATCCCGAAAGACGGCCTTTCATCCGCTATGAAAGACTGCTCGATAGACCCTGTCAGAAGGGGAGAAACGCTCACCCTTGCCGAATTTTCAATGCTTGCAAAGTCCCTGATCAAGCTATCCGGCGGGTCCAGGCCGATTAAGGCCGAGTGAGATGGCGGTACTGACTGCCGGACGGAGGCGGCGCTTGACTTTTCACGCCTCATGGGATAATTTGTCGAAAAACAGACGGATGATATGAAGACAGGCTCGGGCTTACGGGGCCGCGCCAACCTTGAGGATAATGGATAAACCACGCTACATCGCGATAGAAGGTCCCATCGGTGTCGGAAAATCAAGCCTCGCCGAACTGCTAGCAAAAGAGCTTGGCGGCAGGACACTGCTCGAAGAAGTAGCGCAGAACCCGTTTCTGCCCAAATTCTACGAGAATATAAAAAAGTTCGCATTCCAGACTCAGCTATTCTTCCTTCTGAGCAGGTATCAGCAGCAGAAGGACATCTTCCAGCAAGAGCTGTTTAACTCCACGGTCATATCCGACTACCTCTTCGCGAAGGACAGGATATTCGCCTACTTAAACCTCGATGAGAACGAGCTAGGCCTCTACGAGCAGGTCTACAGGCTCCTTGATACCAGGATCCCCAAGCCAGATCTCGTCATATACCTGCAGGCTTCAAGCGGCGTGCTTCTCGAGCGGATAGGGATACGGGGCCACGACTATGAGCGCTCTCTCCAGGAAGAGTACCTTGAAAAGCTCGTTGAGGCGTACAATAGATACTTCTTCTATTATAGCGAGACCCCGCTCCTTGTCGTAAATACCACTGAGATAGATTTTGTCAACAGCACCGGTGATCTCGACGGGCTTGTCCGCGAGATAAGGACCATGCGCGGCGGCTCTCAGCACTACATACCGCTTACCTCCAAGGGGCGTTGACCCTTCTTTCTTCTGTCTGCTTCCGGCTTGTCTAAATCCTCGAATTAGTCTATAATTATGTGCGTCTAGGACCTTCCCGTAACGGAAGGTCTTTTTGCTCCGGCCGTTTTCGCATTTATGCCGGTACATCAGCCGTCTGTAATACTCCGTCCCATGCCCTGTCGCATCATGGTGAGAAGGCCGGATGGCGGAGATATCGGATCTGTAAAAGAGGTCTTTTCGATGAAGAAGATAACGGTCCCTGAGATATTAAAGATGAAGGCTGAGGGGCGCAAGATCCCGGCCCTTACCGCGTATGGCTTTTCAATTGCCTCCATACTTGACGAGGCCGGCATACCTCTTTTCATCGTCGGGGATTCGGCAGGCATGGTAGAGGCGGGCCATGCCACGACCATACCGGTCACGATGGATGAGATGATCTACCATACCCGGTCTGTCGCAAGAGGCACGAAGACGGCCCTTATCGTAAGCGATATGCCGTTCGGTTCCTATCAGTCCTCTATCGATGACGCGAGGGCAAACGCCTTGCGTCTGGTCAAAGAAGGCGGCGCAGAGGCTGTCAAGCTCGAGGGCGGCGTGCGTGTCGCCTCTGTCATAAAGGCGATAAGCGAGATGGACGTACCTGTAATGGGGCATATCGGACTAACCCCGCAGTCGTTCCACAAGATGGGCGGGTTCAAGGTGCAGGGTAAGACAAAAAACGATGCAGAGACTATACTCGATGACGCGTATGCGGTCGCCGAGGCAGGGGCCTTCGCCGTGGTCCTCGAAGGCATCCCGTCCGAGCTTGCAAGGGAGATCACAGCTTCCATCTCGATACCGACGATAGGGATAGGGGCAGGCCCTTTCTGCGACGGGCAGGTGCTGGTAATAAACGACATGATAGGGATGAATACCGTAAAGACGCCCAAGTTCGTAAAAAAATACGCTGACGTGCGCACAGTCATAGATACAGCCGTCAGGCGCTACATGGAAGAGGTCGAAAATGGGGTCTTCCCTTCAAAGAACGAGTCGTACTGAGAGAGCGTCGCCGTAACCCTGCCGTTATATTGACGGGCGGAGGCGTGCTAAAAAAACGAAGATCTAATCGTGAAAAATCACCGCCATTTATCAGGATTCTTTAATGGCTTTTTGAGGTCCGCAGGAGAGGCCGGGTAGCAGGGCGCTCTATTGACAGGCCGGAATATCAGCCTTGTTGTATTTATGTGATGATATGAAAGTAATACATGATCTTGATGAGATGCGCCTGCTATCAAGGCGTTCCAGCCTGGCCGGCGCAAGGGTCGTCCTGGTCCCTACCATGGGGTATCTTCACGACGGCCACAGGTCGCTTCTGAAGATGGGCAGGGCAGTGGGACCGGACTCTTTACTGGTCTTATCCATATTCGTAAACCCGGCACAGTTCGGCCCGAAAGAGGACCTTGCGTCTTATCCGAGGGACATGGCCTGCGATCTTGAAATGGCAGGTCAAGAGGGTGTCGATATAGTATTTGCGCCGGATGCGAAGGCGATCTATCCTGCCGGGTTCAGGACTCATGTCGAGGTAGAGGGTCTTGGCGAGCGCCTTTGCGGCGCCTCAAGGCCCGGCCACTTCAGCGGTGTCGCTACCGTTGTCTTGAAGCTCTTTAACATCATAGAGCCTGACACGGCAATATTCGGGGAGAAGGACTTTCAGCAGCTGAGGATCATCAGGAAGATGGCTGAAGACCTTGACCTTGACCTCGATATAATCGGCTCCCCTACGGTCAGGGACCCTGACGGGCTTGCGATGAGCTCGAGGAACTCGTATCTTGATGCGAAAGAGAGGCGGGCGGCGCAGTGCGTGCCTGCCTCGATAGAGGCGGCAAAGGCGGCGGTTTCAAGGGGCGTGGGCCTATCGTCAGCCGTAATCGAAGAGGTGAAAAAAATCATAGAGAAAGAGCCCCTTGCCATGATAGATTATGTGAAGGTCTGCGACGGGGATACCTTAGGCGACGTTGACGATATAACGAATGGCGCAAGGCTCTTCCTGGCCGTGAGGATAGGAAGGGCAAGGCTCATAGACAACTGCCCTCTGGGGCGGAAATAAAAAAGAGAGACGCAGAGAGGAGAAGCACGAGATGCAGCGCATGATGTTGAAAAGCAAGCTACACCGGGTCACGGTAACTGATGCCAATATCGACTACGAGGGCTCTGTCGCCATAGACGAGGGTCTTATGGAGGCGGCCGGCATATACGAGTTCGAGCAGGTGCAGATATATGATATCAACAACGGCAACCGCCTGACCACTTATGCCATCAAGGCGCCGAGGGGCAGCGGCACTATTTCCGTAAACGGCGCGGCCGCGCATCTCGCAAGAAAGGGCGACCTCGTCATCATAGCGACCTATTCCATCCTTGACGAAGCCGAGGCGGCAAAGCACTGCCCTGTACTCGTCTACGTCCTTGGAGACAACTCAATAAGGAAGATAAGCGCTGAGCTTGCCGGTAGCGTATGAAAAAAGGCTTCAAAGGCTACTTCGCCACGGGACTGCTTGTAGTCGTCCCGCTGTACCTGTCCATCTACACCCTTATCCTCATAGTCGGCTTCATGGACGGAGTATTCACGATACTGCCGGCGGCCTTGCATCCTGACAGGTATCTGCCCTTCCATCTGCCAGGGCTCGGGATATTCTTCACCATTGCGCTGGTATTCCTCGTAGGTGTCATAGCCCAGAACTTCATGGGCAAGGCCCTTTTGAGGATAGCTGAAAAGATGATGGGCAGGATACCGGTCCTGAGGATGGTATATAACTCGACGAAGCAGTTCATGGAGACCTTCTTTGCCGGGGACAACACGGGCTTCAGAAAGGTCGTCCTGGTCCAGTTCCCGCGTAGCGGCATATACTCGCTCGGCTTCATAACCGGAAAGACGTCAGGCGAGATAAAGGACAAATCCATCTCAGACCCGATCAACATATTCATACCGACCACGCCCAACCCGACGACAGGCTACTACGTAGTCATGAGCGAAAAAGAGGTGGTACCTCTGGACATGAAGGTAGAGGACGCCTTCAAGGTGATCATAACAGGCGGCATAGTCATGCCTAACAACGACGAGTTCAAGGTGGCCGCCGCAAGGATGCAGGACAAGGCTGACAAGGCCTGAAAGCAGTTTGAAACCCAAAAAACATGGATGAAGGGACAGAGATGGCAGATAATTCCGGACGCATTGAATGTTCAGGCAAGACAGAGAGATACTCATTCGACGCCGTAGACGCAAAGTGCATCGATACCATCAGGTTCCTGGCTGTAGACGCGGTAGAGGCCGCGAACTCCGGCCACCCGGGGATGCCAATGGGAGACGCGCCTATGGCGTATGTCCTGTGGAGGCATTTTCTGAGGCACAGCCCCTCGAACCCCGCATGGGTCGGCAGGGACCGTTTCGTGCTGAGCGCAGGGCACGGCTCGATGCTCCTCTATTCGCTCCTTCATCTGACAGGCTACGGCCTCTCTCTCGATGATCTCAAGAACTTCAGGCAGTGGGGCAGTCACACACCCGGACACCCGGAATACCACCCGGAGATAGGCATAGAGACGACTACAGGCCCTCTCGGACAGGGGTTCGCTACAGGCGTCGGCATGGCGATGGCCCAGAGATACCTCTCTGACCGCTATTCCAAGCCGGGCTTCGCGCTCTTCGATTACAACATATACGCGATATGCAGCGACGGCGATATCATGGAAGGCGTCGCTGAAGAGGCCGCCTCCCTTGCAGGCCACCTTGGGCTCGGGAAACTCGTGTACCTCTATTCGGACAACAAGATCACCATCGAAGGCTCTACAGGGATATCCTTTACAGAAGATGTCGGTAAGCGGTTCGAGGCCTTGAACTGGCACGTACAGAAGGTAGGCGGCAACGATCTGGCAGGTCTCGCCTGTGCGATAGAGGCGGCAAAGGCGGAGTCGGCAAGGCCTTCCATCATCATAGCAAGGACGAATATCGGTTTCGGAAGCCCTGGCAGGCAGGACAGCGCCGAGGCCCACGGCGCGCCTCTCGGAAAAGAAGAGGTGAGGCTCACGAAAGAAAAGCTCGGATGGCCGCTTGAGCCTGCCTTCCATATACCCGATGAAGTATCGAAGGCCTTCAGGTCTGCGGTTGACGCAGGCAAGGCACTTGAGGCGGGCTGGCAGTCCCTCTTTGATGAGTATTCAAAAGCGAACCCGGATCTGGCAGTCGAGATCAAGGATATGATAGCAGGCCGCAGGTCTGAAAAATGGGTCGACTCGCTTCCTGTATTTGCATTAAAGGACGGCCCCATAGCAACAAGGAGCGCTTCAGGCAAGGTCTTAAACGCGATAGCTAAAGATACGCCCTTTCTCATAGGCGGTTCAGCGGACCTGGCCCCTTCGACCAACACCATAATGAAGGGGATGGGCGACTTTCTTCCGGGAAGCGTCGGAAGGAACCTCCACTTCGGAGTGCGTGAGCACGCGATGGGCTCTATATTAAACGGCATCGCCCTCTCAAGGCATCTTGTCCCTTATGGGGCGACGTTCCTGATATTCTCCGACTATATGCGCCCGCCGATAAGGCTTGCCGCGCTCATGGGGATTCAAGCTGTATATGTATTCACGCATGATTCAATAGGCCTCGGCGAGGACGGCCCTACGCACCAGCCTGTCGAACAGCTCGCGGGTTTAAGGGCTGTGCCGAACCTTACCGTCATACGCCCTGCCGACGCGAACGAGACGGCAGAGGCATGGAAGGTCGCGCTTAAAAGCGTCAAGGGGCCTGTAGCCCTTGTCCTTACAAGGCAGAATCTGCCGGTCCTTGACAGAGGAGAGCATCCATCTGCTTCCAACCTTGAGAAGGGCGCTTATATCCTGGCTGACCCTGCCGAGGGCGCGCCTGAGGTGATATTGATAGCGACAGGTTCAGAGGTGCATCTCGCACTTGATGCCTTCAAGGAACTCTCAAAGAGGTCTGTAAAGGCAAGGGTCGTGTCCATGCCGAGCTGGGAGCTTTTCGAGGCGCAAAGCGAGGGGTACAAGGCTGAGGTGCTGCCGCCTTCAGTCAAGGTGAGGCTCGCCGTCGAGGCAGGCTCGTCAATGGGCTGGCATCGTTACACAGGTTCTGACGGAGATGTCGTCTCGATAGACACCTTCGGGGCCTCGGCCCCCGCCAAGATCCTCTTCGAGAAGTACGGCTTTACAGTAGATAACGTAGTAGCTAAGGCGATAGGCCTCATAAACAGGAAGAAAGGTCTCTTTCTTGACAGGATATAGGCGCTCCGCTATAGGATAGGTCGTAGTCCGGCCGGGCCTTTAGTAATATGTCACTCAGGTGAGGCGCCTTTCAGTCTCTCGCGGCAAGATCTTGCTCTAAGGCCGGTTCATGGCTGTCAAGCGGTCCATCTCAGGGATTTATTCACTTCGCAGGCATCGTTGACGGTTGTATTGCAATCTCATCAGATATACGACGCGGCCGCGTATCTCACAAGTATTTTTGCAGGATGATCTGGCAGTAATCTCTCTGAGACCTGGAGCGTGGCCTGATGAACCCTTTGATGCAGTTGAGAAGCCTCGGGCAGGCAGTTTGCTATTCAAACCTGCTGAGGGGTCTTGTATCATCCGGCTGTCTCAGGCGGATGATAGAAGAATACGGCGTGACCGGCGCATCCGTCGGGACTCTGGCCCTTGAGCGCGCTATACGCGGCACATCTTTATACGATCAGGATATAAAGAGGCTTTCTTCAATCGGCCTTAGTGCAAAGGCTATCGCGCTCGAACTTGTGCTAGAAGATGCGAAGGCAGGGGCGGCCGCACTTGAAGGCATCTATAAGAGCACCCTGGCAGGCGAGGGTCTTATCACCTGCCCCATACCGGGCGTAGACCTGGGTAGCGCCGAGTCTATCGTCTCTGAGGTACTTCGCCTCAGATCCTCCGTCAATAACCCTAATATCATATTCGCAGTCCAGGCAACGCCTGCCGGCATAGAGGCGATTGAGCGGCTCACCTTTGAGGGGTGCGGTCTTGAGGTCGCAGGCGTATTTACAAGAGAGAAGATGGAAGAGGCTTGCTCCGCGTACCTTAAGGGCCTTGAAAAGAGGCTTTCTGCGGGCATGGATGTCAAAGGGTCTCACTGTGCCATCTCGTTTCGCGTAGGCGCTCTGGACGGCCTCATAGACAGCCTTATAGAACAGAGGATCTCGCAGACGCCGTCTAATGATGAGAAGGCGCGTTTGAAGGCGATGCTTGGAAACGGCGCGATAGCGGCCGCAAGAGAGATCTACAGCAGGCATGCGGAGGTATTCTCCTCCGGCAGATTTGCAAGGTTCAGGGCGAAGGGCGCTTCCCCTATGAGGATCGTCTGGGATGATCTCTTAGTCAGGGACCAGCGGCATCCTGCCCTTAAATACATCGATAGTCTGGTAATGGAAGGGACCATCAGCCGCATGTCGCACCAGGCCCTTCTGGCATTTCACGGCCACGGCAGGCCGGCGCTTGCGCCGGCAGATGAGATCGAAGAGGCGAAAAAGACCCTGGCAGAGCTATCTGCCTTATCCATCGACATCCCCTCTATATCAAGGACACTTGAAGACGAAGCCGCTCAAAGGCAAGCGGCCTCCTATAGGGCCCTTGCAGACTCTGTCGCCGCGAGGATGGCGCTGCCTGACGGAGAGTCAAAAGACTCTGTGCGATTTTCAATCGGCGACTGGGCCGCCGAGTCGGACGCCTCCGCTGCAAGGCTTGACAACGAAGACTTCCTTCAAAGGCTCTGGCTAAAGGACGCTTCGCTATGGAAGGACACTCCTGAAGACAGGGCGGTCATAAAGAACTCTCTGGGCTGGCTCTCGGCGCCTGAGTTTATGAACTCTGTAAAGGGTGGGATTATCTCTTTCGCCTCGGAAGTGAGGGCGGCCGGTTTTACCGGCACGGTCCTTCTCGGCATGGGCGGGTCAAGCCTTGCCCCTATAGTCTTTTCCCAGACTATAGCGGAAGGTGACGGATACCCTATCCTCCACTGCCTTGATTCCACTGACCCGGACGCGATAGCCTCCGTAGGCCGGCTGATCGATCTTGAAAAGACCCTTTTTATCGTGTCGAGTAAATCAGGTTCGACTATAGAGCCTTTGAGCCTCTTTGAGCACTTCTATGGACAGGTAAAGGCGATCAAGGGCAAGAAGGCAGGGCAGAACTTCTGCGCGATAACTGAATCCGGCACGCCTCTTGAGGGGTATGGAAGGAAGTACGGTTTCAGGCGCGTCTTTTTGAACCCTGTAGACATAGGAGGGCGTTTTTCCGCCCTCTCATACTTCGGGCTCATCCCTGCGGCCTTATCAGGCATAGATATCTCAAGGCTTCTCAACCACTCACTCGTCCTATTATCTTCTATTCAGCCTTTCATGAAGCCGTCCGAGAGTTCTGCCGTGAGGCTCGGCGCGGCCATCGGCACGCTTGCCATGAAAGGCAGGGACAAACTGACCTTCATACTCCCTCCTGCCCTTTCAAGCTTCGGCCTCTGGATCGAACAGCTTATCGCCGAGTCGACAGGCAAGGAAGGCAAAGGGATAGTGCCTATTACAGGCGAGAGGCTTATGAAGGTGTCTGAATATGGAAGCGACAGGGCGTTCGTTTGTATCGATGAAGGAGAGAGAGACGCCAGGACCGCAAGGTTCTCAGGTAATCTGGTAGAGGCAGGCCACCCGGTCATATCTTTGAGGATAAACGACGTATACGAGACAGGAGCGGAGCTCCTCAGGTGGGAAACAGCTGTTACAGTAGCAGGCCACCTTATGAGACTCAACCCGTTTGATCAGCCGGATGTCGAGCTTGCAAAGAAGCTGACTATAGGGCGTCTCAATTCAGGCGGTAAAAAGGGCGCCCTTGTGCCGCCGGGCGTACTCTCGGAAGGCGACGGCCTCAGGTGCGCCATCGGCAGGGCCGCCATATCCCGTACCCTTATAAAGACAAGGCCGTCCAAGGCAGGCAAAGACGCGGTAGCGGCCTTGAAGGATTTCTTCGGCCTTGCAGTCGAAGGCGACTATATCGGGCTTCTTGCATATTGTAACCCTTTTGACCGGATGATGGAAAAGAGCCTTGATCGGCTGAGGTCTCTTTTGTCCGCTTCTTCAGGTTGCCCTGTGCAGTTCGGCTACGGCCCGAGATATCTCCATTCAACAGGCCAGCTCCACAAGGGCGGGCCGAACAAGGGCGTCTTCCTCATCATCTGCCACGGCTCTTTAAAGGACATCCCGATACCTGAGAGCCCGTTCAGCTTCTCTGAGCTTGAGCTTTCGCAGGCCTTCGGCGACATGGAGGCGCTTGACTCGAAGGGGTGCAGGGTAGCCCTCCTGTACCTGCCTGATTCTTCCAAGGCCTCTTTCGATGCTGCGCTGAGATCGGTCGAGGCCGCGCTTTCTGCCTGATAAACACAGCACAGTATCTAACGGAGGCATTATGCAGATAGCTATGGTCGGGCTCGGCCGCATGGGCCTTAATATGGCCAGAAGGCTTGTCAGGGGCGGCCACTCTGTAGTCGGGTACAACAACCTGGCTGAGGCGACTGCTACGGCCGAAAAAGAGGGTATAACCGGTGCGTATTCCCTCAAGGAACTCGCTGAGAGACTGGAGAGGCCGAGGACGATCTGGCTGATGGTCCCGTCAGGAGGACCGGTGGATGAGGTGATAGAAGGGTTGACACCCTATCTTAGCGCAGGAGATACCATTATAGACGGCGGCAACAGCTTTTACAAAGACGCGGTAAGGCGCTCAGGCCAGTTGAAAGCGGACGGCATAAATTTTGTTGATGTCGGCGTAAGCGGCGGTATCTGGGGGCTAAAGGAAGGTTACTGCCTCATGTCAGGCGGAGATAAGGAGGCGTGCGAACGTCTCGACCCTCTGTTTAAGACGCTTGCCCCTGTCGACGGGTATATGTACTGCGGCCCGACAGGCGCAGGCCACTATGTCAAGATGGTCCACAACGGGATAGAGTACGGCATGATGGAGGCCTATGCCGAAGGGTTCGAGCTTATGAACGCAGGGCCTTACGGAGAGACACTGGACCTCGGAGACGTTGCGTCACTCTGGATGAAAGGCAGTGTCGTTAGATCATGGCTCCTGGAACTTGTAGCCTCAGCGCTTCAGAAAGACCCGGGACTCGCCTCGATAAGAGGCCATGTCGATGATTCAGGCGAAGGCAGGTGGATGGTCAAAGAGGCTGTTGATACGGGTGTTTCCATGCCTGTCATCACAGAGGCGCTTTTCAGGAGGTTTCGCTCGCGCCTCGATGACTCATTCGGTGAAAAGGTCCTGGCCGCGCTCAGGATGGAGTTCGGCGGCCATGCGGTCAAGACGCGTAAATAGCGGACGAGCTGCTCTCCATACATGTGCATGCAATCGACAGAGTCCTGACGTCAGGCGTTTTTCCCAAATAAAAAGAGGTGAGAGTCAATGGCTGACAAGAGCCCTCAGGCCGGTCTTGATCCGGCTTCATCAGGCGTCAAGGCCGGGCTCATAGTCCCTCCGACAGAAGCGTGTTCAGAGTACTCCCCCCCGCCGTGCTCGATGGTCATATTCGGCGCATCAGGCGACCTCGTCAAGAGAAAGCTGATACCTGCGCTTCTTAACCTATTCAGGTACAATATCCTCGGTAAAAGGTTTTTTATCATAGGGGTGGCACGCACGCCCATGGAGACGGCCGCATTCAGAGAGGCGATGAGGCAGGGGCTTGCGGACTCAGGCCATCTCGATAGCGAGGCATGGCCGCGCTTCTCGGAAGGGATATTCTATACGCACCTCGACTACGGAGATACACAGGCCTACTCGGCGTTAAAGGACCTTATCGAGGAGAAGGAGCGCTCGTTCGGGACCGAAGGCAACAGGATATTCTATCTCGCGACCCCTCCGACTGTATACGCCCCTGTGATAGAGGCGCTCGGAGCGGCAGGGTTGAACTCGTCAGGCTCAGGGTGGACAAGGCTTGTCGTTGAGAAGCCTTTCGGCAGGGACTCATCCAGCGCGCGCTCTCTTGAATCTGTCGTACACAGGGTCTTCGAAGAAGATCAGGTCTACAGGATAGACCACTACCTCGGCAAAGACACAGTCCAGAACATCATGATGCTGAGGTTCGCCAATTCCATATTCGAGCCTGTCTGGAACAGGCACTACATAGACCATATACAGATAACAGCGGCTGAGACGCTCGGCGTCGAGAAGAGGGCCGGGTACTTCGAGCAATCAGGCGTCATAAGGGACATGTTCCAGAACCACATGCTCCAGCTCCTCACTATAGCCACGATGGAGCCGCCGTCGCTCTATGAATCGGGCCTCGTGACATACGAAAGGCTCAAGGTCTTAAAGGCCTTGCGTCCGCTTCCGCTGGATGATATCGACTCTGCCCTTGTGATCGGGCAGTACGCCTCAGGCGAGATAGACGGTAGGCCGGTCCTCTCCTACAGGGACGAAGAGGGCGTTGCCCGGGATTCGAAGACACCTACATACGCGGCGATGAAGCTTTATATTGACAACTGGCGGTGGCAGGGCGTGCCTTTCTACCTGCGCTCAGGCAAGAGGCTAAAGAGCCAGGCTACCGAGGTCGTAATAAAGTTCAGGCGCGTCCCCCACATGCTCTTCGGTCAGATGATCCAGGGCGAGATCGGGCCTAACGCGCTTATCTTGAGGATACAGCCTGACGAGCGTGTGCAGCTCAAATTCCATACCAAGAACCCTGGATCGAAGATGTGCCTGAGAGACGTCGTAATGGATTTTTCGTACATGGACGGCTACGACGGCGTAAAGATGGAGGCATACGAGAGGGTGCTCTTGGACTGCATGCTTGGGGACAAGACCCTTTTCATATCTAGCGAGGGCATGGAACTCAGTTGGGCGTTTCTCACCCCGCTCCTTGACCTCATCGACAAGGGCGGCCCTGGCGCGCCTCCGCTTGATATGTACAGGGCAGGAGGTTTCGGCCCGGCTATGGCAGATGAGCTTATGCAGAGCGAGGGCAGAGGCTGGAGGCGGTGGAGGGACTATGAATAGCCCCGAAGGTCTTGTCCTTGCCGGAGACATAGGCGGCACCAAGACGCTCCTCGGCCTTTATTCCGACTGCGGAGACCGTCTTGAGATCGTCATGGAGGCCTCGTTCGCAAACAAAGATTATAGCTCCATCGATGCGGTCATAGACAGCTTCCTTTCCCGGCTTGACAAGATAGGCTCAGGGCTTATCCGATCGGCCACCCTCGGCGTCGCAGGCCCTGTGCATGGAGACAGAGGGACCCTCACCAATCTTTCATGGACTATAGACGCAGGGGAACTTGGCGCAAAGTTTTCTATCAGGGACATATCTGTGATAAACGACCTTGTCGCTACAGCCTGGTCTGTAGATGCCATAGCGGATGAAGACCTCTTTGTATTAAAGCCCGGGACAGTGCAAAAGGGCAACGCGGCAGTTATAGCCGCAGGCACCGGGCTCGGCGAGGCGATCCTCTTCTGGGACGGCAGGGGCTTTATACCTTCCGCCTCAGAGGGCGGGCACGCTGATTTTGCGCCGACGACACCCATTCAATCCGATCTTCTCGATTATCTTGCCGAGCTCCACGGCCACGTCAGCTACGAGAGAGTCCTTTCAGGTAAAGGGCTCGCCTCCGTATATTCGTTTTTAAAGTCCAGAAGGGATTCTGTAGAACCGGCTTATCTCGCAAAGAGATTCGAGAATGAAGACGCTGCGGCAGTAGTCTCGTCAGAGGCGATAAACGGACATGATAAAAACTGCTCCGATGCGCTCGATATATTCATATCCGTCTACGGTGCAGAGGCGGGCAACCTCGCATTGAAAGGGTTTGCCGTAGGAGGCATCTATATCGCCGGGGGGATCGCGCCAAAGATACTCCCGGCGATGGAACGCGGCGGTTTCACGGAAGGCTTCATCAAGAAAGGGCGGTTCGAGCGTCTTATGAACTCGATCCCTGTCTATGTGATAATGAACCGTAAGGCCGCTCTCAGGGGCGCCGCGATACACGCATGCCGTCCCCTGACAGACGGGCCTCAGAGGAAGGCTATAAGGTCTATTGTGGGAAGGACTGAGCCGTGAGTGCGGAGATGAGAGGCCCGGACATATCTGCTCTTTTCAGGAAGGACTCCTGCCGCGAACTGCCGGATGAAAACTCTTTTACCAAAGGCCTTGATATAGAGCGATATGCGTGAAGCGATGCGTCCGGACTTGATAGTCTTTGAAGATATCGAAGAGCTGACAACCTCTGCTGCCAGGCTCTTTGCCGCTCTATGCGCCGTAGAGGTCGAGGAGAAAGGTTTTTTTGCGGCAGTCCTGAGCGGCGGGTCTACGCCGAAGGGACTTCTAAAGAAGCTCGCATCCGCTCGGTTCAGGGAGAAGGTCCGCTGGGATAGGGTCCACCTCTTTTGGGGCGATGAAAGAGACGTGCCGCCTGATGACGAAGAGAGCAATTATGGGATGGCCGCGAGGGAGCTGATCGCAAAGGTGCCGATACCTCTTGAGAATCTCCATCGCATGCAGGTAGAGCTTGGGCCTATAGAGGCCGCGAGGGGATACGAGGCAGAGGTAAGGGCGTTTTTCTCGGGCCGAAGGACGACTCCACCTGAGTTCGATCTCGTCTTTTTAGGGCTTGGGACTGACGGCCATACGCTATCGCTTTTTCCCGGGACAAAGGCTGCTTCGGAAAGAGAAAGGCTGGTCGTTGAAAACTATGTCGGCCCATTCTCTTTCTGGAGGGTCACCATGACCCCGGCCCTTGTGAGTAACGCAAAGGTCTGCGTATTTATGGCTACCGGCGCGCAAAAGAGAGAGGCTGTTAAAGAGGTCTTTGAAAGAGGCTCGACTGCGCTGCCTGCCGGACTTATAAGGCCTGCAAGAGGCAGGCTCTTATGGCTCGTTGACAGAGGAGCCGCATCAGGGTTGAGGCAGTTCAGGAAATGACAGGAGATCCTCAGCCGTCTTAAAGGCGGCTGAGGCAAGCATCTCTCGCCGCACCGGCAGTCTGTGCGGCGCCTATCGTTCGCTTTTTTTCTAAGGTCTTTTAAGCCGGAGGGCAAAAAAAAGGCGGCCTATTTCTTGGCCGCCCCTTTTTTAATGACTTCGTGGCATTTATCGCACATGTACAGAGGAAACGCCTTGTCGCTGTTGTGACAGCTTGGAGAACCGCAGAACTTCTGATTCATGTTCTGCTTCATGTTGATGTCGTTGTCGCCGTGCTTGTCCTTGAAGATCTTCGGATGGCACGCATCGCACTTATAAAGCTTTTCGTGGAGCTTGTGCGGGTAAGTCACCGGCCCGAGGCCGGCCTTTTTCATGCTGCTAACCTTTGAATCAAGCCTGATGTTACCGGGCCCGTCAACTGCGAACACGGGCGCGGCAAACATCAAAAGGAACAGGGCAGCGAGCAGTCTTGTCATATGCTCCTACTTGGTCTTGGCGGCCTTTTTAGGTGAAGAGTGGCACTTGTTACAGTCCGCGAGAGGGAATGCGACCTTGCCGTGACATCTTCCGCACCACTGACCCTGGACTATCCCCATCATGGTAATATTGTTTGTACCCTTCGCAGGGTTGAATATCTGCGGGTGGCAGACCTCGCACTTGAGCCAGTACGTGTGCATCTCGTGCGGGTAGATGACGTCGTTGACGAAATCGCCCTTTGCCTCGATGAGTATGTCCATCTGGAGAGGCGGCATCTCCTCTTCATCAGGGTCAAGCGACGGCTTCGGCTTTATAAGGTTCTCTCTGACGAGCTTGGCCCAGTCTACGAGGCCGTACTTGTCCTTGGGAAGCCCCGCGCCTGAAATGGCCTGAGGGTGCCAGCCCTGGCCGGCCTTGTAGGCCGCGCTTGCAGGCTTTGTGGCGTCTCCGCCCATGCCTGCAGGTTTCCCTGAGGTGTCAAGATATATCACGTTCGCAGGGTCGTTGGGGTCCAGCTTTGATGCGTCAGCCCCCTTCTCGGCTTTCTTGGGCGCGGCTTCCTTCGTCTTTGCCTTGTCGGCGGCTGCTGACTCGGCAACGGATACGACGGTTGTTGCGGCAAACCCAAATAAGGTCAAAAGCGAGAAGAGGAGGACAGGCTTAAAGAGCTTGCGTGAAGATTTCATTATACTCCTCCTTATCTATATCCTCGTTCTGTTTTCTTACTTCTTAGGCGCGTCACCCTTGTAAGAGTGGCACCTGTCGCAGTACAGCGGCTCCCACGCTACAAGCCCGTTGTGGCACTTGCCGCAGAACTCGCCATTCATGATGGCCGCCATGTTGATGTCGTTGGCGCCCTTCTTGATGATGAAGATGTCCTCGTGGCATACCTTGCACTTGAATCTGATCCTGTGGAACCAATGTGGAAATACCACGGGGTCCACTCCTGCCTTTTGCATACTCTCCGACTTGCTGTTCAGGACGATGTCCCCGTATTCCGCGTTGCCTGACGACGGCATAAGCATACCCGCGGCGATACCGATACAAGTCAGGAGGAAAATCCAGAAGCCAGTTCTCTTCATTGATTGCCTCCTTGAATCAGTGTTTTTTCCCGACTTTTGCGCCGATGTGGTGATGATAGTGGCGATTATAGCCCGTTTACCATGTCTGATGTCAAGCTAAAAATTGAATTCCGGCAATTTCATATGAATTGAAAAGACGGGGCGCATGTGGTATAAACCTAAAACCCTTTATTTGCAGGGTTTTTCGGGCGTAAGGCGGTCTTTCGGCCCTGTATCGGCCCTGGAGGCCAAGGTCTTTCTGCCGTCTGGTTCGCATCAGTTACAGGAAATCATCCTAATAACCATAAAATTTCATGGAGGTCTTGCCTTGTCAGACACACTCGGTAACTGGAAAAGGAGCGCCTATTGCGGCGCTGTCAACGAAGGCCATATCGGTCAAAGCGTAACGCTTATGGGCTGGGTCCAGAAGAGAAGGGACCACGGCGGCGTGATATTCATCGATCTGAGAGACCGCGATGGGCTTGTCCAGCTCGTTTTTAACCCTGACGCTGGAGTAGCTGTCCATGAAAAAGCGCACGAGATCAGAAGCGAGTTTGTCGTTGCTGTAAAGGGCATTGTGAACAAGAGGCCTGAAGGGACCGAGAACACAGAGCTAAAGACAGGGGCAGTAGAGGTCGCTGTTACTGAGATAAAGGTCTTGAGCGAGTGCGCCCCGCTCCCGTTTATGATAGAAGACGATACGGATGTAGCAGAGATGACGAGGCTCAAGTACCGTTACCTTGATCTAAGAAGGCCGTCACTCCAGAAAAAACTGATGCTTAGGCACTCTGTCGCGATGGCTACGCGGAACTACCTCTCGGAAAACGGTTTCCTTGAGATAGAGACCCCTGTGCTGACTAAATCCACCCCTGAGGGAGCGCGCGACTTCCTTGTGCCGAGCAGATTAAACCCCGGTCACTTCTTTGCCCTTCCGCAGTCCCCGCAGATATTCAAGCAGATACTGATGGTCTCCGGCTTTGACAGGTACTTCCAGATCGTAAAATGCTTCCGCGACGAGGACTTGAGGGCTGACCGTCAGCCTGAGTTCACGCAGATAGACGCTGAGATGAGCTTTGTCGACAGCGAAGACGTCATGTCGGTCATGGAAGGGCTTGTTGGTCGCATATTCAAGGAGATAGGCGTTGAACTGACGCTCCCTTTCCCGAGGCTCACATACGCAGAGGCGATGGGCAGGTTCGGTGCTGATAACCCTGACGTGAGGTTCGGCCTTGAGCTTAACGACCTTACCTTTATGCTTGCCAGCTCAGGCTTCAAGGTATTTAACGAGGCGGCGGCAAGCGGCGGAGTGGTAAAGGCCATATGCGTGCCTGGCGGCGGTGCGTTTTCAAGGAAAGACCTCGATGACCTTACTGAGGTCGCTGTATCGTTCGGGGCAAAGGGGCTTGCATGGGTAAAGGTCACTGAGCAGGGATGGCAGTCTCCGATAGCCAAGTTCCTATCAGACGCTGAAAAAGACGGGATAACAAAGGCACTTTGCGCCTCAACCGGCGATCTCATCCTCTTCGGGGCTGACAGGGCCTCTGTCGTAAATACCGTTCTCGGCAGGCTCAGGCTCAATATTGGCGCACGTCTCGGCATCATACCGAAAGAGGGCTGCAACTTTACCTGGGTCACGGACTTTCCGATGTTCGAGTATGACGAGGCAGAAAAGAGGCACGTCGCAGTACACCACCCGTTCACAGCGCCGATGGATGAGGACCTTGACAAGTTCGACACGGAACCGCTCAAGATGAGGGCGAAGGCTTACGACCTTGTACTTAACGGAAGCGAGATAGGCGGCGGCTCGATAAGGATACATAGCTCGGATGTCCAGTCCAAGGTCTTCGGCAAGCTCGGCATGACAACGGAAGACGCCCAGTCGCGTTTCGGCTTTCTCCTGGATGCCCTTAGCTTCGGCACGCCTCCGCACGGCGGCATAGCCTTCGGCCTTGACAGGATTATATCCATAATGACGGGGTCTGAATCGATAAGGGACGTAATAGCATTCCCCAAGACGCAAAAGGGAACGGATCTGATGAGCGAGGCGCCGTCGACTGTAGACAATAAACAGCTCGACGAGCTTTATATAAGGGTGGCGAAGAAGTCGTAGGGGGCGGTAACGTAGGGTGGCACAGCCACCATTTGCATGAGGTCTCTACTAAGCAAGGCAAAGGTTAAAACCCTGTCAAATCCCATCTGCCAGTTTTCTTTTGCGAACTGTCGTTAGCTTTTGGGTATGGCTCTTTTCGCTGTCGAGCCTCCTCGCAGATAAAAAATTGCGGCCTGTTCGTCGGCTCTCCTTTATGCTCATTACGCCATGACCCGGGTTGTTTTAAGGCAACGGTAAAGTAACAAGGGTGGCTCAGCCCACCATTTGCCCCTGGATAGATCTAAAGTAGGGGCACGATGCCTCGTGCCCTCAAGCGTATAGGGTTGCAAACCTGCTCCCGCACAGGGCAAGTGCGCTTTTATGGCAGTGCTGTTTTGTCCTTGCAGCCACAAGATGGATTCCATAAATGGTGGGCTCAGCCCACCATTTATATGATACATGAGGCCTTTATTACACAAGGCCAAGACTACAGCCCTATCAAATCACATTTGCCAGTTTTCTTTTACGCACTGGATTGCGCTTTCGGGTATGACTCGCTACGCCGGTGTGCTCCGCCATACAAGGCTACAAGACTCATAAAAAAGCCCGTCTCGCCTCAGGGCTCTCAAGATATTTTTTTCAGGTTTGACCTCCCTTCAGTCTCTCCCTTTTTTGTGCTTTCCGTGGTCATGGCCGCCCCTTTCTTCTCTTGCATCCTCCCGGTGATGTTCTTTCTCCCATGACTTCCAGTTCTTCTTGAGCTGACCGTAGGGTATCTTTTCGCCTCCTTGATGGCCCCTGCGAAAATCAGGAGGAAGCTCGCGTACCGCTCCCGGAACATTGCCGATCGAGATCTGGATCCAGCCGGAGCTGTGGTTCGTTGATCTGTACCAGCCGTTTCCGCGTGGTCTGTACCAGTACCCGTGATAGAAGAAAACGTCTTCATCAGAGTCAGGTATGAAGTAGACGTATGTGCCTGATATAACGACGACGTCCGGGGACTTCGAGACGACGACACCGCCTATCGGCAGGTTTATGCCGATATTAAGGTTGACCTCTGCCGACGCATTAGTTGTGGAGATGATCCCGATGGGCAGTAGTATCAGTGTAGCTGTGAGCAGGTATCTCTTCATGTTTTTCCTTTGTCATGTATTTATTTTGAACTGTATTTGGAAGCATACATGGATCAATAAGGAAAAACGGTAACTTAAGACACAAAATCAAAGGACATGACGGTAAGGAATGATAAAATTCTTCGGTTGCAGGAGTACGGCGCATCGTGTGCTGCTTTAGCGGTTTTTAAATATTTCGGAGCAGGCTGTAAAACTGCTCCTGCAAAAGAGTGTCTGTGGTGGGCTCGGCCCACCGAGATTAACTTCTTTTGAATTCAGCCGCCGCCTTTAACAAAACCCGGGTCATGGCGTAGCGAGCCTGATTGAGAGCTGACGAGCAGGTTCTTGTATCTGCTGCGAGTTAGCTCGAAAGCGACGCGAGCCATACCCAAAAGCCACGGCAGTGCGCAAAAGAAACATCGGTCCGAAGGGGCAGTTTAAAAACCCTGAAGTAACAATGGGAGATTAGGTGTAACCCGTCCTGCAAAACTGCGAGGGCATGACGCATCGTGCCTTTAATCAAGGTCAGGTTGCAAGCCTGTATACGGGCAAGAGTTTTTGCACGCCGTCACTTGTTTTGACAGGTGATAGCTTCTCTGTGATCCTGCCTTTTCAGCTTGACGTACGCTTTTTCAATCTATCTGTAAATCCTTTTGACTTTTCATTGTCCGCCCTATAGAGTGAGTTGATATGCAAAAGTCTCCGTCATGGCAGCGATCTTCAGCCCTTGCATGGGCCATAATGCTCGCCTCTGCCGTTGTGTCCATGCTGTTATGGGGCTTTAGATACGGCATCAGGAATAACGAGTTCCACATCGTCCTTGTCGAGACCGCCGCCAGAGGCGTTGTCTTTGCCAACGATGCCATGGCTTCAACCATGCGCGACTATGTATCCATATTCTGGCTCGTTGTAGCGTATCTCTCATCGTATCTGCCTGTTGAAGGCGTCTTCTGTTTTTTCCTCTTGATAGGCCGGATACTCCTTATAGCCGGTGTTGCCCTTATCATCAGGGGGCTCTTTAAAGAGGCGAGCTGGCTGAAAGCGGCTTCAAGCGCCTCGGTTGTGACTATCGCTTCAGGTTTCATGGTGGGACTGCCGCTAGGCGCTGACCCTGTCATGGGCGACTATCTCTCCCAGACCTTCGTCTCGGTCGGTATATGCGCCGTTGGAATAGGTTTTGCCTTTAACGGCAGACACCTGCTATCTGCCGTTATATTGGGGGCCGCGTACAATGTCAACGCCATGCAGGCCAACTTCGCGTTAGGCATAGCGGCAATAATATGGATAGAGGCCTCGATCCGGGAGCGGTCGTTCCTCCTCTTCCCGAAGGCCTTCCTCATATTCCTTCTCATAGCCTCCCCAAACCTATACTGGATACTATCGGTAACAGGGGCAAAGGCAACAGGTCCGTATCTCGAAGGCGCTGAGATAGCAGACTTCACAAGATATATCTTCCCCTTCCATTTCTTCTGGTCGGTAAAGAGCATCTCTCAGAAGGTAAACGGGGTAAGCCTCGCCCTGCTGCCCCTTGCTCTCTCCATAGCCTCCATAGCGTTTAAAGAAGCAAGGCTGAAGCTCGATAACGCAAGGTGGCTTTTGATAGCATCTGTAATATCCCTGCTCTATATATTTGCCGGGGCCGTTGGAGCAGAGGCCTTCCCGTCTAGGTTCATCTTACAGCTCCATTTTTTCAGAAGCGATGTTCTGATCTATCTGATAGCCGCCTCAGCCCTTATCTCGCTCATCCTCAAGAACGCCGGAAAAAAAGATAACCTCCTTGCCGTAATGCTCTTCGCTTTAGCGGCCTTTTTAGCCCATCAGTTCCATGTAGCCCTCCTTATATTTATATGGGCCGTAGTCATGGAAAAAAAGTCCCCTATCTGCCGTTGGGCCGCTATCCTTGCGCCTGTTATAATCGTCATCTACGGACTGGCGCTGGCGTATACAGGCAGGTTTTTTGGTGTGCCGATGGCGTTAGCGGCTGTCTTCCTGGCTATATTTAAAGATCGTAATGTCGCGCTCCAGGCGGCGATATCTTTCTTCATCGTGATCTCTGTCTCATTCTCCTATTATATGGAGAGGGCCGTCGTTGGAAAAGAAGGCCCGAGCCTCTCTGACGAGATAAGGGTTGTTGCCAAAGAGGCCTCGGCGAAGGTGCCTGCTGACGCGGCATTTCTCATTCCGCCCAATTACACGGTAAGGCCGTTTTTGAAGCGCGGCGTATTCGTTACGATGAAAGACGGCGGGGCCTTCATGTGGGCCAAGGGTTATGAGCTTGAATATATAAGGCGCCTGAAGCTCTTGTCTATCACTTATACTCCAGGGAAATTCTATGATGAGGAAAAGGTATCAGAGGAGTTTATCTCAGGGCTCGGTAGCAGCCTGCCGGCAATGAAAGGCGAGGGGGTTGGCTACGCTATCCTTCCCAGGACAGCCTTGAAGAACGCACCGCAGGACCTCATTGCCGAGTCTGAGCATTTTCTGGCAGTTGATATTAATGATATTTTGTCGCCGATGAAGGGCAACTGATGGACCTGAAAGAGCTTCGAGATATAGATGGCGGCCGCCACCCCTGGGAGACGGCAAGGCTTAAGGCTGTCAAGGAGATAATCGCGCCGTGCCTCTTTGAAGGCATGAGACTACTGGATGTCGGTTGTGGCGACGGCTTTGTTGCCAGAGGCATATTGAGCGGCCTTAAGCGTAAGGATATAACAGCCGTTGACATAAACCTGACAGATGAACAGATAGAATCCCTCGGAAACCTGTCAGAAGACATCAGGTACAAGCGCGGCCTGCCTGAAGAAGGCCTGTTTGACATGATCCTGCTCCTTGACGTTATCGAGCACGTGGAAGACGACAGGGGCTTCCTTGCTCTTCTCGTAGGCAAGCACTTGAGAAAAGGCGGCAAGGTAATGATAACCGTCCCGGCTTTCCAGTCCCTATACGGCGGCCATGACAGGTTTCTCGGTCACTTAAGGCGGTACAGGCTGGCTGGCCTGGAGTCCCTCATCAAAGACAGCGGACTTAAGGCGCTATCTTCAGGCTACCTCTTCTTTAGCCTCCTTCTGCCGAAGCTCATATTCTATAAATTGTTCCGGCCGGATAAGGCCACCGAGGGGATAGGCAACTGGGCTGAAGGCAAGGTGCTTACGAAGGCGGTAGAGAGCGTGTTAAAGATGGATAACAGCCTTTTATTGAACGCAAGCCGTATCGGCCTCAAGATCCCCGGCTTGACAGGATGGGTGCTGTGCGAAAAACGGTGATAGTCGTCCCGTGTTTTAATGAAGAGAAGAGGCTTGATAGAAATGCCTTCACCAGCGCCCTTCAAAAGGAGAAGGACCTCTTTTTTATCTTTGTAAATGACGGAAGCGGCGATAAGACGCTCGGTCTCCTTGAATCGATGAGAAAGGAAGCACCTTCCCGGATATCGGTCATCGACCTTGAGAAGAACTTTGGCAAGGCAGAGGCTGTGCGTCGTGGCATATTAAAGGCTATCGAGGGTCCTTATGAGAATGTCGGCTACTGGGACGCTGATCTGTCCACCCCAATCGACGCTGTTTTCCGATTTTGCAATATACTGGAGACAACAGAGACTACGCTCGTCCTCGCCTCAAGGGTGCGCCTGTTGGGCAGGAGGGTTGATCGCAAGTTGTCAAGACACTACTTCGGCAGGGTATTCGCCACATTTGCCTCCCTGCTTCTTAGGATAAGCGTCTATGATACACAGTGCGGCGCAAAGATATTCAGGAATGGGCCAGTACTTAAAAAGGTCTTCGGGAGGCCCTTCAAGGTCAACTGGACCTTCGATGTGGAGATGCTAGCAAGGTTTCACATCATTGAAAATAAAAGCCCTGAAGAGATAAGCTCAAAGTGGATCGAGTACCCTGTGGAAGAGTGGGCGGACGTGAAGGGCTCGAAGGTAAAGGGCAGGGACTTTATAAAAAGCGGCTTGGAGCTATGCTACCTGTTTGTATGCCTCTACACCCCTGCCCGCAAGGGCTATGAGATATATCTTAGAGGGTGAATGGTTTTATGCCCGACCGTTGCAATGATTAAAAACCGCTTGGCAGGGAAGAAGGACGTTTTTTTATAGCCCGGCTCGCCTCCGGCTGTGCCGGGCACCCGGTCGAACCATAGGGTTCGATCCTTCCGTGGGGGCGAAATTAAAACAGGCGCCAAAAGGCGCCTGTTTTATAATTTGGCGTCCCCACAGGGATTCGAACCCTGGTCGCCGCCGTGAAAGGGCGGTG
>ERZ1292633.264-Hain-H41-02um-R1-264-length-66588-cov-29_pt1 | contig 66588 bp, 68 predicted proteins | sample MGYA00564406_ERZ1292633 | MGnify/ENA primary metagenome ERZ1292633 (study PRJEB36523, sample SAMEA6512639) | groundwater metagenome | collected 2019-01-08 | study: AquaDiva: Metagenomics assemblies of 32 groundwater samples
GCAGGATTTTTTGCAGAGTGCTTTAACGAGCGAAAATGTTTGTGCAACAGGCTCAGTACCACCCTTTATTGTCAAAGGCGTAAGAGGTTTCATCCAAATCTTGGCAGCAGCACCAATTTCTTTGTTAGCAAAAAATAGAAACCGGACTCCTTAAAATTTGAAACCGGACTCTTCCATGTTAATTTGACGACCAAGGATTTCAAATTATACATGGAGGTAAGGAGATGACTGAACAGATTCACAAAAGACTTTCAAATGAGCTTGTCCTGGCGGTATTGGAAAAGTATATCAGGAAAGAGCTTGCTGTTGACCAAGCTATGGAATTAGTGGGATTGAAGCGAAGTCAGCTTTTCGAATGGGTCAAGAGATATAAAGAAAGACCCGAAGACTTCTGTATGGAAAGCAAACGCACAGGTAACCGTAGAATCGGCGAAGAGCTTGAAAACAACATCCTCACGGAATTGAAAATAGAAAAGGCATTGATAGATGACCCTGCGATGCCTGTCAGAATTTACAATTACAGCTATCTAAAGGATCAGTTATGGAAGAAATATCAGCAGGAGGTATCTGTTCCCACGATTGTGGATAGGGCTAAAAAAACGGTTTTTACATATCCAAGCCAGAGAAGAAGGCTCATGACCGTGAGGTACTGACAAACTATGTTGGAGAGCTGATCCAGCATGATTCCTCACATCATCGCTGGTCTCCCTATGTTGACGAGAAATGGTATCTGATAACAAGCCTTGATGATTACAGCCGCTACCTGCTCTATGCGGCTTTGGTAGAAAAAGAAACGAGATGGACACACATATCAGCCCTTGAAGGAGTATTGCTAAAGTACGGCTTCCCGCTCAAATACTATGTAGACAGCCATTCCATATTCCGGTTTATAGAAAGGAGAGACTCCGTCTGGAAGAAGCACTATCTGAAGACCGACGAAGTAGACCCGCAATGGAAGCGCGTATTGAGCGAATGCAAGGTAAACGTCACATATGTCCTTTCACCCCAGGCCAAAGGCAAGATCGAAAGGCCCTACAGGTGGCTTCAGGACAGGATAGTAAGGACCTGTGCAAGGGAAGGGATTAGAGCTATAGAAAAAGCATGAGAAGTGATGTCTTACGAGGTTAAGCGTTACAATGAGCATCAGGTTCACAGCATTACGGGTGAGATTCCTGCAATACGCTTTGAACAAGCGATAAGAGAAGGAAAAAGCCTTTTTAGGCCTTTTCAGATACCGGCCCCTTACGAATCAACAAAAGACATCTTCTGCATAAAGGAAGAAAGGACAGCCAATGCTTACAGAAAGATTTCCATCGATGGAATGGAACTGAAGGTGCCGGGGGTAGATCCTTATGAACAAGTAGAACTCAGGATGGTCCCTGATAAAGAAGTTGGTCTTATAGAGATACGATTCTGGTATAGAGGTAAATTCATCAGTATACAACGAGTAAAGAGTACTGACTTGAAGAAGATGAACTTTTGAGTCCGGTTTCAAATTTTAAGGGAGTCCGGTTTCAATTCTTAAATGACACAGCACCAATTTCTTTTGACAAAGGTTCAAATTTGGGTTAGCATACAAAGCTTTCTATGACACATAAAACCTTGAATCCAGACAGGATACGAAACTTCTCCATAATAGCCCACATTGACCACGGGAAATCTACCCTCGCGGACAGGCTCCTTGAGTTTACCGGAGCACTGTCGAAAAGGGAGATGACCGAGCAGGTCCTCGACAAGATGGATCTTGAGAGGGAGAGAGGGATTACCATCAAGGCCCAGTCCGTTAGGCTTAACTACCATGCGGATGACGGTAATGAATATATCCTGAACCTTATAGATACCCCGGGTCATGTGGACTTTTCCTATGAAGTATCCAGATCGCTTCAGGCATGCGAGGGCGCAATCCTTGTGGTGGATGCATCCCAGGGTATAGAGGCGCAGACCCTTGCAAATGTTTACATGGCATTAGATGCCGATTTAGAAGTATTTCCGGTACTGAACAAGATAGATCTTCCGGCAGCCGACCCGGAGAGGGTCAGGAAAGAGATAGAGGATGTGATTGGACTTGATGCGTCGGATGCCATCGCCGCCAGCGCAAAAGAGGGTAAAGGGATAAAGGAGATACTTGAGGCAATTGTAAAGAAGGTCCCGCCTCCGAAAGGAAATCCTGATGCGCCGCTGAAGGCCTTGTTGTTTGATTCCTGGTATGATCCTTTCCAGGGGGCTGTGGTCCTTGTCAGGGTCTTTGACGGCACAATCAAAAAGGGGCAAAAGATAAAGTTTATTGCTGCTAACAAGGCCTATGACGTTCTGCAAATAGGGGTGTTTACTCCCAAGATCAAGTATGTTGACTCCCTTTCCATAGGAGAGGTGGGGATCGTTATTGCTGGGATCAGGGAGGTAAAGGATACAAGGATAGGGGACACAGTCACAGATGCTGCAAACCCTGCCAAAGAAGCTCTTCCAGGCTTCAAGGTGGTGAAGCCTATGGTCTTTTCCGGGCTTTATCCGGTGGATGCAGACCAGTATGAAGACCTGCGGGATGCCATGGAAAAGCTCAGCCTTAATGATTCATCCTTTACATATGAGCCGGAGGTTTCCATAGCCCTTGGATTTGGTTTCAGGTGCGGCTTCCTTGGCCTCCTTCACATGGAGATAATCCAGGAGCGGCTTGAAAGGGAGTTTAACCTCAACCTTATAACTACTGCGCCGACTGTTGTATATCGGGTAACAAGGATAGACGGTGGTGTTGTGAATGTTGATAACCCCGCTACCCTCCCGCCGCTTCAGCAGATAGAGAAGATCGAAGAACCGTTCATCCTTGCAACGCTCCACCTTCCAACCGAATACGTCGGCGGGATAATGGGGCTATGCCAGGAGAAGCGGGGAATCCAGAGAGAGATGAAGTACCTTTCATCCAACAGGGTGATGCTGATCTACGAGCTTCCCATGAACGAGATAGTCCTCGACTTCTACGACAAGCTCAAGTCCATATCTAAGGGCTATGCCTCCCTCGACTATGAATACCTTGATTACAGGGTCTCAGACCTTATAAAGCTTGACATAATGCTTAATGGGGAGATTGTTGACGCCCTTTCCTTCATAGTCCACACCGATAAGGCGTTTCAGAGGGGGAAGGAGCTTTCTGAAAAACTCAAGGAGCTGATACCGAGGCAGATGTTCGAGGTTGCAATCCAGGCCGCGATTGGGAACAAGGTGATTGCAAGGGAGACGGTCAAGGCCATAAGAAAGAACGTCCTGGCCAAGTGTTATGGTGGTGATATAACACGAAAAAGAAAGCTCCTTGAGAAACAGAAGGAAGGAAAGAAGAGGATGAAGCAGGTCGGGAGCGTGGAGCTGCCCCAGGAGGCTTTCCTGGCAGTACTTAAAGTCTAATCAAGGCTTTTTTGACACAGATTTACACTGATTAGCTATGATAGTGACCGGTCTTATCTGTGTTAATCATATTCAATCTGTGACTATCAGTGTCGAAAAAAAAGAAAGGATCTGTTGTGACTAAAGAAGAAAAAGAAAGGAATAAGGAAAAAGAAAAGGTTGTTCAAGGCAAGTCCCAGGTCAGGGAATGGGTAGAATCAATAGCAATTGCCCTGATACTGGCCCTTTTTGTGAGGACCTTTGTGGTGCAGGCCTTCAAGATCCCATCAGGCTCAATGGAACCGACACTTCTTATCGGTGACCATCTGCTTGTAAATAAGTTCCTGTATGGCACAAAGATACCTTTTACAGGCATAAAAGTGATGCCAATAAGGGAGCCGGAAAGGGGTGACGTAGTCGTCTTTGTATATCCTGTAGACCCCAGCAAGGACTTCATAAAGAGGGCTATAGGGCTTCCAGGAGATAAGGTTGAGGTACGGAATAAAAAGGTTTACGTAAACGACATTGCAATTCCAGATCCTCATGCCCATTTTGCAGATGATACGATAATTCCCTTGGGAAGTGATCCGAGGGACAACTTTGGACCGGTAACTGTGCCTCCAGATTCCCTCTTCGTCATGGGTGATAACAGGGATAGAAGCTATGACAGCCGGTTCTGGGGATTTGTGAGGAATAATGAGATAAAGGGAAGGGCCTTTATCCTATACTGGTCATGGGACAGTAACCGTTTTCTGCCAAGGCTTTTAAGGATTGGGAATCTTATATACTAAACAGTTGACTACAGCATAAATAAATGATAGTAGTTACCATATGGGGAGACTAAAGTCACAAAGAGGTTCATTCTCTCTCGGAAGCCTTATATTCTTAGCTGTAATCGGTGCAGGGATTTACGCAGGTGTAATGATGGCCATTCCCTGGATAAAGTTCTATGAAGTTGAGCAGCTGTTTAAAGATCAGGTCATTAAATTGAAGGTTGCACCAGAAGAAGAGGTAAAGGGTGCAATAAAGGCGAAGCTTGTATCGATTGATGTTCCCTTATCCATTGATGACGTTCAGATTATCAGGGAGGAAGGGAAGCCGGCTGTGATAAAAGGCACTTATAAGGTGGATGTTGACTTTGCCGGGGTATACAAGTATACATACATTTTCAAGCCCAGAGGCGAGGCGCCTAAAAGCGGCGGCTTAAATTAGATAGAATTAACACTACCTTTTAACCCAGCCCTGTGAGGTTGGAAAGGGGAATAGATGAACGGTATAAATACTAACAAAATGCAAAGGCCTTCTTACATAAGATTTGTAAGGAGGCCTTTTTTTAGGGGTGGCTTATAGTGGAAAAGAAAGGCCATATTCTTGATACTAAAGGGATTCACAGGGCGTTAATCAGGGTTGCCCACGAGATACTGGAAAAAAACAGGGGGAGCGAAGGGCTTGCCCTTGTGGGAATAAGGACAGGCGGGGTGTTTCTGGCGCAGCGGATTGCCGGGATAATCTCGGAGATAGAAAAGTCTGAGGTCCCTGTTGGGATTGTTGATATAACCCTCTACAGGGACGATCTGACTATTGGAACCAATCAGCCGGTAATCAGGGGAACAGAGATACCCTTTAAAATGGACGGGGAAAAGATAGTCATTGTGGACGATGTCCTGTATACAGGAAGGACGGTTAGGGCCGCAATTGATGCTGTAATGGAGTTTGGCAGACCCATGATGATTCAACTGGCTGTACTGATAGACAGGGGGCACAGGGAGCTTCCTATAAGAGCAGATTATGTCGGAAAGAATGTCTCCACCTCACGCAGAGAATCTGTGAATGTTAGTCTGGTTGAAAAAGACGGCGTTGATGAAGTGACGGTTACTGAGATATCGTAAGGTATGGGGCGGGTCGGTGACCAGCCCAGGGCAAGGCATCGCCTTGCCCCTACAAAGGATTAAACAATGGGTCTAAGCAAAAAAGACATTCTTGATATTGAATCCCTTTCTGCTGAGGAGATAAGGCTTATCCTTGAGACTGCCGATTCTTTCAAAGAGGTGCTTGGAAGGGACATAAAAAAGGTCCCTACCCTGAGAGGGAAGACAGTAATAAATCTCTTCTTCGAGGCATCCACAAGGACGAGGACCTCATTTGAGATTGCTGCAAAGAGGCTTTCTGCAGATACCATAAATATTTCAGCTTCTGCAAGCTCTGTCCAGAAGGGTGAGACCCTTTCAGATACAGTGAGGAACATAGAGGCGATGAACTCCGATGTCATAATAATCAGGCATCCTGCGTCAGGGGCTCCCCACTTTATTGCAAAGAGGCTCAAGGCGTCGGTCATTAACGCCGGGGACGGCTCCCACGAGCACCCCTCCCAGGCCCTCCTTGACATGCAGACTATTAAGGAAAAGAAGGGGAGGATTGAAGGGTTAAAGGTTGCCATTATCGGAGATATCGCCCATAGCCGTGTAGCGAGGTCTAATATCCAGGGACTGACAAAGATGGGGGCAAAGGTTGTATTGTATGGGCCTAAAACGCTGATTCCGAAAGGGATTGATGAAATTGTAGGGGCGCATTGCAATACGCCCCTACAGGTCGCCGAATCCATGGAAGAGGCCCTTTCGGATGCCGATGTAATTATGATGCTGAGGATTCAACTGGAGAGGCAGGGGGTATCTCTCATCCCCTCAGTAAGGGAATATTCCAGGTTCTTCGGCCTCAACAGTAAAAATATATCCCTGGCAAAAGGAGATGCCATAATAATGCACCCTGGCCCCATGAACAGGGGAGTTGAGATATCATCAGAGGTTGCAGACGGGTCGAGGTCTGTGATCCTTGACCAGGTGAACAACGGGATAGCAGTCAGGATGGCTTTATTATATCTACTTGCAGGCGGACATAAGGATGCATAAAGGCAGTGGTCAGTGGTCGGTTGTCAGGGGTCAGAAAAATGAAGTTGATTATTAAAGGTGGACGGGTCATAGATCCGGCAAACAAGATAGACGGGATTTATGACATCCTTGTGGAGGATGATAAAATCGCTGCCCTCACCCCATCCTTCTCCCAGGGGGAGAGGGGAAAGGACGAGGGTGAAATAATTGATGCCTCCGGCAAGATTGTTGTCCCAGGTCTTATAGACATCCACGTGCATCTGAGAGAGCCTGGTTACGAGTGGAAGGAGACTATAAAGACTGGGACTGCAGCAGCGGTCGCTGGCGGTTTTACCTCTGTTGTCTGCATGGCAAATACATCCCCTGTAAACGATGAGCCTTCCGTTACGGAATATATCTTAAAGAAGGCCAGGGGAGAGGGTTCATGCAATGTTTTCCCGATAGGGACCATATCCAGGGGACTCAAGGGCGAGGAACTGGCAAACATCGGTGAATTAAAAGAGGCGGGATGCGTGGCTGTGTCCGATGACGGAAGGCCTGTGATGAATGCTGATTTAATGAGAAGGGCCTTGGAATATGCCTCAGATTTTGATCTTACGGTAATATCACATGCTGAAGACCTGACCCTTGCCAGAGGCGGGACTATGAACGAAGGTGTAACAGCCACGAGACTTGGACTGAAGGGGATTCCAAATGCTGCTGAGGACGTGATGATAGCCAGGGACATTGCCTTGGCGGAGTTGACAGGCGCAAGGCTCCATATTGCCCACGTGAGCACTAAAGGAGCGGTCAGAATAATCAGAAATGCAAAGGCAAGAGGCACAAAGGTAACCGCTGAGACTGCCCCTCACTATTTTACTCTTACAGAAGAGGCCGTGGAGGGATACAATACGAGCGCTAAGATGAACCCGCCTCTCAGGACTAAAGAAGATGTGGATGCAATAAAAGAAGGGCTAAGGGATGGGACTTTAGATTGCATAGCAACAGACCATGCCCCTCATGACCCGGACTCTAAAGACGTGGAATTCCCTTCGGCTGCCAATGGCATTGTCGGTCTGGAGACATCCTTGCCATTGACGTTGAGGCTGGTTGAAGAGGGTGTTCTCACACTGTCTCAGGCGATAGAAAGGATGACGGTTAATCCAGCTAAGGCTATAGGGCTGAATAAGGGAACGCTTTCTGTAGGTGCAGATGCGGATATTACGGTTATAGACTTGAATGAAGAATGGACGGTAGAACAGGAGAAGCTGAAATCAAAAAGCAGTAACACTCCCTTTGCCGGATGGAGAATGAAGGGTAGAGCGGTGGCGACGATAGTTGGTGGGAAGAGGGTATAGGGGTATCTGCTATGAACGTTGTTCCACAGAGGATAAATGACTACTCTACAACGTATTCGACAGAGGATTATTGACAAAGAGTATTATCTCTCATTTCATGCGGAAGAAGAGATGTTTGATGATGGATTGGAACGGTCTGATGTCGAACATGCTATTCTTAAAGGCAGGATTGAGAAGAAGCTTATAGAGGATATAAGAGGAACGAGATATAGAATTGAAGGGCCTGCAACAGATGAGAGACTAATACACGTTGTGTGCAGATTCAAGGAAGAAAGCAATCTGGTTATAATAACAGTGTATGCACTATAGCGGAGGGGATATGATTTGTGAATTCTGCAGCGGACAAACAAAAAAAAAGAAGGTAAAAAAGCAGCATTGGCTTCATGGAAGACTGTACATAGTTGAAGATGTTGAGGCTGAGGTCTGCTCTGAGTGCGGCGAGCGATATTTCCATGCAAAGGTGCTTGACGAGATTGATTCTCTTCTTGAGGCAGAACATGAGGTAAAGAACCGAATCAATGTTGAAGTCGTAAGTTGCAAGACCCTGGGGTGCCATGCAGGCGATTAAAACAATCTACGATGACTTGCCGGGAACCATTACGATTCCTGACAAATGGATCCACCGGAAAGCAGAAGTCATCATCATTCTTGAGGACGAAGCACCAAAAAGCAAAAAATACTTTATTGATTTTTTCGGCATTTTGCCTGATTCCCCAGACCGTTTCCCACAAGGAGTGTATGAGAGGTGTTGACTCATGGATAAGCGTTTGATTTACCTTGACCTTTGTTGTTTTAACGTTTTAATGAATAAAAGTATAGAATAGCAAGGAGCAGGCATTGAAAAAGAAGAAAGCTATACTGGCATTGGCTGACGGGACCGTATTTGAAGGGGAGTCTTTCGGGGCCGAGGGTGAGGCCACTGGCGAGGTTGTGTTTAACACCTCCATGATGGGTTACCAGGAGATCATGTCTGATCCTTCATACAAAGGCCAGATCATGACTATGACATATCCCCATATCGGGAATTACGGGGCCAATGACGAGGACTTTGAGTCTGCAAAGCCCCAGGTTGAAGGGTTCATCGTAAAGGAAGGAAGCAGGATTGCAAGCAACTGGAGGTCTAAGTGGTCTCTTGATGACTTTATGAAACGCCATGATGTTGTTGGAATTGAAGGATTAGACACGAGGGCGCTGACAAAGCACCTGAGGACTCATGGAGCGCAGAACGGAATAATTTCCACCATAGACATTGACCCAGAAAGGCTTGTAAAGAGGGCGAAGGAGATTCCTTCCATGGAAGGTTTGGACCTTGTAATGGATGTGACATGCAAGGAGTGGTACCACTGGACCGACGGTATCTGGAGCCTTGATAAGGGATATCAGCTCGGAAGCGCTTATCAGAGGCCGAAATACAAGGTAGTTGCATACGACTATGGGATAAAACACAACATCCTGAGACTCCTAGCGTCAAACGGGTGCGATGTTACAGTTGTCCCAGCCGGTACTTCACCTGAGTTTGTCCTTTCCCTCAATCCTGACGGGATATTCCTTTCCAACGGCCCAGGGGATCCGGCAGCTGTTGGATATGCCATAGAGAATATCAGGCAGTTGCTCGGAAAGAAGCCTATCTTCGGTATATGCCTTGGTCAGCAGCTTCTTGGACTGGCACTTGGTGGGAAGACTTACAAACTGAAGTTCGGGCACAGGGGCGGGAACCATCCAGTAATGGACCTTTCTACTGAGAAGGTGGAGATAACAGCCCAGAATCACGGCTTTGTCGTTGATATTGATTCTCTGAATGGCCTTGCGGATGTAACCCACATAAATCTCAACGATAAAACCGTTGAAGGGATATCAAGCGAAAGATACAACTTCTTCTCAGTTCAATACCATCCAGAGGCATCCCCGGGGCCCCATGATTCCAGGTATTTATTTAAGAGATTTTACGAGTTAATGGGTGGGTAATGGTTTTTAGGGAATATTACGACAGACTTATAGAGATGCTGGCAACGGAAGATAACGCCACTGAGATCATGCATGCAAAGATAGAGTTCTGGAGGGCTACCGGAAAGATGCATGGAGATGAGCCTTCCTTTGAAAGCAGGATGGCAGCTTTTTTTGACTGGTATCTCTTCGAAAAAAAGGTGAATGGCGTAACACCGCTGGAGGCCTATTTAGCTGAAGAGCCAGAGGAAATTGAAATCGAAAGAGAGATTTATCGGGAGTTTCTGAACAACATCCACAGCATATTTATTGTGAAAGAGATAGCTTATAATGCAATTAAAGTAAGGGATCTCTTTACAAGGCTCGATTATTTCCTGAATATAGAGGGTGGTTCAACAGGGTTTTATAGGGGAGCTGTATTTGAGGGAAGGATTCTGCCATACAAGGGCAGATTATATCTATCTCCGGCTCTTTGTTTTTACCCAAAAGAGAGCAGGAGAATAATCAAACATCTTTTTAACATGGTCAGGAAGGCGGGGGAGACCGGCATTCTGCCGTTAATACACAGGCTTGCCTACATGAACCTCAAATGGGAGACATACAGGAATATAAAGGTCAGGGACATATACAAGTTCGAAGAATATGGAAATGTCCGCTGGTGGAATTTGTGGCTATAGCTTTTATTGAGGAGAGATTCATTGCCTAAGAGAACAGACATAAAGAAAATATTAATAATCGGGGCTGGTCCGATTGTAATCGGTCAGGGTTGTGAATTTGATTACTCCGGGACCCAGGCCTGCAAGGCCCTGAAGGAAGAAGGTTACAATGTTATCCTGATAAACTCTAACCCTGCCACCATCATGACTGACCCGGACTTTGCGGACAGGACTTACATAGAGCCGATAAACCCGGAGGTCGTAGAAAAGATCATAGCAAAAGAGAGGCCAGATGCCCTGCTCCCAACCATGGGTGGTCAGACAGCCTTAAATACTGCCAAGTCTCTTGCTGAAAGCGGCGTTCTTGACAGATATGGAGTGAAACTTATAGGGGCTAATCTCCAGGCCATCAACAAGGCTGAGGACAGGGAGCTCTTTAAAGAGGCGATGCAGAGGATAGATCTTGAGATGCCGAAAAGCGCATACGTCCACTCATTTGCCGAGGCAATGCATGCCATTGAGCACATAGGTTTCCCTGCCATAATAAGGGCCTCATTTACCCTCGGAGGCACAGGGGCCAACATTGCATACAACCGTGAAGAATTTGAAGGAATGATCAGGTATGCCCTCGAAGCCTCACCTGTTGGAGAGGTCCTCATAGACGAGTCTATCATGGGATGGAAGGAGTATGAACTTGAGGTGATGAGGGACACCAGGGACAATGTGGTCATCATCTGCTCGATAGAGAACTTTGACCCAATGGGTGTTCACACAGGCGATTCCATAACCGTAGCCCCTGCCCAGACGCTTACAGACAAGGAATACCAGATCATGAGGGATGCATCCATAAAGGTCATCCGGGAGATAGGGGTTGATACAGGCGGCTCCAATATCCAGTTCGGTGTAAACCCAAAAGATGGGCGGCTGGTGGTCATTGAAATGAACCCAAGAGTCTCCAGATCTTCCGCCCTGGCATCAAAGGCCACCGGTTTTCCTATAGCCAAGATTGCCGCAAAGCTGGCTGTGGGCTTTACCCTTGACGAGATACGGAACGATATAACCAGGGAAACACCAGCCTCCTTTGAACCTACCATTGACTATGTGGTGGTAAAAATTCCGAGGTTTACCTTTGAGAAATTCCCGGCAGCAGATGCAACCCTTATGACCCAGATGAAGTCTGTGGGAGAGGTGATGTCTATAGGGAGGACCTTCAAGGAATCGCTGCAGAAGGCCATGAGGTCGCTGGAGATAGGGACTTCTGGATTTGAAAGCAAGGGGTCAGGGGTCAGGGGTCAGGGGTCAGTCGAAAAAGACAAGATTATAGAAAAGCTCCGAACCCCCAACTGGGAAAGACTCTGGTACATTGCCGATGCCTTGAGAACAGGTTTCAGCATAGAGGAGATATTTGAGATAACAAAGATTGACAGGTGGTTTCTGAGTCAGATAGATGAGATTATTGAATTTGAAAAGGACCTTCAGCCTTCAGCCTTCAGCCTTCAGCCCTCAGCTCTTCGCAGGGCAAAGGAGCTCGGTTTTTCCGACAGGAGGCTTGCTGAACTGACGCAGACGAGTGAGTCTGAGATAAGAAATCTGAGGAAGGAATCCGGCATAGGACCTGTATTCAAGCGGGTTGACACCTGCGCAGCGGAGTTTGAGGCTCATACGCCGTATCTATATTCTACTTATGAAAGACCGTTTTACCGGATTACGGATAACGCCCCCGCCTTTGGCACCCCCTCTTTGCCAAAGAGGGGGTTGGGGGGAGTTTCCGAATGCGAGGCAAAGCCAACTACACGTAAGAAGATCATGATCCTTGGCGGCGGGCCTAACAGGATAGGGCAGGGAATAGAGTTTGACTACTGCTGTGTCCACGCATCATTTGCATTAAAAGAGGACGGCTTTGAGACGATAATGGTCAACTGTAACCCTGAGACGGTTTCAACCGATTATGACACATCGGACAGGCTCTATTTTGAACCTCTCACCTTTGAGGATGTGATGAACATAGTGGAAAAGGAGAGGCCTGACGGCGTCATAGTGCAGTTCGGAGGACAGACACCTTTAAAACTTGCTATTTCTCTTGAAAAGGCGGGAGTGAAGATCATAGGGACGACACCGGAAAGCATAGACAGGGCCGAGGACAGAGAGAGGTTTGCCGAGCTCTTAAACAAGCTTGGATTGAAACAGGCCGAGAACGGCATGGCCCGGTCTCCCGAGGAGGCTAAAGCAGTAGCCGAAAGGATAGGTTATCCCGTGATGGTCCGCCCGTCATATGTTCTGGGTGGGCGAGCCATGGAGATAGTTTACGGTTCTGATGACCTTGCATCGTATATGCAGAGGGCCGTGAAGGCGTCTCCTGAGCATCCGGTGCTAATTGACAGGTTTTTAAACGATGCCATAGAGGTAGATGTGGACTGCATATCGGACGGCGAGACCATCGTAGTTGGCGGGATAATGGAGCATATAGAGGAGGCCGGGATCCATTCCGGCGATTCGGCATGCTCTCTTCCGCCATATTCGCTTGACAAGGCGCTTAAAGATGAGATAGCTGCACAGACAAAGGCCCTGGCCAAAGAGTTGGAAGTAATAGGGCTTATGAACATCCAGTTTGCTATAAAGGACAGAACAATATACATCCTTGAAGTAAATCCAAGGGCATCAAGGACGGTTCCCTTTGTCTCAAAGGCTATTGGGGTGCCTCTTGCAAAGCTTGCTGCCAGAGTCATGGCAGGAAAGAGTCTGAAAGAACTTGGTTTCACAAGGGAGATTGTTCCTGTTCACATCTCAGTCAAGGAGGCAGTCTTCCCCTTTATAAAATTCCCGGGTGTAGATACAATCCTTGGCCCTGAGATGAAGTCTACAGGCGAGGTGATGGGGATAGACAACGACTTTGGAAAGGCGTTCGGCAAGGCCCAGCAAGCTGCCGGGGTAAAACTCCCTCTTGAAGGAAAGGTATTCATAAGCGTAAAGGACAGCGACAAACGCCAGATAGCAGAGCTTTCAAAGAAACTGCATGAGATGGGGTTCACAATCGTTGCTACAAAGGGTACCTCGAATTTCCTTAATGAGCATGGCATTTCTAACCACCCTGTCCTGAAGGTTGCAGAGGGGAGACCGCATGTAGTCGACTCCATGAAGAGCGGAGACATCCAGATGGTGATAAACACCTCTTTTGGGGCCAAGGCAGTAAAGGATTCATATGATATCAGGAGGACGGCCCTCACACAGAATATAGCTTATTATACAACCATTGCGGGGGCCAAGGCTGCCGTATCGGCCATCGATGCCTTAAAGAGGGAAACTCTTGACGTAAAGCCGATTCAAGAGTATCATATAAACCGTTAAGCGTGAAGGGTTAACGAGTGAAGCTAAAACTGTAGGGGCGTATTGCAATACGCCCCTACTCTGTTTTGAAGAAGGAGTTTTGAAATGACTGACCGTGTACCAATGACCAAAGAGGGTCACCAGAATCTCCATGCGGAGCTGAAAAAACTTAAGTTTACTGAGAGACCGGCTGTTATTCAGGCCATATCAGAGGCCAGGGCGCATGGAGACCTTTCCGAAAATGCTGAATACCACGCAGCAAAAGAGAAACAGTCTTTTATAGAAGGCCGGATAATTGAAATAGGGGACAAGCTGGCAAGGGCCCAGGTAATAGAGACAGAAAACCTTTCTACAGATAAGGTTGTATTTGGCGTAACTGTTTTGCTGGCAGATATCGATACTGGAGATGAAGTAAAATACAGGATCGTAGGAGTAGATGAGGCAGACCTGAAGTCAGGAAAGATATCTGTAACGTCACCTGTGGCAAGGGCATTGATTGGCCATCCTGTGGGAGATTCTGTAAAGGTAAATGTCCCATCAGGGGTTAGAGAGTACGAGATACTAAAAATATACTTTGAATAAACCAAGGTAGATAAGTAACAGGTTACGTATCTACCTTCTCATCTTTAACTAATCTCCCATCAACAAGCTGGATAAGCCTCTTTGAGCTCCTTCCTACTTCCATATCATGGGTCACTATTATCAGGGTAACTCCGAACTCCAAATTAAGTTTCTGAAACAGATTGATGATATCTCTTCCTGTTTCCCTGTCAAGGTTCCCTGTTGGCTCATCCGCAAGGATTATGGATGGATTGTTTACAAGGGCCCTTGCTATGGCGACCCTCTGGGTTTGTCCGCCTGAAAGTTCATTGGGCCTGTGAAGCATTCTGTCCGCAAGGCCGACCTTTTCCAGCGCAGCTATCGCCTTTTCCTTCCTGTCCTTTCGGTTTAAGCCGGAATATATCATCGGAAGTTCCACATTGGCGATGGATGTAAGGCGCGGAAGGAGGTTGAAGGTCTGGAACACAAACCCTATCTTTAGGTTTCTGATACTTGCCAGGCCATCATCACTTAAGGCGCTGACTTCCTGTCCGTCAAGTCTGTAGGAACCGGATGACGGTGTATCGAGGCAACCAAGGAGGTTCATCAGGGTTGACTTCCCGGAGCCTGATGGACCCATTATCGAGACATATTCTCCATCCCCCATCATTATGCTGACATCCCGGAGGGCCTTCACTTCGATATGTCCGGTCCAGTATAATTTCGAGAGGTTGGATACCTCAATCATTTTTAACCCTGACCTTTATTCCGTCAGTAAATTTCTTAATCTCCAGGGACGTTATGACCTCGTTCCCTTCACTGAGCCCTTCTATGACCTCACTGGTATCCCAGTTGGAGAGACCGGTCTTTATCTTCTTTTCTCTGGCTACCCCTTTTTCTGCCACAAAGACGAACTGCCCGTCCGCCTTTTCTATTATAGCGTTTGTGGGCAGATAGAGTACGCCTTTGGCCCTTCCGGTGATTACCTCCACATCTGTGGACATCCCGACCATAATTCCATCCCGTCCTGTGGTTATTCCAACCTTTACGTCAACCGTTCTGTTTTGTTCCTTTGTAGTCGTGATATAGGGAGAGATTTCCAATATCTTCCCAAGTGACTGCTTTTCCTTGAAGGCATCGAATGTAAGCTTGACATCCTGTCCGATGCGGAGCTTCCCTACATCCACCTCGTCAATCACAGCGTCAACCTCCATCGTTGACTCATCAGCCATTTCCAATACCGGTGTGCCTATACTCAGAAGCTCCCCCTCTTCCACTAAGAGTTCCGTTATAATCCCGGAATAAGGGGCTGTTATATATGTGCGGCCAAGCTGGACTACGGCAAGTTGAAGGTTTGAGTCCATCTGTTCCACCCTTGCCCTGGCGGTTTTTATCTCTTCATCCTTCATCTTCCCTTGCAGCTCATTGGCCCTGGCAGATTCATAGTCAGCATGGGCCACGTCGAAGGCTGATTTGGCGCTGTCCATCTCCTGTTTCGAGATCATCCCTTTGGGATAAAGAGAATTTGCCCTGTCAAGGTTTGCCGTGGCGTTGTCAAGTTTTGCCCTGGCCTGGTTCAGCGTTGAAGATGCCTGAGAGACAACCATATCCCTTGAGAGGAGAAGCTGGCTCAATTCCGTCTTTGCGCCCCTAAGGTTAGCCTCTGCCAGTCTCAACTGGGCATTTGCATCGTTGTTTTCAATCTCAAGCAGGGTCTCACCTTTTTTTACCCTCTTCCCGTCTCTCTTTAATATCCGTTTTATCCTGCCGGTATACTGAGAAGATATCTTTGACAGTGCCCTCGCCTGTACCGTCCCGGTGGTTGTGGCTGTAACCGTTGATTCTACCTCTCCTTTTTTAACCCTGAAAACCTTCACGTCAACAGGTTTAACTCTGAACAGGAAATAGAATCCGGTGAGTATGATAAATACCGGTAATATAATAAAAAGGATCTTTTTGGTCACCTGCTACCTCCAACTTACGCAAAGATACCAGAAGAATTGCATGATTACAACCAATTCATACACCCAAAATCCACCATCAAAAACTTTAACCACAGAGTTCTCAGAGGTTTTTCTCTGTGTTCTCAATGAGTTAGAAAACAGAGTTAATATATGGTCTTTCACCAAGGAGTGTACAGAGATGAGATATTAATTCTGGGTTTTGTCTTTTAATATCAAAAGGTTTCCCTGTGTCCTCTGTGGTTTGATGGTGAATTTGGGACACCTTACTCTGTTTGAAGGAATTGACTTTGGGGTCTTGTCTCCCTTATAATATCGCATAATATCTAAACCCTGCAATAGAACCACAGAGCACAGGAGGAACCTTTATGACGCCAAAAGAAAAACCTGTCTTAAATCTTTTCTCTGTGCACTCAAAGGGTGACTTTTAAAAGCTCTATTATTTTTATATCAAACTCACGAGAACACAGAGAAGAAAAGGGTTTTAAAAGGTTTATAAGCTCAAAGTTTATCTCTGTGGCCTCTGTGGTTTGCAGTTTTTAGGTAATAAAGGAGATGCCACATGAAGACTGTTGTCCTGGTTATTGCAGAGAAGATTTTCAGGGATGAGGAATATCAGGTGCCGAAGGATATCCTTAGTAAGGCAGGGGTAAAGGTTGTTACTGCTTCTACAACCACAGGTGATGCGACAGGCAAGCTTGGCCTTAAGGTCAGGCCGGATATACTTATTAATTCGATAGACACGGACAAGCTTGATGCGTTGATATTTATAGGTGGCGGCGGCGCTGAGCAGTATTTCCATGACCCTCTGGCACATAGGCTTGCCAAAGAGGCGGCGCAAAAGGGTAAGGTATACGGCGCCATATGTATTGCACCTGTAATTCTTGCCAATGCAGGACTTTTAAAAGGTAAAAGGGCTACCGTTTTTCCGAGTGGCTTGGAAAGCCTGAATAGAGGCGGAGCCGTTTATACAGGTGGAGATGTGGAGATTGACGGGAGATTGATTACAGGCTGCGGCCCGGAGGCAGCGAATAAGTTTGGTGAAATGCTTTTGGGATTGCTGAAATGAGTTGAGATCATTGTCAGAGCCTTGCCCTGAAAGCTGCCCCTTCTCTTCAATTCATCATCTATGGAATTCAAGACCTCCCATTTTTTCAAAGACCAGAGAGGCGCAATGAGATAATCGCGCCCTCCATCACCTGTCATCCGCTGCACAAAGACCTCAGGTTTCAACCGTTCGAGATAGTCACAGACCAATTCGACATATTCCTCTCTCTCCATGACCCTGACTTCACCTTTTTCATATAGCCCTGCCAGAGCGGTATCTTTCATGACATGCAAAAGATGGAGTTTTATTCCTTCTATACCCATATCGTTTATTACAGAGGCGGAAGCAAGCATCTCATCCCTGCTTTCCCCCGGCAGGCCAAGGATAACGTGAGCAGAAACCCTTATCCCCCTTTCTTTGCACCTCTTTACAGCGTCAGTAAATGCAGCAAAGTCGTGTCCCCTGTTTATAAAACGCAGTGTTCGATCATATACAGATTGGAGGCCCAGCTCCATCCATAAATAGGTTTTATCAGCATATTCTTCCATCAGGTCCAATATCTCAGGCGGAAGGCAATCAGGACGTGTCGCAACTATGAGTCCGGCGACATCGTTGACAGAAAGTGCCTCATTGTAAAACTGCTTTAGGCGCTCCGCAGAGCCATACGTATTGGAATACGCCTGGAAGTAAGCAATAAACTTCTTAGCCTTGTATTTTCTTACCATGACCTCTTTCCCGTCTTCTATCTGTCCGGCAACCGAGAGCCCGCGAGCTATTCCGAATGACCCTGACCCTCTGCCGCAATATATGCACCCGCCAGTCCCAAGGGCGCCGTCCCTGTTCGGGCAGGTGAACCCGACGTCAATGGATATCCTGTGTACCCGGCATCCAAAGACCCTCTTTAACTCCTCAGAAAAGGCGTTGTAGCGTTTGCTCTCCATAACTGAGCTGAATTATAGCACATGTTTAACCTGATTACTGTCACATGATTTTGATCATCAGCATCTTCGAAAGCCAGAACTAATGCGGTATCCAAAAGTATGGAGTCCACTAAGAACCTCAAACCCTTTCCCGTTGACTTCCTTGGCCTATTATATAATAATATCGCTTAAATCCACTATGCCGCTATATGTTTTGGGAGATTGAATGAATAAGGGATTAATAATATTATTACTTCTTGTGGTCCATGGATGTGCCACATTCAACCCAGCCATAAGGCAATCTATGACTCATTACAGGCTCGGTGTCTCTCATCTGGATAAAGGTGATACTGCCTCTGCCATTAAAGAATTGCGAGAGGCTGAAAGGCTTTACAATAAAGACCCAAAAATAGTCCATACCCTCGGCATGGCTTATTTTAAAAAGGGAGAGGTTGATTTGGCCGTTCAACAGTTTAAAAAGGTGCTGGAACTCGGGCCTGACAATGAGATCATCAAAGAGGAGTTCAACGTTATCTCTGAAAAGTTAAAGGAACTAACTATCGCTTCTGAAAAAATAAAGGGAATAAGTGTTATTTCTGAAAAATTGAGGAATGAGATAATTAAAAGGATGTTAGCAGAGGGGATAGAGGCTTACAAAGATGGAAACTATTTCCATGCTATGGAAGAATTCAATGAGATACTCCTGATAGACGGCAAAAATGCTGAGGCTCAGAGGTGGCGTAAAGAGACCACTGAAACAATAGATAAATTTATGGCCCCCTGGTTGAAGGAAGGGGTGGAGGCATACAAGAGTGGCGATATAGATACTGCTATAATATCTTTTATAAAGGTCACGAACCTTGAGCCTGGGAATAAGGAAGCCAAAGAATACTTAGGAAAGATCGGTACAGGAAAGATAGAGGCCACAATAGAAAAAGAGGTGGATACGCACTATCTGAGAGGGATAACGCTCTACACGGATGGGAAGTACGAAGAGGCCATAGAGTCATGGAAAAAGGTTCTGGAACTTGAGCCAAGGCATGAAAAAGCAGCCCTGAATATTGACAAAGCTAAGAGAAAGATCGAAGGGGTAACAAAAACAAAATAAGCCGTCGTTCAAAATTAACATGGACATCAGAATGGCGGGAACGGCATAAGGGACAGTAAAGGCTTAACCGGAAAAGCACCGGTTATTCTTTAACGGCCACTAAACGGGAGGCTAATCTGGCTAATAATAATTCAATGCTAATCTTCCGCAGCCTTAAGTTCAAGCTGACCGTTGCAATAATCGTTTTAGTAATAGCGCTGATGGGACCTGTTATAGGCCTGATCAATAGAACAGTAAGCGAGTTGATCCTTTTGGAAACTATTGAAAAGGGCATCGCAATCGCCAGGGGAATTGCATCCGGCAGCGAAGACCCGTTGCTAACCAATGATGACCTGGCCCTATTCTCTCAACTGAAAGGGGCAATAGATAACAGGGGTGTAGTTTATGCAATGATAGTTGATAAAAAGAATATTGTAAGGGCCCATAATGATGTAAATCTCAGCGGACAACCTTATATCGAATCCGGAGGAGATATTTTCAAACTCCATGAAGATTATGTAATAAAAGCCTACTGGGGCAAGTCGGAAAAGCTATATGACATAACCGTTCCCATATCCTCGGCTAGATCGACAGACAAAATAGGCACTGTTCATGTGGTACTATCGGAAAAGATTATAAGTGAACCCGTGGATAGAGCCAGCCGCAATATTACCTATCTTACGCTTCTCGGTCTGTTCCTTGGCGGGGCCGGGGCATTTATACTTGCCACTGTAATAGTAAAACCTATAAATTTACTGGTATCAGGGGTCAGGGCCATAGGGGAAGGGAAGTTTTATAAAAGGATAGACGTCAGGAGAAATGATGAGATCGGCGAACTTACATCTGCCTTTAATGATATGGCCAAAGGGCTGGAAGAAAGGGAGTCAATAAGGAAGACTCTGAGGAAGTTTGTAGACAAAGATATAGCCGATGAACTATTAAAGAACCCTGACAAGATTAAGTTAGGTGGGGAGAGGAAGAAGGTAACAGTGCTATTTGCAGACATAAGAGGGTTCACACTAATGTCGGAAAATATGCCTCCGGAAGAGGTTGTAGCCCTGTTGAATAAACACTACTCAAGCATCCTGCCTATTATTGACATATATGGTGGGGTACTGGATAAATTCATTGGGGATGCCATAATGGTCACATTCGGGACCCCGTTCACAAAAGATGATGACGCCTTAAGGGCAGTTAAGGCCGGTCTTATGATCAGGGACATAAGAAGAGGGCTCAATGAGAAACTGGTAATCGAAGGAAAGGAACCCATACATATGGGAATAGGTATAAACACCGGGTATGTCATAGCAGGGAACATAGGTTCAGAAGAGAGGATGGAATACACGGTTCTCGGTGATGTAGTAAATATTGCAGCAAGGATTGAAGGGCTGTCAATAGACGAGGATATCATTATTACGGAAGATACCTATAAAGAAGTCATGGATTCGGTTATAATCAGCCAGGAAAAAGAAAAGTTCGTTCTTAAGGGCAAGAGTAAGCCGGTTACTGTTTATAGGGTAATCGGCATAAAGGAGGAGTAAAGGTAACTAGTCAGGTGTTTAGGCTGAAGCCTGAAGCCTTCAGTCTATCTACCTGCCTGATTTGTGTGATCATGCATGCTCCTTGATCATCTCAAACCTTACTCCAGGCCATTTCTCAATGACAAACTTCAGGTTCCATTCGCTTGATGCAAGGTAGACCAGGTTGTCGTCAAGATCTCTCGCCAGGTTCCCCTTCTCCCTGCTTTCAAATTCTTCAAGGCGTTTTTTGTCGTCGCACTCGATCCAACGGGCCGTGGCATAGTTTACTGGCTCGAATGTTGCCTTTACACTGTATTCTGTAGCGAGGCGGTGTATCAGGACTTCAAACTGCAGTGAACCAACGACGCCGATGATGTAATCCGTGCCTACAACAGTCCTGAAAAGCTGGGCGGCCCCTTCCTCTGCAAGCTGTTGAAGCCCTTTATGAAGTGACTTGGACTTCATAGGGTCAAGTAACCTCGCCCTTCTGAATAGCTCAGGGGCAAAGTTCGGAATTCCTGTAAATTTCAGATTTTCACCCTCAGTGAATGCATCCCCTATTTTTATGGTCCCGTGGCTGTGGATCCCTATTATGTCTCCAGGATAAGCCTCCTCTGCTGTCTGCCTGTCCTGGGCCATGAATACAGTGGCGTTGTTGATCTGGATGTCGCGACCGAGCCTGACATGCCTTACCTTCATGCCCCTTGTATACTTCCCTGAGCATACCCTGAAGAATGCGATCCTGTCACGGTGTGCCGGGTCCATGTTGGCCTGAATCTTGAAGACGAAACCGGTCAGCTTTTCTTCTGTAGGTTCAACTACCCTGGTAGTTGTCTCTCTCGGTTTAGGCGCTGGGGCCAGCTCTACGAATGTGTCGAGGAGCTCCTTTACCCCGAAGTTGTTTACAGCGCTCCCGAAAAAGACCGGTGTCTGGGCACCTTTGAGGTACCTTTCAGCATCAAAGGGGTGGGACGCCCCTTCGAGGAGGGCTATCTCGTCTCTCAGTTCACCAGCCTGGCTTCCCAGGATCTCATCCAGCTTCGGATCTGAAAGAGATTTTATTACAATCCCTTCCGTAACCCTTTCGCCGTGGCTTCCGCTAAACAGGTGCAACTCCTGGCGGTAGAGGTTGTAAGTCCCCCTGAACCTCTTTCCCATCCCAATGGGCCAGGTCATGGGACAGCAATCTATACCCAGGTCCTTCTCTATGTCGTCCAGCAGGTCAAGGGGCTCTTTTCCCTCCCTGTCCAGCTTGTTTATGAAGGTCATTATCGGGGTGTTTCTAAGTCTGCATACCTCAAGTAGCTTTTTTGTCTGTGACTCAACTCCCTTTGCAGAGTCTATTATCATAAGGACGCTGTCAACGGCTGTAAGCGTCCTGTATGTGTCCTCGCTGAAGTCCTGGTGTCCCGGCGTATCGAGGAGGTTGATCTCCCTGCTTCCGTAGTTGAACTTCATTACAGATGACGTAACCGATATCCCCCTCTGTTTCTCTATCTCCATCCAGTCCGATGTGGCGTGCCTCGTCGCCTTTTTAGCCTTGACAGACCCTGCCATCTGAATGGCCCCTCCGAAGAGGAGGAGCTTCTCCGTCATGGTGGTCTTTCCTGCATCAGGGTGGCTTATTATGGCGAATGTCCTGCGGCATTCCACCGCCCTTTCAAGCTCCTTAGTCAATTTGTATCCCCTTATAATAAATAAACAAAAAAATAAAATTAATTATATCTTAAATATCGATGTAAGTCATTATAAAACTGCGCCGGTAGGCAATATATGCAGTTCTATCTATTTTTTTTCCTTGACACCAGCCACCCCTTCAGCTATTTTGTTTTATAGTTTTGGCGGCGTAGCCAAGTGGTAAGGCAGAGGTCTGCAAAACCTCTATTCATCGGTTCAAATCCGATCGCCGCCTCCAACAAAAATATATAAGGGATTAAGAATTTAGGGATGAGGGATAAATTGAGTTTTATCATCCTTTAGGTTCATCCTCTATCCTTTGATTTTATGCTCTCTTCCTCCCGCAATCCCTGGTTCTTTGTGCCGACCCTCTATTTTTTCGAGGGGCTTCCGTATGTCCTCATCAATACCGTTTCCGTGATCCTGTATAAGCGCATGGGCGTTGACAACGCCAGCATCGCCTTCTGGACGAGCTGGCTTTATCTTCCGTGGGTCATAAAGATGTTCTGGGCGCCGGCAGTAGAGATGAGCGCTACCAAGCGAAGCTGGATAGTTTCTATGCAGTTGGCGATGGGGCTTTCCCTCTTTTTCGCGGCATACTCAATCAATACACCGCATTTTTTTATGCTTTCCCTGCTTGCGTTCGCGGCTGGGGCATTCATATCTGCCACCAACGACATAGCGACCGACGGCTTCTATATGCTGGCGCTCTCTGAAAAAGAACAGGCTTTTTTTGTAGGTCTGAGATCCGGATTCTATCGGTTCGCAATGATCTTCGGTTCCGGTCTCCTGGTCTATCTTGCCGGATTGATGGAGGTTTCAACCGGGAATGTCCCTTTAAGCTGGATGGCGGTTATGACTGTTGCTGCCGGCCTCTTCCTGCTTGTGTCCCTGTATCACCGATTAATGCTTCCATATACATCATCTGATATAAGGAGTGGTGATGTTGCAAAGACTGAAACAGCAACGTTCCGGGAGATTATTGGGGCGTACCTCCGCCAGGAAGGAATAGCGGCAACAGTGGCCTTTATCCTCTTCTATCGTCTCGGAGAGGCCATGCTCCTAAAGATGGTCTCTCCGTTTCTCCTCGATTCAATTGATGCGGGAGGACTGGGCCTCAACACCTCCCAGGTCGGCCTCGTATACGGCACTATAGGGGTGCTCTCCCTGGTTTCAGGCGGGATCCTTGGCGGGTGGCTCATATCAAAATTTGGTTTAAGGCGGTGTATCTGGCCCATGGTTCTCATTATGCACCTACCCGACCTCTTCTTTGTGTATATGGCGTATGCGCAGCCTTCCGTGGGACTGGTTTATCCCCTTGTGGCCCTTGAACAGTTCGGATACGGCCTGGGATTTACCGCTTTTACTGTATACCTCATGTACACTGTAGATGCCAGGTTCAAGACATCCCATTACGCAATATCTACCGGTATCATGGCCATGGGAATGATGCTTCCGGGAATGCTAAGCGGCGCAATACAGGATGCGGTGGGATACCAGATATTTTTTATCGTCGTATGCATAATGACAATCCCAGGCATGCTGACAATCCCTTTCATCCTGAAGCACGCCGAAAATAAGGCTGCCTGAAGAGCCATAAACCCCAAATGAGTTTTTTTGATTTAAGAATTTGGTGTCCAAAGAGAGCTTGACATAAACTATATCAGGAACTATAATTAATTACTAACTTTTCAGGAGGGCAGTTGTGCTTATCAGGGCTTTTACAGCCGTTCTCATATCGCTCTTCCTTATTCCGTCCCTTTCTTATGCCGATCAAGCGGATAAGACCTATAATGCCGCCAGACAGGACCACTCCCGCCTTGAGAAAAGCGCTAAACTTATGCGTTATCGCAATAACTGGATCAAGGTCATAGACCGTTATGAGCAGTTTACCCAACGATACTCAAAGGACAGCAGGGTTGATGATTCCTTTTATGCTATTGGCGAGCTTTATACAGGACTTTACAGGTACTCAAAGAAGAAACAGGATATAAACGCGGCCATTGAGACATACCGCACCCTTGTCAAAAAGTTCCCAGGGAGCCGTCTCGCCGATGATGCAGTTTTTATGACAGGAGAGATATACCTTAATCACAAAAACAATAAAGAGGCAGCTTATATTGAATTTGACAAGGTAGGGAGGAAATATCCGCAGGGAGATATGGTTGCAAAGGCTAAGGCCAGGGTCAATGACTTGTCAGGCGAAGGAGAGACTAAGGAGATTAAGAAGCCGCAACCAATATTGACCTCGGAGAGAGGCAAAGAAGATATATATCTGAACAGTATCAGATACTGGTCAAATCCAGATTATACCAGGGTTGTTATACACGCTGACAGCAAGGTCACTTACAAGGAGACCTTCTTAAAAGAAAAGGATGGGGACAGGCCGCGCAGGCTGTTTTTAGATATCTCCGGTTCTAAGGTCAAAAGAGAACTCATGCAGCCGATTGAGATTAATGATGGGCTGCTGAAAGCGGCCAGGGTCGGACAGTTTGATCTGAACACCGCAAGGGTGGTTCTGGATATCGAGAGCGTAGATAGTTACAAAGTATTCGCCCTGGAAGACCCTTACAGGATAGTGATAGACGTCTCAGGGGAGAAGCATGAGGCTCTGGCCGGGGACCAGATAGAGAATATACTTTCGAAGAATGACAATGCATTCCCTGCCGTTACTGCTCCGATAACTGTTGAACCTTCGACAACTCCTTCTCTTACCCGGCAGCTTGGCCTTGGTATAAGAAGGGTTGTGATTGATCCCGGTCATGGCGGTCATGATCCCGGAGCTATCGGATATGGGGGAATAAAGGAAAAGAATGTAGTTCTTGAAATAGGGAAAAAGCTCCGCACTATAATGACCGATAAGTTTGGGGTCGAGGTTATAATGACGAGGGATAACGATATCTTCATCCCTCTTGAGGAGAGGACAGCTATAGCCAACAAGGCAGGCGCAGACCTGTTTATCTCTATTCATGCCAATGCCAGCAGAAACAAGAAGGCCGGTGGTGTAGAGACATATTTCCTCAACTTTGCCACGGACGAGGATTCTAAGAGGGTGGCAGCAAGGGAAAACGCCACAACCGCAAAGAATATGGGTGATCTTGAGGCGATACTGAACGACCTGATGCTAAACTCCAAGATCAACGAGTCTTCCAAGCTGGCCCGTTACGTCCAGGGTTCCATCCTGGATGAAGTGAACGGGAATGGCGGCAGATCTAATGACCGCGGTGTAAGGCAGGCCCCGTTCTATGTGCTTATCGGCGCCCGGATGCCGAGCATCCTGATAGAGACATCGTTTATTACCAACAAGGAAGATGCCCGAAGACTTGCTGATAAAAAATTCCAGATGGCCCTTGCAGAATCCATAGCTGACGGAGTTAAGAGGTATTCCGAGGTTGTTACTGTAGCCAGGAGGTAATTTGGACAAGGTAAACGATCTATTCTTTGATTCGCTATGGGAGTTTGTATACAGGATTGTAAGCTTTTTACCGAACATCCTCGTGATGTTCATGGTTGTCCTTATAGGCGTTGTCCTTTCAAGTATCGTCAGGTTTATATTCTTCTGGTTGCTTGGCCTCATAAAATTCGACGGTATGGCCGAAAAATGGGGCGTCTCTCAGGCTCTGGCAAAGGGTGGGGTAAAAAGTGCGCCGTCCAGGATTGTGTCGTCTGTCGCATACTGGGGAATACTGCTGATCTTCTTTATGATGGGTTTTGTTGCCCTTGATGTTATCCCAATAAACAACCTTATCTCCGATTTACTGTCATACCTCCCCAGCATTATAGCTGCGGCCTTAATCGTGTTTTTCGGGTTCATTATTGGAGACTTTATAGAGCGGGCTGTGCTTGTTGCGGCAGGGAATGCGGGCATAAGCCAGGCTGACCTTATTGGCAAGGTTGTAAAGCTCTTCATAGTGGTCATGACCATTTCCATGGCACTGGACCAGCTCGGAATAGCGAGAGGGATAATAATTGCAGCCTTTTCTATATCATTCGGGGGGATAGTCTTTGCCGTCGCCCTTGCCTTCGGCCTTGGCGCAAAGGATATGGCCAGAGAGTTTCTGGAAAAAAGGCTAAAAAAAGAGATTAAGGAGCCTATTACCTAGGACACCGACTAATACCAATTCTTGCACGAACCCCTTATCCCAAAAAACAGCAGTTGGACGCAGATGAACGCAGATTTTTGCAGATAAAACCAAGCATTCAGGCAGAAAGAACCCTCAGCGCAAGGGGGATTCTTTTTTAGTATCAAAAGAGTTTTTTGTCTGACTTTATCCGTGTTCGTTTAGAAGCGCCTACTTTTGGTATCAGATTTTATCTGCGTCCAAATGTTCTTTTCAGGCTTATATATTCGTTGTAACGGCCTCATTCAATGGGAACCCCAGCGCCTTCTCCGCAGCCAGGGCAAGTTCTCTGTCATGGTCGTGACTTGTGGCGAACACCCTGAAATGGACCACCTTTGCCGGTATGAATTTGAAAATCTCAAGAAGAGGTTCAGGAGAGGTCTTACCTGTTGACGGATCAAATATGTTGACCTTCTTTGACCCTTCAGCCATAGGGTTCAGCGGTCTGGGATCCTGGGCTGCCATATCAACCTTAAACTGGAGCTTTTGAAGTTTCTTTGGCAGACATCCCCTGATGGCGTCTTCATAGTCAGAGGCCTTCTTGAAACCTATCCCCTTCTGGGCCTGGTCAATGGTCAGGTCTGTTGCATACCCCATCTTCCACTTTATCTCCCTCTGGATTATCCTCTCCCACTCCTTTCCAATAGCCTTTTTCTCAGGGTCATCGGATCTCAGCCACCTCTCCACTTCCTGAAGGAGGTACCATTCGTTCACATCAAGATACCTGTCCAGCTCCTTCTTAGGATTAAAGGGGAAGAGGTGCCTCATGGTCTCGCCGAAGATCTCCTGCATGTGAAGGTCAATGGCCCTTGTGGTCCTGTGGTAATAGACATGGGAATAAAGGTAAAACCTCGCGTCTATGAAGCGGGTAAAGGCAGATGTCCCTGATTTATGAAGGGTCAGCCCCTTGTCTGTAAAGAGGGTGTAGAACTGGAGCCTCTTTATGTCCACTATGTCTATGGAGAAGCCTGTCATATAGGCGTCCCTCTGGACATAATCAAGGTTGTCAACAGTGTATATCCCGGAAAAGAGCTGTTGCAGGAAATGGAGCCACCTGGGAGGTTCCTTTTCCGGCTTAGGAAGGGTCTTCCCCTTCATAGGCTTTGCTATAAGAAACGATATCTGATCCGGGTCCATCGTTTCTTCAAAGTAGCCTGACGGGCTGCGGCGTATCTTCTTTATTATACCCCCCAGTTTTTTGGTGATTATCTCCTGGCCCAGGGACTCATGGGTAAGATCAAAGTTTATAAGGAAGTTATCGTCAAAGAAGTGGCCGTAAGGGCCGTGGCCTATGTCGTGGAGCAGTCCGGCCAGTCTGAGCAGCTCTTCCACATAGTTTCGTGATGGGGCATCAGGGCAGATATCCTTCAGCGATGGATAGAGGTGCCGGGCAAACTCCCCTGCCATGTGCATGGTTCCCAAGGAGTGCTGAAACCTTGAATGCTCAGCAGAAGGGTAGACCCACCAGGCGCTCTGGAGCTGGTGGATGCGCCGTAGCCGCTGCATCCAGGGGGTGTCAATAAGGTCCTTCTCAGCCTTCTCTTTGTTATCAATCGGAGTGGTAAAGCTTATGTAGCTGTAAATCGGGTCGGCCATGAGGGCTGTTCCCTGGTATAAAACAGGTTCTATGGCTTTATTGAGCATAAAAAAACATTAGCAGAAGTGGTGAGTGATTGTCAATCTTGTATTGTTAAAGGGTGAGTTTTAATCCGCCCGTACCCTCCGAACTGCTGCGGCAAGAAGCGTCTGTGGATACGGCGTTCCTGCCAAAATTGCCTTCATGAAGTCGCCAGCAAGGTTTGGCGGGATGTTCTCCGACTTCCCCTGGACGGCCGTGGAGACCAACAGGCGAAAGAGGGAAAGGTGCAACGGCTGATTCGGCCATATTTTTTCGGCGGGGTGGAGATAACCCATATCGGTTTTCCAGACCCGCATACGCTATCGGGAGTGAAGACCATATAATGGCTGAATTCCGCTGTCTGCGGGATGGTATCAAGGGTAGACTCCTAACTTTCCTTGAAATGACTTAAGTCACTCCGCATTGTAATCAAATCTTAATATCCCCGTCATAAGCCGGTAACAATCCTTTGGTAATGTTCATGCAAAAGGAGCTATATGATAAAGACCGATTTTAAAAAGGCCTCAGAGGTCGCAACTGACACCGTATTTAAGATTCTTACGATATTTGTCATCCTGGCACTTGTCATTGGCACAGCAAGAATATTTCTCGATATGGGAAAGATATTCAGCGCCAGCATTGAAACAGGGTTTAACACCCTGATGACGGATATCCTTGGGATGATTGTGGTACTGGAGCTTTTCAAAGGGCTCCTGGAATACTTTGAACTCCATAGAGTAAGGATAACCCTTATCGCAGACATGACCCTGGTATTTATCCTGAGGGAGCTGATGATAGCGCTTTACCAGCACAGGATGGACTGGAAGGAATTGATATCCATGTCCCTGCTGATTACTGCCATCGGAGGGCTCAGGCTAATGGCGATAATCCGGTCGCCGGGATTGATTGAAAAAGGAGGTGGGAAAGATGTCTAACGACGAATCACAAAAGGGCTTGGAAATGCTTCTGGCAGCCATTACGGTTGTAGGGATACTTACAGCCATATTCCACTGGATGCCAAAATGAACGAATTAATCTTAATAGTCGAAGACGAGAAGGACACCGTGGAGCTTCTCAGGTACAACCTCCAAAAAGAGGGATATAAGGCCGTTACTGTTACCAGCGGAGGAGAAGCAATCGCAGCGGTTGAAACCTATAAACCGTCACTGATGCTGCTCGACATTATGCTCCCGGAACTTAACGGCTGGGAGATATGCGATGCGTTGCGCTCTAAGGGTGTGACTATTCCTATTATTATGCTGACCGCCCTGTCTACCAAGGACGAACAGATAAAGGGGCTTACCCTTGGAGCGGATGATTATCTTCCAAAGCCGTTTTCAGTAAAAGAACTCATGCTCAAGGTAAAGAGGCATCTGGAAAAAGAAAAGACTATAAAAACCCTTAAAAGAAAAGAGAAAGAAGGGCATGACTCCCTTCAATATCTGGTCCATGAGCTGAAAAACTCTCTTACCGCTGTTGTAGGCTTCAGCAAGCTGGCAATGGAAAATGGAGATAACGGCAAATACCTGTGCTACGTGAACTCCAGCGCCAAGCATATGGACAGCCTTTTAAATGACACCTTTCTCTTGTCTAAACTTGAGAAAGGAGATGGTTTATTCCCTATGGAAAATGTCGATATCTCCGAGCAGCTAAACTTGGCCATCAACGCTGTTAGCGCAGATACGGTCGGCAAAGAGATAGATATCCATCTCATAAATGACCAGCCCTGTGCAGTCATCGGGAATACCGTTGCGATAGGACAGGTCCTTATAAACCTCTTATCCAATGCCGTTAAATACAACAGGAAGAAAGGGAATATCTGGATATATATCAACGATACATCCAACGGTGTTGAGGTCTCTGTCAAGGATACAGGATACGGGATCCCGGAAGATGAACTGCCGAAGGTATTTGAGAAGTTTTTTCGTGCCAAGGGCAGCGAAATGGCAAATGGGACCGGACTGGGCCTTTATATTGTCGGATTGCTTATGGATGCCATGGGCGGCAGTATCTCGGTAAAAAGCAAAGAGGGAGTTGGAAGCACGTTTACAGTATCGTTCAGAAAGGCTCAATTGTAACCAAACCTTAACACAACCGTCACAATCTTGTAACATTCATAAGTTAATGTATAGCATATCAAAATGAGGGGTTTTTATGAAACCAAGTGAAATGAGCAAGTGCCCATTTTTAGGAACTATCAAAAAAAACAATATGTGTAATGCCTCGACATTTCATATGATTCCAAGCGCCTTTGAACTTGAAAGGTATTGCAGTACCGAAGAGCACCACCGCTGTCCACTACTCCTGGTGCATGGCTTAAATCATGGGCAAAGGCATAACGATTTTGCCTTTAAATAACATCGGAGGTGAAAAGAATGGGTCATTACGTTCATGATGTTCCTGGTAGATTAAGGGTCAAAAATCCAGTGTTAAAAGGCAAAGACTGGATGGCTGAGGAGGTTGGTGGTCTTCTCAGGCAACTCGGAGGGATATTGTCCTCGGATATCAATACCATCACCGGAAGTGTTGTAATCAATTATGATCCCAAAGCAATAAGCTCTAAAGACATATTAAGCGCTCTCAGAAAGGCCCGATATTTTGATCCCTTAAGGGCTGTAACAATCGACCAATACATACACTCTGCTGTTACAAAGGCAGGTCATACTGTGAAAAAAGCCCTTTTGGGGACATTTGTAGAAAAGGCATTTGAAGGAAGCGCTTTATCATATTTGGCTATACTCATATAGCCTATTTCAAATCAGGAGGTAAGGGACAAATGGCACTATTTGATGACATCACAAGCGTTCTTAAAGGAAGCAACATCGTACCTATGCTTGTAATAGGTTTGGGCGCTTCAATACTGGCGCCTATCGTCATACCAATTGCAGCATCAGTAGCAAAGCCTCTGGCCAAGGCCGCAATCAAGGGAGGGCTCATCTTCTTTGAAAAAGGGAAAGAGGTAATGGCCGAGATGCAGGAGGTAATCGAAGACCTTATTGCCGAGTCGAAATCCGAGCTGGCCGAGCCCCAGCAGGAGGTCGTGCAAACAGCCGGCATCGCTCAGGAGGGTGCTGTTAATGCTGCCTGATGCATACCTCAGTCATCAAACCTCTGGCAGAATACGGGTTAAGGTACCATCAAAAAAAGGCGATGAAAATTACTTTAAGAACGCCAACACCTTGTTTCAGCAACATAAGGGAATAGACCGGACCGAGGTCAATCCACTGACCGGGAGCATACTGATAATCCATTCAGGGAACTTGACATCGGTAATGGAGATTGCTGAAACCAATAAGCTCTTCAGGCTAAATGGAACAAATCAAACCCCAGCTGTGGCTGTAGGGATAAAAACTGTTTTCAATGACTTCAATGCGCAGGTTAAACGGTTAACAGGCTATGAGCTGGATATCCCAACCCTTGCCTTTCTAATACTTTTGGCTGCGGGTCTATACCAGATCAGTATGGGAAACGCGGCTTCAATCCCTTGGTATACAGCCATCTGGTACGGGATGAACATCTTTCTCAAAGGGGCATCGGCGTAATAAATTAACCCGCCGCAAAGCTTTGCGGCAAAAAATCAAAGGAGGAATAAAATGGTCGCAGAAACTACAGAAACAAGCGGAACAACAATCAAAGAAGGATTGAGCAGCACAGGCAACTCAGTCAAGGAAGGTATCGTAGGAAGCCTGAAAGGAATAAATGAAATCCAGGCGGAGATCGTGGGTCTTGTCAGGGCCACCGTTTCCAATGCCCTGCGGACAACCGGCGATGTGGCGGGCGAAACCGTAATCATTACAAAAGATGTTATAAAGGGGGCAATAGCCGCAACTGAAGAGGTAGGCACAGGGCTCACCCTTAGCACCAAGAGTGTGGCAAAGGGAGTCGTAATGGGTGTCAGCGATATAGGCGGAGACGTGATTACTGCCGCTGGACAGACGGTAAAGGGCGCTGTCAAGGGAGCGGCTGAGATCGGGGCCGATGTGGCCATGGTCGCCAGAAGGACAGTTGACGGCGTCATAGAGGCGACAAGGGAAGTAGGTGGAAATGTGGCACAGGTAGCTGCTGTAGCCGTAGGCAGCGCCATTGATGCGGCTGGAGACATCGGAACTACAGCCGTGAGGTCTGTCAAAGAGATACTTGTCGGCGTCGTTGAGGGTGTAAAAGACATCGCAAGCGCCGCCCTGCCGAAACCGAGGACCGCTGCTGCAGGCACTCTGGAAGAAAGGATTGCTCCGGTAAAAGAGGAAATAGAGGAGGTTTTTGAGGCTGCCGGCAAAGGAAAAAGGGAGCAGGGCAAATATCCTATTAACAAACGATAAAGATACTAAGAAGAATGTCCTGTAAAAACTGCCAGTCCTGCCAAAAGTAGAGAGGAAACCAGTTCTGTCATGGTTCAGACTATAAACACCGCTGTAAGCGGAAGAGCAAGATATAAGGTAAAAGGGCTGTACCGTTCGGAACCCCTCAGGGAATATATAGAAGCCAGGTTCTCACAAAGGCAGGGGATTTCATACGTTGCCGTTAATACCTTGACCGGCAACGTCCTTGTTCTCTTCAACTCCGGGAACTCATCCAATGGCATTGCATCTCACCTTGAAGAAATTGTACTGGATTACCTAAAAAATCTTCATTTTGAAACACCAAATCCCCCCTCGCCCCCCTTTGCCAAAGGGGGGAAAATATTGGCCGGCTCCTCCTCCCTAAAAGCAGACAGACTGTCACTCAGAAACCTGATCAACAGGGCTGAGAAACAGCCGATAGAGCCCTGGCACCTTATGGGTACTGCCAGGGTCATAGATCTGATAGGGACGGGCCGGAAAAACGGATTAACTGTTGAGTCGGTCAGTGAAAAGACAAAAAGATACGGCCCAAATATCCTCCCTGAGTCTGTCCCCCGTTCCGGGCTTAGCGTGCTGCTTGAACAGTTTAAATCTTTGCCTGTAGTGCTGCTGGGAGTGGCTGCCGGCATCTCCGTTTTCACCGGAGGAGTAGCTGATGCCGTAGTTATCATGGGCGTGGTAGGCATAAATGCGGCCATAGGGTATTTTACCGAAATGCAGACGGAAAGGACGATCCATTCCCTTAAGACTCTTGTGAGGCCGTCAGCCATTGCAATAAGAGGTGGCATTTATACCAATATAAAGGCCTGGGAACTTGTGCCTGGCGACATTATTGCCCTTAGACCGGGAAGTTATGTGGCAGCAGATGCCAGACTTATAGAGGCCACACACCTGAGCGTCGACGAATCGGCCCTCACTGGCGAAAGTATGCCTGCGAGCAAGATGGCGGAAGTCATTGTATCCGACGACAATATCCCCCTTGCGGACAGGACGAACATGGTCTACATGGGAACCCTTGTTACCGGGGGACAGGGGCTTGCTGTGGTTGTTGCCACCGGCAGATATACAGAGATTGGGATGATTCAAATCCTTGTCGGCGAGACAAGGCCTCCTCAAACCCCCATGGAAAAACAACTTGACACCATAGGTACACAAATAGTGCTTATCTGCGGCGGCGTGTGCGGCATAGTTTTCATTGCAGGCATTCTTCGTGGATACGGTTTTCTGCATATGTTTAAGTCGGCTATATCTCTGGCCGTTGCGGCGGTGCCGGAAGGTCTTCCAACGGTCGCGACAACCACCCTGGCTCTTGGCATTCGGAAAATGCGCAGACACAACGTTCTGATAAGGCATCTTGACGCTGTAGAGGCACTGGGTTCGGTCCAGACCATCTGCCTGGACAAGACAGGGACTCTTACCATGAACAGGATGTCGGTTGTTGCAATACACACTGGGATGAAACACATAAGGCTGTCTGAAAGTAATTTTATTTCGGGAAACGGCATCGTGAATCCTTACTCTAACGACGAACTGCTCAGGCTCATTCATATATCCGTGCTGTGCAATGAGAGCGAGGTAGCCACAAACGATGGTGAATATATTCTGAATGGTTCGTCTACCGAGAATGCGCTGCTGCATCTGGCAATCGGTACAGGCATTGACATAGTTCAGCTACGGGAGAAATTCCCGCTGACCAGGATGATACACCGCTCCGAAAACCGCAACTACATGATTTCCTATCATGCAGCAGCCGGAGGCACAGGTGGACAGTGCCTTTTTGCGGCAGTAAAGGGGAGCCCCAACGAGGTACTCTCACAATGCAACTGGTTTATAAAGGACGGCCAAAAACACCCTCTGACAGAAGACGACCGTCTCTTGTTAGAGACTGAGAATGAGCGTATGGCAGGGGATGCACTCAGGGTCCTTGGTGTTGCATTCTCGATAACTGAAAATGCGGAGTGCGGCGCGCTGGATGCAGAAATTAAAGATGATCAGATAGAGATGTTGCCTGGTACGAACCTGGTATGGCTGGGACTTGTAGGCATGGCAGATCCTGTCCGTAAAGGCGTTAAAGAGCTGATAGGGCAATTTCATGCAGCAGGTATTGATACGGTCATGATCACCGGCGACCAGAGCCCAACTGCCTACTCTATCGGGAAAGAGTTGAATCTCAGTATGGAGGAGCAGCTTGAGATACTCGACTCTTCTCACCTGAAAGAAATGGATCCCAGGGTTTTGACGGCCCTTTGCGAGAGGGTCCGGGTCTTTTCCAGGGTCAGTCCGGCCCATAAGCTACAGATAGTCCAGTCCTTTCAAAGGGCTGGAAAGGTTGTCGCCATGACAGGGGACGGGATTAACGACGGCCCTGCGCTGAAGGCCGCAGACGTAGGGATCGCCATGGGACATACCGGCACAGATGTGGCCCGTGAGGTTGCGGATGTCGTGATTGAGGATGACAACCTTGAAACCATGATCATTGCCATAAGTCAGGGGAGGACCATCTACCACAACATAAGGAAGTCTGTCCATTTCCTCCTTTCCACGAATATAAGTGAGATAACGGTGATGTTCACATCTATCGCAGGGGGTTTTGGAGAGCCGTTGAGCGCAATTCAGCTCTTATGGATCAATATCATGTCCGATATAGCGCCAGGCCTTGCCCTGGCAATGGAGCCGTCGGAGCCGGACGTTCTCACCCGACCTCCAAGGGACCCCGATGAACCGATCGTAAAGGGTTCGGACTTTAAACGGATATTCTTCGAGTCGTCCATGCTCTCTGCAGGGGCCCTCAGCGCATATGGATACGGCATTATGAGGTATGGAATTGGGCCGCAGGCAAGCACCATGGCATTTATGAGTCTGACCTCCGGGCAGCTCCTTCATGCGTTAAGCTGCAGGTCGGAGACACACGGGATCTTCGATAGTGCCCCCGGATCAGGCATGCAGTCCAACGGCTACCTGAACGCTGCCCTTGCCGGCTCCTTTGCGTTGCAGGGGTTGACGCTTGTAGTTCCGGGATTGAGGGGCCTCCTTGGGATCGCTCCTTTAAGCATGTTTGACGGTCTTATTATTGGGGGGAGCGCATTTCTTCCGCTGGTTGTAAATGAGGCGACAAAAAGCGAGGTGAAATAATGAACCAGGACTTTATGTTTACATCAGAATCTGTAACAGAAGGGCATCCTGACAAGCTTTGCGACATTATCAGCGACGCTGTTGTTGACCACTTTCTCCAGCAGGACCCTTATTCAAGGGTCATTGCGGAGTGTGCGCTCTCTACCGCCATAGTATTTATCGCAGCCCGCTTTGAGTCAAGGGCAATTATAGATTTTTCAAACATTGCAAGGCAGGTGATAAGTCAGATAGGTTATGACCAGAACGCTTTTAACTCTAAGACGTGCAGTATAATCACGAGCCTCAGGGAACAACCTTATGACGGACAGGATTTTTTTGATGAGAAGAACCTTTCCGATGAGGATATTGAGCGCATCCCGGCCAAGAACCAGGTTACGGTCTTTGGCTTTGCCTGCAATCAGACACCTTCCCTTATGCCGCTCCCGATCTGGCTTGCCCACAAGCTTTCAAGGAAGCTTACGTCAGCACGACTTCAAAGAACGCTTCCCTACCTTGCCCCTGACGGCAAGACCCAGGTAGGAGTCGAATATAAAGGCGGGCGGCCATTCAGGATCCATAGCATAGCAGTAATCGCAAGCCAGAATATCTCTGCCTCATCAGGAGGACCAGGCATGAATAGACTTGAGGGCGACATAAGGGAAGCGGTCATCAACTCCGTGTTTCAGGATGAAGAGATAAAACCGGATAATGACACAAGGATATTTGTCAACCCTGACGGGCCTTTCATCCTGGGAGGACCTGCCATCCATTCAGGCCTGACCGGAAGGAAGAACGCCATAGACACTTACGGAGAGTATTCAAGACATAGCGGCGCAGCCTTGAGCGGAAAGGACCCATCGCGTATCGACAGGATCGGAGCCTATGCAGCCCGTTATGCCGCCAAGAATGTTGTGGCAGCGGGGCTGGCTGATGAATGTGAAGTAATGTTAAGCTATTCCATCGGTCTTTCAAGGCCTGTAAGCATTCAGGTTGAGACCTTCGGAACAGGTAAGATGCCGGATAAAGAAATAGCCTCCCGGATAGAAAGGCATTTCGATTTTAGGCTTGCGGGAATAATAAGACAATTCAATCTCAGACAGCTGCCCTCCACCAATAAGGGCGGCTTTTACAGAAAACTGGCAGCATATGGACATGTGGGAAGGATGGATATAGGACTTCCCTGGGAAGTAACCGACAAGATCGGTATGCTCAAGTAGAGGGTAATGATGAGTACGAACAAACAATGCGAATCAGCCAGATGCCATATTGCAGTCAGGGTTCCTGCAGCAAAAGCAAACGACTTGGTCAGCTCGGTACTTCCAGCGCTTCATGGCAAAACGTTTGATTCAACTGATACTATATATATTATTGATGACAACAATAGGCTTCAGGGACTTGTTACTCTCCAAAATCTTCTGACAGCAGGACGTGAATTAACTCTCAAGGAGATAATGATAACCGACCCGCCTGCGGCCAGCCCTGAGGACGACCAGGAGCACGTGGCCTCTTTGGCGATCAAGCACGGGATGACCTCTGTCCCTGTTGTGGATTCGGAAAAGAGGTTTTTAGGCGCTGTCCCGTCCAATTCTATCTTTCAGATCCTCAGGCGGGAACATATTGAAGACATGAACAGGCTTGTCGGAATCATGAACGGAAACAGCAGGGCAATCAACGCGCTGGAGGCATCCCCCATCAAGCGACTCAAGAGCAGGCTCCCCTGGCTCCTCATAGGCCTGTTCGGGAGCATGGTAGCGACCTTTGTCGTATCCCGATTCGAGCATATCCTGGAAAGCCGGGTCTCTATAGCCTTTTTTATCCCGGCCATCGTATACCTTGCCGATGCAGTCGGGACTCAGACAGAGACAGTGGCGGTCAGGGGATTGTCGCTTACTCATACCCCTATTGTAAAGCTGCTAACCGGGGAATTTATGACCGGCCTCCTCATAGGCCTTTCGCTATCTCTGTTGATATTCCCCTTTGCATACCTGATATTTGCCGACATCAACCTGGCCCTTGCTGTGTCCATCGCAGTCCTGGCGGCAGGGACCCTGGCAACCACCATAGGGCTCCTTTTCCCCTGGCTCCTCTCGAAGCTTGGGGTGGACCCTGCGCTTGGAAGTGGGCCGGTAGCCACCATTATCCAGGACGTCCTGAGCTTACTTATATATTTCTTCATTGTTACGATCTTTGTTATATAAAAAGGGCCTCTCTATGGACAAAACCGCACTCTATGGCAACGAAAAGGAAAAAAAGCAGCATCTTCATAATATTGAGTCAATCGCCCACGATACCGGGATACCTTATGACGACGTCGCACTCCTCTATGAAGTTGCTTTAGACAAGACCAAGAAAGGGGCTAAGGTTAAAGACTATCTTCCCATACTCGTCCCCAGAAAGGTAAAATACGTTCTGATAACAAGACTTCATTTCAGGAATATAGGATAGCATGATGATTACATACAAGGTTGCCCATCACATCCCTGGACGCATAAGAATAGAGGTTCCTCTGATTAAGAGGCTGTCCTCTGTCGAGGTCGAAGATATCCCACAGGTCATCAGGGACTTTTCCTTTGTCACATTCCCCCCGGCAATAATAGACATCCAGACAAACCCTATGACCGGAAGCCTTACCCTCCGTTATAAGCCAAGTGAGATAGACATCATGAAGTTCATCGACTCCATGATATCCGATATGGCTTCAAATGAGGAGGTGATGAGGTTCATAGCCAATTTTCTACAGTAAGAAGCAGGAGATGATGGAAGTAGTAACAGTCTGGAACTACGGAAATATTAAATATGTAAAAAAATCATGACGGCAGGTTTTCAATGGTAAGAAGCATCAACTAAAAACGTGAGTGGAGGTTAGCTATGAAAATGACAGAAGTAAGGAATATGGCCAAGGAGTTGGGTATTGCAAAGACTGTTGGGGTAACAAAAGCTGATCTCATAAGAGATATCCAGGCAAAGGAGGGAAACCGTTCATGCTTCGGTACGGTGAAGGACTTCTGTGACCAACAGAAATGCTGCTTCAGGGAAGCCTGCCTCAGCTAAACAAGAACTTCCCATAACTAGCGACTCTGACAATTTCAGAACCTCGAACCTCCCCTTGAGGTGAAGGGTTTTGAAATTGATAACTGTTTTTTGACTGACGAGGTCTCGATGATTAAGATGCCGTTCTCCATTCCTGTAGCATCTGTCAAATTTAAGCTGATAGACTTTGAGACTTCCCGCTTTAATTGAAACAGGCTTGGCAGATAAGGTTTATCCCCTGCCAAGTAGCTCATCTTGATACATCAATTACTCCCAATTGTAACCAAATCTTAATATCCCCGTAACTATTCCGTAACATCCACCTGTTAAAGTTACAATATCTAATTCCAAATCAGAAGGTATATAGATGACCTGCAAATATCTTGGAGATAAAGAGCATAAACCCCTTTGCCAGGCCTCTTTGAGCCGGTTAGCCCCGGACCTCTCTGACATTGGGAACTACTGCGAGTCAGAGGACCACTCCAATTGTCCTATACTCCTGGCCCATCTCTTTCGGAATGAGTTCAGGAGCAGAAGCTTGACCAGGGTGATGGAATCGGTCTCTTATGGTTATTAAACTTATTGCAAACCCTACTGCGGGACGAGGCGGGAAAGATACCATCCAACAAGTCCAGGCGTATCTGAGGCTCAGAGGCGCAAAGGTCAACCTCTTTGAGACCGGCAAGAGAGGTGACGCCCTTAAGGCGGCAATGGAGGCCCGCAATGAAGATATTGACATAGTCGTTGGCGCGGGCGGGGACGGGACTATAAACGAGATCATAAACGGCCTTGCAGGCTCGGACATTCCGCTCGGCGTCATCCCTCTGGGGACTGTCAATGTTTTTGCTCTCGAAACCGGGATACCCATGGACCCTGCCAGGGCCTGCGACGTTATCCTTGGAGGGTTGCCGAAAAAGGTGAACCTTGGGAGGGTCAACGACCGATATTTTCTCCTTATGGGCGGCGTCGGATTTGACGCTTACGTGGTCTACGGGCTGGACATCAGGCTCAAGCGGCTTACAGGAAGGCTCTCTTACATCCTTACCGCACTTGGGCGGGGACTGACATATCAGTCTTACCCCTTGGAGATAGAGCTTAACAACGGCAGGAAGGTCAACGGCTACGGGGCGGTTGTCGGCAACATGAAGTATTACGGCGGGGCCATGTCTATAACTCCCTTTGCGGATATGGAACGGAATGACCTGGATGTCTGCATATTCAAGAGTAAGGGGTTCGGGAACATCCTGAGGTACACGTGGGGCGTCATGCGAAACAAGCATCTGACTTATCCCGATGTGGAATATCACACGGTTAAGAGCCTAAAGATAAGATCAAAAGGGAAGACTTACATACAGGGTGACGGGGATGTCATGGGGCAGCTGCCCGCTGAGTTTTCAATAGCAGAGGAAGGCATAACAGTTATCCTTCCTAAGGAGGTCTAAAATGGCAGCAATAATGGAAACAATATACAAGTACGACTCTCTCATAAGCTACCGCCTGGGCGATCTCAGATCTTACCACTGGTTAAGAGACCTGATGGTTATTTCAAGCAAACTGGGGGACGGCTCAATATGGCTTTTCCTGAGCCTTTCACTGCTCTTATTCGGAGGGAGAGAGGGACAGAAGGCTGTCCTTATAGGGACCATATCGGTCATCCTGTGCGTGGCGATATTTAAGGCCATCAAGCACAGCACTACCAGGAAAAGGCCCTTTGAAACATACATCGACATGGAATTCATCCTTCCTCCGCCTGATGAATACTCATTCCCATCCGGTCATTCAATAAATGCCTTTGCCATTGCAACGGCAGCAGCATGGTTCTTCCCGCTTTTATTTATTCCTCTTTTCGTCATGGCATCCCTGATCGCCGTTTCCAGGGTATTTCTCTCGCTTCATTACCCAACAGATGTTGTTGTCGGGGGCCTCATAGGCGCCGGGGTATCAATGGCACTGATAAGGGCAATAGGGTGATGTACAAAAAAATATTGATTGCAACCATCGGCTACGGGTCGGGCCATAACATGGCGGCCAAGGCCCTGGCTGAGGCCTTCCATCTCAAGCATCCAGGGTCCGAGGTCCGGGTAGTCGATTTCCTTGCTCACAATGAAGGGTTATGGGACAGGGCAAACAGGGTCTTTTATTTTTTTGCCATCAGGTATGTCCCCGGAGTTTATCACTTCTTTTACCGATGGCTTTCCGATAAAAAATGGGTCGAACCTCTTCTTTGTCATCCTTATCTGAAGAAGATGGAGAGGGTTGTCAACGGTTTTTCGCCTGACCTTATTATATCCACCCACGTCTTCTGCGCCATGGCATCATCCGAACTCAAGGCGAGATATCCGTCAATAAAGGCTGTGCACGGGGCGTTGACAGATTTCATGGACGATACATACTGGAACAGGCTCCGTCTTGACCGCTTCTTTGTGGCAACCGGTGAACTGAAGGAGCTGATGGTCATGAACGGCGTGCCGGAAGAGTCCATAGATGTTGCGCCCTTTCCTGTCCGTCAGGTCTTTTACAAAAAGGGGAACAGGGACGATATATGCCGAAAAATAGATTCAAACCTGAGACCTGACATTTATACAGTCCTTGTTCTGGGCGGAGGAGAAGGTCTCGGCAGGATAGAAGATGTTGTCGGGGTGTTAAAAGAGTTCCCTATCCAGTGCCTCATAGTGACGGGCAGAAATGAACGGCTCAGGAATAAACTGACCCGGTTAAAACAGGATTATCCGCGTCTCTTTGTATTGGGCTACATCGACAATATGCATGAGCTGATGGATATAAGCGATCTATGTGTCACAAAACCGGGAGGGGCTACGGTTGCTGAATGCCTGGTAAAGGGGCTGCCTATGATAGCCTGCCGCCCTCCCCTTCCCGGCCCCGAGACGGAGAATATGACCTTTTTGAGCAGCAAAAACCTTGCGGAGCTCTGTCCAACAATGGATTCGCTGCGTGAGGCCGTGCGGAAGAGAATCGATGATAAAAAGATATAGACAGATACTAAGGAGAATAGAAATGTCCCTGGAAAAGGTTGCCCTGCCGATGAGGGACAGCTAACTTGAAGGAATACAAAAAGTGAACCCTGTTCCAAATAAGTTTCCGACTGATAAATCCAAGAGGATTCTCATGTTCTGCGACCTTCGGGACTCCACGGATATCCTCCAGAATTTCGAGCAGGATATTTATCGTGGTGGATCGAGTGACGAGGCCAAGCCTTACACTTATAAGGAATTTCTTCTGGACGTCCATGAAACATCCTACAATGAATTATATCTTGGCCATGAAAATACCTTTTCCGAGATTTACGGAGACGGAGTCTTGGCTATATTCCCGGAGGACAACACGAAATACATCCTGGAAAACGTTTACCGCTTAACGAAACGGGTGCGTATTTACAACGAAGCCGATGGTATCGGCGTATTCAAACCCCGTATCGATACCGGTTTCGGCATCACCGTTGGTGAGGTTTCCTTCAGCTATTTTTCTTTGGACGTGCGCCACCATCCAATTGGCTTATGCATTCATGAGGCGGCCAGGATAGAGGCACTCTCCAGGTTTTATGATGCAAGGGTCCTGATTTCCGACCGTTTTCTATCTTTTTCCGAAGAGTACATTAAATCCGACCAGCGCTTCTCTTACCGTTTCATAGATCATGTGGTACTCAAGGGTTTTCGCTCGCCAATCACCCTTTTCGAACTTCTCCTTGATAACGATCCCAGGTTCGAAACCAAAAAAAGCTCCATTCAAGACTATTCGGAGGCCTACTCTAAATATTGCCGAAGGGAATGGGAACCGGCAAAGGAGCTTTTTCAAAAAATCCATCTTAAATATGGCCTTGGGGTCGGACTGGTGATGGCCAGTAGATGTGAGATTCTTTCCAAAAGCCCTCCCGGAGCAGGTTGGAACGGCATCTGGAAAATGAAGGACAAATAAAGCCATGAAAAAACGCGTTCTCTTCCTATGCACAGCCAATTCATGCCGTTCCCAGATGGCTGAAGGGATTGTAAACCACTTCTTAGGGGACAAGGTAGAGGCCTTTTCAGCGGGTACCAGGGCAACTTTTATCAATCCCCGCGCAATAGCCGTGATGAAGGAGATCGGAATAGACATTTCCGACCACCGCTCAAAGGAGATGTCTGAATTTAAAGGTCAAACCTTTGATTACGTCATCACCCTTTGCGACAGCGCCCATGAGACATGTCCGTACTTCTTCGGAGGCGTGGAGATAACCCACATAGGATTTTCCGATCCTGCAAATGCCAAAGGCAGCGAAGATGAAATAATGGCTGAGTTCCGCCGGGTGCGGGATGAAATCAAAGATAGACTCCTTGCCTTCCTTGAATAGACCTATTGTAACCAAATCTTAATATTCCTGTAATCATCCCGTAACACTCCTTAAATATACTGGCATCCATTCTTGTCCGGTTAGGGAATTGCATAAGTTTATTTGTTGAAAAAAAGTTCACAAACCCAGCGTGGGGGCCACTTTTTGCTTGACTTTTGAAAAAACGGCCATTGAAAGGCTTGAAGATGAAGGGCTTGTTTACAAAATAAAGGGGAAAGGAACATTTGTTGCCAGCGACAAGATCAACTATAAGGTATCAAAAAGAACAAGCTTCACAACCTCCATCCTCGATGTGGGACTCAATCCCGATGCAAGGCTCCTCGATTCCTATGAGATTGCAGCAGGCAAAGAACTCTCAAAGAGGCTCCTTTTCCCTTTTTGGTCTCCTTAAAAAGCATTACGGAGTTGATGCCACAAGGGCGTCATCCACCTTTGAGGTCTCCGTGCCGGAAAGTCCCGATATGGACATACTCAATTTATCTCCAAAGGCGCCAATCCTCATAGTGAAAAGCATTTCAAAAGACCAGAAGGGAGGTGTGGTTGAGCACTGCATCACTAAATTCAGAGGGGATATGTGCAGCATTTCGGTGGATTTTAATGGAGAAGGGAGGTGAAAGACACTAAATGGAGTGTTGGAGCAATGAATCATTGGAGTAATGGGAAAGGCTGCCGCCAGCCGGACAGGGACATAGCGGCAGCCGCCTGATAGAAAGGGTGACCTTCTATCGGTTTAAGTTTAACACAGAAGATTTTAAAATAAAAATTTATGGAGGAAACAATGAAGAAATTTCTGACACTAATACTCGCTGCTTTTACAATCTTTTCTGGAGCAGTAATATCGGATGCAAAAGACAAATGTCTTGTAATGGGACTGATACCTGCAGAAGACCCGAAGGCAATGATGGAACAATACACACCTATGAAGAACTGGATGGAAAAGGATATGAGGATGTGCATACAGATATTCACAACCACCGATTATACAGGTGTCATCGAGGCAATGAGGGCAAAAAAGGTTGATTTTGCATGGTTCGGTCCGTTCTCCTATGTCCTTGCCCATGAAAGGGCCGGTGCAGAGGCATTTGCAGTCGGTATGGATGGAAAGGGAAATACCACATATCGTTCTTATTTAGTGGCAACACCTGAGGCGGCACAGAAACTCGGCATATCAGATCCGCCTGAGGGCGAGCCGGGGATGAAGGCACTTGCAGAAAAACTTAATAATCATAAAAAGAGTTTTACCTTTACATTCACAGACACCGCCTCTACATCGGGCTATGCAGTGCCGAGATACTTCATGCATAAGGCAGGCATAGACCCCGACAAAATCTTCAAAAAGGTTGGATTCATCGGCACCCATGACGCGGCGGAACTGGTAGTGAAGAACAAAATAATCGACATGGTAGCGGACAATGATGTGACGTATCCAAAGATGCTGGAGAGTGGAAAGATCTCTGCTGAGACCAATATGATTGTTTGGAAATCAGCCCCGCTTCCAGGCTCACCCATGGCTTACAGGAGCGACCTTCCTGAAAACATCAAGGCTGCATTGAAAAAGGCGATTGCAAGGGTTCCGAAAGATGTAGTAACAGGTTATGGGAAGATAACAGGCTATCAACTGGTAACAGACAGGGATTATGAACTTATAAAGGATGTAAAAAAAGTTATAGACAGCCTGGAATAGTGGTTGGTGTTCAATGATTAATATTGCAGTGCGGCAGGGCGGGTTTGCAGGCTGTCCTGCCACACTGATGAAAATGGAGGACAAATATGGTAAGGATTGAGAACATAAAAAAGCGATTCAATGGCAGGAATGTTTTAGATGGAGTGAATATGTCGCTGAGAAGGGGTGAGGCGGTTGCCCTCATCGGGCCCAGCGGTTCAGGGAAGACCACATTGATAAGGACGATAAACGGTTTCGTGGTTCCTGACTCAGGAAAGGTTATTGTCGGAGGCAAAGGGATCAATTACAGGAATAAAGAATCCCTGAGACAGACGAGGAAAAAAATAGGAATGATATACCAGCTTTTCAATCTTGTGGAGAGGACATCGGTGCTTGAAAATGTTATGGCAGGGGCGCTGGGCAGGCTCGATAACGGAGTTAATCTTATATCGTCCACAATCGGCCTTTTCCATAAAAAAGAAAGGGACAAGGCGATGGAACTGCTTAAGTTTGTCGGCATTGAAGACAAGGCATTTGAGAGGGTTGATCGCCTGAGCGGCGGTCAGAAGCAGAGGGTTGCCATTGCGAGGGCATTGATGCAGGACCCCGAACTCCTCCTTGCCGATGAGCCGATAGCAAACCTTGACCCAAAAACGAGCAGAAAGATACTGGAGCTTTTATTGAGAATAAACATGGAAAAGGGGATAACAATGATATGCGTCCTTCACCATCTCGATACGGTTAAAGACAACTTCAGCAGGGTCGTTGCCCTTAAAAATGGCAGCATCTGTTTTGACGGAGAGACATACACCCTTACCCATGACCATATCCATGACATTTACGAATTTGAAGAGGAGACCGGATGTCTGGCAGCGTAAGCGCCACATATGTGAAAAGGGTAAAAGGATTTTTCTTATGGTCCCTTTTCATCATAATCATGTTCCTCTCATTCAGGGTCTCAAATCTGGATATAAAGACATTGGTCGAAGGCTTTTCCTACTCTGTATCCCTCATAAAGGAGATGTTTCCTCCCGATTTCTCCAGGTGGGAAAAGATACTGCTTCTGAGCATTGAAACCATTGCCATGGGCTTCTGGGGAACAATACTCGGAATGACCATCTCCTTCCCTTTGGGTTTTCTTTCTGCAAAAAACACATCGGGAGGGATTCTATACAACATCTCAAAGGGACTCGTGAATTTTTTGAGGGCCATCCCGGATATCATGTATGCAATAGTCTTTGTCACATCCCTTGGAATGGGCTCCCTTGCAGGTGTTTTAGCCTTAGCCCTTTCCACGGTAGGGCTTTTGAGCAAATTTTATGCAGAGGCCATTGAGAGCATAGATAGAAAACCTGTGGAGGCAATAGAGGCAACAGGAAGTCATGGTTTAGGCGTCATCAGACATGCCGTGCTTCCGCAGGTATTCCCATTATTTATGGGATATAACCTGTATCTGTTAGACCACAATATCAGGGCTGCCATGGTATTGGGACTGGTAGGGGCAGGAGGTCTCGGTGTGGAGCTCTTTACGCAGATGAGATCATTCAATTATCAGAAGGCAGCAGCAATTCTAATAATCATCTTTGCAATCATAACCGTTATTGACAGAGTATCAGCCCAATTAAGAAAAAATATAATTGAAGGAAAATTCCTGAGTAGAGAAAACAGATATAAAGACAGCCTGTTGCTGCTGATTATATCAGTAATTGCCATGTTATCCCTATACTTCATACCTGTAAATTTTAAAGAGATAGCCTATGGAATACCGAGAATATGGGAGTTTCTAAAAGGCATGTTCCCGCCTGATTTCTCCGGCATAGCCGACTATATAAAATTGATGCTGGAAACCGTTGGAATGGGAATAAGCGGCACATTCCTTGCCATCTTAATATCCATTCCCATAGGTGTGCTCTCAGCGAGGAATGTAATACACGCTCCTGTTATCTATAACATAATGAAGGAGATTTCCAATTTCTTCAGGGCAATGCCTGAACTCATGTCTGCCCTTATATTTGTTGCCGCAGTTGGTCTTGGTCCTTTTGCAGGAGTCCTGGCAATTGCAATTCACACGGCAGGATTTCTTGGAAAGTTTTATGCAGAGGCAATTGAAAATGTAGACCCTAAGCCTGTTGAGGCGGTTGAGGCAACCGGTGCAAGGTTCATTCAGAGGATAAGGTATTCTGTCTTCCCGCAGGTTATGCCCTTGTTTAACAGCTACAATCTTTACATCCTCGACAGGAATATCAGGGCGTCAACAGTTATGGGAATAGTAGGTGCAGGGGGAATCGGCTTCGATCTTGTCATGAGCATGAAGCTCTTTGAGTATCAGAAGACTGCAACCCTGATACTTATAATCCTTCTTACCGTCATGCTCGTTGACTGGCTCTCTTCATACTTAAGAAAGAAGGTGGTATGAAGGCAGTGAATAGTGAACAGTAATCAGTGAGGAGAAGAGAATGGATTTTCAATTAGTCATAACAAAAATGGATGACAGTTCTGTAAAAGAACTCATGCAATTGCTTTCGTCCGAAGAAATAAATATCACAAAGTCTCCTGAAACAGGGCTTTTGATGATGGCAGCAAAGGATTCCTTTAATACGGATTTTTATCTTGGGGAGATACTTGTAACAGAGGCCGAGGTGGAATATAAAGGGCTGAAAGGATATGCAATGGTGATGGGCGATGAACCTGAAAGGGCGCTCTTAGCGGCCTCGGTAGATGCGATTTTGCAGACGGATAACGGAGATTTAATGGGGGATTTAAAGCAGAAGGTTATGGATTTCATCACCGTGCAGGCAAGGAAAACAGCGTCTGCGGATGAAATGGAAAAAAGGCTTATTGCAAAGACAAGGGTAAGCTTTGAGACAATGGCAAAGGGGTAAAAGACTGACAATGGGCTATAGGCGATAGGCAATAGGAGATTGGCAATGCAAATAAATGATGAAACTTTTATAACACAAAAGACTTTCAGGGTGTTGCTTCAGGCAATGAGCCATCCGGGAAGGGTTTACTCATTGAGTCTGGAGTCAAGAGTCTGGAGTCAGGAGCCAGAATTAAGTGGACTGATATCGGTATTGCAAACATTGCTTGACCATGAGGTGGGATTCTGTGTCATCGGCACAGGAAAAGAATATCTGGAAACCACCATTTCAGAACTCACCAGATGTCCTGTTAAAGACATATCGGATGCGCATTTTATTATTGTTTCTGATGGTGAAAGCAACGGAGAAATCCTCAAGGTAAATAGAGGAACCCTTGAGTATCCTGACACGGGCGCAACAGTGATTTATGTAGTTGAATCTCTAAATGCCAGGAATAATAAAAAAACAATTGCCCTGCTAAAAGGCCCCGGAATAAGGAATGATATTGCACCGGTTATTCACGGACTGGGAAAGAATGAGCTTTCTCACATCAAAGAAATCAATTCAGAATTCCCTCTGGGAATAGACTGTATTTTTATAGACAGTGCAAACAAGATTATGTGTATTCCAAGGTCAACGAGGATAGGGGTGAGATGATATGGGCTATGTAGCAGTAAAAGGCGGTACAGATGCGATAGAAAATGCTGCCAGACTCCTCGCTTATGAGAGGATAAAAGGGAATTCAGAGCCATTAGAGGTTGAACAGATAAAGGAGCAGTTGTACCTCCTTGTGGACAGGGTCATGGGAGAAGGCTCCCTTTATGCCCCTAAGCTTGCTGCGCTGGCAATAAAACAATCCGCAGGCGATACCCTTGAGGCATCATTTATGCTCAGGGCATACAGGACAACTCTGCCGAGGGTCGGTTATTCAATCCCCCAATCCACCAAAGAGATGCGGGTTATAAGGCGCATCTCTGCTGCATTCAAAGATATACCGGGAGGGCAGATACTCGGTCCTACATCCGATTATACTCTGAGGTTTCTTGATTTTGAGCTTCTAAATGATTCAAAGGAAAAACGGGAAGAATATCTCAGAGCACTCTTCAAGGACATTGAGCCTTCAGCCTTTAGCCTTCAGCCTTTTCCTGAGACATTTGCAAAGGTCATAGAGGTTTTAAGAAAAGAAGGGCTTTTGGCAGAAGCAGTCGGCGGTCAGGAGTCGGCAGTCAATAATCAAAATGGAATCTTTGACATAACGAGACAGTCCCTCACATTTCCAGCATCGAGAAGCGCAGCAATGCAGACAATGGCAAGGGGAGAGACAGGAGGATTACTGCTTTTAGCATATTCCAACATGAGGGGTTATGGAGACATTCATCCCACAATCGGAGAATTAAGGGTGGGATACATCCCTGTAAGGATCAAACACCCATACACCGGTGAACCATATACTGTGGGTGAGATAAAGGTTACAGAGGCAGAGGTGATTGCAAAATTTACAGGTAAAGACGGCAGCCCGAAATTTACACTCGGTTACGGCCTATGTTTTGGCAACAATGAAACAAAGGCAATATCCATGGCAGTCCTCGACAGGGCAATGCAGGCAGAGGAACCGAAGATGGTTTCTGAAAATCAGGAATTTGTTCTTTCACATATTGACGGCATTGAATCAATGGGGTTCTGCAATCACTATAAACTGCCGCACTACATAACATTCCAGTCAGACCTTGACAGGTTAAGAAAGGCACAAGAAAAGTTAGAAGTCGAGAGTCAAGAGTCAGGAGTCAAGAAATGAAACAACACTACAACTTTGCCTTTATAGATGAAGGAGCTAAAAGAGAGATAAGGAGAAAGATATTAAAAGCAGTGGCAATTCCGGGTTATCAGGTGCCCTTCGGTTCAAGGGAGCTCCCCATTGCAAGGGGATGGGGAACAGGCGGAATCCAGATAACCCTTTCTGTCATAGGGCCGGATGATGTCTTAAAAGTAATTGACCAGGGCTGTGACGGAAGTGTCAATGCTGTGAATATCAAGAAGTTTGTCAGTGCTGTAACTGGTGTAAAGACTACTACAGATACTGTAGAAGCAACAGTAATACAGACAAGGCACAGGATACCCGAAGAAAAGATGACAGAAGAACAGATACTCGTGCTTCAGGTGCCCTACCCCGAAGCCTTAAGGACAGTGGAGCCTTCGGAGATGGAGACGAGGAGGATGCACGGAGAGGCCGATTACAGCCGTATGTGGCTTTACCTCTATGAAGATGTAGTTAAGTACAGGGAGATAAGCATAGGTGCGAGGTATCCCGTGATGGTCAACGGCAGATACATCATGGATCCAAGCCCCATTCCGAGGTGGGATATTCCTAAACTGCATATGGCAGATACCCTCTATCTCTTCGGCGCAGGAAGGGAAAAGAGGATATACGCTATTCCTCCCTATACAGAGGTTAAGCCTCTGGAGTTTGAGGACTTCAAATTCAGGGTTGAAGACTTCAAGGGCGCATCTTGCATGAGATGCGGAAGCACGGATACATTCCTTGATGAAATAATCGATGATGCCACGGGCAAGAGGATCTATCTCTGTTCTGATACAGGCTACTGCGATAAAGTAATCGAAAGCAGAGGAGGTCAACAATGCCGCCAATAATACCAATAATAGAGGTTAAAAATCTCACGAAGATATTCGGCAATGGCTGTCCTCACTGCCGCAATTCAACAGGTCCTGAACACGAGACTAATATGTGCTCCAACTGTGGCTCTGTAGTTGCATGCAGCGATGTGTTTTTTGAGCTTTATCCCGGAGAGATTCTCGGAATCGTTGGCGAGAGTGGCTCTGGCAAAAGCACTGTTGTCAAGCTCCTTCACTTTGACTGGGAGGCAACATCAGGAGAGATGTATATTCAGAAGCCAGAAGTCAGAATACAGAATTCAGACTTAGACGGAAAAAACTTATTTTTACTCAGTCCCTACCAGAAGAGGCAGATAATAAATTCCTTTATGGGGATAGTCTATCAGAATCCTCATCTTGGCTTGAGGATGGATGTGAGCTCAGGCGGAAATATTGCAGAGCGATTGATAATGGCAAACTGGAAAAATATCGCAATGATGCGAGGCAGGGCATCGGAGCTTCTTGAAAAAACAGAGATACCTGTGGAACGGATGGATGAGCCTCCGAGGAACTTCAGCGGCGGTATGCAGCAAAGGGTTCAGATTGCAAAGGCATTATCCAATAACCCGCTGATACTCTTCCTTGACGAGGTAACCACGGGACTTGATGTCTCTGTTCAGGCAAGGGTGCTGGATTTGATAAGAAATCTCCAGAGGGAACTCAATCTTTCCATAATTCTTGTATCCCATGACCTTGGAGTTATAAGGCTTTTAACGAAAAGAACAGTTGTTATGAAATATGGAAGGATTGTGGAGACGGGGCTTACAGACCAGATACTTGAGGACCCACAGCATCCATACACACAGATACTTGTAAGTTCACAGCTTTAGGAGGCGTTATGAGGATAGGAATAATTTCAGATGTGCATAGCAATTATGAGGCATTGAAGACAGTACTGAAGGAGTTAAACAGGGAAGTTGTTGATAGAATCATCAATACCGGTGACAATGTGGGTTATTCAGCCTACCCCAATGAGTGCATAGAACTTTTCAAAATAGAGGGAATAGATGGAGTTATGGGCAATTATGATGAAGCGGTTGCCTTTGGAAGGCCTGTCTGCGGATGTGGCTACAAAGATACTGAAGTGGCGCACATAGGTCACCTTTCCCTTACATGGACGCAGGAGAATGTAAGCGACAAAACAAAGGAGTACCTCGCCGGTCTGCCGAAACATCTGGAGTTTGAATCTCCCATTGGTAAGGTCTTCGCCTTACACGGGGGGCTTGAAGATTTAACTCAGTGGATTACAGAAAAGGATACGGATTTGCTTAAAGATATAGCATTAAAAACAGAGGCAAGGCTCGTTATCATGGGCCATACCCACAAACCGTTTGTAAAGAAAATAGAGGGAACCACATTTGTTAATCCGGGCGCTGTCGGCAGACCCTTTGATGGCGATCCGAGGGCATCTTTTGCAATTGTGGAAATAACGGACACTTTTAATATCCAGATTAAACGCACTGAATATGATGTGGAGAAAAATATCCATGCGCTCATAAATGCAGGACTACCACATGAGATAGGAATCATGCTCAGAAAGGGGAGGGATACGCACATTGCTTAAGGCTGATAATTTATCAAAGGTCTTTAACATCCACATTCTCGGCGATAAGGTAATCGAGGGATGTGACGGCGTTTCGTTTATTGTGGAGAGGGGCGAGTTCTTAGGTCTTTCAGGGCCAAGCGGGGCAGGCAAAAGCACCATCCTGAAATGCATCTATCGCACTTACCTGCCCACAGGCGGAGACATCTGGTATGACTCCGTGCTTTATGGACAGGTCAATCTTGCCACAATTGCAGACCACATGGTTATCGGTATCAGACATAAAGAAATTGGTTATGTATCGCAGTTCCTGAAGGTAATTCCGAGGGTATCGGCTGTTGATATAGTGGCAGAGCCACTGTTATTAAAAAATGGCACATTGCCGAAGGAGGCAAAAACAAAGGCAGGAGAGCTTTTAGAAAGACTCAATATCCCCACAAAACTCTTTGACACCTATCCTGCAACCTTCAGCGGCGGAGAGCAACAGAGGGTGAATATCGCGAGGGCGATTATATGGAAGCCGAGGCTATTGCTTCTTGATGAGCCCACAGCCTCTCTCGATAAAGATTCCGCTGCCATCGTTGTGGAATTGCTGAAGGAACTGAGAAGCGAAGGGACTTCAATGGTAGGCATATTCCATGATGAAAAGCTCATGAAGTCCATTGCAGACAGGGTGTACAGAGTAAATCCGGAGACTAAATATGCAGAATAGGGATTTTGTTATAGAAAATGCCACGGTAGTTTTACCTTCAGGGATACTAAAAGGTGCATCAATTAAAATTGAAGACAGGATTATTTCAAAAATTAGAGAAGGGAGTATAAACTCCAACACCAAAAGAATTAATGCGCAGGAGAGATTCTTACTGCCCGGCTTCATCGACCTCCACAGTGATGCCATAGAAAAGGAGATAGAGCCAAGGCCAAACAGCTTCTTTCCTGTAAACATTGCTCTCTTTGAACTTGACAAGAAACTGGCATCCTGCGGCGTTACCACAATATTCCACGCCCTCTCCTTTGCAGAAGGAGAAATAGGCGTCCGCTCCAATGAGAAGGCTGCTGAAATAATAAAAGAAATAAATCGCCTTAAAGGCAGGATGAATGTAAAGACACTGGTTCATGCAAGATTTGAGATAACTGATAGAGGAGCCATCCCGTATCTGGAGGCGCTGTTGAAGGATGGAAATATCAATCTCCTTTCATTAATGGACCATACACCCGGACAGGGGCAGTTTAAGGAGGTTGCATTATTTAAGAACTATTTCGGTACGGTCTACAAAAAAAGCGATGCAGAACTTACAAAAATTATAGACAGAAAACTGTCTGTAAAAGAATCTGTGAAATCACATATAGATTATGCTGTTGCACTATGCAAATCCATGAATGTTTCCATGGCATCCCATGACGACGACTCAGATGAAAAAATCTGCTGGCTTAAAAAAATGGGAATAAGAATATCCGAATTCCCTGTAAATATGGATGCGGTGAGGGCTGCACGCAATAATGGAATTTATGTCTGCCTCGGTGCTCCCAATGCATTGAGGGGTAATTCACAGGCAAAAAACTTAAGTGCGAGGGATGCCGTATCATCTGGTTATGGAGATATACTGTGCTCCGATTATTCGCCCATGACCATTTTACATGCGGTATTTACACTCCATAAGCATGACATTCTTCCCCTGCATGAGGCTGTAAATATGGCAAGCATCAATCCTGCAATGGCAGTAGGGATTTCCGATAATACAGGTTCCATAGAAGAAGGCAAAGAGGCTGACCTGACTATGGTGGACATAGGTGAGGAGATTCCACGAATTGTAAAGACATTTGTAGCTGGCAGGGAGGTTTTTTCTATATGTTGAAAATAGGCGTAAAGATTGATGAAGTGAGGATTGACGGAGATTTGAAAAAACTGGCAAGTGATTTAACATACTACAAAAAAATCAACATGAATGCCACCGAGATACCTGTTCACGGCCTTGATGCCATTAAACATGGAAAACTTGATAGAAGACGGGTAAAGAGAATAAAAGAGATTCTTAATTATTTTGATTTTCAATACAGCGTCCACTGCCCTAACCCTCTGAATCTCATGGACAGGGGGAATCCCGAACTGCACATATCTGTCTTTAAAGCTACCTTAGAATTCGCTGGAGAGATAGGTTCAAGAATTGTTGTCTATCATCCTGGCCGATATGTGCCTGAAGAAGCCTTTCCTGTCAATGGCAAGGTAAATATTTCCGAAGACGAAAAAAGAAGACTCCTCGATTTTGAGGCAGACACAATCCAGAACATCTCTTCAGAGTTCCCCGAAATTACCATCTGCATGGAGAATGCAAGGCCGTACCTTTTTCACTCGCCCTATTGTTATGCAGAAAGAATTGAGCCGTTGAAAGAGCAGGTGTTGAAAATCAACAAAGACAATGTGCGCATAAACCTCGATTTCGGCCATCTCTACATGGCGTCAAAATTCTATGGCTTTGATCCGATAATGGCTGTGTGCAATATAAAGGATTTAATAGCACATACCCACATCCACGACAACTTCGGCAATGCAGTTTACTATCATGAGAAACAGCAGACCCACCAGATACCCTTCGGCAAAGGCGACTCCCATATGCCTGTGGGATGGGGCGAGATACCCATAAAAGAATTACTCTCATCATTTGTTGCCTCTTACGAGGGGATGTTTATGATGGAGTTGAGAAGCAGGTATTTTGAGCATATCAGAGAGTCAAAAGAGAATCTTGAAGGACTCCTTTGGGATTTAACCAAAACTTAAAACCCTCCTTTAATAACCCTGTAACTAAAAAGACTTATCATGTTAGCAACATGTCGGCAAATATGTTGGTAAATGGTTGGTAATGCTACTGTGTGACTTCCATATTCACACTAAATACTCTGACGGTTCAGTAGAGTTAAGAAGGACCATTGACCTCTTCGGACAGGCAGAGGGAGAGAGGGACAGAAGGCTGTCCTTATAGGGACCATATCGGTCATCCTGTGCGTGGCGATATTTAAGGCCATCAAGCACAGCACTACCAGGAAAAGGCCCTTTGAAACATACATCGACATGGAATTCATCCTTCCTCCGCCTGATGAATACTCTTTTCCCTCCGGTCACTCGATAAACGCCTTTGCCATTGCAACAGCAGCGGCCTGGTTCTTTCCACTGATGTTTGCACCGCTTTTCATCATGGCGTCCTTAATCGCGACTTCCAGGGTCTTTCTGTCGCTTCACTACCCCACGGACGTAATAGTAGGGGCGCTCATAGGCACAGCAGTATCCATGACCTTAATATGGGTGATCGGGTAGATGTATAAAAAAATATTGATCGCAACCATCGGCTACGGTTCAGGCCATAATATGGCGGCAGAAGCCCTGGCCGAGTCTGCTTGTCGTGACTTCCCGGGCTCGGATGTCTGGGTTGTAGATTTTTTGAGTTATGACGGAGGGCTGAGGGACAAACTAAGGAGCGCCTTCTATTTTTTAACAATCAAATTTACCCCCGGAGCATACCACTTCATTTATCAAAGTCTTGCCGACTATAAATGGTTCTCGAATCTTTTCTTCAGGCCTTATCTAAAGAAGATGAAAAAGTTTGTCAACAACTTTTCGCCAGACCTGATCATATCTACGCATGTCTTCTGCGCCATGGCTTCATCCGAATTAAAAGCAAGATACCCGTCAATAAAGGCCGTTCATGGAGTCCTAACCGATTTCATGGACGACACATACTGGAACACCTGCCGCCTGGACTGCTTTTCTGTGGCCACTGAAGAACTGAGAGAGAGGATGATACTGAACGGCGTACCGGAAATGACTATAGAAGTGAAGCCGTTTCCTGTAAGGCAGGTTTTTCACAGAAAGGGGAACAGAAAGGAGCTATGCGGGAAAATAGACCCGAACCTGAAACCTGAAACTTATACAGTGCTTGTCCTGGGAGGCGGAGAGGGGCTGGGGAGGATAGAAGATGTTGTCAAGGTCTTAAAGGAGTTTCCAGTTCAGTGCCTCATAGTGACAGGCAGAAATGAAAAGCTGAGGCAGAGGCTCGATCTGTTAAAACAAAACTATCCTCGTCTCTTTGTATTTGGCTATATTGAGAATATGTACGAGCTGATGGATATAAGTGATCTCTGCATTACAAAGCCGGGAGGGGCTACGGTAGCAGAATGCCTGGTAAAGGGTTTGCCAATGATAGCCTGCCGCCCTCCCCTTCCCGGCCCTGAGACGGAGAATATGACCTTTTTGAGCAGCAGAAATCTTGCTGAGCTCTGTCCAACAATGGATTCTCTTCGTAAAACGATGCTGAAAAGAATCGATGACATGATAAAGAACGGAAGATCAGATAATGGCTGAATTCCGCTGTGTGCGGGATGAAATCAAAGGGAAAATCCTTGCCTCCCTTGAATAGACCTATTGTAACCTAATCTTAATATTCCCGTAATAACACCGTAACAATCCTTAGCTATACTGGCCTCGTTCTCCCCTCCGTTCCTTCTGCTTCCTCTTGCGGATGCTACCCGGCAGGATGAGGCAGGAGGGACAAATAAAGTTCGGGGTTAAAGGAAGTAGGGTGGCTGTGTTAGAGATGAAAAACAGAAAAATCTAAAATGAAAGGGGGTGAATAAATGAGGGTTAAAAGATACATCTTTTTAATTGGATTGCTCGTAGCTGGATTGATCAGCGGTTGCGCAAGTTCTCAGACCGCCAAGGCGCCGGCAGAACCGACTGTCGAGTACTTCAAGCTGGATGGCGGGAAGCTTGTTCCGGGCAAGGTCAAGGCAAATGCCTACTTTGAGGTGCCGAAAGACGAAAAGATTTATGTCTTCGTCTCGCCTAAGGCAAAGTCTGCATGGGAAAATACAGGGAAGCTCGGCGGAAAGCCTGTAAGCGGTTTCGGTTATGGCCCGAACGGCGAAACCGTGATGTTCGAGTCAGAACTGGCACAGAAGGAATATGATAAGAGGCATGAAGGCAGTGGTCAGTGATCGGTGGTCAGTGGCCAGTAGGACAGGCGTACCGCCTGTCAACATCAAAAAATAAAAGGAGAACAAGAAATGAAAAAAATGTTGTTAGCATTAAGTATGGCGCTCTCAATGACCGCGCCGGCATTCGCTCAGGATTTTGCAATGGGCACGGAGACAAAGGGACTTAAGGTAAAGATCAGCGATGATACGGATTTCGGGATCAGGATCAGGATGCAGCCGAGGTTGGATATGGGAGACATCATAGCCAGCAACGACGGAAAATCTTATGAGTCCGAAACAGACATGTATCTGAGGAGGCTGCGGCTTGAGATGGGCGGCAAACTCACAAAGGATTTGAAGTATAACTTCACTTTGGAATCGGACAAGAACGGGATAAGGGGAAAGGACAGCTCCTCCAAGGGCAACGAGGTAAAGACCCTTTATGCCTATGTGGATTATAAGTTTGCGGATACGGCAAACCTCCGCTTCGGGAAGGCAAAACTCCCATATTCAAGGGTTTCCCTCTCTTCCTCGTCAAAGCAGCTTCTCATAGAAAGGCCGGTAACAACAGAGGCTGCAAAAAAGCTGTTTGACGATTTCTATCAGACCAACGCCATGCTCCACGGCAGTTTCGCAGAAGGGATGATATCCTACAATCTTGCAACGGCGGATGGGTGGGAGAATGGAAATTACCTCAATTTGAAAGATGCTAAAGATGGAAAGGTTTTTAAGGCAGACCCTCTCTATGTCGCCAGGGTTGAGGTATCACCTCCCGGGTTCACGGAAAAAAGCAAGAGCGACGCCCATCTCGGCGAGGGGAAGCATCTGACATTCGGTCTCAGCTATGCAGCACAGAAGTCCATTGAATATTCTCACTTCGGATCAACATATAGTGCCACTACCGGCAAAACGACCGAAACTGCCAGCAGCGACAGCGAGGGGAGAACCCTCATGGGCGCAGACCTCTCTGCCCACTTCGGCGGTCTTACGCTCCAGGGTGAGTATACGGCATGGAAGATCGATTACAGCAATGCAGCGAAGGCTGCTAAGGAGCCGAAGGGCTGGTACGCACAGGCAGGTTACTTCATCCCAGGGGTAAATATTGAGCCTGTTGTGAGGTACGAAATCTATGACCATAACTCCAATGCTGCCGCCGGTGCTGATGACACTGAGGAAAAGGACACTACCATAGGTGTAAACTGGTACGGCAAGGGTCATAGCTTCAAGATAGGCGCCAACTGGGTGAATTCTTCGTATGGCAAAAATGCAAGCGGCTATTTAGCTAATGCCGACAAAAAGGATGTCTATCAGATACAGGCACAGATGTACTTCTAATCACCGTAGGGCGGGTTTGAAACCCGCCCCTACATTTAATTGACAATTTTAACGAAACTGTAATATAACTGTAACATTTCTCTGGCATACTCTGCCGGTAAAATGTTAACAAATGGAGGAAAGATGAAAATTTCAAATTTCAAAGTTCAAAGTTCAAAGTTTCACATACTGCTTCTGGTTTCACTATTCACTATTCACTATTCAACGTTCACTGTTCCCGCTCACGCTGCTGCCCCAGTCATAAAGATTGACGGTTCAAGCACCGTGTATCCGATAACCGAGGCTGTCGCCGAGGAGTTCCAGAAGGAAAAAAGAGGTTCTGCCAGGGTCACGGTAGGAATATCCGGGACAGGAGGCGGTTTTAAAAAATTCTGCCGCGGCGAAACCGATATTCAGGACGCTTCACGTCCGATACTTACAAAGGAGATGGAGGTATGCAAGCAGGCAGGCGTTCAGTATATTGAGCTGCCTGTGGCATACGACGCTCTGACGGTAGTGATAAACCCGAAGAACGACTGGATCAAAAGCATGACCGTTGCTGAACTCAAGAAGATATGGGAACCAGCCGCGCAGGGTAAGATAACTAAGTGGAACCAGGTAAACCCGGCATGGCCTGATGCGCCGCTGAACCTTTTCGGCGCAGGCTCCGATTCCGGCACCTTCGACTACTTTACCGAGGCCATTGTTGGCAAGGCCAAATCAAGCAGGGGCGATTTTACCGCAAGCGAGGACGATAACGTCCTGGTCCAGGGCGTAAGCCGCGATGTCAATGCCCTGGGTTACTTCGGTTATGCCTACTATGCTGAAAACACCGACAAGCTGAAGGCCGTTCCTATAGTGGAAAAGGAAGGGAAACCGGCAGTCTCTCCTTCTTTCGAAACGGTAATGAGCGGAACATACCAGCCGCTGGCGCGCCCGATCTTCATCTACATCAATGCCAAGTCCGTTGATAAGCCGGAGGTCAAGGAGTTCGTTGATTTCTACCTCAAACATGCGGCAAAACTGGTAAAAGAGGTACAGTATGTGCCGATCCCTGAGGAAGATTTCAAACTGGTTATAGAGGCATTTGGCAAGAAGAAGCTCGGCACCGGCTTTGGCGGCGTTGCCGAGGTTGGCGTGCTGATCAAGGACCTTCTGAAGAGAGAAGGGATACATTAAAAAACGTCTTAACCACAGAGAAAACCTTTAACGCCCCCTCGCTCCCCCTCTTAAATTAAGAGGGGGATGGGGGGAGTTACTCTGTGGTATCTTTTAATAAACATAGGATGTTAATTCTTGCCATCAAACAAAGCCAGCAATAAACAAATAACCTCAGGCCGCAGCCGTTTGCGGCGCGTGCGCGAATTTATTATTGAATCAATCCTTTTCCTTGCCGCTCTGTCATCTGTGGCCACCACATTCGCAATTGTCTCAATACTTGTCATCGAGTCCTTCCCTTTTTTCAGGCATGTCCCGCTGCTCGATTTTCTTACAGACACTCAGTGGACGCCGCTGTTTGACGACGCCCATTACGGGATACTGCCGCTCATGGCAGGCACCCTCGTGACAACCGCTGTCGCATTGCTCGTAGCCATCCCGTTGGGCACCATAATTGCCATCTATCTTTGTGAATTCGCCCCGCACCGTGTGCGTGAAATCATAAAACCGTTCCTCGAACTGCTTGCCGCTGTCCCTACCGTTGTATTCGGGTATTTTGCCCTTATATTCGTGACCCCTATCCTGCAAAAGCTCATCCCTGCCTTACCAGGATTTAATATGTTGAGCGCCGGACTGGTAATGGGTATAATGATCGTGCCTTATATCGCATCAGTTAGCGAGGATGCCATGCATGCAGTTCCGAAACACATCCTTGAAGGCTCTTATGCCATGGGAGCAACGAGGTTCCAGACCGCTGTCAGGGTGATTATACCAAGCGCTTTTTCAGGCATTGCCGCCGCCTATATACTCGGCATATCCCGCGCAGTTGGAGAAACAATGATCGTGGCCATAGCCGCCGGTCAGCAGCCGAACCTGACATTGAACCCCATGGAACCGGCAGCAACCATAAGCGCATATATCGTCCAGGTCAGCCTGGGAGACCTGCCACACGGAAGCATCGGGTATCAGACCATATTCGTCGCGGGCCTGTCACTGATGCTGATCACCCTTATCTTTAATATTCTCGGCTACTTCCTGGCGAAACGATTCAGGGAGGTTTATTGATGCCTGAGCAGTCCATTGACGATATCCGCAGAATGATTGCCCGGCATAAACTTTTGGACCACATATTCGCCATAGTAGGCATCCTCTCACTCATGGTGGGGATTCTGACTTTACTGGCCTTATTTACCGAGCTGGCAATTGAAGGGGCGCCGCGTATAGGCTGGAAGTTATTCACTTCCTTCCCATCCCGCCACCCGGAGGAAGCAGGGATACTTTCCGCGTGGGTAGGCACAACCCTGATCATGCTGGTTACAGCCGCTTCCGCCGTTCCCCTCGGCGTAGCATCAGCCGTCTATCTTGAGGAATATGCCCGAAAAAACTGGCTTACCGCCATAATCGAGATAAATGTGACAAACCTGGCAGGCGTTCCGTCCATTGTTTACGGCCTGCTGGCTCTGGGGTTGTTTGTCTATAAACTTGACTTCGGGCAGAGCATCCTCTCTGCCGGCCTTACACTGGCCCTCCTGATATTGCCGATTGTCATCGTGTCTGCAAGGGAGGCCATCCGGGCTGTTCCCGGGAGCATAAGGGAGGCGGCCTACGCCTTAGGCGCTACCAAATGGCAAACAGTAAGGGACCATGTGCTGCCATATTCCCTGGGCGGCATTCTTACAGGCACAATTATGGGACTCTCCAGGGCAATTGGAGAGACCGCCCCTGTCATCACCATCGGCGCTCTCACATTTATAGCCTTTTTGCCGCAGTCTCCTTTCAGCGCCGATTTCCCCTATGTGTCTTTTAGGTGGCTGATGGACTCTTTTACTGTGATGCCTATACAGATGTTTAACTGGACATCCCGTCCAGAGGCGGCGTTTCAACATAATGCTGCTGCTGCCGGAGTGGTCCTCCTGGTCATGACACTCATAATGAATGGAATAGCTATTTACATAAGATATAGATTCAGAAAGAGGATAAAATGGTAAATGAAAAAATCAAGGCAGAAGTCAGGAACCTGAATTTTTATTACGGTCCGGTGAAGGCATTAAAAGATATAAATCTTAATATTGCCGAAAAAAAGGTTACCGCGCTGATTGGCCCGTCCGGTTGCGGAAAGACTACTTATCTCAGGTGTTTCAACAGGATGCATGACCTTTACCCTAACAACCGGTATGAAGGGGAGATAATCCTGCACCCGGACGCTCTTAATATCACCGGCCCCGATATCGACCCCATAGAGGTAAGGATGAGGATCAGTATGGTATTCCAGAGGCCCAACCCTTTCCCCAAATCTATTTACGAAAACGTGGCTTATGGACCAAGGGTGAGGGGGATACGGAGGAGGAGTGAACTGGATGAAAGAGTTGAAAAGTCACTCAGGGGCGCTGCCCTATGGGAGGAGGCAAAGGACCGGCTCCATGACCTGGCCTTTAACCTGTCCGGTGGTCAGCAGCAGAGACTCTGCATAGCAAGGGCCCTTGCTACCGACCCTGAGATACTTTTATTTGATGAACCTACATCGGCCCTGGATCCGATTGCCACGGCAAAGATAGAAGAACTGATCCTTGAGCTGAAGAAGGAGGTAACCATATTAATTGTGACTCACAATATGCAACAGGCTGCAAGAATTTCAGACTACACGGCATTCATGTATATAGGAGAGTTGATCGAATTCGATAAAACGGAAAAGGTCTTCACCGTCCCGTCTCACAAGCTTACAGAGGATTACATAACAGGAAGGTTTGGATAGAGGGGACTGTCCCAACCACCCCTTTAATTCCCCTCCTTAGCTAAGGAGGGGAGCACGAAGTGCGGGGTGGTTTTGATAATACAACAAACTGGAGGTTCTATGTCAGAGACACACACAATAAGACAGTTCGAAGAAGAGCTGAGGTTGATCAAGGAGAAGGTCCTTCGCCTGGGCGGCCTTGTCGAGGAAGGGATTGCTAATTCCATAAAGGCCCTGGTGGAAAGGGATACGCAACTGGCCGAAAGAACCATTGAAAATGACCATGTTGTGAACGGTCTGGAGGTTGAGATTGACGAGCTCTGCCTCAAGGTATTGGCGCTGCGTCAACCTGCTGCTTCAGACCTGAGGCTCATCACAACAGCCATAAAGATCATTACCGACCTTGAAAGGATCGGGGACATGGCTGTAAACGTCTGTGAAAGGGTCCTCGAGCTTAACGAGGAGGCGCCTCTGAAACCTTACATAGACATCCCAAGAATGGCCGAGGCTGCCCAGAGGATGCTAAAAGAGAGCCTTGACGCCTTTGTAAACGGAGACACAGACCTGGCCACAAAGGTACTTGTGGAGGATGACTTTGTTGATGACCTTAACAGGCAGATCTTCAGGGAACTCCTGACCTTCATGATGGAAGACCCCAACACCATATCAAGGGCAATGAAGATCCTTTTCATCTCCAAATACCTTGAACGAATTGCAGACCATGCCACAAACATCGCAGAGATGGTGGTCTTCATGGTCAAGGGAAAGGTGATAAGGCATATAAAGCAGCAGCAGGAGTGAGAAAGGAGTAAGGATTAAAGGATTAGAGGGTTAAGCTTACCCCTTAATCCTTTACCCCTTTAATCCTTAATTTATGCCCCAGATCCTTATAATTGATGACGAGCCGGACATCCTGGACCTTCTCTCCTACAACCTGAAGAAAGAAGGGTTTTCCATTCTTACCGCCAAAGATGGGATAAGCGGGAAGGAAGCGGTCAGGAACTCAAATCCAGACCTTATAATCCTCGACCTTATGCTTCCAGGGATTGACGGACTGGAACTATGCAGGATGTTGAAGAAAGACCCCAAAACTGCGTTGATACCGATAATCATGCTTACCGCCAGGGGGCAGGAGGCAGATAAGATAACCGGGCTGGAAACCGGCGCAGATGACTATGTGACAAAACCGTTCAGCATCAGGGAGATTACGGCAAGGGTCAAGGCGCTGCTCAGGAGAACCACGAAGGAGAACACTGGAAATGAGGTCTACGACTTCGGAGGGCTCCATGCAGACCTCTCAACCCACGAGGTAAAACTGAATGGACGGGTTGTAGCGCTTAGCCCCCTCGAATTCAGGCTTTTAAAGTTCTTCATCACCCATCAGGAAAGGGTCTACAACAGGGACCAGCTTCTTGACCTTGTATGGGGGAACGAGGCTTTTGTTGAGCCGAGGACCGTTGATGTACATATAAGAAGGCTCAGGGAAAAGATAGAGCCTGAGGGAGCAAGGTTGATAAAGACCATAAGGGGAACCGGATACCGGTTTAGTGTAGAATGAAAAATATATTATCAGACCTGTTCTTATCCACCACAAAAGAACCTGATTCCGAGCTTTCCAGGCTCTCATCTGAACTAAGGGCCACTCTGGAAAAGCTTAAAGACGAAAAAGAGCAGAGAGAGGCCATCCTTGCCAGCATGGAAGAGGGGGTTATAGTCACGGACCCTAAAGGGAACGTGACAATGGCCAACAGGAAGGCTGAGGAGCTTTTTGGCAGGGAACTCCTTGAAAAAAGAGTTGTTGAGATATCAAGGAACCCTGACCTTCACAGGATCATTGAGGAGGGGAGTCAAAAGAGAGAGACCGTAACAGGGGAGATAACCATTGCTGTCCCCCATCCCGTAAGCCTCTCAGTGACAATGACCCCTCTTATTCGTAATACCAAAAAACTCGGTTCGGTCATAGTCTTCCATGAGATAACCATGCTCAAAAAACTTGAGACCATGAGGATAGACTTTGTGGCCAATGTGTCCCACGAGCTAAAGACCCCGCTGACCGCCATTAAAGGGTTTGCTGAGACATTAAAGGAAGGGGCCATTAACGACAAGGAAAATGCCGCCAGGTTTGTTGATATAATAAAGGAGAATGCCGACAGGCTCTCAAGGCTTGTGGAAGACCTCCTGACCCTGTCCAACATAGAACTGGGTAAGGTAAGCTTTGATATAAGACCTGTGGAGGTCGAAGAAGTCGCAAGGACGGTTATTTCAACCCTTGAACCAAAGGCAAAGGCCAAGGGGCTAAGCCTTGAAGTGGATATTGAAAAGGGGGTCCATGCCCTTTCTGATAAGGACAGGCTGGCTCAGATACTTTTAAATCTCGTAGACAACGGGATCAAATTTACAGAAAAGGGAAGCGTGAAGATACAGGCACAATTAATTCCCCCCGTCCCCCTCTTTGGTAAAGAGGGGGTGCAGGGGGTGTTCGTAGAAATCTCCGTCACTGACACCGGCAGCGGCATTCCGCCAAAGGATATACCGAGGCTCGGTGAGCGCTTCTACAGGGTTGACCCTGCCCGCTCCAGGGAACTGGGTGGCACCGGTCTGGGGCTGGCCATTGTAAAACACCTTGTTGTTTCAATGAACGGAAAGGTCAGCATCGAAAGCGAATACGGTAAAGGAACAAGGATAAGCTTTAGCATGCCTGCAGGAAACTAAGGATGAACTCCCCCAACCCAACCCTAACTCCCCTCAATCCCCTCTTAAGTTAAGAGGGGAAGCCGAAAAGCAGGGGCGTTATCCTTTTTATCACTCAACTATATTCACCTTTATTGAAAGCTCGTCCAGTTGCCTCTTCCCGACCTTTGATGGGGCATCGGTCATGAGGCACGTCCCCTTCTGTGTCTTGGGAAACGCTATGACGTCCCTGATGGAGTCGGAACCAGTCAGTATCGCAATAAGCCTGTCGAGTCCGAATGCTATTCCTCCATGCGGCGGGGCGCCGAACTCCAGGGCCTCCAAGAGGAAACCGAACTTCTCCCTCGCCTCCTCTTCACTTATCCCAAGCATGGTAAAGATCAGAGATTGTACGTCCTGGCGGTGGATCCTTATGCTCCCGCCGCCTATCTCAGTGCCGTTCAGCACAAGATCATACGCCTTTGCCCTGGCCTTTTCGGGATGCTCCATAATATGAGGCATGTCCTCGTCCATAGGAGCGGTAAACGGGTGATGAACAGCGACGTACCTTTTTTCCGACTCGTCAAATTCAAGCAGAGGAAAATCTGTCACCCATACGAAGTTAAAGATACTCTTGTCTATCAGCCCAAGCTTATGCCCCAGATGCACCCTCAGCCTGCCGAGGAGTGTATTGGCAACCCTGTAACTATCAGCAGCAAAGAGCAGGAGATCGCCAACTTCAGCACCTGACTTCTCATTTACCCCCTTTATCTCATCCTCTGTAAGGAACTTTGCAATAGGCGACTGCCAGCCTTCTGCCGTCACCTTGACCCATGCAAGACCCTTTGCGCCGTGGGACCTGGCAAATTCTGTAAGGAGATCTATCTCTGCCCTCGACATGGAACCGCCGCCCCTGACGTTAATCACCTTTACAACCCCGCCCTTTGAAAGGGGGTCTGCAAAGACCTTAAAGGAGGAGCTCTTCATGACATAGGATACGTCCTTCAACTCCATCCCGAACCTTGTATCTGGCGCGTCAAGCCCGAACCTGTCAATAGCCTCTTTGTATGTGAGCCTTGAGAAAGGGGTGTCAGGTCTGACTCCCTTTGCCTCGTGGAAGACCTCTCCGATCATCTCCTCCATCAGACCCATGATATCCTCCATGTCAATGAAGGACATCTCAATGTCTATCTGGGTGAACTCAGGCTGCCTGTCTGCCCGGAGGTCCTCATCCCTGAAACACCTTACAACCTGATAATATTTATCAAACCCTGAAACCATCAGAATCTGCTTAAAAAGCTGAGGGGACTGCGGGAGTGCATAGAACGCACCAGGACTGAGTCTGCTCGGAACAAGGAAGTCCCTCGCGCCTTCAGGCGTGCTCTTTGTGAGCATCGGTGTCTCTATCTCAAGGAAACCTGCCCCACTCAGAAACCCCCTGAACTTCTGCACTACCTTGTGGCGGAGGATGATCTTGCTCTGGATTAATGGCCTCCTCAGATCGAGATAACGGTATCTGAGCCTCAGGGTCTCCGCAGCATCAAGGTCGTCCTCTATCGCAAAGGGAGGTGTCTTTGCCTCGTTCAGCACCTTAAGTGAATCGGCTATGACCTCTATCTCACCAGTCTTCAGATTGGGATTCACAGTCCCTTCGGGCCTCTTTGAGACCTTTCCCTTTATGGCTATGACAAACTCACTCCTGAGGGAATGGGCCTTTGCATGCGATGCAGCCTCTGATTCCGGGTTAAAAACTACCTGGGTCAGCCCTTCCCTGTCCCGAAGGTCTATAAATATTAGACCGCCGTGGTCCCTTCTCCTCTGGACCCAGCCCATAAGTAAAACTTCCTTGTCAACATTCGAGGAATTAAGCTCTCCGCAACTGTTGCTCCTCTTCCATCCTTCCAGCGATTCTGCCAAAACATACCTCCAAAAAATTATTTATCCTGAAAAATCATTTGGACACAGATTTACACAGATTGCACTGATAATTCAAAGACTTAAATAAAAACATATAATCACCTTTTGGGTGATGTCAGTATATTTCGTTTCCGTCTGTTTTATCTGTGTTCGCTTAGAAGCGCCTACTTTTGGTATCTGCGTTAATCTGCGTCCCATTGCTGTTTTTAGGTTTATGATTGGAATTTATCAGAAAGAAGGGATTTAGACAATATCTT
>ERZ1292633.265-Hain-H41-02um-R1-265-length-66312-cov-8_pt1 | contig 66312 bp, 76 predicted proteins | sample MGYA00564406_ERZ1292633 | MGnify/ENA primary metagenome ERZ1292633 (study PRJEB36523, sample SAMEA6512639) | groundwater metagenome | collected 2019-01-08 | study: AquaDiva: Metagenomics assemblies of 32 groundwater samples
GGATCTCGAACTGGCTGATCTGGTAGCCCTTGGGCAGGTCGGGGTAGAAGTAGTTTTTGCGTGCAAAGATGCTGCGCTCGGCGATGTGCGCGTTGATGGCCAGACCGAACTCGATGGCGCGTTCGACCGCGCCGATGTTCATCACCGGCAGCGTGCCGGGCAGGGCCATGTCCACCGCGCAGGCTTGCGTGTTGGGCTCGGCACCAAACGCGGTCGGGGCGCGGCTGAAAATTTTGCTCTGGGTCGAGAGTTGGGCGTGTGTCTCGAAGCCGATGACGACTTCGTAGCCTTGGACAAGTTTGCTCATATGTTGTTCACCTGATGAATCAGAATTTGCAGGAGGCCGCTGCTGTATCAAAAGCATTCGCGAGCAGGGGCTCGCTCCCACAAAGACCTGGGTTCACTGAAGGCCCTCCGGCTGGCGAAGGTGGAAATCGGTCGCTTGTTGCAGGCGGTGTGCGGCGTTCAGCAACTGGGCTTCCTTGAAGTAGTTGCCAATCAGTTGCAGGCCCACGGGAAGCGGCTTGCCGATTTCCGTTTCCGAGCCTTGCATGCCGTTCGCGCCAAAGCCAGCAGGCACGCTCATGCCGGGCAAGCCGGCCAGTGATGCGGGCAGCGTGAAGATGTCGGCCAGGTAGTCGGCCACGGGGTCGCCCGCGTTTTCACCCAACTTCCAGGCCACCGATGGGGCCACGGGGCCGGCGATCACATCGCATTCTTTGAACGCGTTCTGGAAGTCGTCGGCGATCATGCGGCGGATTTTTTGCGCTTGCAGGTAATAGGCGTCGTAGTAGCCGTGGCTCAGCACATAAGCGCCGGTCATGATGCGGCGTTTGACTTCGTTGCCAAAGCCTTCGGCGCGGGTCTTTTTGTACATGTCCACCAGGTCGGTGTAGTCCTTGGCGCGGTGGCCGAACTTCACGCCGTCAAAGCGGCTCAGGTTGGAGCTGGCTTCGGCCGGGGCAATGATGTAGTACACCGGAATCGACAACTCGGTGCGCGGCAGGCTGATGGGCACCAGCTTGGCACCCAGCTTCTCAAATTCGCGCAAAGCGCTATCCACGGCCGCGCGCACATCGGCGTGCAGGCCTTCGCCAAAAAACTCTTTCGGAATGCCAATGCGCAGGCCTTCGATGGACCCATTGAGCGAGGCCGTGAAGTCTTCAGCGGGCACGTCGAGCGAGGTCGAGTCGCGGTCCAGATCCGGGCCGCACATGGCGGAGAGCAGCAGCGCGCAGTCTTCGGCGCTGCGGGCCATGGGGCCGCCCTGGTCCAGGCTGGAGGCGTAGGCGATCATGCCGTAACGGCTGGCACGGCCATAGGTCGGCTTGATGCCGGTGATGCCGCAAAAACTGGCGGGCTGGCGGATCGAGCCGCCGGTGTCGGTGCCGGTGGCCGCAGGGACCAGGCGGGCCGCCACAGCGGCGGCGCTGCCGCCCGACGAGCCGCCGGGCACGCGGGCCGTGTCCCAGGGGTTGGTCACTTTGCCAAAGGCCGAGTTTTCGTTGGCCGAACCCATCGCGAACTCGTCGCAGTTGAGTTTGCCTAGGCTGACCATGCCGGCGCCACCCGATGCCGAGGCGCCCAGCTTTTGCACCAAGGTCGCATCAAACGGCGAGCGGTAGCCGGTCAGGATCTTGGAGCCTGCGGTGGTGACGAAGTCGCGGGTCACAAAGACATCTTTGTGCGCCACGGGCACGCCTTCCAGCCGTCCGGCTGTGCCCGCGGCCAGGCGGGCGTCGCTGGCCTGGGCTTGGGCCAGCGTCACTTCGCTGTCGATGTCCAGAAACGCGTTGTGCGGGTTGCCGCCCAGGCGGGCCAGAAAACTGGTGGCCACTTCGACCGCGCTCACCTGTTTGGCGCGGAGGGCCTGGGCCAATTCGGCCACGGTCATGTTGTGCAATGTGGTCATCGTGCGGCTCATTCAATCACCTTGGGCACCAGGAACAGACCCTGCTCGACGGCGGGGGCGCTGCGCTGGTTCAGGTCGCGTTGGTTGGGTTCGCTGGCCACGTCGGGGCGCAGGCGCAGAGTGATGTCCTGGATGGCGGCCACGGGGTGGGCCATGGGCTCGATGCCGGTGGTGTCTACGGCCTGCATGGCCTCGACAATGCCAAAAAAGCCGTTGATCTGAGTCAGCATGCGCTCACTTTCCTCGGGCTGTAGCTCCAGTCGAGCGAGGTTCGCGATGCGGGCAATATCCTGCGGGGTCAGGGACATGGTTTGAAACGAGTTGTAAATGACGGGTTTTCCAGGTCAAACGGGGCTGTAAAGCACCTGTTTTGCCGGGGGATCGGGTATTATCCTGTGTTTGGTGTCGCTCACAGCACAGCCGCTGAGCCAGCACCGACCCCACACCAGATTTGACAGCCACGCCCGCCCCAGCAAGCCACCCCGTGGGCCTTGGGGCTGAGCGTCAAAGGACTCCCGCATGTTTTCCTCTTTCCGCCGATATTTTTCCAGCGATCTGGCCATTGACCTGGGCACCGCGAACACCCTGATTTTTGTGCGCGACAAGGGCATCGTTCTGGACGAGCCTTCCGTGGTCGCCATCCGCCACGAAGGCGGCCCCCAGGGCAAGAAAACCCTGCAGGCCGTTGGCCATGAAGCCAAGGCCATGTTGGGCAAGGTGCCCGGCAACATCGAAGCCATTCGCCCCATGAAAGACGGCGTGATCGCCGATTTCACCGTGACCGAGCAGATGCTCAAGCAGTTCATCCGCATGGTGCATCCGCGCAGCACTTTCCGCCCCAGCCCGCGCATCATCATCTGCGTGCCTTGCGGCTCCACCCAGGTGGAGCGCCGCGCGATCCGTGAATCGGCTTTGGGCGCGGGGGCCTCCGAGGTGTACCTGATCGAAGAACCCATGGCCGCCGCCATTGGCGCGGGCTTGCCCGTGTCGGCCGCATCGGGCTCCATGGTGGTGGACATTGGCGGGGGCACCACCGAAGTGGGTGTCATCTCGCTGGGTGGCATGGTCTACAAAGGCAGTGTGCGCGTGGGTGGCGACAAGTTTGACGAAGCCATCATCAGCTACATCCGCCGCAACTACGGCATGCTGATCGGCGAGCCCACAGCCGAAATGATCAAGAAGAACATTGGCTCTGCCTTCCCCGGCAGCGAAGTCAAGGAAATCGAAGTCAAAGGCCGCAACCTGTCCGAGGGCGTGCCCCGCAGCTTCACCATCAGCTCCAACGAAATTTTGGAAGCGCTGACCGATCCGCTCAACCAGATCGTCTCCGCCGTCAAGACCGCACTGGAACACACGCCGCCCGAGCTGGGCGCCGACATCGCCGAGCGCGGCATGATGCTGACCGGTGGCGGCGCGCTGCTGCGCGACCTGGACCGCTTGCTGGCCGAAGAAACCGGTTTGCCGGTGCTGGTGGCCGAAGACCCGCTGACCTGCGTGGCGCGTGGTTGTGGCATGGCGCTGGAGCGCATGGACCAACTGGGCAGTATTTTCACCAGCGAATAACGCCAGCTTTTGGCTGTTCAGCGGTCCAAGAGCCAGCTCTTGCCCACCTGAATCCGGCGCCCAAGTTCACACCTCTTCCATGGCTCTGGATACCCTTGAACGCAGTGCCCCGCCGATTTTTCGGCAGGGCTTGTCTGCCACCTCCAAACTGGTGCTGTTGGCGTTGCTGTCTATTTTGCTGATGGCTTCAGACCACCGGTTCCTGATCTCCCAACCGCTGCGTTCGGGCATTGCCATCGTGCTGTCGCCCTTGCAGTGGCTGTCGTTGCAGCCTGCCCGTGCGGTCAGCGCCATGGGGCAATATTTTGGCAATCTGGAGGCGGCCCAGGATGCCGCGCAAAACTTCCAGACCCGTACCGTGGCACAAGCCCAGCGCTTGCAACAAGTGGAACAGTTGACGCAAGAAAACGCCCAATTGCGGCAGCTGCTGGAGTTGCGTGCACAAATCGCCGGGCCTTCCCGCGCGGTGGAAGTGCTGTACGACACCGCCGACCCTTATACCGACCGCATCGTCGTGGACCGTGGGCAAATCGGGGGCCTTGTGCAAGGCTCGGCGGTCATCGACGTGGCCGGTGTGGTGGGGCAAGTCACGCGCGTGTACCCCCTGGTCAGCGAGGTGACGCTGCTCACCGACCGCAACCAGAGCATTCCGGTCATGAACGCCCGTACCGGCAGCCGCCATGTGGCGGTGGGCGATCCGAACATGCAGGGCGGGGCGCTGGAGTTGAAGTTTGTACCGTCTGCGACCGACATCAAACAAGGTGATTTGCTCACCACCAGTGGCATTGACGGCGTGTATCCGGCGGGTTTGCATGTGGGCACGGTGAGTCAGATTGACCGCCGGGTGGACTCCTCGTTTGCGCGGGTACATGCCACCCCGGCGGCCCAACCAAGAGGGCGGCATTTGCTGGTGCTGATGCCGATCAAGGACTGGCCCGTTGCGCCAGAGCCGCCACCCGAGTCCAAGCGCCCGGGCAAAAGCCGGGCATCGGCTGGCGCTTCAGCAGGAGCCAAACCATGATCATGCCCGCAGGTCGGCCACTGTTGTTGCCTGCCAACCCCCGTTTCATTGCCATGACGGTGGTGGTGGGCCTGTTGTTGAACATGTCGCTGGGCCTGCTGGGCTGGCGTTGGTTGCCCGATGTGCTGGCCATCGTGGTGGTGTTCTGGAATGTGTACCAGCCCCGGCGTGTGGGCGTGGTGCTGGCCTTTGTGCTGGGTTTGGCCATGGATGTGCATGAGTCGGCCTTGCTGGGTCAAAACGCCTTGTCTTACGTGGTGCTCAGCAGCATGGCGCTGGCGGTGCAACGGCGTTTGCTGTGGTTCCCCTTGCGTGAACAAGCCTTGCAAATTGTGCCGCTGTTTGTGCTCGCTGCTTTGCTGGAGTGGGCGACTCGCCTGATCGTGCAAGATGCCTGGCCGCATTGGAGTCAGCTGTTTGCCCCTTTGATGCAAGCGGCCCTGTGGCCGTTGATCGGGGCGCTGTTGCTGGCGCCCCAACGGCGGGCGGTTGACCCTGACAACATCAGGCCGCTTTGACCATGTCACTTGGGCTGACCTCGCTTGCCGAGTTGCGCAATCACCAGGCCGATCTGGACCGGTTTCGCAGCCGCGTGGTCATTGTCCAATTGGTCGTGCTGGTTTGTTTTGTGCTGGTGGCGGTGCGTTTGTCTTATTTGCAAATTGTGCGCCACGCCGACTTGCTGGAGCAGGCTGAAAACAACCGCACGGCGGTGATTCCGACCGTGCCGCCACGCGGCTCGATTCTGGACCGCAACGGCGTGGAGCTGGCCAGCAATTATTCGGCCTACACCCTGGAGATCACGCCTTCCAAAGTGGCCGATCTGGAGGCCACGATCGATGCACTTGGTGAATTGGTGGAGATCCAGGGCAAGGACCGCCGCCGCTTCAAACGTTTGCGCGAAGAGTCGCGCAGCTTTGATTCGCTGCCGATCCGCACCCGGTTGAGCGATGAGGAGGTGGCCCGTTTCAGTGCGCAGCGCTATCGGTTCCCGGGCGTTGAAATCAAGGCGCGCTTGTTCAGGCAATACCCCTATGGGGAGTTGGCCAGCCATGTGGTGGGCTACATCGGACGCATCAATGCCCGTGAAAAAGAACGCATCGAAGACGACGACGATGTGGGCAATTACCGGGGCACCGAATACATCGGAAAGCTGGGTGTCGAGCAGCGCTACGAGCGCGAGTTGCATGGCATCACCGGCGTGAACCGGGTTGAGACGTCGGCCGGCGGGCGTGCCACCCGCAGCCTGTCCAGCCACCTGGCCACGCCGGGTCAAAACGTGGTCTTGTCGCTCGACATCCACCTGCAAAAAATGGTCGAAGACCTGTTTGGCAGCCGCCGTGGCGCACTGGTGGCCATGGACCCGCAAACCGGCGAGGTCTTGGCCTTTGTCAGCAAGCCCACGTTCGACCCCAACCTGTTTGTCGAAGGCATTGATGTGGAGAGCTGGCAGTCGCTCAATGAGTCGCCCGACAAGCCCTTGCTCAACCGGGCTTTGCGCGGCACCTACCCGCCGGGCTCCACCTACAAGCCTTTCATGGCGCTGGGCGCGCTGACCACGGGCAAGCGCAGTGCCAGCACCGTGATCAACGATGCGGGTTCGTGGTCGTATGGCGGCCACACCTTCCGCAGCCACGGCGATGCAGGGCTGGGGCCGGTGGACATGGTGCGCTCCATCGCCTTGTCCAGCAACGTGTATTACTACTCGTTGGCCAATGAGATGGGGGTCGACACGATCCACGATTTCATGAAGCCCTTGGGCTTTGGCCAGATCACGGGCATTGATTTGCCCGGCGAGGTGCGTGGGGTGCTGCCCAGCACCGAGTGGAAGCGCAACTACTACAAAAAACCCGAGCAGAAAAAGTGGTTCGGTGGCGAGACCATTTCCTTGGGCATTGGCCAGGGCTACAACGCTTTCACCATGGTGCAGCTGGCATCGGCCACCGCCACCATCGCCAACGGCGGGCGCAAATTCGCACCCCGTGTGGTGCGCGCCACGCAAGATGCGCTGACCCACGCACAAACGCAGGCCACCACAGCAGAGCCGGTCGATCTGGGTTATGCGCCCGAACACATCGCGGTGGTGCGCAACGGCTTGGTGGGTGTGGTCACCTCAGGTACATCGGCACAGGTGTTTGCCGGAGCGGGCTACCAAAGCGCGGGCAAAACCGGGACGGCGCAAGCCGTCTCGATCGGTCAGAAAGACAAATACAACGCGGCCCGATTGGCCGAATACCAGCGCGACCATGCTTTGTACATGGCCTATGCCCCCGCCAGTAACCCCAAGATCGCGCTGGCGGTGGTGGTCGAAAATGCCGGCTTCGGCGCGGCCTCTGCGGCACCGATTGCCCGGCGTGTTTTTGACTACTGGTTGCTGGACCAATACCCCAGCGAAGAGGACATGGCCGCCACCAAGAAAGGCCAATCCGGCAGGCCGGTGGGAACACCGCGCGCCAAAAAGGATGTGCCCCTGGAAAGCAACCGGCTCAACTGAGGGGCGGTCGTCGCTTTGCAGGGGCGCGCTCCCACAAGGGTTCAGGGTTTTTTGCAGGGTTCGGGGTTTTTGTGGGAGGCCGCCCCTGCGGCCGAAGGCTGTTCTTTCACGTCAACTTCAGCGCTCAGGGCGTGAGTGCACAGGCTCAGTGCGGCCAAGTTTGTGCCAGAGACTTCATGCCCCGGATCAGCATCTCGACCGAGATGGACACCAGGATCAGGCCCATCAAGCGCTCGAAGGCCGAGACCACGCGCAAGCCCACCATCCGCTGCAAGCGTTCGGCCAGCAGCAGCACCACGGCGCAGACCGCCATGGTCACGCTCAGGGCGGCCACCCATTCCAGCCGGCGCTCGGGGGCCTGACTGACCAGCAGCAACACGGTGGCCATGGCCGAGGGGCCGGCCAAGGCCGGGATGGCCAGGGGCACGATCAAGGGTTCGGCTTCAGGCATGGGAGAGTCTTGCGCTGGGGGTGGAAAGACCATGCGCAGTGCAATCAGGAACAGCACCACCGCACCGCCAATTTGCAAGGACACGTCCGACAGGTTCATCGCCTTCAGGAACGATTGCCCCACAAACATGAAGGCCAGCAGCAGGCCAAACGCGATCAGCACTTCGCGCACGATGACGCGGGCACGCCGCTCTGGCGGCACTGCCCGCAAGCTGCTCACAAAAAGCGGGACGTTGCCCAGCGGGTCGGTGATCAGCAACAACAAGATGGTGGCCGAAGCAAAGCTGTGTTCCATGGCCATCAGCGCGCGTAAAGCGTGTCCAGGCTGGCAAAGCCCTTCACTTCAATCGGGTTGCCAAACGGGTCCATGAAGAACATGGTCCATTGCTCGCCCGCTTGCCCTGCAAAGCGCAGATGGGGCTCGAGCACAAAGGCCATGCCCGCGGCTTGCAGGCGGTCGGCCAGGGCCCGCCAGTCGTCTTTTTGCAAAACCAGACCAAAGTGCGGCATGGGCACCAAGTGGTCGCCCACATGGCCGGTGAGGCTGGTCTTGAACGGCTCGCCCAGGTGCAGGGAGAGCTGGTGAGAAAAGAAGTCAAAGTCCACCCAGGTGTCGGTGGAGCGGCCTTCTTGGCAACCGAGCAGGCCGCCATAAAAGCGACGCGCCTCTTGGAGGTCGGTGACGTGAAAAGCAAAATGAAAAAGGCTGCGCATGCCCGAAAGCATAGCAGCCGTGTCAGCCCCCGCTGCAGCCGCAAGAAGCGGTTGCCGTGGGGGTGCCAAAACGCCGTTCAGACCGACTCAGACGAGTGTCGGGTCGGCGGCCATGGCGTCGAATTTTTTGAAGTATTGCTTGGCCAATGCGACCAGTTGGGCGTCCGTTGGGTGATCGGATGCGATGCTGTCAACGATGGTGTCTGCGGTCGATTTTTGGTGGGCTGTGCACCAGTCCTGGAATTCGTTGCGGGCAAGACCAGGGCCTGTCAGCAGCACTTCGCGTGTGCCGTTCAGGGCATTGGCCACATCGGCAAAAAAGGCGGCGGTGTCGCCGGTCTTGCCTTGGTGTTTGTGGTGGCTGCGCGACCGGATGCGTTGGGCTTCGACATGCGCACGGTCAAACATGACGACATGGGCTTCGTGGTGGTCCATCCAGACGACGGCGTGGAAAGTGCTCATAAGACTCCTTGGGTAAAAAAATCAACGGTGTTGCTCGGCCAACGCCTGGCAATCGATGCAGCGCTTGGCGGTGGGGTAGGCGTTGAGCCGGGCGAGTGGGATGGTGACGCCGCAGTCGGTGCATTGACCGTAGCTGCCCGCCTGGATGCGTTCGAGTGCGGCTTCGATGTCGCCCAACTCGGCAGTTTCGAATTCGTTCATGGCGAATTCGGTTTGCCGTTCGGTCTGCAGCTGGGCGCGTGATTGGAAGCGGTTGTCAAAGTGGTCGGCCGCCATGTCGGCGCGCGAGACCACGCCGCCGCGCTCGTAGGCGATGCGCTCCAGCAACTGTGCGCGCGCCTGGATCAGCTGCGCCTTGAAAACCTCTTGCGAGGATGCTTGTGTGGCGTTGGGTGTAGTGCTCATGGTTTCATCATGGCACTGCCTTGGGGGGCTGGCGTTGATGCAAGTCAACGGGCATTCGCGCACGGGGGCGCGCTCACACAGCGCTCGGTTTTTTGTGGGAGGCCGCCTCTGCGGCCGAAGGCTGTTTTTTTCAGTTAATGCTGCCGTGTGTGATCAGCGCCAGGCGTTTGACCTGCATCAACCGGAAGGCGTGGCGAGCGGCCCGGGCGGCCTTCCCTTGGACCGCATCACCTGGGCATCAGGCTCTGTGTCAGGCCCTGCATCAGGCCTTGGATCGGGCCCGTGCCAGCATCAGCTCGGTGTTGACTTTGCGCTCGGCGTTGACCTGTTGCAGGGTGGGGCGTTCGTTCATGCGCTTGAGGTAATCGCGCACCGGCAAGTCGGCCAGAAAGTCGCGCCCGTAAACAATTTTGGTGGCGCTCGAGACCAGCGGCAAATGCACCACCGCCGCGCAGTCGGCCAGCGTCAGGCTGTCGCCGAACAGGTAGGGATTGAATTGGGCCAGTTGGGCCAAGGCGGCCACGTTTTTTTCGAGCTGAATGGCGGTTTTTTCTTTCGCGCCGTCGCTGATCTTGCCACCAAAAAAGGCCTGGGGGTACAGGTTGCGGGCCACCAGTTCCAGATGCAATTCCAGAAAAGTCACCAGCTCGCGCACCTTGGCCGCTGCAAACGGGTCGGCGGGCAGCAAGGGGTGCTGTGGGTACTGCTGTTCGATGTACTCCATGATCACGCCCGACTCGCACAGCGGGCCTTGCGCGGTCTTGATGTAGGGCACTTTGCCCAAGGGGCTGGCTGCGGCATCGGTCTGCCCCAGCCAGGCCAGCTCTTCGGTGAAGGGCACCCCTTTTTCGAGCAGGGCGAATTTCACCTTGTTGTAGTAGTTGCTGGCGGCAAAGCCACAGAGTGTGAGCATGGTGCGTTCCTCAGTCGGGATCAGTGGCGTGTCAAGTGCAAGAAGGCGGCTTGCACGCTGGTCTGTTGGGTGTCGGACAACAGGTCGGTCACGCGACCTGCGTGGCGCATGATACCTTTGTGTAACACCACCACACGGTCGGCTTGCTCCACCTCTTCGACCAGGTGCGTGGCCCACAGCGTGGCGACACCTTGTTCGCGTTGCAGGTCATGCACCGCTTGCAGCAACTGCATCCGCGAGGCCGGGTCCAGGCCCACGGTGGCCTCGTCCATCAAAAGCACGGCAGGACGGTGCAGCAAGGCGCGCACCAGCTCGATCTTGCGCCGATTGCCGCCGGACAGGGTTCGGCAAGGCTGGTTCAGGTGGGCCATCAGACCCAGGCGTTCCAGACCGGCATGGATGCGGTCATTGGCCACCGCGCGAGGCAGGCCGTGCAGGTCGGTGTGAAAGCGCAGGTTGGTCTGCACACTCAAGTCCAGGTCCAGTGCCGGTTGCTGAAACACCACGCCCAGGTGGGCCAGTGCCCTGGGGGCCGCTGTGCGCAAGTCGTGGCCCATGATGTGGATGCTGCCGCTGTCGGGTGTAAACAGGCCGGTCAGCAATTGCATCAGGGTGGACTTGCCCGCGCCGTTGGGCCCCAGCAGGGCCACCCGTTCGCCCGGGACCAGGCTCAGGTTCAGGCCAGCCAAGGCCACATGGCCCTGGTACGCCTTGTTCAGGGATTGCGCTTGCAGGGGCAGGGCGGTGGGCATGGGGGCTTTCGTGGGGCGGTGGCTTACTCGGCCAGCAGTTTCATGCGTTGCAGCAGCTTGCGCTCGCGCTGGCTGCTCTGGACCAGCATCTGGTGGTAGGCGGTGCTGTCCAGGTAGCTGGCCTCCTGGTCGTAGCGCTGCAGCTCGGCCAGGTGGCGCGGACTGAACATGGCGGCCTTGAAGGCGTCGTGCAGCAGGGCCAGCACGGCAGGCGGTGTGCCTGCCGGAGCCGCCAAGCCCCAGGGCGAGTGGTAAACCGCTTGGGCAAATCCCAACTCCTTCATGGTGGGCACCTGCGGCCAGCGCGCACTGCGCTGTTCGCTGAACACGGCCAGCAGGCGCAGCTTGCCTTGTTCGACCCAAGGGGCAAAGCCGGTCGAGTTCATGCCGGCCATGATGTTGCCGCTGGCCAGGGCCAGCATCTGGTCGGTGGTGCCCTTGAAGGGCACATGCGTGTACAGGATGTTTTGGGCGCCCAGCAGGTCTTCCATCGCCAGGTGGGGGGTGGAGCCCATGCCGGTGGAACCCAGCATGAGTTCACTGGGATGTGTGCGGGCCCATTCCAGCAGGTCTTGCACTTTTTGCCAGGGGCTTTGGGTGGGCACCAACAGGCCAAAGGTGGTGCCCGAAATCTGGAGGATGGCACTCAGATCGGTCAGCGGGTCCCAGGGCACTTTGTTCATCAACGCATGGCGCAGCACCGGCAAGGGCAGTTGGCCAATGGTGTGGCCGTCGGGCGTGGCGGCCTTGAGCAGTGGGGCCACCATCGTGCCCGCAGCGCCCGGGCGGTTGATCACCACCACCGGTTGTCCCAGCCGGTGCCCCGCCTCTTCGGCCAGCACCCGGATGCTCAGGTCGGTGCCGCCGCCTGCAGGCCAGGGCACGATGAGTTGGATCGGCTTTTGGGGCCAGCCGTTCTGGGCCCGCGCCCACAGGGGCAAGGCCGACAGGCCGAGGGCCGCGGTGTGTTTCAACCATTGGCGGCGTGCCAGCGAGGGGGTGGGTTTTCGCAAGGACATCATGCAAGGCTGGTTAGCAAAATGCACGCCAGCGCCGGTCTGGCATGGGGGCTGCTGTTTGTATTGCGGTGTGCCCATGCGTCCAGGTGGTGGTGTGGTGGCGCTTGGGTGCAGGCACAGCTCTTGCAAAAATGAAAGCAGGGTGGGTGGACTGTGTCAAAACGGAACACTCGCCATGCCACTCAGGAGAACGGACCGATGCAATCAAAAAAATCGCCACTGCCAAATGTTCAAGCGTGGTGTGTTCAGGCGTGGCGTGTCCTGGCCATGGCGGCGGTGCTGGCGTGTGCTGGCGCAGCGCAGGCCCAGACGGTGTATGTCTCGTCCGAGAAGGACAACAAGGTGCTGGTGTTTGATGCGGCGGGCAAGCTCCTGTCCAAGATCGAGGTGTGCAAGCGCCCTCGCCACATGCTGTTCAGTCCAGACCGGTCGAAGATCTATGTCTGCTGCGGCGACAGCAACCAACTGGGCGTGGTGGACCGCGCCAGCGGCAAGATGGTCGACACCGTGCCCTTGGCCGACAGCCCTGAAATTTTTGACCTGAGCCCGGACGGCAAGGTGGCCTATGTGTCCAGCGAAGACGACGGTGTGCTGGCGGCGGTCGATCTGACGACCCGCAAACCGCTTTTCCAGATCAAGACCGGTGGCGAACCCGAAGGCGTGTTGGTCACGCGGGACGGCAAATTTGCCTATGTCACGTCCGAAGAAGCCAATGTGGTTCACCTGATCGATCTGGTCAGCAAGAAAATCGTCAAGGACATCCAGGTTGGCAACCGCCCGCGCCGCTTTGCCGCCTCGCCCGATGGGCGTGAAATCTGGGTCAGCAATGAACTGAGCGCCAGTGTGTCCGTCATTGACACGGCCACGCAGGCGGTCAAAGGCCGTGTCCTTTTTCAGATTCAGGGCATGCGGGCCAGTGACATCACCCCGGTGGGCGTGGTCATGACACGCGATGGCAAGACCGCCTGGGTCAGCCTGGGCCGTGCCAACCATGTGGCCGAAGTCGACGTGGCCACGCGCCAGGTCCGGCGCACCGTGCTGGCGGGCAAGCGCGCCTGGGGCCTCGCGCTGAGCCAGGATGACAAATGGCTGTACGTGACCAACGGTTTGTCGGACGACATGACCTTGGTGGACACCCAGGCGGGCAAAGCGATCCGCACCGTGGCGGCGGGCCGTGTGCCCCACACCCCGCTGGTGGGGCCATGATGGGCAAGTCCGGTCGCCGCATGGGGGGCGCGTTGCTCGCGTGTCTGCTTGCCGTGCCTGTGGCGCAGGCGGCCACGCACACGGTGGCGTTGGTGTCGCTGCAGGACGATCCCCGTTACCAAAGTCGCCGCCTGGAGCGCCATTACCCCGGGCATCCGGCGGGGCGGCTGTGGCACGCCACGCAACTTGGGGCGGCCGATGCCGAGGTGGGTTTGCGTGCCGCAGGCCATGCCCTCAAGGTGCTGGAGGCGACCGCCAGCAACGCCGCTGAACTGGGCAAGGTGTTGCAGCAACTCAAAGCCCAGCGCGTGGCCTATTGGGTGTTGGATGTGCCTGAGGCCCAGTTTGCACAAGCGGTGCAGGCGGCGGGCCACAGCGCCTTGCTGTTCAATGCCAGTGCCCCCGCGGACGTGTTGCGGGGCAGCCAGTGTGCGGCCCTGTTGTTTCACACCTACCCCAGCCAAAGCATGTTCAGCGATGCGATGGCGCAGTACCTGGCCGCGCGTTCATGGCGCCATGCGCTGGTGTTGCAAGGCGGTGACCCAGCCGACCAACGCCAGGCTGAGGCCTGGCAACGTGCCGCCAAACGCTATGGCATCAAGACCGTGGACACCAAGGTGTTCAAGCTCTCGGGCGATCCGCGTGAACGCGACTTGGCCAACCCCCGACTGTTGACCAATGACCGCAACCACGATGTGGTGGCCGTGCTGGATGCCGATGGTGAATTTGCCCGAACCTTGCCCTATGCGACCCAGCAGCCGCGTCCCGTGGTGGGGGCCAATGGCCTGGTGGCCCTGGCCTGGCACCCGCAGTGGGAGCGCAACGGCGGCCCGCAGGTCAACCGCCGCTTTGGCCGTCTGGCACAACGGCCAATGGTCGGACAAGACTGGGCGGCCTGGGTGGCGGTCAAATCCGTGGCGGCGCTGGTGAGCGAACACAGCCAAGCCCCCTTGCCCGAGCAGGCGCGCCGGCTGCGCAGTGGGCAGGTGTTTGTGGATGGGGCCAAGGGGCCGCGTTTGTCGTTTCGGGCCTGGGATGGCCAGTTGCGCCAGCCGGTGTTCCTCGCGCATGTGGACGGTGTGGCCGGCACCGCCCCGTTGGACGGTGTTTTGCACCCGACCGAAGTTTTGGACACCCTGGGTGTCGATGAAAAAGAAAGCCCATGCCAAGCCAAACCCTGAGCGCTCCCCCTTCCCCTCAGTCCCCCCAGGCGCCTGCGGCACGGGGGCTGCACCTGCTGCGCGCCTTGCGTGCGGTGGTGGGGCGAGAAATTCACAAATTTTTGCGCCAGCCCGCGCGGCTGGCGTCGGCGCTGGTGCGGCCGCTGTTGTGGTTCGTGGTGTTTGCCACGGGTTTCCAGAATGTGTTCGGGGTGGCCATCATCCCGCCCTACGAGACCTACATTGAATACAAGGTGTACATGCTGCCGGGGCTGCTGGGCATGATCGCGCTGTTCAACGGCATGCAAAGCTCGCTGTCGCTGGTCTATGACCGCGAGATGGGCCTGATGCGGCTGTTGCTGACGGCGCCGCTCAACCGGGCCTGGTTGCTGGCGTTCAAGCTGCTGGCGGGCACCAGCCTGTCGGTGTTCCAGATGGTGGTTTTTCTGATGGTGGCTTGGGCGCTGGGGGTGGATGTGTTGCCCCTGCATGCCTTGCAGGCCTTGCCCGCGATGGTGCTGGCGGCGGTGTTGATGGCTTCTATGGGGTTGGTGCTGTCGGTGTACGTGCGCCAGTTGGAAAACTTTGCCGGGGCGATGAACTTCGTGATCTTTCCGATGTTTTTCATCAGCTCGGCTTTGTACCCCTTGTGGAAGTTTGAAGAAGCCGGGGCCGCATGGCTTTACCGGCTGGCGCAGTGGAACCCGTTCACCCAGGCGGTGGAGACCCTGCGCTTTGCATTGCATGGACAGACGTATGGATTGGGCTGGGCAGTGGGCACGGTGTGCACGCTGCTCTTTTTTGCGCTGGCCGTGCGTGGCTATGACCCGCAACGCGGCTGGATGCGCCAGCGCGGCGCAGCCTGAAGCGAATGGAGACGGACATGCACACAGACTGGACACGGCGTCAGGTTCTTGCGGGCTTGGGCGCGTTGGCTGCAGCGCCTGCCTGGGCGCAGTCGGCCGACCCGACCGGGGGCGATCCCTTGGGGTCGATGCAGTGGCCGGTGCTGCAGAAGAAACACATCGGTGCGGCACCCTGGCAGTTCAGCGATGGCATCGCGGTCAAAGGGCCCGAATTCGCTGAAGACGCGATGAATGTGCCGATTTTTGTCGACGCCCGGGCCTTGGCGCGTTCGGCCGGACCGATCGCGCTGATCCGGTTGGTGGCCGACCGCAATCCGATCCAGCACATCCTGGACTTTGAGCCGCTGGCTTGCTGGCCGGTGCTGGCTTTTCGCTTTCGCATGGAACAGGGGTCGCCGGTGCGGGCCCTGGTGCGCACCCGCGATGGCCGCTGGTATGTGGGCCAGACCTGGGTGAATGCCGCAGGTGGCGGCTGCACCGTGCCCGGCCTCACGCGGGCCGATGGTTCTTGGAGTCGCACGCTTGGGCAGGTACAGGGGCGTGTCTTTCGCAACGTGATCGAGGGCGGCACACGTTTGCGCTTGCGCGTGATGCACCCGATGGACACCGGGCTGGTGGCGGGTATTCCGGCCTTTCACCTGGAGCAATTGGTTTTGCGCGATGCCCGGGATCAGACCCTCTGGCGTTTGAACTTGCACGAGCCGGTCTCGGAAAACCCGCTGTTGACCCTGGAGCTGGGCGACACCGTGCACGGGCCCTGGCAGCTGACAGGGCGGGACAACAATGGCAACCGCATTGACGCGCAGGTGAGCGCATGACCGCCAGGCCGATGCGGTGGGCTGGCGTGTGGCTCCTGCTGGGGTGGAGCGCCACCGTCTGGGCGGTCGATGCGGCGCGGCTCGATTACCAGTTGCAAGCGCGCCAAATTGCGCCCGGCACCTGGGTGATCGAAGGCGCAGTGGATGACTTCAGCCGCGCCAATGGCTGCAACATCATCAACACCGGTTTTGTCAGCACGGCCGCGGGCACCTTGGTGCTCAACACCGGCCCATCACGCCTGTATGGTGCGCAGCAGCGTGCCGCGTTGAGCCGCGTGGTGGAGCAGCCCGTGCGGCGCGTGGTCAACCTCAATTTGCATCCGGACTACTTTCTGGGCAACCAGGCCTGGGGCGATGTGCCCACCGCTGCCTTGCCCGGCAGCCGTGTCGGCATGCAGGCAGAGGGCAAGGCGTATGAAGACAATCTGTACCGTCTGTGCGGTGACTGGATGCGCGGCACCGAGTTCCGACCTGCCCGTGAGGATGTGCAGCCCATGCGCTTCGACTGGGGCGGCCATGCGCTGGAATGGGTGCGCCTGCAAGGCCACACCAGCGATGACCTCGTGTTGATCGATCACACCACCGGCGTGCTGTTTGCAGGTGGCCTGGTGTTCGCTGACCGGGTGCCCACCTTGCCCCACGCCCACCTGCCGCAATGGCTGGCCAGTTTGCATGAAATCCGTCAATGGATCCTGCAAGGCCGGGTCAAGACCGTGGTGCCCAGCCATGGCCCCGTGCACACCGGCACGCACGGGGTGGACCAGACGCTGGACTGGTTGCAATGGTTGCACGAGCGCTTGCAAACCAGTGCGGCGCAGGGCCTGGACATTTCTGAAGTGTTGCGCTTGCCCATTCCCGAGCGGTTTGTGCGCTGGGCGGCCTTGCGTCCCGAGTACGTGCGCAATGTCACCACCTTGTACCCGCGCTATGAGATCGAACAGTTTCCATTGCAAACTGCTCCAGCTGTCACAGGCCAGTGATCCAAAGTTGAACAGGGCACAGCGTGGGCTGTTGCAGCGACCTTGCCGATGGCCGCATGGCGCGCACATTCATCAGGGTAATTCCGGATCTTTTCTGGCCGCCAAGGGGGCGTGGTGGATGGCACGTTATTTGCCACTGTGTGCGGGCACGATGCCCGCCGGGTGCGCTTTGGACCTGGTGCGTCGTTCACACATTCATCCATGCTTTGCCTGTACCAGGAGACATCACTGTGAAACTCAAACTATTCAGCCTGCTCGTCACGATGGCCGCCGCACAAGCGGGGGCGCAAGTCACCAACGACATGATCGGCAAAGACGCCGCCACCACCAACGACGTCCTGTCTTGGGGCCTGGGCACACAAGGGCAGCGTTTTTCGCCCTTGAACGATGTGAATGCCAAGAGCATCAGCAAGCTGGTGCCCGTGTGGTCCATGTCCTTCGGGGGTGAAAAGCAACGCGGGCAGCAATCGCAGCCCCTGGTGCACAACGGCAAAATGTTTGTCACGGCCTCGTATTCGCGCATCTTTGCGGTCGATGCCAAGAGCGGCAAAAAACTCTGGAAATATGAGCACCGCTTGCCCGAAGGCATCATGCCTTGCTGCGATGTGATCAACCGGGGCGCCGCCTTGTTTGACAACCTGGTCATTTTCGGCACGCTGGACGCGCAACTGGTCGCACTCGACCAGAACACCGGGAAGGTGGTGTGGCGCGAGAAGATCGATGACTACGCTGCGGGCTACAGCTACACAGCGGCCCCCTTGATTGCCGACGGCCTGCTGCTGACCGGCGTGTCCGGTGGTGAATTTGGTGTGGTGGGCCGTGTCGAAGCACGCGACCCCAAGACCGGCAAGATGGTCTGGTCACGTCCCACGGTCGAAGGCCACATGGGCTACAAGGACGGCAAGGAAAACGGCATTTCTGGCACCACCAACGCCACCTGGCCGGGCGACACCTGGAAGACCGGCGGCGCAGCCACCTGGTTGGGCGGCACCTACGACGCCAAGACCGGCCTGGCCTATTTCGGTACCGGCAACCCTGGCCCCTGGAACAGCCATTTGCGCAAGGGTGACAACCTGTATTCCACATCCACCGTGGCCATCGATGTCAAGTCGGGCCAGATCAAGTGGCATTACCAGAACACCCCCAACGACGGTTGGGACTTTGACGGGGTGAACGAATTCATCACCTTCGACATGGATGGCCAACGCGTCGGCGGCAAGGCCGATCGGAACGGTTACTTTTATGTCAACGATGCCGCCACCGGCAAGCTCATCAACGCGTTCCCCTTTGTCACCAAGACCACTTGGGCCAACGGCATCGACTTGAAAACAGGCCGTCCCAACTTCGTGCCCGAGAACCGACCTGGGGACCCCACCGGCACGGGTGGGGATGGTCAAAAGGGCAAGTCGGTGTTCGCAGCCCCGGGCTTCTTGGGTGGCAAGAACCAGATGCCCATGGCTTACAGCCCCAAGACCCAACTGTTTTATGTGCCCACCAACGAATGGGGCATGGAAATTTGGAACGAGCCTGTCACCTACAAAAAAGGGGCGGCCTACCTGGGCGCGGGTTTCACCATCAAGCCTTTGTATGACGACTACATCGGTGCCTTGCGCGCTGTGAACCCCAAGACCGGCAAGATCGAGTGGGAAGTCAAGAACGAAGCACCGCTGTGGGGTGGTGTGCTGGTGGCTGGCGACCTCGTGTTCTGGGGCACGCCAGAGGGTTACCTGAAAGCCGCTGACGCCAAGTCCGGCAAAGTGGTGTGGCAGTTCCAGACCGGCTCGGGCATCGGCGCGCCCCCCATCACCTGGAAAGAAGGCAACGACCAGTATGTGTCCGTGGTCTCCGGCTGGGGTGGTGCGGTGCCGTTGTGGGGGGGGGAAGTGGCCAAGAAGGTCAACTTCCTCGAACAAGGCGGCTCCGTCTGGACCTTCAAGTTGATGAAGTGATTTTCTGACGGTGCCCTTCAGGGGGGCCCTGTCAGCGATCACACCAGAGGCACAGCCCACAGTGCAAGGCCTGTCATGGCGTTGTGCTGAGGGCCAAGAACAAGAGCAGTCTTCTGCGCACAGGCAGGCGGCTGCTCTTTTTTTGCCAGTGCCCTCGCAAGCATCTGGCGAAAGCAACACGTGAATGCGGATTCATTGGCCTGAAAGAAAGACATGAACATGAAAACCCGACAAAGTCTCGTGCTGTGGGCCCTGAGCTGGGCCGCAGCCGGACTGGCGCAAGCGGCGGATGCGCAAGCCGTGCTCAAAGACAACGGCTGCCTGTCCTGCCATGCCAAAGATGAAAAAATCGTGGGTCCGGCCTTTGTGAGCGTGGCGGACAAATACCGCAATGACAAAGATACCGTAGCCACATTGGTGCAATCGATACAGAACGGCTCCAAAGGCAAGTGGGGCCGCGTTGCCATGCCTGCCCACCGAGGCATGAGCCAGGATGATCTGAAATCCGTGGCTGAGTACATCTTGGCAAGCAAGCTCTGATCTGACGCGGCGGCCCTGAACGTCATGGGCCTGCGCTAAACGCCCCTACCGCCATGGTTGGGGTTGTCGCTAGAGGGGGGCACGGGGTGGCCCGAGGGAAAAACGGGAGGAACAAGGCATGCTGATAAAACGCAATGCAGCCATTGGGGGGATGCTGTGTGGATTGATATTGCTGCAACCCAAGGTTCAGGCCTTCGTGCTGCAGGGTGAAAAGTTTCTTGTAGCCGAAACGCGCGAGGGTCAACAAACCCGAATTGGCCATGTTGAATTCACGCCCGCTGGTGCTGGCCAAGCAAAAATCCGCGTGCGCATGGACCACGCCGTGATGCGGGACCATTTTTTGTCGATGCGTGAGTTCAAGTGTTTGGCGGCGGCGTTGGAGGTGACGTGCCATGTGCCATACCCCTACGCCAATCCGGCCACGGTGTCTTTGGACAATTGGCAGTGGCTAGACCACAACCTGCTGTTCCTTTACAAAAAACCCGAGGACTTCGGTGCCAAGCTGTGGAACGGCATCATTTACCGTTGGCGCATGACGCCCACCGGTTTGGAGGGACTGCCGCAGGCGGTGGACCTGAACCTCATCAGCGCCCCGCCAGACCGACTCGACCAGCCGCCCTATGGTCCGGCAGACAGTGAGCCCTTTGCGCCCGATGCCCGCTGGATTCGCAAATTGCGCATCGAGTAACAGGCCGGGGACGGTGGGTGCCTGTCCGATCAGCGCATGCGCTCAGCCGTCAAAGTACCGCCGGTTAAAAAACCGGCAAGCACTTTTTCCTCGCGGGTGAACTTGACCAAGCCCTGGCCTTGGCAGTACCACTCGTGGCTGGTCAGAGGCACATCAGTGAAACCGTTGACCGGATCGGTGTAAAGGTTCAAAAAAGCCTCCCCGACCACATGCAGACAGGGTGCCAAAACCTCGCCGCTGCCCAGCTTGAGCTGCTCCTTGTTGGACACGATCCGCCAGGTCATGGTGGTTTTGTGGGTGTACCGGAGGTCGCGCGGGTACTCGTTTTTTCGCATCAGCAAATAGGGTACGGTGGTCGTGGTCCATTCGGTCCCCGTTTGGTAGGGGGCTTTGAGCACCCACATGGCGGACTCCTCGGGCAGCGGGTTGGGGTCGATGTCGGTTTGATGGGCGACCCGGCGTACGCCTTGCGCATCCACTTGAAATAAATAGGCCACGCCTTGCGAGTGGTGGCGCACAGCATGGGTCTGGCCCTGCCAAAGTACCGGCTCGCGGGTGCGCAAGGTCCAGACTTCATCGTCTTTGCCCGCCTCTGGGTTGTAGTGCACTTCATAGTGCGTGACGTCGCCTGCACGCAGTGGAAACCAATCGGGGCCCATCTGGGGCGAACAGGCACTGAGCACAACAGCACACAGCGATGCGCTAGCCCATCCAAAAAGTTTCATGGGCATCATTTTTCGGGCAACTGCGCGCGCGGCAGGTCGCTGAGTTTGATCTGGGGTTTGTCATCGCTGCCCGGCCGCAACCAGGGCAAGCTGCCCTGGCCCCGGCGCGGCTCGGTTGTGCCGATCTGGGTGTTGCCGTCGCGTGCTTTCTTGATGCCATCGCCGAGGATGCGGTGCAGGTCTTTTTCATAAGGCAGGCGGTGCACGCGGGGCAACGCCAGTGCCTGGTGGTCCTGGAGTTCATTGACCCAGATGTAGATCGCTCCCGGGTGGTGGCGTACCGCGCTGGGCTCGTCGAACACGGCCGAGAGCAAGACGAAGCGCGCGGGCAGCGCATCGTCGGCAGGCCAGCCCGCGATGCCGCGCAGCACTTGGTTGTGCAACAGAAAAAAGCCACTGACCACCAGCACCATGACGGCTTTGACAAGCCAGTGCCAGCGCGTGGCCAGACACAGGCACAGCAGCAAGAAGGCGAGCAGGGCGTAGGTCAGGCCCAGCCAGAGCAGTTCAGAGGTGGTGGTCAAGATCATGGGGGTGCTTCAAGAGGTTCAGATGCCCGAGCGCATCACGATGGGTTTGGGGCGTGTGTTCAGGTCGAGGATCTGGCCGTGGTCGTCGATGGAAAAACGCACCAGGGTGCGCTCTTCGCCTTTGGCCGTGAGTTGCTGGGTCCCGGTGAAGACGATTTCGGCTTGCGGGTTGATCTTCACCACGGTCACCGTGGCGTCGACGGGCAATTGGTTGCGGCTTTCGTAATAGTGGGCATTGACCACGTACTCGCCCGCCACCAGTCCGCGCAGGGTCACGATCTCTTGCCGGGCGGCGCTGGTGATGGTTTTGCCATTCACCACCACCGCGTTGTTCTTGTCGCCCCGGTCATCGCGGTCCAGATGCAACAGGCCCACATCGCGCTGGCGAAACCACAGCACCTTGCCGCCGGGCTCTTGCACCCAGGCGTCCAGGTCGTTGGGGTTGTCGTCGGGCCAGGACACGGTGATCATGAATTCGGCTTTGGCCGGGACATCGCCCGCCTTTTTGGCCTGCGGGTTGAACGACAGCAGCGCGATGACAAAGCAAAAGACGAAGGCGATCAGCATGTTGAACAACATGTCGTAAAACGGATCGGTTTCGGTGTCACGCGTGCTGCGTCCGATGCTCATGCGCGGGCCTTGTCGGGTGGGGCGGTCATGGCCTGGGCTTCGCCACGGGTGAGGATTTCGGCCACCAGGCCATCGGCAAAGCGGTCAATGCGCATCAGTTGCAAGCCCAGCAAGATGTTGGCCGTCAGGCCGGTGATGGTGGTCAGCAGTGCGATGCCCAGGCCCCCTGTCAGGCTTTTGAGCATCTGAGCCGACTGTTGCGGGTCGAAGCCGTCCATGCGACCCAGCTCGAAAGCGAGCACTGAAAAACCGATCACCTTGCCCAGCAGACCCAACTTGAGTTGGATGCCGTTGAGCCACCAGGCCATCTCTTGCGGGCCGTGCGCGCGGTCATTCAGCACTTGTTGCCATACGCGCATGTCGGTGGCGGGGTGCGCGCGGGCGCTCAGGTAGTCGGCCGCCCAGTTGGCAGGGCCGCAAGGCGAGTGCAGTGCCTGCCACTGCCGGCCCAGCTGCCAGCTGCGCGCACCCGCCCAGAGCGAGCAGGCGATGAACAGCAGCACGATGGCGATCGTCAGGCCCGTGGGGTCGGCCTGCACCAGCCGTTGCCACAGACCGTGCTGGGCCATGACGCTGGCACCAAAAACCAGCAAACCCATGAAAGACAGCCACAACAAAAAGAGCCCCTGTGGGGCCTGTTCCAACGACAGGCTGCGCTGCGAAACGCCGGGCAAGCGTTGCACCAACAAGGCACCCCACATGCGCAGGTGCCCGTGACTGGCCGGAGGGGTGGGTGTGTTCATGCGTGTGATCGTCTCCAGGCGTGGGGTTGGCATGCCAAGTGCTGCAGGGGTGAACATGCCCGGCATGGGTGTGCCCATTTTTTCAACGAGCAACAAAAGTGCCACCTGTTTTTCCGATTGCTGACGCCTTCTGCCCCCTTCTGCCCCGTAGTCCAGACGGTGGCGACCCTGGGTGTTCCAGTTTGGAGCAGTGGAGGTGTTGCGTTATGACAAGACGAGGCCGCCTCTGGCGCTGCGCGTGGGTGGCTGTGTGGCTGGGTTGGGTGTGGATGGGGTCGGCGTGGTCAGGGCAGGCCGTGCCAGCGAGCGTGGCCACGCCAGTGTGCGCGCCCTCGGAAGGGGTGTCGCTTCAGACCGTGGTGCCCGGTGTGGCGGTGGTGCATGGGCAGTGGCCTGCGCTGGCTGGGGCGACCTGGACACCGGAGCGACCCGCCCGATTGGCCACCACGGTGGTGCTGGGATTGAGGTCGGGGTCGGGGTCGGGGCGCGAAGTGACCGTGGTGGACCCCGGGCCGACCCGGCGCGTGGGGCAGGCACTGAAAAACACTTTGCTATGCCAGTGGCAGGCGCGGGTGACGGGCTTGGTCAACACCCATGCCCATGCCGAACAGGTGTTGGCCAACAGCGCCTTTCGGTTGCCGGTCAGGGCTTTGCCCGGCACGGCGCGGGCCATGCAAAAACGCTGCGCCGCCTGTCAGGCCGCCCTGCGGGAAGACCTTGGCGCACAGGCCATGCAAGGGACACGCATCGTTTTGCCTTCACACACGCTGCACGACGGACAAAGTCTGCAAGCCGGTGGCCGTCTGTGGCAGGTGATCGAGATGCCGCAGGCGCACACCGAAAGTGATTTGGTGTTGTGGTCACGGGGCACCCGCGATGGCCAGCGCCAAGATGGCGGTGTGCACAAGGGCGAGGCGATGGAGCCGGGGATTGTGCTGGCGGGCGGGCTGGTGGATGGGCGCTGGCCGGTGCTGGCGCAGGGCCGTGTGTTGGGTTGGTTGCAGGCGCTCGATCGGCTGCAGGCCATGCAGCCGGATTGGTTGATTGGTCAGCATGTGGTGGCCGGGCCGCAACAGGTGCTGCCGGTGTTGCAACGGCAGCGCGACTACCTGTGCGGGCTGTTGGGCCACGCCTGGCGCAGGCTGGAGCAGGGGCAGTCAGAGTCTGAAGGCGTGCAGGGCCTGAGCGTGCCAGCGCACTGGCCTGCACCGGAGGCCAAAGATGCCCCCGCCTGGCGTCAGCAGCACCTGTTCAATCAACTGCGCGCCTGGCGTGAGGCCGAACTGCTCTGGCTGGAGCGCCAAGCCTGGCCCGCGTCATGCGGTTCAGTCCCAGACGTCGCCCGGTAGGTGGTCTTTCTTGCGGTAAATGGTGTTGCGCGACACCCCCAGCAACTTGGCGGCGGCAGACACATTGCCGTGGCATTGCCGCAAGGCATCGGTCATGGCTTGCAGTGCCACATCTTGCAGGCGGGGGGCGCCCTTGCTGACCGACGTGGCGAGGGGCGTGGGCGGCAACGGGGCATGTTCTTCGGGCCGCGCGGGTACCTGGAAAACAGGGCTGCCCAGGAAGGTGGGCGCAGGCGATGCGGCGGCGGGCATGCGGGATGCGGTGTCGCTTGGCAGTGGCATGCACAAGGCGGCCTCTTCGCAGGGCAGGGGTTCGGGTGGTGATCTGCGCAAGGGCTGTTGTTGCACTTCTTCCAGAAAGTCATCGGGCAGATGTTCCAGACCGATTTCGCCACTGTGGCCCACCATGACCACGGCGGTGCGCAGCAGGTTGTGCAACTGGCGAAAGTTGCCTGGCCAGCGAAATTGCAGGAACAAGGCCATCACGGCGTTGGAGATGCAGATTTTTTGTCCGGGCTCGCAGAGGTTGAGCAAGATCTTGTTGGCCACGACTTCAAAATCGGAACGCTCGCGCAGGGCAGGCAGACGCACCACCAGGCCGTTGAGCCGGTAATACAGGTCTTCACGGAACTGGTTCTGGGCGATCAAGGCCTTGAGGTTTTTGTTGGTGGCGCAAATCAGCATCACGTCCACGTCGTATTCCTTGCCCGAGCCCAGTGGCGTCACGCGCCGCTCTTGCAGCACGCGCAGCAAACGCGCTTGCAACTGCGTGGGCATGTCACCAATCTCGTCCAGGAACAGGGTGCCGCCATGGGCCATCTGGATCTTGCCGGGCGCGCCACGGCGTTTGGCTCCGGTGAAGGCCCCTTCTTCGTAGCCAAACAGTTCCGATTCGATCAGGGTTTCCGGGATCGAGGCGCAGTTGATGGAGACGAACGGGCGGCGGGCGCGGGCCGAGTCGTTGTGAATCGCCTGCGCCAGGATGTCTTTGCCGGTGCCGGTCTCGCCCAGGATCATGATCGGGATGTCGCTGCCCTGCACCCGTTGCAACTTGTGCAGCACGGCCGCAATTTGCGGGTCGCCGGTGTTGAGGTAGTGCAGGCTCGACAGGCTGGCGCGGCCAGCGGCTGCGACCGTCGTGGCCCGGGTGGCCGGTGTGGGCACAGGGGGCTCGGCCGGGTGTTGCGCTTGTGCCGCGTTGTGGGTGTCGCGCACGCCATTGAACCAGGCATGGGTGGATTTGAGCCGGGCCTGGCAGAACACCGACACGCCGTTGTGCATGCACAGGCTGACGGGTTGCCCGGCGGCATGGCGCAAGCGGTCGTGAAATTGGGAGACCGGCTGGCTGAACAAGGACGAGAAGGTGTGCGCTTGCATCGCGTTGACCGACAGCCCGAGCTGGAACTGGGCGCTGCGGTTGGCCGACTGGAAGCGGCCGTCCAGCGTGAAGACCACGATGCCCTCGACCAGGGTGTTGAGAAACTCCGGGCGCGAGTGGAAGTGGATGCGCATGGCGTCGGGAAACACATTCTCGAACATGTGGTTTTCGATCATCTGCGCCGACATGCGCACCAGCGCCATGGTGTGCTGGTGGTAGCTTCGTTCGTCGCCGGTCACATCCAGCGCGCCCATGACTTTGCCGTAGGGATCAAAAATAGGGGTGCATGAGCAGGTCAGGAATTGGTTGGCTTTCAAATAGTGGTCGCGCCCGTGCACCACCAGGGGTTGGCCTTCGGTCAGCGCCGTGCCGATCGCGTTGGTGCCCCGGTTTTTTTCAGACCATTCCACGCCCGGCATGAGGGCCACCCGTGAGGCTTTTTCTAGAAAGTCGGCGTCGCCCAACGAGTGCAGGATCAGGCCGTTGCTGGAGGTGAGCAGCACCATGCTGTGGGTGTTGGCGATTTGCTCGTAGAGCGTTTCCATCACCGGACTGGCGTGTTGGTAGAGCAGGCGGTTTTCATCGCGCGCGCATGCGATGTCGCGCTGTGGCAAGGGCGAAAAATCGGGTTTGCCCATGGCGTCCAGGCCAAATGAATGGCTGCGCCCATGCGACGCCTGAATCAGGTGCCGATGGCGATCACTGTTGAGCGCATCAATTCCAGGATGGGTCGGGGTGCGCGTGGGCATGCTGAGCATGGGGTCTCCTGACGGATCTGTCACGGCCCACAGGGGGTCGTGCAGTGCCTCTGATTCTTGTGGATTCACCGGTTCACGAGAACAGGCATAAACCCGATGCTCAGGTTCCAAACTTTCTGGTGGTTGACGCAAGGGTGTTCTCCTGTTTCAAAGTGTGTCGTTTCTCAACACATGCAAAACACTGGCCAGTTCTGGAGCGTGCAGATGTGGCTGGGCTGCTGGCCAAGGGTTCAAAAGTGTCTCGTTTTGAAACACGTGGCCATTGGGGGCGTGCACAGGATGAGCACGGGGTGTGCCATTTGGGCCTGATGCCCTGATTTGCAACAGTGGCTGGCATGGCACGCTATTTGCCAGTCCTTGTGCACGATGCAACCCCAACGAGTTCACTTCATGCACACCACTCTTTCTCTTCGTCGCCGCTTGCGCACCACCCTGATCGCCGGCGGACTGGCCTTGGCCAGCACCGTCTTGTGGGCCCATGGCGATGTCACGCCACAGGCCGTGGACACCAAGACCTTGCCGCAACTGGGGGCCAAATGGTTGCCCAGCAACCCTTACAGCAGTGGCCCCGCCGCCAAAGAGGCCTTGCGCATTGGCACCTCGGCTTACAACCAGAACTGCGCACGCTGCCACGGTCTGGAAGCCATCTCGGGCGGCATTGCGCCCGATCTGCGCAAGATGGATGCCGATTGCACCGGCATGGCCGATGTGCCAAAGAAAAATGCCTGCTTGGCCGAAATGGACGATTACTACGTGGCCACCGTGCGGCGTGGGCGTACCCGCGATGGGCGTGTGTACATGCCGCCTTTTGAGGCCACGCTGAGTCAGGAAGCCATCTGGGCCATTCGCACCTACCTGGAAACCCGCCGCGAGAAATAAGCCGACCCGCGCGAACGACCACAAAAAACAACTGGAGACTTCATGCAAACACAAGGTGACCGCCCGATCTTTTTGACCGAGCCCACGCGCCGCCAATGGCTCAAGACCGCCGCCTGGACGTGCGCGGGCAGTGCGTTTGGCCTGGGGGCCAGCCTGGTGCAGGCGCAAGAGTTGTTTGATCTGGACAAAGTGCGTGCCGGCGGCCTGCTGAAGGTGGCGGTCTACAAAGACAACGCGCCATATTCCGATGGCAAAGGTCAGGAGATGGGCGGCGTGGACGTGGCGCTGGCGCAGGCCTTGGCGAGCGAGATGGGCCTCAAACTGAGTTTGTTGCCGTTCGATGCGGGCGAAAAAATGGACGACGATCTGCGCAACATGGTCTGGAAAGGCCACTACCTTGGCTATGGCCCGGCCGATGTCATGTTGCATGTGCCGGTGGACAAATTCCTCATGACAGAAAACCGCCAAAGCTTGATCTTTGCGCCGTACGCACGCGAAGTGTTGGTGGTCTTTCATGCGTTGGACCGCCTGCCTGCGCTCCAGTCGGGTTTGGATCTGCAAGGCCTGCCGCTGGCGGCCGAGCGGGGCAGTGGGGCGGCCAGTACCTTGATCGGTTTTGGTGGCGGGCGATTGCGCGCCCAAGTCAAGATGTACCACTCGGGCATCGACGCCGCGCAGGCCGTGATCCAAGGCGATGCGGTGGCGGCTTACGTCAGCCGCGCCCAGGCCGAAACCGCCTTGCGCGCTTCCGCGCGTCCAGCGGCAGGCTTTGGCCTGACGCAACTGACCTTGCCCGGACTGGCCGACAACGGGTGGCCCATCGGCATGGCGGTCAAGTCAAGCCACAAACAACTGGCCCAGGCGCTGGAAGGGGCGCTGCAAAAAGTGCGTGCCGATGGCCGCTTGCTGGCGATGTACCGCGATCGGGGTCTGACCCTGGTGGCACCTTGATATGGATGGGGAGATCGCTATGAAGAGAACGCACATTTCCTTGGTGTTGCTTTCATTGGGTTGGGGCTCGGTGTGTTGGGGCCTGCTGACGCGCGCTGCGCAGGCCCAGGAAGCCGCTGGCAACCAAGATGTTTTGGTGCAAACGGGGCGACTTGCACAAAAGCAGTTTGATGCACCGGCCTCTTTGCGCGTGGTGGATGGCGAGGCCATTCGCAACGCGGGCGCGCAAGTCAACCTGTCTGAAGCGTTGGCACAAACACCTGGCGTGGTGGCCTTGAACCGGAACAACTACGCACAGGATTTGCAGATTTCGATCCGAGGCTTCGGCTCGCGCGCGGCCTTTGGTTTGCGCGGCATCCGCCTCATCACCGACGGTATCCCGGCCACGACCCCTGACGGTCAAGGGCAGGCTTCCACGGTGAGCCTGACGTCGGCGGATCGCATTGAAGTGCTGACCGGTCCGCTGGCGCAACTCTATGGCAACGCGTCTGGGGGCGTGATTCAGACCTTCACGCGCGAGGCGGGTGCTCTGCCACAAGCCGATGTCTCCACCACTTTCGGGTCCTATGGCCTTCAGCGGCATGACGTGCAGCTCAGTGGCCGCATGGGCCAGGTCGGCATCGTGGCCGACTACAGCCGCTTTGAGGTGGACGGCTACCGCCAGAACAGCGCAGCCAAGCGCCAACAGTTCAATGGCGTGCTCACGGCGCAATTACAGGAAGACACCCGTTTGAAACTGGTGGCCAACCTGTTTGACATGCCAGAGGCGCAAGACCCCTTGGGTTTGACGGCGGCGCAGTGGCTGGCCGATCCGCAGCAAGCGGGTGCCGGTGCGGTCACCAACCGGACGCGCAAGTCGGTTCAGCAAAACCAATTGGGGCTGGTGCTTGAGCATCAATTCCATCCTGATTTGCACATGCAATGGCGTGCCTATGCCGGTACGCGTGACAACCTGCAGTACCAGACCAATGCCAAATGGGTGGGCCTCCAGCGTGATTTCCAGGGCATGGGGGCCCAGATCAAAGGCAAAGTCCGCCATGTTCAGAGTGGTGCGCTGGACTGGGTGGTGGGGGGCGATGTGGACCGGTCTGCCGAGCGTCGCCAGGGTGGAAACACGGTGGGCGGGGAGAAAGAGGGTGCGCTGACGCGTGATGAACTCAACAAGGCCGCCAACACCGATGCCTACGCACAGGCCAATTGGCATGTGATCGATGCCCAGGGGCGTCAGTCTTACACCTTGACGGCGGGTGTCCGGCGCAGTCAGGTCCAGCTTGAAAATGCCGATGATTTGCCTTTGACCGATGGCAACGGGTCGGGCCGTGTGCGCTACACCGCCACCAATCCGGTACTGGGGCTGACCTGGCATGCGTTGGATACGCTCAATGTGTACGCCAATTGGGGTCGAGGTTTTGAAACCCCCACCTTGGCAGAAGCGGCGTATTCCGTCGAGAACAATGTGCTGAAAGGGGTGTTCAACACCGGGCTTCTGGCCTCGCGCAGTCAGCATATGGAAGTGGGCGCGAAGTGGGTGCCTTCACCGGCGGCCCGCCTGGATGCGGCCTTGTTCCGAATCACCACCGAAAACGAGATCGTCACGCTCAAAAGCAGCTATGGCAAGACCGCCTACAAAAATGCCGCCAGAACCTTGCGCGAAGGCGCAGAGCTGTCATGGCAAAACGAATGGTCTGCGCATTGGCGCAGCCAATTGTCGGTGGCTGTGTTGCGCGCGCTGTACGACGAAAACTTTGTCTCTGGCACGACCTTGATTGCCGCAGGCAAGCGCATGCCGGGCATTCCAGAGCAGCAGCTTTATGCTTCTTTGCAATGGGCCGAACAAGGTTTTGCATCCAAAGCCAAGCCGCAGCAGCAGGGCTGGTCGGCCTCTGCCGATTGGATGCTCCGTTCGGCCTTGTGGGGCAATGACCTCAATGATTCGGATGCCCGTGTGTCGGGGCAAGGGGTGTTGAATCTGCGCTTGCGCCACCGCAGCCTTTGGGGCGCTGTGCGTGCAGAGGGTTGGCTGGGGGTGGACAACGCGACGGACCGCGCCTATGTGGGTTCCGTGATTGTCAACCAGTCGTCCAAACAATACTTTGAGGCGGGCTTGCCGCGCAACTGGATGTTGGGCTTGAAGCTCTCTGTTCCTTTGTGATGCAGCCAAGGCCTGCGGGCCTGCCTGTATTCAACCCACCAATTCAACCCACCAAACAGGCCTTTCGAGGCCTGTTTTTTTTGGCATGGACCTATGCAAACATTTGCCGTACCAAATTGACGCAGTGTCACATGGGGGTGCTGCCATGCTGGCGCAAAGCGGCGCCCGCCTGCTTCAGGCTGGCGCACATGCACGCCATTTGGCCTCTTTTTCAGGCTGGCATGAATGGTGCGGAAGTGGGTGCACGTCCTGCAAGACGTTCATCACTTTTTGGAGACCCCATGATCTACGCAGCACCCGGCGCCGCTGGCGCCAAAGTTCAATACAAAACCCGCTATGACAACTTCATCGGCGGCAAGTTCGTGGCCCCGGTCAAAGGCCAGTACTTTGATGTGATCACGCCCATCAGTGGCAAGGTCTACACACAGGCTGCACGCTCCGATGCCGCCGACATCGAACTGGCCCTGGACGCGGCCCATGCCGCGTCAGACGCTTGGGGCAAGACATCGCCCACCGAGCGGGCCAACATCCTGCTCAAGATTGCCGATCGCATCGAAGCCAATCTGGAAATGCTGGCCTATGCCGAAACCGTGGACAACGGCAAAGCCATCCGTGAAACGCTCAACGCCGACATTCCGCTCACCGTGGACCATTTCCGCTACTTCGCCGGCTGCGTGCGTGCCCAAGAGGGCGCGCTGTCCGACATCGATGAGAACACGGTGGCCTACCACTACCACGAGCCTTTGGGGGTGGTCGGTCAAATCATCCCTTGGAACTTTCCCATCCTGATGGCCGCCTGGAAGCTGGCCCCCGCTTTGGGCGCTGGCAACTGCGTGGTGTTGAAGCCCGCCGAGTCCACCCCGATCTCCATTTTGGTGTTGGCCGATTTGATCGCCGACTTGCTGCCCCCGGGCGTGCTCAACATCGTCAACGGTTATGGCCGTGAGGCCGGCATGCCTTTGGCCACCAGCAAGCGCATTGCCAAGATCGCCTTCACCGGTTCCACCTCCACCGGCCGCGTGATTGCGCAAGCCGCTGCCAACAACCTGATCCCCGCCACACTGGAGTTGGGCGGCAAGTCGCCCAATATTTTCTTTGCCGACGTGATGGACAAGGACGATGGCTTCCTCGACAAGGCCATCGAAGGCATGGTGCTGTTCGCCTTCAACCAGGGCGAGGTGTGCACCTGCCCATCGCGCGCACTGATCCAGGAAAGCATCTACGACCAATTCATGGAACGTGTGCTCAAGCGTGTGGCCGCCATCCAGCACGCCAACCCGCTGGACACCGACAGCATGATGGGCGCACAAGCGTCCAAAGAGCAGTTGACCAAGATCTTGTCTTACCTCGACTTGGGCAAGCAAGAAGGTGCAGAAGTGTTGGCCGGTGGAAGTCAAGCCCACCTGGGCGGCGACCTGGAAGGCGGCTATTACGTGCAGCCCACCTTGTTCAAAGGGCACAACAAAATGCGCATCTTCCAGGAAGAAATTTTTGGCCCCGTGTTGGCGGTGACCACCTTCAAGGACGAAGCCGAAGCCCTGGCCATTGCCAACGACACGCTGTACGGTCTGGGCGCTGGTGTCTGGAGCCGCAATGGCAACGTGGCCTACCGCATGGGCCGCGCCATCAAGGCGGGCCGTGTGTGGACCAACTGCTACCACGCCTACCCCGCGCACGCGGCGTTTGGTGGTTACAAAGAGTCCGGCATTGGCCGGGAAACCCACAAGGTCATGCTGGACCACTACCAGCAAACCAAGAACCTGTTGGTCAGCTACAGCGAGAGCAAGCTGGGCTTTTTCTGATCGACTGAATCGGTGGTGATTACAGGGGCGAAGCGATTCGCCCCTTTTTTGTCTGGCGCTGACCAGGAGATGAACATGGTTGAACGTGTGGTGGCCACGCCCGAAGCGCTGGCGCTGATTGACGTCTTGAAAGCCCAATACGGCGAGCTGCTGTTTCACCAGTCGGGTGGCTGCTGCGACAACAGCGCGGCCAATTGCTATTTGCCCACCGATCTGACGATCGGGCCCTATGACGTGAAGCTGGGCGAAGTGGGCGGCGTGCCGTTTTACATCAGCAAATCCCAATACGACTATTGGAAACACACCCAACTCATCCTGGATGTGATCGAGGGCTCGGGCGGCACCTTTTCACTGGAGGGCAACACCGGCCAGGCGTTTCACAGCCGCTCGCGATTGTTCACCGACGAAGAGTGGGCCGAGATCGCGCCGCAGGTGCTGCGCGACCTGAGCTGAAGGTTGGTGGTCGCAGGGCTGGGCCATAATCACGCCCCATGTCTTCCCTGCAAACCTTGCGCAACGCGCACCTGCTCACCCGCCTCGTGCTGGTGTGGTTTGCCTTGTTCATCGGGGTGGCGGTGGCGTCGCCACTGGTCAAGCCCCAAACTGCGCAGATGGTTTGCTCGGCCATGGGGGGCATGAAGATGGTCGTCGGTGACGACGCGGGCGACAGCCAGGCCGCGTCGGGCGGCATGGATTGCCCTTTGTGCGCCCAGATCAGCGGCCCCGTGCCCACGACCGCTCAGGCGGTGCTGGCCCCCAGTGCGCTGGCCCATGCCTTGCGCCCCATCCCGTCAGCCCACATCGCCTGGCTGACCGGCTCGCCTCTTCCGCCACGCGGACCACCTGCTTTTCCTGAACCGCGCCGTTGACGCGCCTGCGGCGAATGCCGCCTGCTGGCCAAGCCCGACACCAGCCACGGGCGCGCGGTGACCGCAGACGACATGCTGCCCAACGGCCACTGCGACGAGTTTGTGCGGGTGGGCGCCTTGCCCGACCAGGCGGGCGCGATGCACTGGCTCGAGCAGCAGGCGTTGGCGCCCACAACCACTGAGATTTTTTTCCATTTCACACAAGGACAAACCCATGATTTCCAAGTTCAAAATTTCTTCGCTGGTGCTGGCCGCCGTGGTGAACAGCAGCGTCTGGGCGCAGACCGCCGTCAAGGTCGAAGGCGGCTGGGCACGTGCCACGGTGCAAGGCCAAAAAGCCAGCGGGGCTTTCATGAAACTCACGGCCCCGCAGGCCACACGCCTGGTGGCGGTGTCCACGCCGGTGGCCGGTGTGGCCGAAATCCATGAGATGAAGATGGACGGCGGTGTCATGAAAATGCGCGCCGTGCCCGCGCTGGAGTTGCCCGCCAACCAGGCGGTGGAGCTCAAGCCCGGCAGTTACCACCTGATGTTGATGGACCTCAAGGCACCGCTGGCCAAAGACAGCGCCGTGGCGCTGTCCCTCACGTTCAAAGACGCCAAAGGCGTTGAAAGCCAGCAGCAAATCAGCCTGCCTGTCAGTACGGCCATGCCCATGGCGCACGACCACGCACACGGCGAGCACAAGCACTGAACGCCTGCAAGCCGATGGCCAGCCGTTTGGTTTAAGCTCATGGCACCACCCCACCAGGAGACACCATGAGCGACACATCCGCCTTCGGCTTTGGCAAATTCGTGCCCGGTTTTGACTTTTTGCAAAACCTGTCCAAGTCGGCCACTCAGGCCACACCTGCCGCCGGGGCCATGCCGGGCATGGCCAGCTGGGTGGCACCGACACTGAGCATCGAAGAGATCGACAAGCGCATCCAGGAACTCAAGGCGGTGCAATTCTGGCTGGACCAGAACGCCACAGCGCTCAAGGCCACCATCCAGGCGATGGAGGTGCAGAAGATGACCTTGTCCACGCTGCAAAGCATGAATGTGAACATGGCCGATCTGGCCAAAGCCTTCACGGCCAAACCCCCAGCCCCCGACGCGGCACCTGCGGCGACCGCTACGCCTGCGCCAGCGGCATCCATTTTTTCGCAAAAACCGGCCCCCGCCCCCGAGCCGCCAGCGGCGGCTCAGGCAGCGCCTGAGCCCCAAGCCGAAGCCCAGGCTGAAACGTCTGCGCAAGACGGCGCAAGCAAGCCCGCAGTCGATCCCATGCAGTGGTGGGGGGCTTTGACGCAGCAGTTTCAGGGGATCGCCGCCGCCGCCATGAAAGATGTGGCCGCCGAAGCGATGAAGGCCGGTGCCGCTGCCAAAAACGCAGCCACTTCCGGCGCAAAGCCGCCCACAGCCGCCAAGCCCAAAGCGGGCTCTGCCAAGAAAGCGCCGGTCAAAACAGGGGGTAAGGGCGCTGCGAAAACCGCGGCCCAAGCGGCCGCCAAACCCACCGCCCGCAAAGCCCCCGTCAAAAAACGCCCCACCGCATGAAGTTGTTTCCCTGTGGCCATGCCACCCATCCGCAATGGCGCATGGCCGCAGACCTGGTGCTGGCCCAGTTGCGGGCGCAAATGGCCTTGCCCGAATACGCCAGCCAACCCCGACTGGCGCTGCTCTACATCACCGACCACTATGCCGCGCAGGCGCAAGCCGTGCTGGACCACCTGCGCCAGGAGCTGCCCGCAGTGACCGACTGGGCGGGCACGGTGGGGGTGGGCATTGCGGTCAGCCATGCCGAATACTGGGATGAACCTGCCCTGGCCGTGCTGCTGTGCGATCTGCCGCTTGAGCACTACCGGGTGTTTTCAGGCATCAGTCCTTTGCCTGCGGCCTGGGCCGATACGGCGCTGGTGCACGCCGATCCGTCCACGCCTGAACTGGCCGAACTGGTGGCGGATCTGGCCGGGCTCACGCAACAAAATTACCTGTTTGGAGGCCTGACTTCCAGCCGCGGGCGCAGCGTGCAGTTCGCCGTCAAGGCCACTCAAAACCCGGTGGATGGTGGTGTTTTAGAGGGCGGTTTGAGTGGCGTCGCCTTTGCACCCGAAGTCGGGCTCTTGTCACGCGTCACGCAGGGCTGCCAGCCTGTCTCGCCCGAGCGCGAAATCACCGCGGCCGAACGCAACACGGTGCTGCAACTCGCGGGAGAGCCCGCGCTGGATGTGATGTTGAACGACCTGGACATTCGCCTGAGCGAGCCGAAAAAAGCGATTCCAGTGGTGCGCGCCACCTTGGTCGGCCTGAGCCCCGCCGGTCAAATGGGCGTGGGCCGCACGGGGCATCTGGGCAGTGAGGTGTTGGTGCGCCACATCATTGGCTTGGACCCGATCCGCCAGGGCGTGGCGATTGCCGACAACGTCGAGCCCGGCATGCGCCTGACCTTTTGCCGACGTGACGTCCAGGCCGCCCGTGCCGACTTGGTGCGCGTGTGCGCCGAAATCCGCGAAGCGCTGGAGCCCGAGATGCTGTCCATGGAGTCCCTCAGCGCATTCAGCGATGACGCCTTGCCCACCACGCCCCAGACGGGCAAGCGCATGGTTGGCGCGGTGTATGTGAGTTGCACGGGCCGGGGCGGTGCCCACTTTGGTGGCCCGAGTGCCGAAATGCAGATCATCCGCCATGCGCTGGACGATGTGCCGCTGGTGGGTTTTTATGCCGCCGGAGAGATTGCGCGGCACCACCTGTATGGCTACACCGGTGTGCTGACGGTGTTCACGGCCGATTGAGGGCCATCCCTCAAACGCCGCGTGCGCGGTTGGTCTTGAATTGCGCTCGGAACGCGCTGAATTGCCCTGCGTCCAACGACTCGCGCACCTCGCGCATGAGGTTCAGGTAGTAGTGCAGGTTGTGGATGGTGGTCAGCATGGGGCCGAGCATTTCGCCGCAACGGTCCAGATGGTGCAGGTAGGCACGGCTGAAGCCGTCGCGACCACCGTCATCCCATGACACGCCCGATGTGCCTGCGCACGCATGGCAGGTGCAGGTAGTGTCCAGCGGTTGCGGGTCGGTCTTGTGGCGGGCGTTGCGCAGCTTCAAATCGCCAAAACGGGTGAACACCGTGCCGTTGCGCGCGTTGCGCGTGGGCATCACACAGTCAAACATGTCCACGCCATCGGCCACGCCTTGCACCAGGTCTTCGGGCGTGCCCACACCCATCAAATAGCGCGGCTTATGGGCCGGCAGGCGGTGCGGCGTGTGGGCCATGATTTGCAGCATCTGCTCTTTGGGTTCGCCCACACTCACGCCGCCCACGGCGTAACCGGGAAAATCCATCTCGACCAGCGCTTCCAGCGATTCTTGGCGCAGGTTTTCAAACATGCCGCCTTGCACGATGCCAAACAACGCGTTGGGGTTTTCAAGACGGACGAATTCGTCCTTGCTGCGCACGGCCCAGCGCCGGCTCATCTCCATCGACTTGCGTGCTTCGGCCTCGGTGGTCAGGTGCCCCTTGGTTTCGTAGGGTGTGCATTCGTCGAGCTGCATCACGATGTCGGAGTTCAGTGTCGTCTGAATCTGCATGCTCACTTCGGGCGACATGAACAGCTTGTCGCCGTTGACGGGGGAGGCAAAGGTCACGCCTTCTTCGGTGATTTTGCGCATGTCGCCCAGCGACCAGACCTGGAACCCCCCCGAGTCGGTCAGGATGGGCTTGTGCCATTTCTCAAACTGGTGCAGCCCGCCAAAACTGGCCATGATGTCCAGCCCCGGGCGCATCCACAGATGGAAGGTGTTGCCCAAAATGATCTGTGCGCCCATTTCTTCCAGGCTGCGCGGCATCACGCCTTTGACGGTGCCATAGGTGCCGACCGGCATGAAGATGGGGGTTTGCACCTCGCCATGGTTCAGGGTCAGTGTGCCGCGACGGGCGTGGCTTGCAGGGTCGGTTTTGAGCAGGTCGAATTTGAGCATGGGGGGATTGTAGGAGGCCGCCCCCGCGGCCGAATGCATTCGCGCGCAGGGGCGCGCTCCCACAAGGCGCTGGTCTTTTGCAGGTCGGTGGCTTTAGCCCTGACATGGGTCTGCGTCGGAGCCCGAATCGTCGGACCTGAAGCTGCCGACAGGTCGAACTGCAGCGCTGACTGGCTCAGTCGGTGCCATCGCCAAAACATTGCGCCACCAGCGTGCGCAGCCACTGGTGCCCCGGGTCTTTGTGCAGACGACCATGCCAGAACTGGTGGATGGCGCTGCCGTCCACCACCAGCGGCAAGGGGCGTGTGGTCAGGCCAAAGGGCGCTGTCACGCGTTGCGCAAAGCGTTCGGGCACGGTGGCCATCAGGTCGGCGTGGCCCAGCACATCGCCCAAAGCGACGTAGTGCGGCACCGTCAGGCGGATGCGGCGTTGCAAGCCCTGGCGCTCCAGCGCGGCATGCAAAGCCTCGTCAATCCGGCCATGGCCGGTGCCTGCGGCGATCACCCGGACATGCTCGGCCGCAGCGAAATTGGCCAAGGTCAAGGCCTGTGCGCTGGCCAGGGGGTGCCCTTGGCGCATCAGGCACACATAGGGCTGGCGAAACAGCGCTTGTTGAAAAAAGCCTGCTTGCAACTGCGGCAGCAGGCCCAGTGCCAGGTCGGTGCGGCCCGAGGCCATGTCTTCGCCCAGGCTGGCGCTGGTCACGGCCACCACGTTCAAGGTGACGCCGGGCGCGGTCTGGGCCAGCGCGTCCATCAACACGGGCAAAAAATACATCTCGCCCACATCGGTCATGGCCAGGGTGAAGCGGCGCTGGCTGCTGGCCGGGTCAAACGAGGCGCGGACATTGAGCGCTTGCTGCAGGCCATCCAGTGCGGCGGCCACGGGCTCGGCCAGTTGCAGCGCGTAGGGCGTGGGCACCATGCCGCGCTGGGTACGCAAAAACAAGGCGTCGCCCAAGCTGTTGCGCAGGCGTCCCAGGGCGCTGCTCACGGCAGGTTGGCTCATGCCCAGCACGGCAGCCACCGCTGAGACCCGCTTTTCGCGCAGCAGGTGGTGAAAGACCAGCAGCAGGTTCAGATCAAGGCGGGCGAGTTCCATGATGGTGTTGATGTATTTGAAATTCGAATAATGATTATCTTTGAATTTCGATTTACGGAATTCAATGGGTTTGCCATGATTCCCATCGAGTTTTGCAGGTCGGTGGCTGTAGGGCGGTGGCTTCAGCCCCGACGTTTTTGCCTTGTCGACAACCGCCCATGTCGGAGCTGAAGCTCCGACCTGCAAAAAACCTGAACAGAAAGAGACACCATGACCGAACACCCCATTCACTGGGAAACGGAGGGCACCAGCCGCATTCCGTTTGCCGTGTACACCGACGAAGACCGGCACAAAAAAGAGCTGGAGCGCTTCTTCTATCAAAGCCATTGGAGCTATGTGGGCCTGGAGGCCGAGATCCCGAATCCCGGCGACTTCAAGCGCACCGTGGTGGGCGAGCGTTCGGTCATCATGACGCGCAGCAACGACGGCCAGATCCACGTGGTGGAAAACGTCTGCGCTCACCGGGGCATGCAGTTTTGCCGTGAGCGCCATGGCAACAAAAAAGAGTTTGTCTGCCCTTACCACCAGTGGAGCTACACCCTGCAAGGTGGTTTGCAGGGCGTGCCGTTTCGGCGTGGCGTGCGGCAAGACGGCAAGGTCAACGGCGGCATGCCGGCCGACTTTGACCCGAAAGACCACGGCCTCACGCCGCTGAAGGTGGCGACGCGCGGTGGCGTGGTGTTCGCGTCGTTTGACCACGCGGTGGAGTCGCTGGAAGACTTCATGGGCCCGACCATCTTGAAATACTTTGACCGCCTGTTCAATGGCCGCAAGCTGGTGGTGCTGGGCTACAACCGCCAGCGCATTCCGGGCAACTGGAAGCTGATGCAGGAAAACATCAAGGACCCGTACCACCCCGGCCTGCTGCACACCTGGTTTGTGACTTTTGGTCTTTGGCGTGCCGACAACAAGAGCGAGTTGCGCATGGACGCGCACCACCGCCATGCGGCCATGATCTCAACACGCGGCAGTGCGGGCCAGGCCACGGGCGCTGCGGCGCAGGTCACGCAGGTGAGCAGCTTCAAGGAGAGCATGCAGCTGAATGACCCGAGCTTTCTGGACATCGTGCCCGAAGCCTGGTGGCAGATGGACGACAAGATGCCGACCGCCGTGATGATGACGCTGTTCCCCAGCGTGATTTTTCAGCAGCAGGTCAACAGCGTGTCCACGCGCCACATCCAGCCCGACGGGCATGGCGCGTTCGACTTTGTCTGGACGCACTTTGGCTTTGAAGACGACACGCCCGAAATGCACGAGCGCCGCCTGCGTCAGGCCAACCTGTTTGGTCCGGCCGGTTTTGTGAGCGCGGACGATGGCGAGGTGATCGAGTTCTCGCAGCAGGCGTTTGAGTCCAAACCCGAGCACCATATGTTGGTGGAGTTGGGCGGGCGCGATGTGGGTGAGACGGACCACATGGTGACCGAAACGCTGATCCGGGGCATGTATGCCTACTGGCGCAAAGTGATGGAGGCTTGATATGGTCGATATGAATACCTGGTTCGGCATCCAGCAGCTGTATGCCGATTACGCCAGCGCCGTGGACAGCGGCGATTGGGACCTGTGGCCCGAGTTCTTCACCGAGCAAGGTGTGTACAAACTGCAGCCGCGCGAGAACCACGAGCGCGGTTTTCCGCTGTGCACGCTGTCGCTGACCAGCAAAGGCATGCTCAAAGACCGCGTCTATGGCATCAAGGAAACGCTGTACCACGACCCGTATTACCAGCGCCATGTGGTGGGTGCGCCCATCGTGCGACGCGTCGAAGACGGGCGCATCCACAGCGAGGCCAACTACGCGGTGTTTCGCACCAAGTTCGACAAGGAAAGCACGGTGTTCAATGTGGGTCGCTACATCGACACCATCGTGCACACCCCCGAAGGCTTCAAATTCGCCGAGCGCCTGTGCGTGTACGACAGCGAGATGATCCCCAACTCCATCATTTACCCCATATAAGGCCCATGTCGGGGCTAAAGCCACGACCTACGGGGATGTTTGTAGGTCGGCGGCTTTAGCCCCGACATGGCTTTGCGACGAAGCCTGAAACGTCGGACCTGAAGGTTCCGACCTACACAACAACATCAACCGGAAAGTAACCATGACCGCATGGATTGACGTGGCCGCAGAGGCCGATTTGTTTGAAGGCGCTGGCATTGCCGTGGCCCCCGAGGGGCAAGACATCGCGCTGTTCAGCGTAGAAGGTGAAGTCTTCGCCATCAACAACCTGTGCAACCACGGCAACGCCAAGTTGTGTGACGGCTTTGTAGAGGGCCATCACGTGGAGTGCCCGTTCCACCAAGCCCAGTTCAGCTTGCGCGACGGTTCGGTGGCCTGCGGTCCGGCGACCGAGCCGGCCAAGACCTGGCCGGTCAAGATCGAAGGGGGAAGGGTGTTCCTTCAGTTGGTTTGATGGTGCGTGTTGGGGGGGATTTCCATCAGTGGAAATCGTCTTCCCGTTGATGCCGCAGTGCGAGGATGGTCACCGTATGTGCATCCTCAATTTCGAAAAGCGCCAGATAACCCGAGGCACCAAACGGAATGATGAGTTCTCTGAGAAGGGGGCCGTGCGCACCGTCTGCAGCTTTACGACACGAAAAGGGGGATTTACGCAGGAACCCCAAACCATCTTCGATGGCTTGAAATGCACGTTCGGCGGTGCGGATGTCAAATTCCAAAAGGAACTCATAAAGCCGGTTCAGATCGGATTTGGCTTTTTCAGTGAAGCGGACCTGAAACTCATTCATGGTCGAGTCCGGTTCGGCTCAGGAGGCAGAAGACTTTGCTTTGGTCAGCTTGCTTTTCAATTCCTGTAACACTTCGTCTGCTGAAAAGTAGACCTGACTTTGGCGGGCCTCTTCGGCTGAACGCAACCCACGTGCGATGAACTCGTCTTCAGCCGCACGGTGTGCAATGAACCTCTCCAGTGATGCTTGCATCAGCTTGGAAATGGTTTCATTGGGCCGAAGTGCATTTTCGGCAGCTTGCTTCAGATCTGGGCTGACACGCAGCGCCGGGAGTGTTGCGGATTTCATCTTGAAACCTTTCAAAGGCAATGCAATGCAATTGTAATGCGGCGGGCGCTTGGCTTGCTCAGTTCTTTTCTGTGCGCGTCAGCAGCATCGCATCCCCATAGCTGAAAAACCGGTACTGGTTCGCAATGGCGTGCCGGTACAGGCCCATGATGTGCTCGTAGCCTGCAAAGGCGCTGACCAGCATCATCAAGGTGCTCTTGGGCAGGTGGAAGTTGGTGATCAAGCGATCCACCATCTGGAATTCAAACCCCGGTGTGATGAAGATCTGCGTGTCGCCACTCGCCTGGCCGAACTTGGCCCACGACTCCAGCGTGCGCACCGTCGTCGTGCCCACGGCCACCACCTGGCCGCCCCGCGCCTTGCACGCGGCAATCGCCTGCTGCGTGGCTTCGGGCACCTCGTACCACTCGCGGTGCATGGTGTGGTCGGCCAAGTTTTCAGTTTTGACGGGCTGGAACGTGCCAGCGCCCACATGCAGCGTGACGCTGGCGCGCTGCACGCCGCGCGCATCCAGCGCGGCCAGCAGCGCTTCGTCAAAATGCAGCGCCGCCGTGGGCGCGGCCACCGCACCGGGGGCACGCGCAAAGACGGTTTGGTAGCGCTGGGCGTCTTCTTCCGAATCGGTGTGGGTGATGTACGGCGGCAGTGGCACATGGCCGTGCTTTTCCATCAGCGTATGCGGCTCGTCGCTCAACTTCAGATGAAATAACTGGCCGTTGGCATCGGGCCAGCGGCCCAGCAGCACGGCATCAAAACCGCCGTTGCGGGCCCCACCCACCATGAACATCTTGCCGCCGATCAGCGGCTTCTTGCTCACCTTCATGTGCGCCACCACCTCATGGTTGGGCAACACCCGCTCGATCAAAAGTTCCAGCTTGCCGCCAGACGCTTTTTCACCAAAGATGCGCGCCTTGACCACCTTGGTGTCGTTGAACACCAGCAGGTCACCCGGGTTGAGCAAGCCGGGCAGTGCGTTGAAAATTCGATCGACCACGGCGCTGGTCGAGCCATCCAGCAAACGCGAGCCGCTGCGCTGGGCTGCGGGGTGCTGGGCGATCAGTTCGGGGGGGAGTTCAAAGTCGAAGTCGCTGAGCGTGAAGGCGCGGGGGAAAGATGCAGTCATGGTTCAGGGCTGGACAGGCCCGAGCAAATGGAAAGGCCGTGATTTTGCCCGAAGGTCAACAAGCCACTGCAGGCTGGAGCCGATGTGATCGAGGTGCTGCTCTCACGGCACAATCACCCCATGTCTGTGAAGTCCGACGCCATACCCGCCAAAACGCTCAGCGCCCCGCAAAAGGCGTTGATCAAACTCGGTTTGGTGCGCGACATCGACTTGGCGCTGCATTTGCAGCTGCGTTACGAGGACGAAACCCGCATCGTCAAGTTGCGCGATGTGCGCGAGGGCGATACCGCCCAGATCGAGGCCACGGTGACGGCTTGCGAGATCACGATGCGGCCGCGTCGGCAGTTGCTGGTGACGGTGGACGATGGCTCGGACACCTGCGTGATGCGGTTTTTCAGCTTTTACCCTTCGCACCAAAAAGCGCTGGCGGTGGGCAACCGCATCCGGGCGCGGGGCGAGGTCAAGGGCGGCTTCATGGGCTTGACCATGATGCACCCGAGTTTCAAGGCCGCAGGGGGGCATTTGGCCGAAGCGCTGACCCCGGTGTATTCCACGGTGGCTGGGTTGGCGCAGGCCTATTTGCGCCGTGCCGTGATCACCGGGCTGAACCATGCCGACCTGAGTGAAACCCTGCCCCCGGGCATCCCCTGGCCTGACCGGCGAGGGGCTTGGTCGCTGCGCGATGCCTTGCGGTTTTTGCACCACCCCACGCCCGATGTGTCGCTGGCCGCACTCGAAGACCGCAGCCACCCGGCCTGGATTCGCCTCAAGTGCGAGGAGCTGCTGGCGCAGCAGTTGTCGCAGCTGACGGCCAAACGCGAGCGCGATTTGCTGCGTGCGCCTGCACTGGCCTTGAAGACGGCGGGCTTGTCTGGTCAGTTGCTCAAGGCGCTGCCCTTTGGTTTGACGCATGCCCAGCAGCGCGTGGGCCACGAGATCGCACAAGATCTGGCCCGCAATGTGCCCATGCACCGTTTGCTGCAAGGCGATGTGGGTGCGGGCAAAACCGTGGTGGCTGCGTTGGCGGCCATGGTGGCGGTTGATGCGGGCTGGCAATGTGCCCTGATGGCGCCCACCGAAATTTTGGCCACGCAGCACTTTGCCAAACTGGTGGGCTGGCTGGAGCCTTTGGGCGTCCAGGTGGCCTGGCTGATTGGCAGCCAGAAGAAGAAAGAGCGTGCCGCCATGCTGGCGTTGATTGAATCGGGTGAGGCCGCGCTGGTGGTGGGCACGCATGCGGTGATTCAGGAGCATGTGAAGTTCAAGAACCTGGCGCTGGCCGTGATCGACGAACAGCACCGCTTTGGCGTGGCGCAGCGCCTGGCCTTGCGCAGCAAGATGCAGGCCGAAGGCATGGAGCCGCACATGTTGATGATGACGGCCACGCCGATCCCGCGCACGCTGGCCATGAGCTATTACGCCGATCTAGACGTGTCGGTGATCGACGAGTTGCCGCCTGGGCGCACCCCCATCGTGACCCGCGTGGTGTCGGACCACCGTCGCCACGAAGTGGTGGAACGCATCGGCGCCCAATTGCAGCAGGGACGACAGGTGTATTGGGTGTGTCCATTGATCGAAGAAAGCGAAGCGCTGGACTTGACCAACGCCACCCAGACCCATGCCGATCTGAGCGAGGCGCTGCCAGGGGTGATGGTGGGCCTGCTGCATTCGCGCATGCCGGTGGCCGAAAAGAAGGCCGTGATGGCGTTGTTCACCAGTGGCCAGATGGGCGTGCTGGTCAGCACTACCGTGATCGAGGTGGGGGTGGATGTGCCCAACGCCTCGCTCATGGTGATTGAGCATGCCGAGCGCTTTGGCCTTTCCCAGTTGCATCAGTTGCGTGGCCGGGTGGGACGCGGCGCGGCAGCGTCGGCCTGCGTGCTGCTGTATGGCACGCCCGAGGGCGGACGCCTGAGCGAGACGGCCCGCGAGCGTTTGAGGGCGATGGTGGAGACCCACGATGGGTTTGAGATCGCCCGTCGCGACTTGGAGATCCGGGGGCCTGGCGAATTCCTGGGCGCGCGCCAATCGGGGGCCCCTTTGTTGCGCTTTGCCGATTTGGAGACCGATGGCCATTTGCTGGACTGGGCCCGTGCGCTGGCCCCGCAGATGTTGGACCAGCATCCGCCATGGGCCGAGCGGCACATTCACCGCTGGCTGGGTGGAAAATCCGAGTACCTGAAAGCCTGATGTTCAAATACTGTCCATGACCCTGACCGAACTCAAATACATCGTGGCCGTGGCCCGGGAAAAGCACTTTGGCAAGGCCGCCGAGGCTTGCTTTGTCTCTCAACCCACGCTGTCGCTGGCGATCAAGAAGCTCGAAGAAGAACTGGAAGTCAAGCTCTTTGAGCGCAGCGCCAGTGAAGTGTCCGTCACGTTGTTGGGTGACGAGATCGTGCGCCAGGCGCAAAGCGTGCTGGAGCAGGCTGCCGAGATCAAGGAAATTGCCAAACGTGGCCAAGACCCGTTGGCAGGCACCATGCGGCTGGGGGTCATCTACACCATCGGGCCCTATTTGTTGCCCGATCTGGTGCGCCAGATCATCACCGACATCCCGCAAATGCCGTTGATGCTGCAAGAAAACTTCACCGTGCGCTTGCTGGAGATGCTGCGCACCGGTGAGATCGACTGCGCCATCCTGGCCGAGCCTTTCCCCGAGTCGGGCCTGGCGGTGGCGCCTTTGTATGACGAGACCTTCATGGCTGCTGTGCCGCTGAATCACCCATTGGCGCAGGATGCCTGGGTCACGCCTGAACAGTTGAAAAACGAGACCATGCTGTTGCTGGGGACCGGGCATTGTTTTCGCGACCATGTGCTGGAGGTGTGCCCGGAATTTGCACGCTACGCCAGCCAGACCGACGGCATCCGCAAGACCTTTGAGGGGTCGTCGCTGGAGACCATCAAGCACATGGTGGCCGCAGGCATGGGCGTGACTTTGGTGCCGCGTTTGTCGGTGCCTGAACTCAAACCGGCGCGCAAGCGTTCGGGCGCGCGGCACGACTCTCCTGTGCGTTACCTGCCCATCGTGGACCCGGCAGGCGGCAAGCCGCCGACCCGCCGCGTGGTGCTGGCCTGGCGGCGCAGTTACACGCGCTACGAAGCCATCGCTGCTGTGCGCAATGCCATCTACGCCTGTCCGCTGCCGGGTGTGACGCGTTTGTCTTGATGTTCAGATTGTTTTGCCATGACTGACAAACTCAAACTTTATCTTGACCTGATCCGCTGGAATCGGCCGGCTGGCTGGCTGCTGTTGCTGTGGCCTTCGTTGGCCGCGTTGTGGGTGGCGGCCGGGGGCTTTCCCGGCTGGCATTTGATCGCCGTGTTCACCTTGGGCACCGTCCTCATGCGCAGCGCAGGTTGCTGTATCAACGATGTGGCTGACCGTGAGTTTGACAAGCACGTCAAACGCACGGCGAATCGCCCAGTGACCAGCGGGCGAATCGGCACCAAAGAGGCACTGACGGTGGGGGCGGTGCTGGCGCTGTGTGCGTTTGGCCTGGTGTTGACGACCAACAGGGCCACGGTCCAGTGGTCGTTTGCGGCGCTGGCCGTGACCTTGGTCTATCCCTATGCCAAGCGCTTTGTGTCCATGCCGCAGGCGGTGCTGGGCGTGGCCTTCAGTTTTGGCATTCCGATGGCCTTTGCCGCCGTGCAAAGCGAAGTGCCGCCGCTGGCTTGGGGGCTGTTGCTGGGCAACTTGTTTTGGGTGTTGGCCTATGACACCGAGTACGCCATGGTGGACCGCGATGACGATTTGAAGATTGGCATGAAGACCTCGGCCATCACGTTGGGACGTTGGGATGTGGCGGCCATCGCCTTCTTTTATGTGGCCTACCTGGCCATTTGGGGCGTTTTGCTCGATGCCCCGGTGCGTGGCCTGTGGTTTGGCTTGGGCTTGGCCGCCGCTGCCGCGCAGGTGGTTTGGCACGTCATGTTGATCAAGGACCGCACCCGAGACGGCTGTTTCAAAGCCTTCCGCTTGAACCACTGGCTGGGTTTCTGTGTGTTTGCGGGCGTGGCGCTGTCCTACCGCTGGGGCTGAGGCCCGGTCCGCGCCTCAGCAGGGTGTGTTGTGCCTCAGGGTTGCCGCCTCAGGGTTGCCGCCTCAGGCCTTGCCAAACTCGTCACCCAACTCGCGTGCCCGCACTTCGGCTGCCTGCATGGCTTGGATAAACAAGGGTTTCACACCGGAGGCCTCCATGGCGGTGATGGCCGCGTAGGTGGTGCCGCCTTTGGAGGTGACCCGCTGCCGCAGGACTTCGGGCGATTCGGTTGATGCAGCGGCCAAAGACGCCGCACCTGAAAAAGTGGCCACGGCCAATTTGTAGGCTTGTTCGGACGACAGTCCCATGCCCACGCCCGCTTCGGTCATGGCTTCGAGAAAATAAAACACATAGGCCGGACCCGAGCCGGACAAGGCGGTCACGGCGTCCAATTGGGATTCCTGCTCGACCCACACAGATTGCCCGGTGGTGCCAATGACCTGTTCCACCAGCGCCTTGTCGGCGGGGGTGGTGGACGGGCAGGGGAACAGGCCGGTGATGCCCTGCCCCACCAAGGCGGGCGTGTTGGGCATGCAGCGCACCACGCGCTCGGTACCGACCCAGCGGCAAATGCTGTCGGTGCGGATGCCTGCGGCCACAGACAAATGGAGCGCAGCGCGGGTGTGTGGCATGACGGGCGCTGCCGCTGCGCTGAACATTTGCGGTTTGACCGCCCAGACCACCAGATCGGCCTGGGCCAGGGCTGGACCGGCGACAGGCAAGGCCGTGATGCCAAAGTCCTGGTGCAGTTTGGCGGCTGTTTCCGCAAAGGGCTCGACCACCGTGATGTGCTCGGCTGTCATGCCCTGACGGATCAGTCCGCCGATGATGGCGCTGGCCATGTTGCCGCCGCCGATGAAGGCAATATGGTGTTGGGGAGTGGTCATACGCAATTCGCAAGGGGTGGTGGAGATGGCGGCCAACAAGGGGCCTGAGCGGGAGGATTGTCCCTGTTTTTGCTGGCTTCGACGCTGCGGGAGGTGCTTGCAAACGGTGCGCTGACGGGGTGAAGTGCCTTTTTTGCCCGGTGACTTTCAAATTATTTCGAAAAGGTGTTGCGCGACCCCATCTTTTCAGACATAATCGTGGGCTTCGCCTTGCAAAGGGCGTAAGTATCTGCCCAATCTGAAGTGCCGCGAGTGGTTTGCGGTGTGAATGACGGGTCCAAGACTGATTTCTGCTTTTTGGCTGCAAGGCTGGCAAGCAAGAAATACAAGTTGGGAATTAAGAAATGATCCAGACAGAATCTCGGTTGGATGTGGCCGACAACACCGGCGCCAAGTCCGTGCTGTGCATTAAGGTGCTCGGCGGGTCGAAGCGTCGCTATGCAAGTGTTGGCGACATCATCAAAGTGAGCATCAAAGAAGCCGCTCCACGTGGTCGCGTCAAAAAAGGCGAGATCTACAGTGCAGTGGTCGTTCGTACTGCCAAGGGCATCCGCCGCGGCGATGGCTCCCTTATCAAATTCGATGGCAACGCAGCTGTGTTGCTGAATGCCAAGTTGGAGCCTATCGGCACCCGCATCTTCGGCCCGGTCACGCGTGAACTGCGTACCGAGAAGTTCATGAAGATCGTGTCCTTGGCTCCTGAAGTACTGTAAGGACGCGCCATGAACAAGATTCGCAAAGGCGACGAAGTCATCGTCATCACAGGTCGTGACAAAGGTAAGCGCGGCACAGTTTCGCTGCGCGCCAGCGATTCGCACCTGTTGATTGAAGGTGTGAACCTCGTCAAAAAGCACGCCAAGCCAAACCCCATGAAGGGCACAACTGGCGGCATCATCGAAAAGGCCATGCCGATTCACCAATCCAATGTGGCGATTTTCAACGCCGCAACTGGCAAGGCTGATCGTGTGGGCATCAAGCTGCAAGCTGATGGCAAACGCGTTCGCGTTTACAAGTCGAGCGGCGAAGAAATCAAGGTGGCATGAGCATGGCACGTTTGCAACAACTCTTCCGCGAGAAAATCGCTGCCGAATTGACGGCCAAATTTGGCTACAAGTCGCCGATGCAAGTTCCTCGCATCACCAAGATCACCTTGAACATGGGTGTGTCTGAAGCGGTGGCTGACAAGAAAGTCATGGACCACGCTGTGAGCGACTTGACCAAGATTGCGGGCCAAAAGCCTGTGGTCACCAAGGCCAAGAAGGCGATTGCCGGCTTCAAGATCCGTGAGCAACAGCCTATCGGTTGCATGGTGACTTTGCGTGGCGTTCAGATGTATGAATTCCTGGACCGTTTCGTGACCGTGGCCTTGCCCCGCGTGCGTGACTTCCGTGGTATCTCTGGTCGCGCATTTGATGGCCGTGGCAACTACAACATCGGCGTCAAAGAGCAGATCATTTTCCCTGAGATTGAGTACGACAAGGTTGATGCCTTGCGCGGTCTCAACATCAGCATCACCACAACGGCCAAGTCTGACGAAGAGTGCAAAGCGCTCTTGACAGCTTTCCGCTTCCCCTTCAAGAACTGAGGTGTCACGTGGCTAAAGTAGCTTTGATCGAGCGTGAGCTCAAGCGTGAAAAACTGGCAGCAAAATTCGCGAAAAAATACGCGGAATTGAAAGCCATCGCCAACGATGCCAAGCGCAGCGATGAAGAGCGTGCAGTTGCCCGTCTGGGTCTGCAAAAGCTCCCGCGCAACGCCAACCCGACCCGCCAACGCAACCGCTGTGAAATCACCGGTCGCCCACGCGGTACGTTCCGTCAATTTGGTCTGGGTCGCGCCAAGATCCGTGAATTAGCCTTTGCAGGCAACATTCCGGGCGTGACCAAGGCCAGCTGGTAATCGGCAGGAGATAACAACATGAGCATGAGTGATCCTATTGCCGATCTGTTGACCCGCATCCGTAACGCACAAATGGTGTCAAAAGCCAACGTGTTGGTACCCTCTTCCAAAGTGAAGGTGGCCATCGCCCAAGTGCTGAAAGATGAAGGCTACATTGACGGCTTCCAAGTCAAAACCGAAGACGGCAAGTCCGTTCTCGAAATCGCCCTGAAGTACTACGCTGGCCGTCCGGTCATTGAGCGTATCGAGCGCGTGAGCCGTCCTGGCCTGCGTGTGTACAAAGGCCGTGATGCCATCCCACAAGTCCAAAACGGCTTGGGCGTCGCCATTGTCACCACACCCCAGGGCGTGATGACCGACCGCAAAGCGCGCGCAGCCGGTGTCGGTGGCGAAGTGCTGTGCTACGTCGCTTAAAGGCAGGAGAGACTAAATGTCCCGAGTAGGAAAAATGCCTGTGACCGTCCCCGCTGGCGTGGATGTGTCGATCAATCAAAATCAAATCAGTGTGAAAGGCGCTGGTGGTCAATTGGCCATCGCCGCCAACATGCTGGTGACCGTGAGCAACGAAGGTGGCAAGCTGAGCTTTGCCCCTGCCAATGATTCACGCGAAGCCAATGCCATGAGCGGCACCTTGCGTCAGCTGGTGAACAACATGGTGACTGGCGTGACCAAAGGCTTCGAGAAGAAGCTGAGCCTGGTCGGCGTGGGTTACAAAGCGGCTGCCTCTGGCGCCAAATTGAACCTGGCTGTTGGTTACTCGCATCCCGTCAACATCGACATGCCTGCTGGCATCACGGTGGCCACCCCGACCGCGACTGAAGTCGTGATCAAGGGTGCTGACCGTCAACGTGTTGGCCAAATTGCTGCTGAGATCCGTGCTGTTCGTCCTCCTGAGCCTTACAAAGGCAAGGGCATCCGTTATTCGGATGAGAAGATCACGATCAAAGAGACTAAGAAGAAATAAGGAGCTGCATCATGTTGACCAAGAAAGAGCAGCGTCTCCGTCGTGCACGTCAAACACGCATCCGCATTGCCCAGCAAGGCGTGGCCCGTTTGACCGTGAACCGCACCAACCTCCATATCTACGCCAGCGTTATCTCTGGCTGCGGTACCAAAGTGTTGGCCAGTGCCTCAACAGCCGAAGCCGAAGTGCGCACGGCCTTGGGCGCTACAGGCAAAGGCGGCAATGCCGCTGCTGCCGCAGTCATTGGCAAGCGCATTGCTGAAAAGGCAAAAGCTGCTGGCGTTGAGAAGGTCGCCTTCGACCGCGCAGGTTTCGCTTACCACGGTCGTGTCAAGGCTTTGGCCGAAGCAGCCCGTGAAGCAGGTCTGCAGTTCTAAACGGATCGGAGTTACAAATGGCTAAATTTACAGCAAAACCGCAGAGCGACGGTCCTGAAGACGGTCTGCGCGAAAAGATGATCGCGGTCAACCGCGTGACCAAGGTGGTCAAGGGTGGCCGTATCTTGGGTTTCGCCGCGTTGACTGTGGTCGGTGACGGCGATGGCAAAGTGGGCATGGGCAAGGGCAAGTCGAAAGAAGTGCCAGCAGCCGTGCAAAAGGCGATGGAAGAAGCGCGCCGCAACCTGGTCAAAGTGCACCTGAAAAATGGCACGATTCACCATGCAGTGAACGGTCACCATGGCGCTGCGCGCGTCATGATGGCACCGGCTCCAAAAGGTACCGGCATCATTGCTGGCGGTCCTATGCGTGCTGTGTTCGAAGTGGTGGGTATCACTGACATCGTGGCCAAAAGCCATGGTTCATCCAACCCTTACAACATGGTTCGTGCCACGCTGGACGCATTGTCCAACTGCACAACAGCTTCCAACGTGGCTGCCAAACGTGGCAAGTCCGTTGAAGAGTTGTTCGGCTGAACCGGAGATCGAACATGACGACACAATCTACCGTGAAAGTCCAACTGGTTCGCAGCCCGATTGGCACCAAAGTCTCGCACCGCGCCACTGTTCGTGGCCTGGGTTTGCGCAAGCTCAACTCTGTGAGTGAGCTGCAAGACACACCCGCAGTGCGCGGCATGATCAACAAGATCAGCTATCTGGTCAAAGTTCTCTGAGAGGCCGATGATGGAACTCAATAGCATCAAGCCCGCAGAAGGCTCTAAACACGCAGCACGTCGCGTCGGCCGTGGCATCGGTTCGGGTTTGGGTAAAACCGCCGGCCGTGGTCACAAAGGTCAAAAGTCCCGTTCGGGTGGCTACCACAAAGTGGGTTTCGAAGGCGGTCAAATGCCTTTGCAGCGCCGCCTGCCCAAGCGTGGCTTCAAGTCGCATTTGCTCAAGTACAACGCAGAAATCACACTGACCACCTTGTCCCTTCTGGACTTGGCTGAAGTGGATGTGTTGACACTGAAGCAAGCTGGTCTGGTATCGCAAATGGCCAAAGTGGTCAAAGTGATCAAGTCTGGTGAACTCGCCAAAGCGGTCAAATTGACTGGCATTGGTGCGACTGCAGGTGCCAAAGCAGCGATTGAAGCTGCTGGTGGCTCCGTGGCCTGAATGTTGATAGGCGAGACACACCGTGGCAACCAGCGCTAATCAGACAGCCAAAGCAGACAAGTTCGGCGATCTTCGTCGTCGGCTGGTCTTTTTGCTGCTCGCGCTGGTGGTCTACCGTGCTGGCGCACACATCCCGGTTCCAGGCATTGATCCTGAACAGCTCAAGCAGTTGTTCAATGGTCAGCAAGGCGGCATCCTGAGCTTGTTTAACATGTTCTCGGGCGGCGCTTTGTCGCGGTTTACCGTGTTTGCCCTGGGCATCATGCCGTACATTTCGGCCTCCATCGTGATGCAATTGCTGACCTACGTTCTTCCTGCTTTTGAGCAGATGAAGAAAGAAGGTGAGGCTGGGCGTCGCAAGATCACGCAGTACACCCGTTTTGGTGCTCTGGGTCTGGCGGTGTTTCAGTCACTCGGTATTGCCGTAGCGTTGGAAGCTTCGGCAGGTCTGGTGATCAATCCGGGCTTCGGTTTCCGCATGACTGCGGTGGTCAGCTTGACGGCTGGCACGATGTTCCTGATGTGGTTGGGCGAGCAGATCACTGAGCGTGGTTTGGGCAATGGTATTTCCATCCTGATTTTTGCGGGTATCGCAGCAGGCTTGCCAAGTGCGCTGGGTGGTTTGTTTGAGTTGGTTCGCACAGGGGCCATGAATCCCTTGGTGTCCATCCTGATCATTGCGGTCGTGGTTTTGGTGACCTACTTCGTTGTGTTCGTGGAACGTGGTCAGCGCAAGATTTTGGTCAATTACGCACGCCGTCAGGTGGGCAACAAAGTGTATGGCGGGCAATCGTCACACTTGCCCCTGAAGCTGAACATGGCGGGTGTGATTCCTCCGATTTTCGCGTCCTCGATCATCTTGTTGCCTGCAACGGTGATCAACTGGTTCAGTTCCGGTGAAACAGACAGTGTGGTTGTTCGCTTCTTCAAAGATGTATCGAGCAGCCTGACACCAGGTCAGCCGATCTATGTCATGTTGTACGCTGCAGCGATCGTGTTTTTCTGCTTTTTCTACACCGCGTTGGTTTTCAACAGCCGTGAAACAGCAGACAACCTGAAAAAGAGTGGTGCGTTCATTCCGGGTATTCGTCCTGGTGATCAAACAGCGCGCTACATCGATAAGATCTTGCTGCGTTTGACTTTGGCTGGTGCTGCATACATCACGTTTGTCTGCTTGCTGCCTGAGTTCTTGATTCTGAAATATAATGTTCCGTTTTACTTTGGCGGCACTTCACTGCTGATCATTGTGGTCGTGACGATGGATTTCATGGCTCAGGTTCAGAATTATTTGATGTCTCAGCAATACGATTCGCTCTTGAAAAAGGCGAGCTTCAAATCCTGATGATCCGGCGAGATGAGTTCATCTCGCCCAACTGAAGGTTGAAGTGCTCGGTTGTTGATAAAAACGCTTTCGCAAAATTTGAAAAAATGATGCTGAAAGCGGGTTGGTTTCGGTAAAGATTCCTTGCCTTTTGTGCAGGGCCACAAATTTCACCTGGTCTGAGAAGGTCTGGGTAACGATGAGTTTTAGGAGAAAACCATGAGAGTTTCGGCTTCGGTGAAAAAAATTTGCCGCAACTGCAAAATCATTCGCCGTAAAGGCGTTGTTCGTGTGATCTGTACAGATCCACGTCACAAGCAGCGTCAAGGCTGATTGAATTAGTTTTAGAGGACGAAAATGGCACGTATCGCTGGCATCAACATTCCGCCGCACAAACATGCTGAAATTGGCTTGACTGCCATTTTCGGTATTGGTCGCACCCGCGCTCGACAAATTTGCGAAGCTTCTGGCATCGCTTATTCCAAAAAGATCAAAGATCTTACGGACGCTGATCTCGAAAAAATCCGCGATCAGATCGCTGTGTTCACCATCGAAGGTGATCTGCGCCGCGAAACCACCATGAACATCAAGCGTTTGATGGACATTGGTTGCTACCGTGGTTTCCGTCACCGTCGTGGCTTGCCTATGCGCGGTCAGCGTACACGCACCAATGCACGCACTCGCAAGGGTCCGCGCAAAGGCGCAGCGGCCCTGAAGAAATAAGCAAGATTGAGAGACCACCATGGCTAAAGCACAATCCAACAGCGCAGCACAACGTGTGCGCAAAAAAGTCCGCAAGAACATTGCTGACGGCATTGCACACGTTCACGCGTCGTTCAATAACACCATCATCACCATCACCGACCGCCAGGGCAACGCCTTGTCGTGGGCTTCTTCGGGTGGACAAGGCTTCAAGGGTTCGCGTAAATCGACACCTTTTGCAGCTCAAGTCGCTTCTGAAGTGGCGGGTCGTGCTGCACAAGAACAAGGCATCAAGAACCTGGACGTCGAAATCAAGGGCCCAGGTCCTGGTCGCGAATCGTCGGTTCGTGCCCTGGGTGCACTGGGTATCCGTATCACTTCGATTGCCGATGTGACACCGGTTCCGCACAACGGCTGCCGCCCTCAAAAGCGCCGTCGTATCTAATTTCAAACCAAGCCCACCGCCAGGCCATGCTTGCATCGCCTGGCTCCCGCATTTCTGATGCGGTAGTTGCATAAAGGAAAATCAAGTGGCACGCTACCTCGGCCCCAAGGCCAAACTCTCACGCCGTGAAGGCACTGACTTGTTCCTGAAGAGCGCACGTCGTTCGATCGCAGACAAGTCCAAATTCGACTCCAAGCCAGGTCAACATGGCCGCACTTCGGGTCAGCGCACTTCGGACTACGGTCTGCAATTGCGTGAAAAGCAAAAAGTCAAACGCATGTACGGTGTGCTGGAGAAGCAGTTCCGTCGTTACTTTGCTGAAGCTGATCGTCGCAAAGGCAACACAGGTTCCAACTTGTTGGGTCTGTTGGAATGCCGCCTGGACAACGTGGTTTACCGCATGGGTTTCGGCTCCACACGCGCTGAAGCACGTCAGATGGTTTCGCACAAAGCCATCACCGTGAACGGCCAATCCGTGAACATCCCTTCGTACCTGGTCAAGGCCGGTGACGTGATCGCTGTTCGTGAAAAGTCCAAAAAGCAAAACCGTGTGGTTGAAGCTTTGCAATTGGCTCTGCAAGTGGGCATGCCTGCTTGGGTGGAAGTCAACGCCGACAAGGCAGAAGGCACCTTCAAGAAGGTCCCTGATCGCGATGAATTCGCTGCAGACATCAACGAATCGCTGATCGTCGAACTGTATTCACGTTAATTCGTTGTTTCAATCGTTCCCGGCGCACAAGGCATTGTGGGCTGGGCGCTTCATCAGCCTTACCGGTGTAACGAACCGGGGGTATTGAGAGGAAGTCTGAATGCAAACCAATCTGTTGAAACCCAAAGCCATCCAAGTCGAGCAATTGGCTGCCAACCGTGCGAAAGTGACGTTGGAGCCCTTCGAGCGTGGCTACGGTCACACACTCGGCAACGCATTGCGCCGTGTTTTGTTGTCTTCCATGGTCGGCTACTCTGCCACTGAAGTCACGATCGCTGGTGTTGTGCATGAGTACTCTTCCATTGACGGTGTTCAGGAAGATGTGGTCAACATCTTGTTGAACCTCAAAGGTGTGGTTTTTAAACTGCACAACCGTGATGAAGTGACCCTGAGTCTGCGCAAAGACGGCGAAGGCGCCGTCACTGCAGCCGACATCCAGACACCTCACGACGTTGAAATCATCAACCCTGAGCACGTGATTGCCAACTTGTCGCATGGCGGCAAGCTGGACATGCAGATCAAGGTTGAAAAGGGCCGTGGCTATGTGCCAGGCAGCATGCGTCGTTTTGCTGACGAGCCAACCAAAGCCTTGGGCCGCATTGTTCTCGACGCGTCTTTTTCTCCGGTCAAGCGCGTGAGCTACACCGTGGAAAGCGCCCGTGTTGAGCAGCGTACCGATCTGGACAAATTGGTCATCGAAATTGAAACCAACGGTGCCATCACAGCAGAAGACGCTGTGCGCTCTTCGGCCAAGATCTTGGTTGAACAGTTGGCCGTGTTTGCGCAACTCGAAGGCAGCGAATTGTCTGCTTTCAATGAGCCTGCGCAGCGTGGCGGTGCTGGCAGCTTCGATCCGATTTTGTTGCGCCCTGTGGATGAACTTGAACTCACCGTTCGTTCAGCCAACTGCCTCAAAGCAGAAAACATTTACTACATCGGCGATCTGATTCAGCGCACCGAGAATGAATTGCTCAAGACCCCGAATTTGGGTCGCAAGTCACTCAACGAAATCAAGGAAGTTTTGGCTTCCCGCGGTTTGACTCTGGGCATGAAGCTCGAAGCCTGGCCACCTGCTGGTTTGGAAAAGCGATAATACGAAGTTCCCGGAAAATTCCGGGGTGTGCACGGACAGTACCTGATACGGCTGTCTGTTTAATAAAGAAAGGAAAGCACCATGCGTCACGGACACGGTCTCCGTAAATTGAACCGCACCAGCGAGCACCGCCTCGCTATGTTGCGCAACATGATGAACTCGCTCATTGAGCACGAAGTCATCAAAACAACTCTGCCTAAAGCCAAAGAGCTGCGTCGCGTCATTGAGCCGATGATCACTTTGGCCAAAGAAGACAGCTTGTCCAACAAGCGCTTGGCATTCAACCGCCTGCGTGACCGCGACAGCGTCGTCAAATTGTTCGCCGATCTGGGCCCTCGTTTTGCCAAGCGTCCTGGTGGTTACACACGTATCCTGAAAATGGGTTACCGCGTGGGTGACAATGCACCTATGGCCTTGGTTGAATTGGTCGATCGTGCTGAATCTTCTGCAGAACAAGCCGCAGAGTAAGGTATAATTCAGGAATACCGCGGGGTGGAGCAGTCTGGTAGCTCGTTGGGCTCATAACCCAAAGGTCGTTGGTTCAAATCCGGCCCCCGCAACCAAATGTCAATTTCGATTGAACATCAAAAAAGCCCTCTTTTGAGGGCTTTTTTGTTTCTGGCGTTTCAATCCTCAATCCAAAGTGGTTTAAGCAGGAAGACGGTCCAGCATGCCTTGCAAGGCATGCCGGGTGGTGGCTTGCCTGATCTGATTTCGGTCGCCTTCAAAATGTTGAATTTCGGTCTTGACCGTGCCATCCATGCACCAAGCCAGCCAGACCGTGCCGACAGGTTTGTCCGGGCTTCCTCCGCTGGGGCCGGCAACGCCTGTGACCGCGACCGAGGCTTGCGCTTGTGACCTGTCAATCGCACCCAGGGCCATGGCCCGAACGACCGGCTCGCTGACGGCGCCGTGCATTGCGATCAATTCGCTGGGAACCCCGAGCATTTGTGTCTTGGCGCTGTTGGAGTAGGTGACAAATCCACGCTCAAACCAGGCACTGGAGCCTGCCAAGTCTGTGCAGCTGGCCGCAATCATGCCCCCCGTGCAACTTTCCGCGGTGGCCATCAGCCATTTCAGTCGGGTTAAGCGCTCCGCCAGCAGCTTGGGCAAATGCAAATCAGGCATCAAAACCACCTCCACAAAGCGATCACCAGCAAGGTACAAAAAGCAGCCACCAGATCGTCCCAAATGATGCCCCAGCCGCCGCGCCAACCAAAACCCTTGAACAACTGATCGGCCCAGGCGACGGGGCCAGGTTTGACTGCATCAAAAAAGCGGAACAGGACAAATGCACTCAGCTGGCCCCAAAAGTTGGTGGGCATGACCAAATAAAAAATCAGCCACATGGCGATGACTTCGTCCCAAACGATGGCGCCGGGATCGCTGACGCCCATATGGCGCGCTGTGACCGTGCAGGCCCACCAACCGACCACCAAGGCGGTAGCGATCAAAAGGGCTTGGGCGGGCAAAGCGAGGTAGTTTTGAATCACAAGCCAAGACAACCAGCCCCAGAGGCTACCTACCGTGCCTGGCGCTTTGGGGGCCAGACCCGAGCCCAAGCCCAAAGCGATGGCATGTGCTGGGTGCGCCAGCATGAAGGCCGCTGAAGGCTGGAGGGTGCGGTGGAGGGGGGCTGACTCGGAAAAGTGGGGCATGGTCAGGCAAAGTGATCAAAAGAGCGGAACTGTGTGCGGACCACTTGACCCGTTGTATCGCGCAAGATCAGTGCAGGGTTTTCCGTGATGCGGCCGATGCGTGTGATGCGCGTGCCAGATGCCTGGGCTGCAGTGTGAACGCGTGCCGATGCAGATGGCGGTGCACAGAAAACCAGTTCGTAATCGTCCCCGCCCGACAGCACGCAGGTCATGGCCAGGTCAGGGGGACAAGACCACAGGGAAGCGGTTTCCATCAAGGAGGATGTGGCCGCCAGTTCAATTTCGGCGCCCACATGGCTGGCTTTGAGGATGTGCCCGAGGTCACCGAGCAAGCCATCGCTGATGTCGGCCATGGCGTGGGCGGTGCCGCGAAGGGCTTGACCCAACGCCACACGGGGCGAGGGGGTTTCCATGCGCATCCGGGCAGCGTTGAATACGCTCTGGGGCAGGCTGACCAAGCCACGAAAAGCCTCCAGGGCCAGGCGCGCATCGCCCAAATGACCGCTCACATACAAGTCGTCGCCCGCTTGTGCGCCGCTGCGCAAAATGGCTTGCCCTTGCGGGACGTCCCCTATCACGGTGATGGCAATGTTCAAAGGGCCTTGGGTGGTGTCTCCGCCAATCAACTCACACCCGTGGGCATCCGCCAATTGAAACAGGCCTTGCGAAAAACCGGACAGCCAGTGTTCGTCCGCTTGGGGCAGTGACAAAGACAGTAAAAAAGCCTGGGGCGTTGCCCCGCAGGCGGCCAGATCGCTCAAATTCACGGCCAGGGCTTTATGGCCCAGCCGGGATGGCTCTACGGTGGATAAAAAATGCCGTCCTTCAACCAGCATGTCGGCAGACAAAGCCAACTGATGTCCCGCACGGGGCGACCAGACAGCGCAGTCGTCACCCATGCCGACATCCGCCTTTTGTGGCGGGCGTTTAAAAAAACGTTCAATCAGGTCAAATTCACCCATGGCCGTGAGCTTAACCGCAAGGCAGGCATGGCCTGCCATTGGTCGTCAATGAAGTGTTCGTCCGGTCAGGCCTGTACCTGAAGATTCGAGTAAAAAAGTAGCGATGGGCACGTCAAACCGATGGCCGTCCTCGGCGACAAAAAAGAAACTGCCGTGCATGGTGCCGCTGGACGCATGCAAGCGACAGCCGCTGCTGTATTGAAAAGATTCCCCGGGGCGCAGCAAGGGTTGTTGACCCACCACACCCAGGCCCCGGACCTCTTCGGTGTGCCCGGTTTCATCTTGAATGAGCCAATGCCTTGAAATCAATTGGGCGGCGACCGTGCCCGTATTGGTCACCGTGATGGTGTACGCGAAAGCGAAGACCTTCTGAAGCGGCTGGCTTTGGTCTGCCAAGTATTGCGGCAGCACATCAATTTGGATGGTGTAAGAGGACATTCGCGCATGTTAACTGCGACAATTCAGACATGACAACGACCTATCGAATTGCCCCTTCTATCCTCTCTGCTGACTTCGCGCGCTTGGGCGAAGAAGTCAAAAACGTCATCGATGCAGGTGCCGACTGGATCCATTTTGATGTGATGGACAACCATTACGTGCCCAACCTCACGTTTGGCCCAATGATTTGCCAAGCCCTCAAGCCGCACGCCAAGACGGCCGCGGGTGTGGTGGTCCCGATCGATGTGCATTTGATGATTTCGCCGGTGGATGCGCTGGCGGCTTCGTTTGCACAAGCGGGGGCCGACCTGATCAGCTTTCATCCCGATGCCAGCGGGCATGTGCACCGCAGCATCCAGGCAATCAAAAGCCAAGGCGTGAAGGCCGGCTTGGCATTCAATCCCGCTGAACCGCTTGATGTGCTGGAGTGGACCATTGACGAGATCGATTTGATCCTCATCATGAGCGTCAACCCTGGCTTTGGCGGTCAAAGCTTCATCGACTCGGCCTTGCGCAAGATCGAGCAAGCCCGTCGACTCATCGAAGCGAGTGGTCGCGACATCCGCCTGGAAGTGGACGGAGGCATCAAGACCGACAACATCCGCCGTGTGGCCGATGCGGGGGCGGATACGTTTGTGGCGGGCAGTGCCATTTTTGGCCAATCTCACTACAAAGGTGTGATCGATCAGATGCGCGTGGCTTTGGGCTGAGCATGGTGGCCTTCGCTCACGCGTTGCCTCGGATCGACGCGGTCATTTTTGACCTGGACGGCACCTTGGTGCACACCCTGGGTGATTTTCAGGTGGCCCTGCACCGCACCATGGCCGATCTGGACTTACCGTCGATCTCCGATGCCTTGGTCGAGCAGACCATCGGCAAAGGTTCAGAGCATCTGATTCGCACCCTGCTGGCCTACCAGATCGCGCGGCCCGAGGTGAAGGGGCTGGGGCAAACGGGTTCTGCGCTGTCTGTTGAGGCCTTGTTTGAGCGTGCCTGGCTGCGTTACCAGCACCATTACCATCAGATCAATGGGCAGTTCTCCGATGTTTACCCCGGAGTGCTGACGGCTTTGCAGGCATTGGCCGAGCAAGGCCTGCCCATGGCGTGCTTGACCAACAAGCCGTTGTCGTTTGCATTGGCGCTGTTGAAGGAAAAGACACAGGACCATTTCTTTGGCCACGTTTTTGGCGGTGACAGTTTTGAGCGTAAAAAGCCAGATCCTTTGCCGATTCTCAAAACCTGCGAAGCGCTGGGCGTGCCTGTGACCCGCACCTTGATGGTGGGTGATTCGCGCAACGATGCGCAGGCGGCCCATGCCGCGGGCTGCCCTGTGGTGCTGGTGACGTATGGCTACAACCATGGGCAACGTGTGCAAGACACGCCTGCTGCCGCCTGGCTGGATTCACTGGCCCACTTGCCCGATGGTTTGAATGCACCGGTTTCATCGGCGATGCGGGTGGTTTAAAAGCGCACCGTCGGCTTTGCTACACTTGCTTGACCATGTTCATCATCCACAGTCACTCCTGCGCAGCCTGTCTGCCGAGCCATTCCCCAGCGGAAGGCCGGGGAGCCTGGCCCTGGCGTCAGCCAGCCTGACACCATCGAATTGCGGCCTTGCCCGCCCCGCGCCCTGCATTGGCTGGGCATCTGGATGAATGAAAAGCACCTCGCCCGAGGTCGCTGAGCGCTTTGGAGGCTCTAGCCTGTGATCACCGAACTTGAATTCAAAAGCCTGGCCAGCCAAGGCTACAACCGCATTCCCCTCATGCTGGAGGCCTTTGCGGACCTGGAAACGCCCTTGTCGCTTTACCTCAAGCTGGCGCATACCAAAGACGACGGCAAATACAGTTTTTTGCTGGAGTCGGTCGTGGGGGGCGAGCGTTTTGGCCGCTACAGCTTCATTGGCCTGCCGGCCCGAACCTTGGTGCGCGCCAGCGGATTTGGTGCCGAAGCCCAGACCGAAGTGGTGCGCGATGGTGTGGTGATTGAAACTGCTGCGGGCAATCCCCTGGACTTCATTGAGCAGTACCAAAAGCGGTTCAAAGTTGCGCTGCGGCCAGGCTTGCCACGTTTTTGTGGGGGGCTGGCCGGTTACTTCGGTTACGACGCGGTGCGCTACATTGAGAAAAAACTCGAAAAGACCTGCCCACCAGATACGTTGGGTACGCCCGACATCATGTTGTTGCAATGCGAAGAGCTGGCCGTGATCGACAACCTGTCGGGTAAGTTGTACCTGATCGTGTATGCCGATCCGGCCACGCCTGAAGCCTATGTCGGGGCCAAAAAACGTTTGCGCAACTTGAAAGAGGCGCTCAAGTACTCCGTCAGCGCGCCGGTCGTCAAAGCCAGCCAATCGCATCCTGCCGAGCGAGACTTTGCCAAAGCCGATTACATCGTGGCCGTGGAAAAAGCCAAAGAGTTGATTGCCGGTGGTGATTTCATGCAGGTCCAAGTGGGCCAGCGGATCAAGAAGCGGTACACCGAGAGCCCGCTGTCGCTGTACCGTGCGCTGCGCTCACTCAACCCCAGTCCCTACATGTATCTCTACAACTTCGGCGACTTCCATGTCGTCGGGGCCAGCCCTGAAATTCTGGTGCGGCAGGAACAGACCGAAGAAGGCGCCAAAGTCATCATCCGTCCCTTGGCGGGGACACGCCCCCGAGGTGCGACGCCAGAGAAAGACAAAGCGGCTGAACATGAGTTGATCAATGACCCCAAAGAACGGGCTGAGCATGTGATGCTGATCGACCTGGCGCGCAACGACATTGGCCGCATTGCCAAGATTGGATCGGTCAAAGTGACGGAGGCGTTTGTGGTCGAGCGCTACAGCCATGTGATGCACATCGTGAGCAACGTCGAAGGCCTCCTGAACGAAGGCATGACCAACATGGACGTGCTCAAAGCCACCTTCCCGGCGGGCACCTTGACTGGCGCCCCCAAGGTGCATGCGATGGAGCTGATCGACCAGTTCGAGCCGGTCAAGCGCGGTATTTACGGCGGCGCATGCGGTTACATCAGTTATGCAGGTGACATGGACGTGGCCATTGCCATCCGCACCGCCGTCATCAAGGACCAGACGCTGTATGTGCAGGCCGCAGCGGGTGTTGTGGCCGACTCCGTGCCCGAGATGGAGTGGCGCGAGACGGAGCACAAGGCGCGGGCCTTGTTGCGGGCGAGCGAGTTGGTTGAAGAAGGCCTGGAGTAAAGACCATGAAAAAAATCAAACTCCTGATGGTCGACAACTACGACTCGTTCACCTTCAACATCGTGCAGTATTTTGGCGAGTTGGGCGCGCAGGTCGAGGTGTTTCGCAACGATGAAATCACCCTGGAAGGCATTGCCGCGCGCCAACCTGATCGTCTCGTGATTTCGCCCGGCCCTTGTTCGCCTGCCGAGGCCGGTATTTCGGTGGCAGCGATTCAGCACTTCGCGGGCAAGCTGCCCATTCTGGGGGTGTGCTTGGGGCACCAAAGCATTGGGGCTGCCTTTGGTGGCCAGATTGTGCGGGCAAAAGAGCTGATGCACGGCAAAACCAGTGTGATCACGACCACGCAAGAAGGCGTGTTTGCTGGCCTGCCCCAGCAGTTCACGGTCAACCGCTACCACTCGCTGGCGATTGAGCGGGCTTCTTGCCCTGCGTGCTTGAAAGTCACGGCCTGGACCGATGATGGCGAGATCATGGGCGTGCGCCATGCAGAGCTGGACATCGAAGGCGTGCAGTTTCACCCCGAATCCATCCTCACCGAGCACGGCCATGCCATGCTGCAGAACTTTCTGGTCCGGCCATGATTGAGGTGGACCATCTGGGCTTGTTCATCGTGGCAGGCTTGGTGCTTAACCTCACGCCGGGCCCGGATGTGCTTTACATCGTGAGTCAAGCCTTGCGTGGCGGGGTGCTGCCCGGACTCGTGGCTGCCATGGGCATCACTGCCGGGTGCTTTGTGCATGTGGCGGCAGCGGCCCTGGGGGTGGGGGCTGTGTTGGCGACATCAGCCATGGCATTCAATGCGCTCAAGTGGGCTGGCGCGGCCTACCTCCTGTGGGTGGGGGCGCGCTTGTTGTGGCGTCGCGTGCCTGCTGACCAGAGCGCACCTTCGCTGGCGACCCCAGTCCGAACAGCGACGACATGGCAGTCGGTCTTCGTCAGGGGCTTTGTCACGAATGTGCTCAACCCCAAGGTGGCGCTTTTCTTTTTGGCGTTTGTGCCCCAGTTCATACCCGTTCAGGCCACTGACCCGACACTGACATTCGTCGTGCTCGGCGTGCTGTTCAACCTCAATGGCCTGCTCGTTGGTGCGGCATGGGCCTTGGCGGCCTCCTGGTTGGCTAGCAACGCACGTGTGGTGCAACAAAGCATGCATTGGCTTGACCGCATGGCCGGTGTTTTGTTCGTGGGGTTTGGTCTCAAATTGGCCTTGACCGATGCGCCCGTTCGCTGACTGCCCCTATTGAGATTGATTTTTTTGCAAGGAAAATGACCATGCCCATTACGCCCCAGGAAGCCCTGCAACGGACCATCGAGCACCGCGAAATTTTTCATGACGAGATGCTCAAAATCATGCGCATGATCATGAAAGGCGAGTTGTCGCCTGTCATGACGGCCGCACTGCTGACAGGCTTGCGCGTCAAAAAAGAAACCATCGGTGAGATCACGGCCGCGGCTCAGGTGATGCGTGAGTTTTCAACGAAAGTGCACGTGGCAGACCCGACCCATCTGGTGGACATTGTTGGCACCGGGGGGGATGGCGCACACACGTTCAACATCTCGACCTGTGCCATGTTTGTGGCAGCGGCGGCGGGGGCCAAAACCGCCAAGCATGGCGGGCGCAGTGTCAGCAGCAAATCGGGCAGTGCCGATGTGGTGGAGGCCTTGGGGGGGAACATCCATCTCTCGCCCGAGCAAATTGCACGCTCCATTGAAGAAGTGGGCATTGGCTTCATGTTCGCCCCCAACCACCATCCGGCCATGAAAAACGTGGCCCCGGTGCGCAAGGAACTGGGGGTGCGCACCATGTTCAACATCTTGGGGCCGCTGACCAACCCGGCCAGCGCCCCCAATATTCTGATGGGGGTGTTCCACTCGGATCTGGTGGGCATTCAGGTGCGTGCGTTGCAGCGATTGGGCGCGGAGCATGCGGTGGTGGTCTATGGCCGCGACGGCATGGACGAAATCAGCCTGGGTGCGGCCACCTTGGTGGGCGAACTCAAAAATGGTCAGATCACCGAATACGAAATCCACCCCGAGGATTACGGCTTGCCCATGGCCAGCAACCGTGCTCTGAAAGTGGACACGCCTGAGCAATCCATGGCGGTGTTGCGTGGTGTGCTGGACAATCAGCCAGGTGCAGCGCGCGACATTGTCATGATCAATGCGGCTGCGACTCTGTATGCGGCCAATGTGGCCAGCAGCATCGCCGAAGGTCTGGAGCGTGCCCGTGCCGCGATCGAGTCGGGTGCCGCCAAAGCCAAGCTGGCACAGTTTGTGGCGTTTGGCCAGTCGGCTGTTTAAATCGTGTGGCAAGGCGAAGGGGTCTGGATCGCTGTGGGCGTTTCGGCTTTGTTTGTGGTGGTCGGGTTGGCGATGCACCGCATTTTTGTTCGAATTTTAAAAAACGGAGCCACTGAGCCCGGACAGGAAAAAAACCATGAGTGACATCCTCGACAAAATCGTCGCCGTCAAACGCGAAGAAGTCGCTGCAGCCTTGGCCAAAAAATCCCTGGCCCTGGTTCGGGCGGATGCCGAAAGCCGGGTGCTCACCCGTGACTTTGAGGGGGCCCTGCGCGCCAAGATATCCGCTGGACAACCGGCGGTGATTGCTGAAATCAAAAAAGCCAGTCCATCCAAAGGTGTTTTGCGTCAGGAGTTCATCCCGGCTGACATCGCACAAAGTTATGCCGAACATGGGGCGGCGTGTTTGTCGGTCTTGACGGATAAACAGTTTTTCCAAGGCAGTGTGGATTTCCTGAAGCAGGCGCGCGCCAGTTGCGATTTGCCTGTGTTGCGCAAAGACTTCATGGTTGATGTGTATCAAATCTACGAAGCAAGGGCGATGGGCGCTGACGCCATTTTGCTGATTGCTGCTTGTCTGGACGACGCACAAATGGCCGAGATGGAAACGGTGGCCCGCAGTCTGGACATGGCGGTGCTGGTGGAAGTGCATGACCGTGCCGAACTGGACCGTGCGTTGAAGTTGAAAACCCGTTTGGTCGGCATCAACAACCGCAACCTGAAAACATTTGAGGTGTCGTTGCAGACGACGTTGGACCTGCTTCCTGCAGTCCCGTCGGACCGTTTGCTGGTGACCGAGAGCGGTATTTTGTCGTCTGACGATGTGAAGCGCATGCGCGAAGCGCATGTCAACGCTTTCCTGGTCGGAGAGGCCTTTATGCGCGCCGCTGAGCCCGGTGAAGCGCTGGCCAAACTCTTTGCCTGATGTCCATCGCCGCAGCTCAGCAGACCTTGGGTTTTGGTGATACGGCCATGGACCCCGACAGTTTGAAGCAATGGCCACCCGATTTAGGTGATCTGGACGCGGGCTGGGCACCGCTGGTCAAGGATTTTCTGGTCTCTTCAGCAGGACAATCCTTGTCTGTGCGTTTGGCAGATGCGCTGTGTGCCGGGAAAACCGTGTATCCCCCCGAGCCCTTCAGGGCACTCACATTGACGCCATTCAGCCAGGTGCGTGTGGTGATTCTCGGTCAAGACCCTTATCACGGACCTGGTCAAGCCGAAGGCCTGGCCTTTTCGGTGGCCCGTGGCGTGCGCGTGCCGCCCAGTTTGCGCAACATTTTCAAAGAGCTGCAGCAAAGTCTTGGTGTTGCGGTGTCTGAACAGGGCTCTTTGACGCGTTGGGCAAAGCAGGGCGTCTTGCTGCTCAACACTTGTTTGACTGTGGAGGCGGGGCAGCCGGCCAGCCATGCGCGTTGGGGTTGGGAAGTTTTGACCGATCAATTGGTCGCTGCCGTGGCGAACAATCCGAGTCCTGTGGTTTTCATGCTGTGGGGTGCCCAGGCGCAGGCTAAAAAGCAGCTGATCGATGCCGCAGATCTGCAGGGGCGCCATTTGATCTTGCAAGCCAATCACCCATCGCCTTTGTCGGCCATGCGCCCCCCCGTGCCCTTTTTAGGTTGCGGGCACTTTGTTCAAGCGAATTCGTTTTTTCAGAGAAATGGCGAAAAACCCATCGAATGGTGAAAAAGTTGCGGCCAAGCTTGCGGGTTGTCAAAAAAGGATGGCATAATCTAAGACTCGCTTCTGGAGGGGTGCCCGAGTGGCTAAAGGGGGCAGACTGTAAATCTGTTGGCTTACGCCTACACTGGTTCGAATCCAGTCTCCTCCACCAGCAAACTGGCTTAAGCCGGTTGATTTGAGCAATTGGAAATGGTTTCCAAGCATTGGCGTCGCATCCACTCGTGCGGCGCAATCAATGCGGGAGTAGTTTAATGGTAGAACCTTAGCCTTCCAAGCTAATGACACGGGTTCGATTCCCGTTTCCCGCTCCAGTCATCTGGCTGGGTTTGTAAGAAGATTTTGCCCTTGTGGCTCAGTGGTAGAGCACTCCCTTGGTAAGGGAGAGGTCGCGGGTCCGATTCCCGCCAAGGGCACCAGTTTCCGGGGCGCGCAACGCAAGTTGTGCGCCCTCTGTCTTGGTTGTTGACCACTGCTTTTCGGAGTCGAAGATATGGCAAAAGAGAAATTCGAACGGACCAAACCCCACGTGAACGTGGGCACCATCGGTCACGTTGACC
>ERZ1292633.153-Hain-H41-02um-R1-153-length-91851-cov-10_pt2 | contig 65793 bp, 48 predicted proteins | sample MGYA00564406_ERZ1292633 | MGnify/ENA primary metagenome ERZ1292633 (study PRJEB36523, sample SAMEA6512639) | groundwater metagenome | collected 2019-01-08 | study: AquaDiva: Metagenomics assemblies of 32 groundwater samples
AGCAACAGCAACAGCAACAGCAACAGCAACAGCAACAGCAACAGCAACAGCAGCAAGAAAAAGACACTCAAGAGCAACAGCAGCAAGAAAAAGACACTCAAGAGCAACAACAGCAAGAAAAAGACCAGCAACAAAAAGACCAACAGCAGCAACAAAAAGACCAACAGCAGCAACAGCAAAAAGACCAACAAGAAAAAGAGCAACAAGAAAAAGACACTCAAGAGCAACAACAGCAAAAAGAGCAACAAGAAAAAGACACTCAAGAGCAACAACAGCAAAAATACGCCAATACATTAGTGCATATTGCGAATACTCTTCTTTACGCTGCAAGCGGACTACTGGAAAATAACACAGCAGTATTTAATACTATTTGGAAACTCGTACACAAAGCAAATATGACTAAATTTAGTGGTGATGGATATTTGAAACCCGATGGCAAGTGGCAGAAACCAAGTAATTTTGTACCACCAGATGACGAAATCGAAAAGTGTTTGATCGACAATAAGTTGGTGACAACTGATAACTCAACTTAAAATACATATTTTTTTATGATATATAGTTAGTGCCAATGTCAGCGAAAAAGTCTCAGGTTGTAAAAGCAACATCAAAAATTATTAAAAAGCCACCAGCGACCGATGCTGAATCGAAATTAGAAAAACAAATATCATACAATTTTGATGCAAATGCACATACACCATTATGTTCCGAAGCAATGCATGCCGTAGGAAACTATATTAATATGGCAATCAATCCCGGTTCCGACAGTAAAACAGCGCGACCAGTTAAAAAAATGATACAAGATTCAATCGACGGTATTTTGGCACTTTGTCATACTTCCACTGCCGATTATACATGTGTATTTACGTCTGGCGCAACAGAAAGTAACTCATTTGTGTTACGAAGTGTAGTTAAAGCGTTCAATCGCAAAGCTGCTGAGCACAATTTACATATAAAACCGCACGTTATAACCAGTTCAACAGAGCACAATTCCATCTTGAGTTGTCTAGAAGACCTGGAAAAAAGTGGCGAAGTTGAGGTAACATATATCGGTCCAACTATTTATGGCAATATAAAAGCAAGCGACATCAAGGCCGCAATTAAGAAAAATACATGTTTAATTAGCATTATCTATGCCGGAAACGAATTACCGATCATAAACAACATCACCGACATTGCCACAGTTGCACGTGAAAATAATATTCCGTTGCATACTGACGCTGTACAAATTTTCGGCAAGTATCCGGTACGTCTCGACATATTAAAACTCGACGCATTGACCGCAACTGCACATAAATTTGGTGGTCCACTTGGTATCGGTGTAGTAATTTTAAAGAATAAATTTATTGACAGCTACGAATTGACAGGTGAAATTAATGGTACACAGCAATGTGGACTGCGTGGCGGTACTGAAAATCCTGCTGGTATTGCAGGATTTGCTGCTGCATTGAAAGCTTCGCACAAAAATCGACAGAAAAAAACAGAAAAAATGATGATGTTTCGCATGAAACTTATTGACGCGTTAAACGGACACATACCATTTGTGCCATATGAAAATTATATTAACGAGACAAAACACGGGCCACTTGAGCTTGTGTCACTTGGACCACCGTTGAAAAATGCTGCCGATGGGTTTTTGTTATCAAATACTGTTCTCTTGTCGGTTGCAAAAAACGTCGGAAAGCCATTTTGTAACGTGTTATTAAAGCATTTTCTCGATGCAGCTGGGTGCGTAGTAAGTATCGGATCCGCATGTTTGACAAAAAATAAAAGTGCGAGTCATGTTTTAACGGCCATAAAAGCACCAGATGTTATCAAGCGCGGCGTAATTAGAATATCATTCCATGATAAAAATGACAATGCCAGTGTTGATTTTTTAGTCAAAAAAATTATAGATGGTATTAAGAAGCAATGTTCTGATATTGAGTCTCAAATTGAGAAACAGGGTTTAACCTTATTTGCCAAATGAACTATTCATCTTCAAACGACACAACAGTTGTTGATTCAACTGGCTTAGGTTTCGGTTTAGCAGTGCCATTTGGCTTTTTTTCTTGCGATTTCTTATCTTGTGATTTTTTTTCTTGCGACTTCTTGTCACGCTTTTGTTTCATGTATTCTTGATTGGTTGTGTAACGTTTGGTCACTAATTCGCTGAGTTTGTCACAACCTTGCACACCAGTGCAAATAATGATAGATTGCAAACCGCTCAACAACAACGACTCCGAAATTGTTCGCTTTCCATACACTGCTGTGTGTGACAGCAACAATCGTGAAATTCGCTGCAAAATCTCAACCGCAACAGCAGACAGAAACAAACGCAATTCACGTGTGAAGCACATTTTAGCAAGTTCTGCACGTTGCTCAGCAGTCGCCTGTTGTGCCATACTATATTTGGCATTTTCGCAAATATTTTTGACAGCAACTAGGAAATCTTTACTATGTTGACCATCATGCAATGGCTTTTCGACTGCCGGTTGATTGGCATGTTCTGCTCTTTCGACATCAGTCGCGTATTTTACCATCTTTGCATATACGTTCAATGTATGCAAAAACGGCAGAAATTCAACCTTGTAAAACGCAATTGGAATATCTGTCGGCACTGTATTGTTGTCAACTGCATGCAACGCCTTAACTTGCTTCGCCTTAGCGGTGAAAGCGCTTGCAATCGCGTTACGCGCCAATTGACTCACAACAATATCCAAAAACGACGCAGTGTAATATCTGATAGGCTTAGACAGACGAATACGTGTTCTGCCAATTGCCATAATTGGATGCGACCATTCAGTGTACGATTGGGTCTTTACACCAGTCTTTTCATCGACTTCAACGCTATCGCGATCGAATTTGCTCTTTCGTCTAAATTCGCCGAGTCCATCATAAAAGTGTTCGTCAAACGACTTATTAAACTCAACAGAATTAAATTTATCTTTCTTTTCAACTTTTGTTGCCGCGCGCATCTTAACGTAACGTTCATGTTCAGATTTCTTGCTAATAGACAACGCGTGAACATATTCGTATTCGTACATCATGCGAATTTTCTGTTCAAGTGATGCCATTGCGTGCTTGTACGTTGCTTTGGTTTCAGCAGAAAGTTGCGCAAATGGAATTGGCGCCTTAATAGTTGATTTAACATCGCCGTCGACAGTTTTAATAACATTTGCAGCGGCGCGCTGAATCTCCGTCATAGCCTTAAATTCCACAGGATTAATTTCGCTGTCCAAAATACGAGTAACACGCGGCACTTGAATAATAATGCCCTTTGTATCAAAAGTGTCAACAGCACTAATAGTTGGTCCATTTCGTTTCTTTGGTGCAACGTTTGGATCAGCGGGTGCTGCAACTTTACGCGAAGATTTCTTTTGTTCTTGCACAACAACAGTTGCCACAGGTTCTGAAACAGGTACAGTTGCGGCTTTCTTGCTGGTTCTGGTCTTCTTTTCGGGCTTTACAGCAGTTTGAACAGGTAACGGTGGTGTAGCGACCACCGCGATGGTTGATTTTCGTGATCGAGATGTTGTTCCATTTGTAGTTGCAACAGCGGCAACTGGCATTTGCGAAACTTGCGACATTTAGACGATTGTAGCTATTATATACTTATCGTAGGCTTTTGTTTATACGGAATTGCTTTCAAATTTTGATATTATCGGGTATTTCAGTTAAACTGACGTTGTATTTTTTGCGAAAAAAAATCTATGAAATACCTAGTTAGATGCCACTAATTTATTTATACTATCTAGCATATCGAGCGCGTCATCCTTATTAATATCACATGTGAAATCCACATTTGCAACTGGTTCAGCAGCTTTCTGATCATTATTATTTTCAGTTGGATCTTCATGTTTTTGTTCTTCGACATCACCTGGTTCAGTGTGAGGAATATGTTCAGTCTCTGGTTTTTTAACTTCGGCTTCTTGTTGTCGTTTATTCTCAGTTGCAAGTTTTGATTTGATCGTTTTCTTGACTTTATCTCTATGCTCAATTATATTCTCGACCATTTTACTGTCTTTATTTACTTTGTAAACCCTGTAAAGTAAATAGACAATTAAAATTATCAAAATGACAATAATAACACTAAGATATGTTATGTTTTTATCAATGATTTGCGGAATGTTTTCATCGGGTGGTTTATTTTCGTGTTTGGGTTTAAGTAATTTGTGTATTTCTTGCAGATCATGATCTAGTGTGCCACTCATCGTATATATCCTATATATTTTTGTGTTGCCTATATATATAAAAATGAGTAGCATAACACAAATATCTAAATTAAAAGACAAAGAAATTGCTGAGCAGTTCCAAATCTTGCATAATTTGTACGTTACTGCAGAACAAACAAAAGACACCAAACTACTAAAATTATTGTCGGATTATGAATATGACATCACTCTGCAAGACAATCAAACAATTGAACAACTCAATGATTTGCTGCGGAAATATCCCAATGCAACGAACTTATATGTTGAGGCAGTAACAAAATTAATGGATAAGTTGCACAACAACAAAATCTTATTTCACCACGTGCTTGACTCTGTAGAACATATGAAAAATGAGTTGTTGGACATGAAAGAACCACTATTGTCGCGACAACAAAATGATATTCTTCTGACAAATTACAGGCTAGTTACATGCAGCAAGACAATGTTGCTACGTGAAATGTTCGAAAGTCTCAATGCCGAATTTAAGTTTGACAAACAACCTGTAACATTTGCCGAATTTTACAAAAAAACAGGATGCGGCGTGATCTTGATGCGGCGAATAACACCAGTGCCAATCGAATTTCGTAGTTACCAATTGCTTTTTCCACTGACAAAACCGACTATCAACACATCAGCTGATGCTTGGCCAGTTGAAAAAGAGAGCCATCCTGGCGTTAATAACGATATAATTCGCAAAAACAAAACAATTTTTGACCTCGCCAAAAGTAAAAAATGGGATTTTTCAAATGAAATTATAGGTGACGACGCCAGTAAATTCATAATTGTTGAGACAGTGGATGGCGAATCATACCGATTTTTAGCCCCGTGGCTGGTTGCAAAGAACACTTATACAGTGCCAAAGCATTATGTGAAGAAAATGATGGAAGACATGAAAAGCAAAATTCGGCGCCGACATAGGTCAACAAACATCGCCGCACACCAATGCAACGCGGGGATTGGCAATATGTTTATGAAACGGCAACTAGACCACGACAAATTCGACAACTTTATTAACTTACCAACACATAAATTACTGCAAGTTTTACAGTCTGTGATTGTAGAACATATGAGATCGTTGTGTGACAAGAAAAAAATGACACGCGAATTGTTGTATGATATATTTCATGCACCAGAAATACAGACAATTGTGCAAAAAGTATCGTTCGACTTAATTGATGAGATTTGTCTGCAAAAGATTTCAGATGTCGACGAAGCCATTAGAAAACATTTATACACTAATTTTCTGGTGATGTTAACTAAGTTCGCGGCCAATATAATAAAAAATATGCACGACCAATACCTGTCGATATCAAATGATGAGCTGAAAGAATTCGACTTTTATGAAAAAATAGTAACGGAGATAATTGAAATTTCGATAAATCACCGCGATAACATTTATGCTGAGTTGCAATATATGCTTTATTTGTATGATTCCAACTTTGGAGTGGATGTAAATGATTAATAACTCAATTGAAAATGTTTTTTTACAAATATAATGATTGGCTGGATCGCAATCTTGATTGTTATTATTGTTATTTTGATACTACGATTGATAGTCATCGTAGATATCACGGAGATCGCGTCCGGATACAGTAAAGCGTGCCCAAAGAAAAGATGCGAAATAATTAAAAAAATAGTTGCTAAACATCAAAAATCGCCACAGCGAACTGCTGCACCAGAGCCCGCGTTACGAGGCCCAGATGAAATATTTTCGGATCAAAAACTAGTAGCTGACAAGTACAATTTCACGCGAACAATATTTGAAGAACTGCCAATTGCAATTTTCGAATACAAAGATTTGGAAAGTGATACCGATTGGGGCGTAGATAACTATCCCGCGATTATGGATTCGAAAACGTATTACCAAAAAAATAACGGTGTCGCACATGATGTGCTTGTGCCGAATGGATTGCAATTTATGTCGGTGCACGAAATGCAACCAGTCGAGATAAATGACCCAGAATGGACAATAGTGTAATCGTGTCAATTTAAATTGGCTGCGTTTCCCAGTGCATGTAAAAGTAACGAATACGCGATTTCTTTTTTTGTTCAACTAATTCGTATCTTATTAATTTGCTGCGAATAAGCCCGCAAAGTTCTTTAACACTGACGCGTTCGTCGAGGTCTACATGTAATTTTTTTGCTATATCAAGCAAATATTCTTTGCGTTTTGATTCACAAACTGTGCCCTTTTCTGTTTCACGCGAATCGGAGTGTTTCGCAATGTTTTGAACAGGTGCGCGCAATTTAAATCTCGTATGAACGCCAGTTTCTGATCGTTCGTCAAAGCCAATAATGATGTTATTTTCTTTGAATTCTATATCGTCGCCATATGCCGCTATTTCCGACCAACCAGTTTCCGGATGATAAACGCGCGGATACTGCGAAATATAATGGCCAATTGGCAATAAATCGGCTTTGACTTTAACAACTGTAGATGTTTTTTTGCTTTTGCCTATGAACAATTCGTTTGATCGTCGTATAATTTCGTTGTATTCATCGCGAAATTCTTGCGGGACCCATATGTTGGATGTGCGATTGTACGTTGTTTTAAGTAAATTTATTATACCGCTGCTCACAATATCGTTGGGATCATCTCCGTCAATGTCTTCGGGCTTGCTGGCTGCGTTGTCGCGTCCATTTTTCTTGCGATTTTCGTATCGTTCGATCGATTTGAGTTTGATGTCTTTTGACAAAATCGGAATTGCGTACTTCGAGTATTTTTCAAAAATATGCGGCTTTGACGTATATGCGAACATCACGAGCGATCGTAAATCGTAGTAGTACAGCATTTTGAAGTAAAAATCGTGATTTACATCTCTCTTTTGATTGGGATTTGTCCACACATTAAACACGTATTCGATGCATTCCTCCAGGAATTTAATGTGGAATATTGACCCATATTCGCAAATGACATTTTCCATTGCATCGATGGACAAATTGCTGTGTTTGCGGATAAATATCACCTTTTTCTCGTTATAGTCGAAGTCGACGCGTTTTGTTTGCACGAAATTGTTGATGTTGATTGACGACAAAAATGACGGATTATGTACGCGCCCGAATATTTCAAAATCAACAATTGGCTTTTTGTTGATCGAATCATATGCTGTAAGATAGTAAATTTGTTTACCGCTGTTGATAATCGGCAATATCACATGTTGACTGTTGTTGTGCATGTAAATTATTTTATTATGCATATCGAACAGTGCGTCAACTTGGGTCACAGACCCGCCACTAACAACTTTGTCTTGAAATGTGCTGTTGATGTCGTCGACATCGTCGTCATTTACATCCGTTTTTACAGATTCCGAATGCTGTACGGGAAATATCGCAAGCTCATCGGCACCACCTTTTTTCTCTATGTTTTGGCGTGGTTCAACATAATTATTTGCTGCTCGCCAAATTAACTGGCTTAGTGCGATATTGAAACTCCTCTTTGACAAAATACGAGTGTTAATGTCACTTTCTATAGTATCGGGCGCGTTTTTCACAGCGTCAAATAGCATTTCGTATTCCCAAATGCGTGACACATCCATGAATAAGCGTTTGATGATGTATTTAACAACATTGATCTCCTTTTCTGCAAAATACACGTCAAACGTATCTGCAATCATTTGCGAATCACTTAATTGTTTGTCGATGGAATATTTCGGTTTGAACGGTAATACGCCTAGCGGATCGCTTGCCGAATTACGTATGCTCTTGTCGGCGTTGATATTTGCGTCGATTGAACGCTCGTGAATGACTTTTTCTATCTCTTGAATTGCCGAAAACATCTCTGTCTTTTCTTTGTATTTCGATTCTTCATATGATAATGTCTTTCGTCCCGGAATTGTTGACACGAATATTTTGATGCGCACTATTTGGTTCTCTTCTGGCAAATCTTTGTGACTGTTTTTGCGAATTGCGCGACCGCGAATTTGGATATATGCCGAAATATTATCTGGTCGACCCACTATGTAAACATTTTGAATTGCCTTCAAATCGTAACTTTCTTTAATGATTTTCGAGCCAATTAGTATCATATAGTTGGTGCCAAACATGTTGTCGCGGCTGTTGTATTTTTCGAGCGATTGGTCAAGTATACGTTTGTCAATTTCGCTGTGTGCCATAATAAATCTTACTGGCGCGAATGTGTGACTAACAGTACCACCAGTAATCGTATTTAGGTTGATGCCATTTGCATTTGCGTATTTGTAAAATAAGATCGATGTTTCGTTCGTCGCCGCAACGACAAAATTTCGTTCGACTAGTTCATTAACTAACGCTGACTGTGTGTTCTTGTTGATTCGCAAATACAATGCCTTGTCCATATTTGCTAATTTGTTTAATATTTTTTCTTGTGTGTCCAAGTAGTCTACGTAATAAAATTCCTCAGATTGTGATGAAATCATTGTTATAAGCGCGTGTGAAATACCATTGCACATGACACGCCATGCCGCTACGGCGGTTAATACATCCGCGTTAGTTGGTGGGTTATTATCAAATAGCCCAACTGCCTCGAAATATACGTCATCTACATTGCCGCCACTGACATTTTCATGTTCAGATCGCATTTTCCCACAGTGAAAACATAAAGTTGACCCCGTAGGACTTGAAAATTCGTCCAAAAACCCATTGTTGATCAAGAGTTCGCGTATCAACATAACGCCGCCAACATGTACAACACTATGATAAATGAAGATCTTTCCGTGTTTTTCCTTGATTGCGGCAAATATATGTGTCAGCAATTTATGAAATTTCGACGAATATTTGCCAATTGTTTCATAGCGCAACAAGGTTCCGGTGATTGTGCCATTATGAAAATCAACACCGTGTTCGGTTTTCCATTTGGCTGGCGCACTTGTAATTATATGTTTAATGTCGTTTGACCTGAAAAGTCCAACATTTGCATCATGCGGATTAGGCAAAACAAAGTCTGTGAGATATTGCATATCCTGCAACATTGAATCCGCATCGGCATTTTTAACTGTTTTGTATTGGAGCGGCGACATTTCACAACGAATGAATTTCAAATATGGTATTGTCGCAATTTTTTCACCCTCGACAATCATCCGCGGATAGAATTTCGGATCTGTGTCAATCAAAAAACTGAAGTGTCCCTCGGATAGTTCACCGATTTTTTGCAATGCGCCGGGTTTCAAATCAACATTATTAGATTTGAAAAAGTCGGATTTTTGCAATTGTTTGTTTGGCAATAGCAAATTTAGTAAATCAATTATCTCTGTTGGCGAATGGTTGAGCGGTGTTGCAGACATCGTTACTATTCGCACAGTTGGTTCATTATCCAAAACTGTTTGCAGAGCAATTCCCCAACTATTTTTTTCAACACTGTTGTAGACGTTGTGTATTTCATCGGAAATTATTAACGAGTTGCGGAACTCTTTTAGGAGGTCTTGATTGATTTGGATCTTTTTTTCTTCGATAGCTTGACGAATTTGCGACTCATCCATATTGCTTATATTGCCATCTTTATCTATGAAAATCTTGTTCACAAATGCGCGATAGCCGTAAAATCTAAAAAAGCCATTCCGTTGTCTATTTGTCATGCGCGATTTAACTTTTGACAGCATCTCTGTATATGCCGAAATCTCTTGCTGTTGGCCAGTAATTGCAAGATTTCGCAATTTCTCGAGTTGTTGCTGCTCTTCGCGTGAAATAAATCCGAATTCTAAATAACGCAATAGTTCTGCTCTGAATTGGCGTTCGGAAAATCCTATAACAAAAACACTGCCAATGTTGTCGTTGTCACTCAAAGCTTTTGCTCTAAATGTCTCTATAAAATTCATTGCTATTGCAATTCCTGCTAATGTTTTGCCAGAACCTGTTGACCATTTGATGTGCAAACGCTTGAACGGTGTATTTGGGTTGATAAAATTACTGACAAATTGTTGATGGCCTAGTAACCTTAAGTGATTACCATATTTGATTATCGATTTTGTATCAAATAATGGAATAATCGACTTGTATATATTTTGCGTAGTTTCAGGCCAACGCTTCGTCCAATAAAATTCCTTGCGGTACGTGGCATCGGCAATATCACTGTAGTTCGTCATTTATATACATAAAAAAATAAGTTTTATCATACTACTGCTTTGCAGATTTTTTTGCTGGTTTCTTTGCTTTGTTGTCGGCTTTGACTGGTTTTTTGACTGGTTTTTTAGCTGGTTGTTTCTTTACTGCTGGTTTTCTAACGACTTTAACAATGATGGGTTTCGGTTGTTCGTTCAATAATTCTCGGCGAAGTTCGTCTTTAATAATTTTGCGATCGTGATATCGTTGTAATGCGTCGCGGTAGTCATATGGGGACAATCGAACAATCGGGGCGATAGGTCGCACAATAGGTTGCACAATATGTCGCACACCAAGAAAATTATTAACTTGTCGTTGTCGTTCAGCATTTAATTTTTGTTGCAGCTCTTGATTTTTTGCATTCAAATGATGCTGCATCCTTTGTTTTCTTTCTAGCTCCATTCTTTGAAGCATCACTTGATTTCTGGCATCCGCTATTCGAGCTATAGCGTGTCTTTCATTTGCGAGGGCGTGTCTTTCGCGATTGTCTAAAATCTGTTCACGTTGCGCCAATGGATGCAGTACATCAACTCTATTGCGTACATCAGCGTTGTTCATGTACAGATTCATTGCCGCTTTTTCGTCGAGTCCGTTGTTTCCGTCGACGCGACGGATTTCGTTAACTGATGGCACAAAGCCGCCATTTTTTTTCATTTTTATATATGTGTTTATATTGCTAAAAAAATATTTTATTTCCACGCGTTAAATTAGTCCGAATAACCATCGCGCACAGTGTCATAGCCGCTTTGATACGAAGTTTTGTCAGTGTTTTTTCGTAAACTTGCTGGCAGTCCATCGAATGCTTTTGCGAATTTTAGTTGTTTGCCATCAACTTGATATGTATGGTGCAGACCTATTTCAGTTTCCATTACCATATCTTGCAAACTTGGTGTGTATTTAATTAGCACATCATTGTTATTTACGCGAGGTGGCAAGAGTTCATTTTGTATAATATCCATGGATTCCGTCTTATGTAGCCGTTGGCACGGTCTGCATGTTACATATATAGCAATAATTATCAAAACTATACAAAGGCCAATCAGGAAATTGTTTGACACAAGTTCTTCGTGTTTTAAGTTAGTGCTCTCAAATGGTATTTCTACCGCGGCCGACATTGTGATATATAGATGTGAAAACTATTTCTGCAAATCTATGTAATTACTATCACCAGTGTGTTTCATATTTATAATTACGTTGCTCTCCGCAAGTGATAAATTGTCCGCGCTTACTTTCGAACCAACATCACTATCGGCTTGGCTATAAATAATGTAATTTACTGGAATTTTAATCGCCACGTTGTTGTTGAAAAATACGAATGCGAACAATGCGCAAATACCCGAAATAAATATAAAATAGTCTATGAAGGCCATTTGCCCAACATCGTATAATTCGAATACATTTGCCCAATAGATCGCAACCGCGCATGCAAACATATAAGCAACTGATACAAACATAATGGCGTTTTTGAAGAGTTTTGTGAACTTATATTCGCCTATGCTAAAATCTATAAATTCGTTCAGGATGACACGTTTCTGATATTCTACCGTATATGCTTGCCATGTTATTGCCATTTCTACAATATTTGTGGCTATCCATGTGGCGAAGATTAGATAGTATATAGTTAGCGACTCGGCAACATTTACGTCGACTGCACAACTAATTATCGCAGCGATGATTACCAAAGCTTGCAAAAGCAAAATTACTGGAGTCGATATTACATATATGTTGACACTTTTTGTGATGTTGTTGCACATCTGATGATATGACTGTTTGACCACTTGTGTCATTTGTAGAATCCATATTGTATTTGCCGTCCTGAATAGACTTCTTGTAATATACGTATCAAAATATAAAGATTGATAATCAACCACAACAAACAAGCATAATATTAAATGTAACCTAATTATTCGATTGTCGCCGGAACATGTTGATAATATGCCTATCAAAATTGCATAAAGCACACGTTCTACGATATAACCCGTATCAAATACGTCCATAAGTGGGCTTGTAAATTTGAAATTATATTTACATATCTAGTGCCGTTTATATAGAAAATGATTGTTGATAAAATATTTTCAATACATATCGACTTCAAAAATGACAATGAATTTTATTCCGCCGACATAGATTCAGTCGTTCTGCGTAACATCAAACTTAAATACGAGCGAAAATGCTTCAATCAGACGTTTATACTTGACGTTGTTGAAATAGTTCAGATGAGCGATGTCGTGATTAAGCATAACACCACACAATGCGATCCGACTGTTGACGTATCATTTAGAGCAAAGTGTATAGTTTTTACAAGCAATAATATTGTTTGTGACTGTGTTGTGCGATCTGTCGGGCAGGCATCGGTCGAATTCGACAACGAATTTATCAATGGAATTTTAGTTGGCCGTAATAAATTCGACGCATTTGAGGTGGGAATGATGCTGCCGATGATGGTCGGTAGTGTTTCATATCCGATCAACGGTCAAAAAATAAACATGCAATTCAAAATGTTGGACCCGTCAAATGTTTACATCGAGAAAGTTTTGTTTAAAGTCGACAAAATGCGAAAACCACAAACTGAAAATGTACTTAAAATTCTCAAATCGTTCAATGACACACTGGTAATGTTGAAAACTATGCATGGCGAAAATAAGAAAGCGGTTGATTTTTTCATGAACATGGTATATCCACTAACAAAAAAACACCAAGAACCAAAGGGATACAAATATGTAACCATGGATAAACCAGCAAAATATATAATTTCGTCAGTGCGCGATTATGATGACATTGGCAAATTCGACAAATTCTTATCGTCAGACGCGCCGTTCGAACGTAAAGACGTTATTGAACTCGAGGATGGATACGATAATATTATGATTTTCATCTTGCAACATCGTGTAAATTATATGAACGCCATCATGGAACTGGTCAAAAATTACCCGAATGCTGATAAAATCAAGTCAACTATTGTATTTTGGAATATTTACAATTCGTCAAAGCTGGATTATGATTTGTGATTTTAGCATTTGTTGGTATAATAATAATGGCGAGTCAAACGCGGGAACGAAAACAAATTTATATTGACGAGCAAATCAAGCGGATGGATCGTCAATCACTGATTGAAATCGGAAAGATATTCATGGCAGATGCTAATACGAAGAAAAACTGCACGGAAAAAGCTGGTAACTTATATATCCCATGTAAAGACGTGTCGGATACTACATTGGATGAAGTGGTAAAATACATAAATAAGAATATGTAGTGGTATAAACTTTTTTTGCAACAATATAAATGATTAATCTGACGGATTTCTTGCGTGGATTGGAGGCCGAAATAGGCTTCGGTGGCGAATCGGATTCAGATGAATCTGACGTATCCTTAGGCGGTGGTCAACCAGAAGACTACAAGCGTGAATCGGTGCATTTACAGGAATATATTAAAAATACGAGTGAAATTTCAACTATTGGCCATCGAATACTTGATGGCGATTTTTCATCAGCCTTTCAGCGTTCTGATGAAAAACAGTCAGATGATGAAAAACAATCAATACCGGATGAATTCTCCCGGCCATCGTTTGGCGGCGCTGATGATGTTGACAACGGTGACAAAGATAAAAAAGATGATGTTGACAACGGTGACAAAGATAAAAAAGATGATGTTAACAACGATGACAAAGATAAAAAAGATGATGTTGAAAGCGACGATGACAGTAAAAGCGTCGCTAGTGCTGAAGACGATGATAGTGACGCAAGTGACGATGATAGTGACGCAAGTGACAATGAAAACGACGCAAGTGACAATGATGATAGTGATGACAGTAAAAGTGTCGCTAGTGACACAAGTGAACGTAAAAGTAAAGGTGACAATGATGAAAATATTATCAACATTGATATTGGCGATGACGATTTTGTGTCGCCATTTCCCACATACCCCCCAGAAAGCGGTAATAACGGGAAATTAATTGATGCTGAAGACGACGATAAGGAAGATATAGTATACTCAGATCTTGATAGTGACGATGATGAACCAGATGTTGATAGTGACGATGAACCAGATGTTGACAGCGACAACGATAAATTAGACGATATCCAAACTGGCAAAACAGGGTTATTTGACGAAGACGACGACCCACAACCGAAGTTTGGCGGCTCACTTCACCATTATGGTGCGTAAATTGTATTAAAACAATTTTTACAGTTTTATATATGTCAACTCGCAATACATTGCGTAAGCAGCGTGCCAAGAAATTGGCCGCCGCACAAAAAATAACTATTCAAGATGAACCAATCGAAGAAACACCTACAAAAGTTAACTATGATACTGTATCATATCAAGACATCATTAACATTTTTAACCGCCTAAACAGGGATATTACCAATTTTATTAAAGACAATGATGGTTTTAAAACGCGATCTGACAAAGTCAAAATCGACACAATCACAAGCCAATTTGGCATTCAAAAACTATACGAGAAACATCCAGTTGTTATGCGCTATATGATTTGTTCGGGTGAATTTTCTTCGGCTGCATTTAAGAAGTACATGGACGCGTATGTACTTCACGAAAAAAATAAAATGAATCCAAAAGCAAAACCAGGTGACAATGAAGACCGCTGGTGCATGCTAAATGCGAATTACGTTGTTGACACATATGTTGACTATCACCCAAATCAACGCCACAACGATGCAAAAAAGAAAATGATCCGGCAAAATGCATATGACTTGTTGAAAAAGGATTTTACAGATTTTCGCGACGATTACAAAAAACAAGAGAAGAAAGTTAAAGAAGATCAGAAATTATACCACGGTCGTAATATGAAAGAAGCGCTCAATTTTGTGCTGAAACACGACGCCGACAAAATGACCGATGAAACACGACAGAGAATATTTGACAATCTCACCAAAGCCCGCGCATTTAAAAATTTCAACATCGTAATGAAACAACTAAAAGCAACGCGTGAAGTTATTGCACCAGTTAGAGAAGCGCGTGGTCAACTTAATGAAGAAGAAGCAAAACGTCGCGAACGCCAACAAATTACAATGATCGAAACAGTCGATGCCGAACGTATGGCAGAAATTCCAGATAAATACAAGCCAGAAGAACTACGCGGTATGCAAGCAATACCCGAAGAATTGCCTACAATTGTTCAAAATATCGATTCTGTCGAAGACATACCATTCAATTAAAATACATAGCTAATTTTTTTGCTGGCTAATTTTTTTGCCAATTCATTAAATTTGAATTTATGGTAAATATATACAGATGGCAGAATTCGCCGATGTTTGCAATAAATTGCGATTTTTACGCCTGCCAGATCAGTCTGTGCTTGAAATTGAGTTACGGTTGTTGGTTGACAAACGCGACACGCGTGTTATTAACGGGGCTGAACAACTATTAAATCCACTAGAAACAACAAAATACGCAAAATCGTTAATTGCAAAATACACCGATGCTGATATATCGGTATCGCAAACGGCAACAGTGATTTATTCCGATGATGTACAACGTCAAACAACGTACAAAAATGGAGAAAAACAAAACAAACTAACAATATTCCGGCGCAAAAAACCATTAATTAATCCCGTTTTTCTAACAAATGATACAGCTGTCGGATACAAATTCAGTGCATCGGTTGAGGAGCAAGTGAGCAATTATGCAGAAAACAAAGATATAAACTTTGTGCGATTCAAGTTGCGTTATTCTGCGCAAATATCTGACATTTGGCGGCTAGACATAACGCTAATTAAGAAGCTCGACCAATCTGACAATGATGAAAAAATGAACAAATATCGCAACAAATTTCTAATGGCAAAAATAACACCAGACAAATTTGTCGAACAAGTGCCATGGGACGATGCCGATAAGATCGAATTTGAACTCGAATATACTGGAATGCTGTCAAAATTTAATATCACATCCTTGCGAATTGCAGACAATTTTTCCACTGTCACCAATGTATCCGACGGCGAGGATAGAAAATATCGCAATTTGCTGCATAAAATTGCCAAAATGATGGGACATCGCGACAGTGACGCGTTTCGTAATAAATTTGGCATTAAACAACTCGGCAATCAGTCTATCGAGTTGACCAAGAACATATTTGTACGTGAACTTTTGCCGTCGATTAGTAACTATTTTGCGACAAATAAAGTCGATGGCACTCGTTGTCTGGTGTATTTGTCACCGGTACAATCAGCCATACTTACGGATACAATTGAAATTATTGAGGAATCAGAGTTGGACGATGTTGGTGGCGCTTATGTTGTTGATTGCGAAAAGTATATCACAGAAAAAGGCAACGATGAATATTACATATTTGATGTAATTCATGCGGGTGAAAGCCAAATGCTAAAACCATTTGAGGAGCGTTTAATGTTGTTTGAATCGGTGTCGAATTTGTGGCCGCGATTTCGCCTCAAGCCATTTGTACCGTTAACCAATAAATTTTACTCTGAGATTACGTCAATGGACCAAAAGGAATATAAGACTGATGGCTATATTTTCACACCGAAGCGCGGCAATTATAGAGATATGATATGTTATAAGTACAAGCCGCCATCTCATCGCACAGTTGACTTTCTAATCAAAAAAGCGCCAAAAGCATTAATCAGCGATACCAAAGACGCGAATTTGCATGTATTATTCTGTGGGATGTCACCAGCTGCTTACAAAACATTAGGGTTCCGACTTATTGACGGATACAACGAAGTATTTCCAAATATAAATACGCACAATTTGACTCAATATTTTCCGGTGCAATTTCAACCGTCGAATGGCGATGCATACTTTTATAGACCGCCGAGTGGTTCGAAACTTGAAATCGACGGTGAAATTGGTGAATTTTTATTCGACAAAGAATGGAAACTCATCAGAATTAGAGAAGATCGTCGTTCGGATCTGGAGAATCAGACATATTTTGGCAATGCGTTTAAAATTGCCGAGCAAATGTGGTTCGCATATCAAAATCCACTGAACCTAAGTGACTTCAAATCTGGAAAACTTGATGGGTATTTCGCATCAGTCGACAATGTTTTACAGAAAAATTCACGCAACTTCAATAGTTTTGTGAAGAATACATTGCTTGAACAATTCAAAAAAACAGAATTTACTATTGACATGTGCAGCGGCAATGGTCAAGATTTGTTCCGTTATCGCGATTTTAACTACAAAGAAGTGCTCATGACAGAGATAGACGGCAATGCGATAGAAGAACTTATATCTCGCAAGAACGAAAAAATAGATAAATTCAGCAATGCATCAACACGGTTTATGGTGTCGCAAATTAATTTTCTCGACCCTGCGCAATTAAATATATCAAACATAACAACTGCGCATCACATTTTGGAAGAGTCGGCCGATCTAATTATCTGCAATTTTGCACTGCATTACTTTATGGAGAGCAAGTCCACCGCGACAAATGTTGTTAAGTTCGTGAGCAAAATGCTGAAAAAAAATGGCAAGTTTATGTTCACGGCATTTGATGCAGCCGCTGTAACCAAACTTTTGAACGAGCACAAGGGCGATTTTACTGTCAAAGTTGGCAAAGATATAAAGTTCGCCATTCGCGGTGATACGAAAAAAACCAATCACGTGTTGCCATTCGGTCAGAAAATTAGTGTCGTGTTGCCATTTAGCGGGCAGAAATATTATGAGGAATACCTCGTCAACTTCAATTCACTCGATGATATAATGCGTGTGAATGGTCTTGCGCGACTCGACAACAATACATTTGATGTGTTTTTCAAGAAATACAACGGACAATTAGATGCCGACGACAAGAATTATGTCAGTCTGTATCGCTATGCCGTTTTCCAAAAGCAATAAACACGCGCCGTTATTTTTTTGTATTAAAATTTTACATTTATCGTATAATATATTCGCGTATTATGGCAGAAGAAAAAGTAGCACGCAAAGGACCTGGCCGTCCGCCAAAAAACCCAGCGAAACAAAAGCTGGAAATCAGAGGTGTCGTTAAACAGCCTAATTCAACACATTCGTCCATGGAATTCGTTAATAAAAATACAGGTGCACTTGGATCAGCATTGAAGACGTTTAAAAGCATTTCGGTGTCAAACATACAATTCGTTATTCGACCAACCGAAATTATTATCTACAACAGTACTTCGCAAAAGCTATCCGAACCACTAAAGAACGGCGCCAAAGAACATCAGAAGAGAATCTATTTGCGCATCGACTGCACAAAAACAATGATGTATTATGCGCGTGAGCCAACCGAATTTGGTGTGATGTTCGACGATTTTTACGGCGTTATTGACAAAATCGATAACAAATACCGTTCAGTAGCATTTAATTTGTCAGATATCGACAATGGCAAAGCCTTGATAGTAATTCTCGACCATATCAATGGCGTGCTTGAATCACATAAAATTACTGTGGCTGGACTATATCCAAAGCTTGACCAGAAGATTGAATCTGAAATTTTAGACGACAATATGAAGCTGCAATTCACTTTATCATTTGGATATTTACGCAGTATTATTACAAAATTGGCATCTAAATCGGCCGATCGCAAATTCACAGTGACGCAACAAAGCAAATCATCTGATGCGTATATTGACCACATAAATTCCAATAAAAAGGTTTTGTCAAAGTATCACTTGCGCAACAAGGAACAATTGAACTTTTCAAGTAAATTAGCAGATAATGAAAGCTTCAGTATGGATGTATATGTACGCAACATCATCAATGTTGTCAATGCATTTGGGAAAAATAACGTATGTATGAAACTCGATGAAACAAAGGGTATCATACTTATATCGCCTTTTGATGATATAATCACGTGTTATTTTACCATGAATTCTGGTTAATTTCTATCTATTTTTTTATGTTCAATTGGAATTTTACATTACGATATATTACGTTCTATATATATGACACATTATCAAGATATTGACGATGACCCTTTTGGTGGGTCGAGTATTGCGTTCAAGACTTCATATCACGACAGTGTTGTCGAACAGTTGGGCTCGCTCAAGGAACATGCATTGAAAATTTTAGATATTTACGATTATTTAGCAACTAAATCCATTATAATGGAGGTGTCAAAAAATTACGACATTGAGGAAATCACAAAATTGATGAATGACACAAAATTGACGAATGATGAGAAAAAAGAAAAAAAGATCGTAACATTGCCGATGAAAGTAGAAATGTTGCGGGATATTGTCGACTATTTGTATGTGCTATATTTTCGCACACTTGACAAACTCGCTAAAATTAGCGATTTCCCGCGAAACGCAGAAAAGCTATTGTTTCAGATAAATCATATTACAGACAGCAAAGTAATCGACGGGGATGACAAACTAGATATCGTAAAATTGTTTGTGCAGTTCACACAAGACGAAGAAATTAAACAAATCATTGATCGCGACAATCCATACTTAATCACCAGAACGATGACACTAAGTCAAAGTCATATCGACAAATTCTTTACAAATAACGTATGCATGCACTTGAAGGATTTACTGCAAAGATTATTGCCATACGTGTGCAAATCATATGTTAATGAGACTTGCAAAAACGGTAAAAAAAATATGGAACTTGAAAAGATCCCGCGTGGTGCACAGGATTTAGCCATATATAAGCAGTTATTAATTAGTTTGAAGTGATTGTCCATGATTTTTTTGCCGTTCGACTTACAAGTCAATTACTTACAAGTCAATTACTTACAAGTCAATTACTTACAAGTCAATTACTTACAAGTCATTTAGTCGTTGCTTAAAATCCTTATTTTGTTCCTTGATAAAATCGTAGTTTATAACTACATCGTTTGCCAGCGTACCTATGTCAGGGACATCACCAACGATTAATCTACCACTGATTGAACCACGTTCAAGCCTATCTCGATGCGCATCAGCAGCAGCCTTTTTCATAACATTGCGCAATGCTTGAAATGACATTTGCAGACCAATATTGGCATATTCACGCGTACCCATACCTGTTCGTTGAATACTTGTTTGCACACCGGTGTAACATACGGCATTGGCTAATAGCTTACAACTCATTTGATTAAGTGTTGGCATTGTGCTGATCATCTCATGCACGATTTGACTGCGTGTTGTGTTGATGCCAAAGATGTTTGCGACGTCTTCCAAAGAATCGCTTTGTGTCGAATATGAATTAATTCCTTCCATACCAAGAATGGCATCGATATTCGTGCCAGTTGTTGTAATTCCAATAACTTTTTTTCGTACCAATGCACCCTTTTCGTCGACCCTGTTGCAAACCAAATCTACAACATCGGCTTGTCTAATGCCTTCAATACCACGAACTAGTACATCTTTTAGTTTATCAATTAGTGGTTTGACATTGGTATTAACGTAGTCGTTCGACTGTGTGAAATACGAATTGCGCAAATATACACGGATAAACAGGTCTTTTGAATTTTCCGGCGAGTTAATTATGAACAAATCAGGGCGCGTTTTACGTAAATTAAACACTATAGTCTCGATGCTGATACTCTTGAAGATCATCTCTTCGCGGTTCAAACCAAATCTAATGCACCATTTTGCCAAATCAGCGGGAATTGCAAGACCGGCGTTGTATTTAGTAATGTTTTCAATTATTTTTGCCTCGTGGTCAAACAATCCATTATCTGGCTTACCGTATGCTTCAAAGCAAATGTGGTACGACTGTACAAATCGTCCGAATTGCATCATTTCAATACGTGTGGCAATTTCTTGCACTTTAATTTTGTTGTTTTCGAGCTCCGGGACCACTGAAATTACCATATGTGGATTTGCCATGTTTTCTGTTTTTTTCATATCGGTGATTTCGCGCATTCGCGTTACAGCGTTTGTTTTTGTACCGCCAGCGCCGCCAGAACGATGCTTAGACCCAAGCATATATTGTGTGAATTTTTCGCAAATAGATTGCACACTGATGATGCCAACCATAGTATGTGGATGAATAATTGCTTCAGAATATGTCTTGAATATATCTGCGACAATCATGTCCATGTGCCAATTCTTGACATTTTTGCTGCGCAAATAGCTTGTGGACATGTAAGTTCTTATAAGTATTCGCACGAACGTCAATGCGCCGTCGACAACTTTGCTGATTTTGCCACCACGCGCGCGATAACTATCGTTATAGTACAAATATCCGATGTTGGCGCAGATTTCTTTTACAATCGTAATGATGTAAATTGGGTCAAAATCGTCGCCTGATTTTTCATCCGACTTGTGATTATATTGGAAAACCGCATTATCGATTATACGCGCCAAGTTAAGCGGCATGTGTTTTTGCGCACTCATGATAAATCCACCGGGGTTCGCTGCTTCAAGTCGCAGATGAATATCCCTGTAAAGTTTGCGATCGGCAACAATTTGATCAAATTCAGATTGTAAAGCGTTTTTAACTTCTGTTGTTTGATATTTTTTTGGCAATGCCTTTGCGTCCAACTTGAATCTTTTCTCTAGTTCTTCGTCGGAAATTTCGATTGTTGCAAATGTTACACGTTCGAGTTTGCTTGGGTCAATGCCATTTTCGTAACAAAGCACTTGAATTACGTTGTTATTTTTGATAGCTTTCAATAAATTGTCGACAACGATGCTTTCTGCATTTTTCATAATGATGCGATTTAACGCGCCAGTGATACTCGTTGATAACGAAATTGTTATAAGACCAAATCGTGTATCTGCTGCTGTAGAAATCAATTCTTCGACGCGCAACCCTTTTTGATATGACGAATCGATAAACCCATTAATTTCTGGTTGATCGTCATAACGTAGCGCATACGGAAATACACGACCAATTCCTGCATGTTGTTGCATGCGTTTTCCGTTGATAACCACTAATCCAAGTGCGCCATTAATGTTAAAATAGTTCATCGTGTTTCCTTTCGAACCGTACAGAATCATACGAAACATATTGCTGCTGCGCTGGTCAATCGATCGCAGAATTGGCAAAATAATATCATCCGATGGCGTCAACGCATTGATGATACTGGATTCGTAGAAGTTATGCATTGACATACCAAGTGGTGGCACCAATTTACCTGAATTAAGATTATCTGTAATCTTGTGCGCCTCATATGCCATTTGGCCAAAACGTTTCGCAATTTCATCCTTTGCGTCTTCGTTGATGCAGATTTCATCAATGCCGATTGTATAACCGTTGTTGTTCAGGAATGCAATTGATATTTGCTGTATATCGAAGACAGTTTGCAATGCACGTGGATTTCCATATGTATTCGCAATAATGTGAATAATGCTACCAGATTGGCCTTGACCGACAGTTGCTTTGTCAAGTATGCCAGATTTGAGTTCGCCACGTTCAATTATTACGCGAATATCGTCTGGATCGTATTTCATATACGGCGCATACTGTTCCTTGAAGTATTCAGGTGTTTTACTGATATTAATCGGTGGCAGCAAGCGTGAAACAATGTTACGATTGGTAAATAAATTGCCAACAAATGACGTGTCAACTTGCTGATTATCGATGTTGGCAAACATTTGCATAGCATGCCATTTGTCGTATTTGTATTCGCCCTTTGTCATTTCGGCAATTCCCAAGAGTCCATCTTGAAATGCTCCTAAACATAGCAGTGTTTGCGGTGAAATAATCCAACGCGATACTGCTGACATGTGGCTTGCTTCACAACGCGCCGAGATTGATTCCATGTGGATAACGTTCATTTGGTCACCGTCGAAATCGGCGTTAAAATAAGCGCAGATTGCTGGATTTAATTGCAATGTCATGCTGTTATTAATCACGATGACTTTCATTCCGACAACACTTGTGAACCACAAACTTGGCTGTCTGTTGAACAACACGATGTCGCCATCGATTAAATCGCGCATCACTGTGTCGCCTACTTGCAACACATAATTATCGAGGTATTCACGTCTGTATTCACCACGTGTCGCAGCTTTTATGATTTTCTTGCATCCGGGATAAATGTGTATGCCATTGTTAAAATATTGCATCAATCTGTCGCGATTAAAAACTGTGATCTTTTCTGGGACATATAGTGTTTTTGCGAAACTCAATGGAATTCCAACTTCATCTAATTTTAAATTTGGGTTACCAGTGATAACTGAACGTGCCATATGTCCGGCTCTGCGACCCATGATATTTCGAACAACGCGGCCATCTTTGCCAATTAGTCGATCAGAAATTGATGCAGGTGGGTTAGATCCAATAGAAAATGTTAAATTTCCACTACTTTTTCCCTTGATCATTGTGTAGTAATTGAGGTCAAGGTTATTCAAATATGTCATCATTTGCTGTGGTATGCTGTTTTTTGGCGGTAGCCTTTTCGGAATCAAGCGGTTGGTCGAAATGATAAATTTCAACAAAATCGTAGTGTCGGAAGTGTTATTTTTAACGCCGTTGATACGATGGAAATCAGGTCGCAACGTGTTTGGAGCAATCGGAATAGTAGTGAGAATCATATTTTTAGGGTTGTTATACGTTGAGATACCCCATTTTGTCAACAAATGATCCGGGATTCGTTCAAGAATTTCCTTAATTTCTGTGTTTAACAGTACTTCAGTTGTTTCATCTGGTTTTGTAATACGAAATGAAGTTCGTCGCAGAGGTTCACGCGACACGGTATTACGTGCTTTGTTGCATGATTGGCATTTTTCAATCGGTTTAAATTTCTTTGTCAACGCCGATAGCTCATTCGACGACATAAAACTGTTAAATGGCCCAAGTGGATAACCGCAATAATGGCAGATAATACGTAGCCAATTAAATATTTCGTCATAGAAAAATGGTGATTTAACTGGGTAATTGAGATCTGTGGAACCAAAATGACCTGGACAATTTTCTCTGTTATTTCTGCATGTGCCGCAATTGTACATATATTCACATGTTCCCATAAGTGGGTCATTGAGTCCACCAGATATTGGATTGTCGCCTTTTGTCGTTTCGCCGGTTCTAACATTAATCGCACTTTGGCTACGTATTTCCTTTTCCGAAGGAATATACATCATAAAAGAGCTAACAACGCCCGGTTGTATGGTTGTCGTGTCCATTGCAATATATGTATGGTATGTATTCAATTTTGAGCACTTATACAACTAAAATAATATGTTTTTTTTAACCGAAATATTTTTTATAGAATATATCTTAATCAGTATTAATATAAATGTCCGAGCAACAAGCATCAGTGCCTACGGTTGTAGTTCAGCCGGAAAAATCATGTGTTGGTAATGTTATTATCGCAATCCTAATTGTGTTCGTCATTTTATGGATTTTGCATAAAAATAATTGTAAACCCGCAAATGATACGGAATATGAGACAACAAGATCTGGTATGCAAGATATTTCGTCATACGGAACAGGTGTTCGCAGTAGAGAATTCGAAAAACGTATGGAAGACGTAGTTAGCGACGAAGGTCAAGATCACATGGAAGCTATCCAAAAAATCGCGTTAGGAAAGGATGTATTTGATTCACATGGCGAATATGTACGTGGATTGTCATACGGTGGTGCACCACAATTTGTTAGTGAACGTAGCGACGCTGGTGATCAGGTTCCATGGAGTGTGCGACGACCAGATGTGCATGCAATCCCAGTGCGAGATCCAACGACGACAATGTCAGCGTACATTGACCAGATTGATAGGCCAAAGCGATACGAATATTAGGTATAAACAAATGTTATTTTTTTGCGAACTATCAAAAAAATTATCAATTTACTCTGATTTTGTTGTGAATAGGTTATCCATCATTGTCCACGATATGTAATATATCGCATTAATAAGAAAACTGAGGACAATAATAATCAGAATTATGAAAATTGTGCTAATTGGGTATTTTCCAAACATGAAACTATGTAAATAGTGATTGCACTAAACACCGTTAAAACAACGGACGCCGTTGCGCAAGGAATGTCTTTAAGTTCGGCGTAGTATATATAATACATGATACAAATTATCACTGTGAAAATTATGACAACGCTGATACAACTGTCGATTAATTTTGAGTTAAAAAATGAAAATTTCATTGTTACTATAGATAGGGCAGAATAAATTTATACAATGAGTTATTTGCATTTGATCGACCGCAAAGTCTACATACCTTCAAAAAAACTAACTACCACATTTGGCGATGAACTATTGGCAAAGACAGGTGGTGACATAGAAGAATTGACGAAACATAATGATATTGGCATTAGAACTTTATTGCGGCGTAAAGCCTATTTGCGTGCATCGGCGGATGAAATGAAGGCATACAGAAAGTATATAATTGAGCGTTTTGTTAAAACTGATTAATTGAGCGTTTTGTTAAAACTGATTAATTGAGCGTTTTGTTAAAACTGATTAATTTAAAAAAATTGATTTTTTTGCCATAATTAACAAAGTGATTGCTGGATTTACGATGAACTCACTTGAACTTAAGATTGCGACATCAAATGCGATTCTCGAAATGGCTGACGGATTGAAATCGTTGTGCGAACAAATGAAAACGGTCGGACAATTGCACAATACCGTGAGTACTGACGCAAAAGATGATGTTACTCGCCGCGAAATTCCAATTGCAACATTCAACGAATTGAAGGCATTGTTGGGTGATTTGAACCATGCGATTGGCGAAGGTGCTAATGATCCATTTTCGGCGAAATCGATGAAAGCGTTGCGAGAAGCAATTGCAACTGTGCGAGCTGTCTCAAGTGCTTCAACCATTGTCGCTGTCAAAGCTGACAAATTGGACGACTATGATTTGGTTGATCTGAACCATGTTGAAATTTCGAATTTGAATGGTGGCACCGTCAAGTTGAATGGAAACGTCTATGAAAACCAAATGTTGCTTCAAATTTTCAACTTCGCGCTGCAATTTTCGAAGAAGAATCTCGAACGAAAGCACGATGAAGATTCCGAAATTTGCAACGAGGACTTGAGTGAAGAGGGTCAATCTGCAGCTGCAAAAGTGATTGATGTGGCTGTTTGTTTGTACAAAGACGCGATCTATCTGAGTTTTTCGCGTTTGTTTGACATGGGTCCAACAAAATGCAAAATTGAACTCAAACCGTTGTTGCCGCGGGACAAAGCGGATTTGTTGAGTATCTTTGCATTGGTTGCAGCCAACAGTGCGGACTTCGCGCTTGATCTCTCGGATTAGAGTTCAACGTCAAGTGCTTTTGATTTTCAGATTTTCAGATTTTTTGATTTTCAGATTTTTGGTTTTAGATTTTTTGATTTTTTGATTTTTTCGTTTTTAATATTTTTTTGTCTGACTGCAACTCATATAATTTAACCATTATGGCAGAATACGCCGGATCTGTTCGCGACAACAGCATATGTGAGTTGTATTTTTTGTCAAATTCATATATCTTGAAAAATCCTTCTGGTGTTTTAAGCCAGAAATATTTTTTACCGTCGTGTTCAATTGGTGTAACTGCGATAGTTTGACCATCGATGGATTCACATGGCGATGTCATTTCCATGTCACTCAGCAAATTAATATTATATAGTGTGCGATTTGTTGGCCGACAAATGTTGCATTTGATGTTTTTCTTAATTGCATCTGGCAACGTTTTGTGATGAATAGCGCAGTCAAACGAAGCTTCGGCAAGCGCTTGTATAAATGTTTTAATAGTTTCATAACGGTTGACAGATTGCGTATAAAGTTCATTGTCTGTTGTCAATTCTTTAACCTTTGTTGGTGGCGTTTTTTCTGGATAATCGCTCAAATACAAATAAACTTGCACGTTTTGCTCAGATGCGGGCATGTCAGCATGCGACAAATAACGAATTGCACGCGTTTTAACTTGATTTATACGTGCATAATTCCAAAATGGCTCCATAATGTGCACAGACCGTACGCGTTTCAAATCGATACCTTCTGCAACTGCGCCACTGATTAACAACAACGCGATAGACGTTGATTTTTCATTAAAATCATTGATGATGGCAGTCCGTGCATCTGGATCGATTTCGCCTGTCAATTTTGCATAAATCATATGTTTCGCGCGTTCTTTCTTGATGCCAATCGCCGCCGCAGAGTTAATATCCGCATCTGTATCCTCGTAATTTTGCCAACCATGCGCATCTAAAATTCGCGCAAATAAATTTACACCTTCACCCGAGACAAATTGACTGTAAACCATGGATTTATGTTTCGAACTACATTTTTCATCATTGAGATTTTTAAGTATTTTTGCCATTTTTGGCGAGAATTCTGGATTTCGCAAATCTTCCGGCTTGATTTTGTCAATGAATTTCTCACGAACACGATTGCCTTGTGCTTCACCGAGTGCATATTCTGGAATACAATAGTTGCTAATTTGTCGCGAACGCACGCGATATGTGCTCGATGCACCCTTTGCAGCGGAAAATCTACCTGGCGCACCACGCATTTTGCGTTTTGCTTCATCTATTTCAATCTTGCGCGCTGCCATATAGCGGTCAAATTGCTTGTAACTCATCATTATGTGTTCAATTCGCATCGGTAATTCTTTTGGAAATCCAGGTTTATTGATGCCGTCAACACTGAAATACAAGTCGCCATAATAACTAACAAGGCCTGTTATGCGATTCATGAATTTTTCTTTGTTGCGTATACCCCTCTTTTCGTCAACAAAAAATCCGTCAAACTCTTCCGCGTTCTCTGAAAATAATGTTTGTGTGTCGATTTTGTCTGGAATCTGGCCGTACAACATATTAAAACATGGCACGAGTTCGAATGGATCATTAATAATTGGTGTGCCGGTCATGAAAATAAGCTTGATATTTGTTGTGCGCATGATGAGATCATATAGTTCGACTGCGTTTTTTGCGCCATTTGTTATCGCGTTGAACAAATTATGGGCTTCATCGATAACCAAAATAGAGTTTTCAAGATTGTTTTTAGTTTCTAAAAGTGTGCCAATCTTTTTTTCTAGTATTAATTCTTTGTCTGTTTTATCGATTTTGCCAAATTGTTTAAACATGATACTGGAATTTATACTGATAAACTTAATTTTCACGGGTAAATTATTTGTTGCGAGTGATGGCGCAATTGTTGTAATATCATTTTTCGCGTCGGCAACATCAGTCCAGTCGTCACTCGCTTCGCTTGTTTCGTCGCTCGCTTCGCTTGTTTCGTCATTTACGCCGCCACCTGTAGATGCAGCATTGATGTAATTTATTAATTCTTTCTTGAAATTGTCAGCTAAACTTTTTGCCGATAACACTATAATTTTTCGTGTTGGATCTGTTTTCACACAATCAACGATTATTGCAGCAGCTGTACGTGTTTTACCCTGCCCCATAGAATGACACAACAATAATCCGCGCGTTGTTGCATTTTCGAAAAACTGTTTGACGGCATATTGATGAAACCTTAATTGACCAAGTTTGTTTTTGTCATTTATTATTGTTTTTGCTGTGGCAAAGTTAAAATTCGTAGAATTGATCGAAACGTCATTGTAACTCATTGTATATATCAAAAAAAATACTGTTTTGTTAAAAAATTATAAATGCGTGCATTAAAAAATCGCTGTATTAAAGATTGGTGTATTTAATGAATCTGTTGGCAAATTGCTTGAACTTTTTTACCTCAAACTCATCAGCGCCGAACGCATCGACGATTTGCTCGATTAGTTGATTGACATAACCAAAATGTTGGTTATCCAACTCGATCACGCGTTTCAAAATGTAATTTGGCACCGCACTAAGAGTAATGCCCATTTTATGTGCGATTTCGCTGACAAACACGCCGTAATTTATTTTGAGAACGCGGTGAAACACAAATTTGTCTTCGAATTCGATCAAAAATCCCGGATTGCGATTTCCATTTGCAAGATATTCCGGATTGTCAATGCTGTAATATGTTTTTCCCAAATAGGTAAACTTATACAGATCTTTGTCATAATCCAAAATCTTGCCAGCAACTGGCGAATATTCTGCTGGAACCACTTCGATGAAACATCCGCCGAGTTGTCTTTGACTATTGATGAAATTCAACTCTTGTTTCTTATATTCGTCGATGTTGACGCCAGCAAACAATTTCTCAATATACGCCGCAGACAAAACTGGTTTTCCAGCACTAATACGGTCAGAGCCACTGTAAAAGTTTTCGATGTATAGATCATTATCATTGATCTTGCCAGGCTTAGTGAACGGTGGCTTTTGGAAAAACACTTTTGATGGCGTTTGCTTAGTTTCTGGTTGTTCTTGCATTGCAGACTTGCCAGAATTAATATCTACACTGAATGTAGTTTTTTCGTATCTGATCTCAGCACGTGCGACAGGTGCACTTTTCACTACATCAGCTAGTTTTCGTTGCGATGGCGCAATTGTCGCAGCAACAACTGGTTGCGATGTAATTGTCACTGGCATTACAGCAACAACTGGCTGCGATGTAATCTTCACTGGTTCCTGCTTTTTCAAAGCATTTCGCTTAAGCAAGCAACTAATTTTGACCGTAGCCTTCAAAAGTTCTTGGCAAATTTTGAACATTTCATCGCTGGAATCAATAAACGAATGCAGCAACTTCATGTTGGGCTTCTTTTTAATTGTCGGCTTTTTGTCGTTGAGTTGGCTAATATGCTCAAAAATTCGACCCATTGAATTCGTCAACTCGGTGCAAATTACTTCTGTCAACAAATCGCTGTTTTCGACCAATTCCAATAGTTCCTTCTTGGAAATACCATCAAATTTGGCATCGAGAAATCCGCTCGCGTAGCATTCATTGGGCGAACTCATGATAATTTTAGTAATAGTATCGGCTAGGTTGCTCATTTGTATCTATTGCACTTACTACTATTGTTAAATAACTTCTGAAATTCAATTTTTTTCATGCATACAAAATAAAAAAATATAATATGTTTTCGCACTAATGCGGAACTACGTTAATTCCATTGAGGTCAACCTTGCCATTATTGATGATTTTTTTAATTTCAGCTTCCGTTGGCATTTTCATCCGTTTAATTTCGACATCGCATAAATGTCTCATGTATGAAGTTATCAACTGATATTTGCTCAATGCGATTTTATTTGCTAGAAACTCGCTGTATAACTTTTTAAGTAATTCAATTGCGGATTTAAACTCTGGATTTGCGAACAATATTTCAATCTTCTCTTTTGCTTTATTTTCCATTGCGTCAACGTGCTGATTTAAGTCGATGTCAAAATCACTCAACGAAAGATCAACTTGTTCGTCGTTTGGCGCGACTTTTAAGTCAATCTTTGGAATTAAATTAATGATCACAGAATTGATCTCGACAATATTATTGTAGTGACATTTAAGCATTTCTTGTATCCGATAATAGTTCGTGCGCATTGATGTAACGAGGATATTTTTGTTGTTTTCGTATTCACGTGTTTTTATGGCAAGTATCGAATTTCGACCAGTATCGACATATTTTGCTTGAATTTCGTGAAGCTTGTTCAAATGGCGCGAGTCACGCAAATCGCGAATTAAAGCCTTTTCGTCAGCCTCTGAGTAAACTTTTTCGTCAAGTTCTGTTTTGACGATTTTCTTTTGTTTGACATTCACTGTGACGCCGTTATTTTGGAGAACGGCAATTGCGAAATTACGTCCGTAATCAGCCGGGATTGACTTATTTGCATCGGTTTCGGCTTTCTTGATCAGATCGTCTAAATATGTGTCAAATGATAAATTCATTGCCAACAACGGCGCGGCGCATTCGTCGTATTCGTTTATTACGTTTGTGCATATCTTCTTTGTGGTGCGATAAATCTCCTTATACGCGTTGCCCATTTTGTTAAACGTTGTCATGTACTGTTTGCAAAACTCTGTGATGTATTTGACGGCATTTGCATAGGTGATAATTTCGTTTTGTTTGGCATCTTCGTCGTTTTCTGGTTCTGGTAGACCATTACTAAACATTTGCTCACCGACAATAAATCGCGCGAATTGCCCGATGATGCTGCCAGTCATATAGTAATCTAAATCCACAGGTATGTTATGCTTGATTACCTCATCTGCAAGTTCCATTTTATCGCCGACAGATAGGTCAGAAACACATCCGCGTTCGTTGTAAACAAATGGATTTTTGAGTGCAATAATGTATGAAAAACGTTCATTTGGATTAATTGTGATACCGCGAGCTTTCATGCGCTCGGCAAATGTCATAACTTTTACGTTTTGTTTGGTAAGTCTGAGTTCCGCTGTTTGTGTGAACAGCGAAATATCCCATTTTTCCTTATAAATCTTCCGTACAGCACGTTGTACAAGCTCAATAACATTGTACAGATTGTCTTGGCTCATCAATCCAAGCATGATGTCAGCGCAGATTTTCCGCAATAAACCACATGTGCCACGCTTTTTGATCTCCAATCCTCTAATGAAAAGTTTGTCGAATGGTACGTCGAAGTTGATTTTGTCAACGTGAATTTTGCCAAAGTATTTCTTTTTTGCGAAAAACGCACATGGGAACAACACATCCTCAACTTGCATGACGAGAAAATCAGTGCCGTTGTCTTTTTTGAATGCGTCGTTGACTGTTTTTGCGACGTGTTTCACATCTTCGAGTGTCAATTCTGTGCATTTTGTCCAATAATCCAGCTTCGACATTTTGTTGCAGTAATATAATTTGTCAAATTCGGCAAATTTTGCTTCGTCGATAGATATGTACAACGAGTCAGTGTCACCGTAGTGCACTTCGCAACCTAAACTTCGCACGGTTGCATATGCATATTTGATGTTGCGTTGGCCCATCGATGTGACGCCAGCGGCGACTTCCAGTAAATAAAACGGCGAGTTGCGAAATCCGCAAATACCGTAAAATGTGTTCATGAACACTTTCAACGCTAACTGTTTCGAGTTGAAACAACTAAATTCGAATTCGTTGCGTGAATATTCTGGATCATTTGGGTCGACGTTTTTCGATCTCTCGAGAAAATCGACAAATGGTTTCATCTCCTTTTTGACCTTCGAACGCATATTAAATACATGATTTAGGATATATGGATAAATTCCAAATGTAAATGGTGTGGCCGATGCAGCAGCTGGGTCGTAGTTGCAGTTGTGCCAAATAAAATAGCTATCTTGCATTTCACCATTTAACCCGGGGTATGAGATTTTACGCACAGTATGCGTTTTTGCAGCTTCGTGCACTTCTTGAATCGTGCGAATACAATATTCTGGACTTAGATTATACGTGCGGATGATGCTGGGGTATAACGATGCTGCGTCGATACCAGAGATTGGTCTACCTTGTTTTTCAGTGAAAAACTCTGCAACATGCTGTGGGAATTTATCGTTGCCAAATGCGCTTGTAATTTCGTCGCGGTATTCGGATTCGATGTCTTCCAATGTTTTGTCATTGCCGCGCCATTGTTTATATGCTATGTCTTTATTGCACATATTATCATGATTCGCAGCTTTCGGGAAATATATTCCGTGATTATCGATGATGGAATATATTAGTTTTTCTTGATTTGGCGTAATATTGAGCCAGTCGAGTATACATGGGTCGTTGTAACTGTTGAATTCGGTAGTTTTGCGATCTTCCATAATGACAGCTGCCTTTTTCTTGCGCTCGTCGATTGTCAGTTTTGATGTTTTGATACCTTTTTTTGGTGGAAACACTAGTGCTCCGGTATATTTTCCATCGCTATCATCGTCAACCGACTTATTTGAGAACCGCAAGTTAAATGGGTGGCATTGTCCGGCCGAAATTGTTAGATTTTGCACTTTCATGCCATTCGCAATAAAGAACGAATCGGCCAATGTCACATATGTCAAGTCAGACAAACTGCGATTTTCAATGAAAATGTTACGCTTCAACATCATATCGTGACAACGTTGGGCATCAACCAAACAATATTTGTTAACTTCTGCTAAGTCGCGCATGAGTTCTTCTGCTTTTTTCATGTCAGATTCATCGTTGATGCCAGTATGTTTGCCGCCTTTAATGGGGTATTTTTTTGCAAATTCGATGGAATCTCGATAAATTGCGAACATGCGCTTGTATGGCATGTCTTCTTTTGATGGTAATTTCATTTTATCTAGGAAATATTTCAGACTTGAATATTCGTCAGTTGGAAATAATCTCCTAAATACTGTACGTACATCTATTGTTGTAGCACCATTAGGTTCATATTTGTATCCTTCTGCGTATTTTTCTGCTTCTAATTTGATGCGCATGAATCTATAATTGTACGACATGATCTCATCTGTTGTGAGTATTTTATATTGTCGATAGATATCCATACTTGAGTGCATGGTTTGTAGCACTCCGTCGTAGGCTTTGGCACGGTTGATCATCCATGGCCAATCATATTCTGAGTCGTTGAACCCCATAATAAACTCCGGACGAAATCTTTTCATCACGTAACCGAAGGCGCACAACATAAATTTTTCACTCGAACATACGATTGTGATCGTATTATCGACGTTGTCACATGGCGAATTAGTAATTACAATGTTGCATAGTGGTGTTTTTTCGTGAATCCACTGAAATGTCATACCGATACATTTGATCGAATCGTCTTTATTCGTGTACCACGGAACATCGCCAGATGTGGAATATGTTTCAATATCAAAAGTCATACTCATTGTTTTGTCCTTGCGAATGCTGCTTGGAATTGGCACCGATTGATTGAAATACTTTCGTATTTCACGTTTGAATAAATCAAAGTAGCGGACATTACTATTTTTGTCAAACGGTGGATTAATATTGATTTCGAGCACGATGCCTTTGATGTTGTTGTTAAACTTATATTTGCTATTTGGCGATTGTAGCGAACTTCCGGCGACGTTTTTAACATTGTAACAAATTTCACCATTATATGTTTCGTCTTCATCATCCACTGACATTCCGGTCACGCGATAATTTGACAATTGCGCCCATCTAGCGTATGAAATTTCATTGTCGCGGCACACTATACGTTCGAAGTGCTTATAATCATCGGTCGCAGTTAAGTGTGTTGCAGACACAACTTTCATCGCAGCCGCGCGTTCTTTTAACGTGTCATTGTAGATGCGATAGTAATTTTTGGGAGTTGGCGAATAATATTTAAACTGACCGGCTTGATAAAGTTCATTGTGATAATTAATTGGCAGACGGTTTTCTTGCAATTTTTTGTTTATTTCGTCGATTTGAGTTTTCGCCGGACTTTTGTCGTTAAGCGCAACATCAAAATATGGATTTATACCATGAATTAGCAGTGTTGCCTTTCGGCCATCTTCGAGAACGCCAAACATAACTAATGTATCTTTTTGTTGGAATTTACGAATGTTAACAGTCGCCGGCATGAAAAACACTGGATCACCGCGCATAAGGTCGTTGTCGATGCGTACCATGTCACTTGCTTTGATAAACGAATGGCGTTTTGGTAATTTGGCGAGGTCACTGAAATTTGTGACCTTCATTGTGCATGGCTGCACGGGGTAAGCGTAAACTTCAGTTTTTTGATCGTTCGACATTTTTGTATCTTATATATGTTTATAATTTCAAAAATAGACGATTTAAAATTACTCTAAATTGTATGTTTAAATATTTATAGAAAACAATGGCGTTGTTTAAATTAAGCAAAAAACCATCATCAATCGATGGAAATGGTTTATTCACAGATGAAGATATCGCAAAGGGCGAAATCATCATGATTTGGTTAGATGGTGCATACTTAATTAATGAAACGAAATATATCGAATCACAAAAAAAGGGCGACAAAAACATGGTTATAACCGGTGCACGTGCTGTTCATAATATATATTTACATACATCCGATGAGCCTCGTTATGAGAATTTCATGAATCATTCGGATAGTCCAAATGTGTTATATCACGCAGGTATTTGTTACGCGTTGGAGAATATACCAGCCAATACAGAGTTAACTACGGATTACAGATTTATTTTATCAGATAAAGACGTGCCATTTCTCGACAAGACAAACGGCAAAGAGGTAATTGGTTTTGGCAACATGCAAAGTTTGTTACTATCAGCAAAAAAATTGGTTGAAATACTAGAAACAACTGATTTGTGTAATAACGCGGATCGAACCATCAACTGTTCTCTTATTAAAGATGATTATTCTGCTAGGAAAAATTGATCAAGATCATCTACAAACAAAACTGCAACGTTATTGCCATTGCCATATATTTTCGAGATTATGTTATTCTTAATAATGACTATTGTGAGTTTTTCATAAAGAGCTAGTTTAATGAATTTAGCCCCTTCAGAATCATCGGCAGAAACCGGCAGATTGAACCCACGAAAGTCGCATCTGTCAACAAATAAGGCGTTTTTAAGATTTGTAGTTACGGATTTGCTAATTTTGTATTGTTTTTGCGATAGTAATACTGCGGTGAAGTCTTGCAGTTGCTTTTTTTGTTTGGCAATATCTTCATCTAGTTTGGAGATAGTATGTTTTTGTTCGTCGTATTGTTTTTCAAGTGTTTCACGTTCCGTATTAAACGAGTCTTTCTTGGCGATAAGTGTTATATATTCGTTGTAATTCGTTTCGTAGATTTCGCGCAGCGATTCCTTGACTTCTGTGATCGAAATCCCGCGCATAGAATTTTCATCTGAATCTAATGTTTTGTGCTTTTCGGATATTTGTGTTGCGATTTCTGTAGTTTTTTGTATGTTTTGCTCAATATCGGGAATTATACATCCAAGTGTTGCGCACATAACTTTGCGGATGCCGATGAGTTTCTTAATGTCGTCGAGACATGTACGAACTTCTGCAAAGTTTAACATTTTTATAATTTAAAATTCAACTTTTAGCAAAAAATCAACTATGGGCGAAACAACTATGGGCGAAACAACTATGGGCGAAACAACTATGGGCGAAACAACTATGGGCGAAACAACTAATTGGCAAAGGCAAAAAAATTGAGCAATATGTAAATTACATCGAGTTTAGTATTTCAAATACCTGTCAACGGCTTTTGCAACTTTGTTCGTGTTCATGTTGTAGTAGATGGGGTTTTCTAAACTCGCGCGATCGGGGTCATCATAGCCGAGATTCATTTCTTTGTCATAGTGCCGCGACTGAAACCCATTTGTGTACATCCAATTTGGATTTTTTCCATGGCCAATTTGTTTAAAATTGCTGTACACGTTTGACGCCGGTATCATTTGGATGTTTTGTAAGTCGTCGAAAGTTAGTTTTGACTGTAATTTTTGTTCCGGTATGCTTGAATTGTTGATAGTGACAGTAATTTCCGATGGTTTTAGAATACGAGTGGGAAATAAATTTTGGCAATGTTTGATAAATTCCCTGTTGATATAGTCGATAGAGACATCATCGACAGAGCCTTCGATATGTCTGATGTTAGCAAGATCATATTTTTTGCAGAATATTTTGGCTTGCTGTAGTAAAAAAGCCGCAAACTCAACTTCTGTTTTGCGTGGGTACTTCAACCCGACACAATTTTCATATTCTACGTAAAGTATTTTATGCAACGAACGCAAGTTGTCGCGCGAAGTAAATTGAGATGCCATTATATTGATGTCAAAATATTTAGATATTTGGATTTTTGCTAATCGACATGGAAACGCCAACTTCATCATACTCCGCGCGTGAAAGCATATTTATTGTATATTTCGTTCCTTTTATTGTATCGCCATCAACATGTCCATTTCGCACCCTTGCTACTTCATATGTGCCATTTGGCGGGTCGTTTGCGCGTAAATAATTGTTGACCAATATAGTGTTCAGACGGTCCTCGGAGAACCGAAATCTATGCGAAAAATAATAGAATAATATTATGATCAATAGAATTATTGCGATTGGAAAAAGCATTTCACGCTTTTATATATAGTTTGAAATGACGACCGACTCAGTAAACACGGGCTATATGTTGCTCGCGATAATTGTAATTTTAGTAATTTATATCATCTACGTATTATATTTTACAGATCCGCCACCGGTAAACGGTGAATTTGCAGTGACGGACTGCGCTGTTGAACGTATGGATGGTGATAAACTTTTGTGCAAAATCGAAAAATGCTATTCAAACTTCGAGTCCGCAATACAGAACAAACGTGCGATGGACAAATTCTTGCCACAAATTAACAAAGTAACAGAAATTTTTAGGTCATTCAATAAGTCGGCAACGTGCAAATGTACGGAAGACGGCACACTTGAACTTGAAAAAATCGAAGAAATCGCGCAAAGTTCGCATCCTATGGATCATGTCGACGGAAGTTTTACATCGGTAGAACGCGCGAATGAACTTTTGGCAGAGATCAACAAAACAAAAAAGCTATTAAGCCGCAACGCCGTTTTCAGTCAAAAATATATTGATCTGTCGCCATTGACCCACCTTATACTTGTTTTGCATGATCGTGAAGGTATGTACGCGCCGAGCAAAAAAAAATCTAAAGAGCAAATGAACGTCTATGACGAAATTCGTATACGAAAAGTTAATGACATAACACGTGAAAATGATCTTAGGCAAATGCGCGTAGGTGACAAAATGTCGAAACATGCAACGTCTGTTGCAAACATGAGCGATTATACTGTGAGATCCACCGAAGTTGATGACTTTTTATCGAAATGATAGAATATCAAATATGTGTTGGGAGTTGGCGAAAGTTCATCTTTGGATACCGTGCTATCGTTGATAAGGAAAACTCCATTTCTTCTGACAACTTTCACATTGTAATGGCCACTAGTTTGACTACCCATATGTTCGCATTGCGCAACTAGCTTATAAATCAAATACCCACCATCTGAAGGGAAACGCATTTCGCGTGGAAAATCTATGAATTTTTTTTCTTTGTATTTTTCTGTGAACATTACAACAATTATATCTCCCAAGCGCGTGATGCTGCTCAGTGATATTTTATCTTGGTTGCTTTTGCAGTTTTTGCACGTATATTCCTTGAGTATTTCTGTATGATGTGAAATATATCCTTCGAGTCCCTTTTTGTCTTTGTATTCGATATGCGATGTCATGTTTACGTTAATAACTGTATTATCCTCTTGTTTGATTGTTTTTCGGTCGTTGCAACATGTGCAGCCGATACATTGTTTGTAACTGTGCGTGAATAAATTGTACAATTCCGGGATCGACTTTTCAAAAACGCTCAAAAACAGCATTAATCCTTCATTTACATCCTGTTGGCCGCTATTAAATTTTGTGAGGTCGTTGCGTTTTTTTGACGTTTCGATGATTGCATTCCACATTCGGCAATTGATTTCATCGGTTGGTTGCTTTTTTTCATATGCCGACCAAAGTTCACGAAATATCGACGCCAATATATTATCTTTCGTTGTTTCAAGTGTTTTTCGAATACTTGGTAGTGACATCAAGCACTGCATCAGACTATTGTGGTAACACATCGTTATGCTTTGATTTGTAAGGCCATTTGCTTCTGGTACTAAATTTATATCGTATGGCTCTAGTATCTTTTTAACTTTCCTACGTTCTGTTGCCATTTTATATTAAGTTATGTAAATTCAAAAATAAAAAAAGATATGCTGTGGTTATTTTGCCACTTGCTTAATTCTTGGGTCTTTGCTTAACAAGCTGTTCTTTGATATCATATGTCTTGATACACTCATACAAGACACATATGAATTTAAAGTTTTCATCACCAGGTTTGTAATGCAACACTCCTTTTATAGTCGTGGTTGCCGACGCAAAATCCATTCCTTTAAAACTATTGTCATTTAACTTAAAGTATCCATTTTCGGTTATTTTTGTTGTGTAATAATGCCCACCACTTTCACCAGAAACACCACTGGGCCTAACATTACCAAAGCCATCGTATGCGATACCACCACGAAACATATACTGTAAATATTTTATACCTCTATTAAATTCTACTTTTACATCGAGATAATATGGTGCAAGATCCATGCCAACGTTCGAAGTAAATATATATACGCAACTTGGCTCAATTATATATGTTGTTTTTATTCCGTTGTAGTCCTTTGGGTGAGTTGTATATTTGAAACTAATTGCTTCCATTTGTGCTTTGTAGTCTTCCAGGTGTCGTTGACTTTTGTCAAATTGATGCTCGTATGGGATTTGAATATCTTTCATTAGCTCAGATACATAATTAACTTTTTTTGTGGCTGTTTTCACCGTTACATCACGCGCAAGATATTGCAAATATATGTTATTTTCACAGTAATAATTCAATAGATATCTCATAAATGGTAGGGCTTCATCTTGACGGCCAAGTCCTCTTTCAGAGCCAGGATAAATTTCTTGTATTGATTCTGCTAATGCTTTGTTTAAGTCACTGTCGATTTCTCTTGATAAACGTATCGCTTCTTTCAATTCTCTAATTTCCCATTCTTTCGATAGACGTATCGCTTTGTCTAAGTCATTATCCATTGATTCTGCTATCGCTTTGTCTAAGTCACTAACCATCGATTCTACTAATGCTTTTTCTAAGTCATTATCTAATTCTCTCGTTTGTGATTGTCGGATTTGGCTCGCGTTCTTTGTAAGTTGGCTGTCTATTTTTCCTGACTGTTTTATCTCTTCATTTGGATTAGGGGCTTTAGGTATTTTTATTTCACTGGCTATAAATTTTCCTGCAGCTTCCCCGATTACTTTCGAAAGACCATCAGGGTCATCTTTTTGATATGATTTTAGTATTCCCTTTATTAGGGTATTGCTATTGTTTCCATCAATTATTTCAAGTAATCGCGTCGAAGAGAATATTAATTGGATCACCGAATTAGCGTAGCATTGCTGCGCGTTATTTACTATACCTTTTGTTGTGTGTCGATCAACCATTGTTATTAACCAAAAAAATCAAATTTATATTATTATGGAAATAAAATTAATAGTATTTGTTTAATTTAGATTTCTTCGAAGACATTACCATAATTCGAGCCAAATTCGTCTTCTTTTTCATGAACATCACCGTCCTCGATATTTGTCACGCGTTTGGTAATCGAATTAAGTGATGTGACTGGGCCATTAATCCAATCAAGATGAGTCGAAACAACTGCACGCAAATACATTTGTATTAGTCCAAACCATGATAGTGTTCTGATAAGGACGGTGTCAAATCTTCGCGCTGTTTGATCTGACTTATCTGGCAAAGTAACTGATTTGTAGTCGATGTTTTGACGTAATAATTTGTTTTGCCTTATTGATAAATTGAAATTTTCCAGTGCCAGACGTTTAATGTAATACGGAGGTACCGCTACTGAATTTTTGAATTCATCTAACAATAATTCCGGCTGGAATAGCAGCACTTTGTACAGTATTTGTAGATTAATCTTCGGTAAACCGAATTTATTATCTTGCAAACCGAAGAATGTACGTAGGATTGTAACCAACGTATCAGATTTAGCGAGTCCGGCATAAGGAAATTTAACAAAGAATGATCGGCCAGTATAAATATTTACATTGGTTGGCATTAAAATTGATTGATCAATTGCGTCACCATCGATTTGATTTCCATCAAATTCATCAACAAATCGATCGAACGACCACGAATAGTTGATCAAATTAGTAAATGGCACTTCACGAATGAATGCGCTCATATTCAACGGTGATACATTGATGTCTAACAAATTACCAATTTGCAAACCGTCTCGCGAGTAACCATGCGGTGCTGTACTTCGTGCGGGTGTACCAACGAGATATTCAAGTCCAGATGTATACGGATTCGTGTTAGAATTCATATTGAGCAAAAGTTGTTTGTCCAGTACACGCATTGCCACAGAATTTAAATTATGTGCGCATGTAAGTCTATCAGTTAGTGCTACCAAACGAAGCATCTTCGATAGGTCATACACTCGCTTAAGCGCATTAATATATTCATTTGGTACAATTTTACGATCTTTGGTTCCGCTAGAATATGCGTTGTATAAGTCTGCCATATATGGGAAATTCGAGATGTCGAATTTATCTGTATGTGTTATGGCTTTCAAACCATGCAAAATGTTATTGTCTACCTCGGCACTTGGTAGTACCAATGGATTGCGACCAAATGTCAAGTGTGTTGCAAATGAAACGGGCGCAAATGGATAGCGCATATTTTCCTTTTTGAACATATTTGCTTGTCCCTGGAACGTATCCATGAAATGTGGAATCTTGGGGTTCAATTCATTGTAAACAACATCAATGCAGCGTTCCACTGCAAGGCAGAGATCAATAATTTTTGTCAAAAACGCGATAAAGTATTGTTTAACGTCATCGGATGATCTTCTTGTCATTTTCTTAAGTTTAGATTTTGATGCAAGTACATCACTTTTTTCGTATTCAATTGTTGTTTCAGACATAACTAGGGCTAGATTCGTTTTTGTGAAATTGACAATATTGCGCATAAATGTTGCTTTTAGCGCAATTCCCTTGAAAATATCACGGAAAAGTGGTAGATTCGTCTGCATTCGAGTTTTGAGATAAGATGGAATCTCTGCTAATGATTCGTACAGATAACGATGTTTGCCGTTAGTTGTCACGGAGTTCATTAACGATCGGATAGTCATTGCTGTGCTCATGTACAAAACTGAATTTTCATCTGGTGATTCCGGAATGCATCCATATGGAATTATTTTCTCGTGTAACATAATATTTACATCCAGCAATTTGCCATCCGTGCGTGCTATATACTCAAATACATCTGTTGCGCCGCCTATTTTATTTCCGTCCTTAACTTCTGCATTTATTGGTGGTGGCGGTGGCGGTGGCGGTAGTTGTTGTGCATCTGCTTGTTGCTGTGGTTGTGCATTTACTACGACTTGTGGTTGTTGTGCATCTGCTTGTTGCTGTGGTTGTACTGCTAATGGTTGTACTGCTAATGGTTGTTGCTGCGGTTGTACTGCTAATGGTTGTACTGCTAATGGTTGTACTGCTAATGGTTGTTGCTGCGGTTGTGCATTTACTACGACTTGTGGTTGTTGTGCATCTGCTTGTTGCTGCGGTTGTACTGCTAATGGTTGTTGCTGCGGTTGTACTGCTAATGGTTGTGCATCAGCAAACATCATTCTCATATATTCTCCAATATTTAAGAGTTTTCGTTTCATGGCTTCTGATTTTTGAACTACTGGATTTTTTTGCATATTTTTAAGAATGTTAATAATATCATTAGCCGATAATTGTCTTTTCATTAAATTTACCAATTCGTTTCTCAAATTTTCCATTGACTTTATCGTTGCAGCAGACATTGCAGTACCGGCAGAAATAGCCGCGTCGTTTTTAGTATCAATCAAATTTTGAATAAATGCAGCAGCTTCAGCTAACGCATTTTTGATTTTTTCTTCGTCTGGTACTGTTTTGGTACATCGAAATGAATTCACTCCAAGTTCACTCAGAAAATTTGCTACTGTATATCGCGGTTGCTGTTGTTTATCATCGCCATCCCCCATAAATGGGGCATTTCCGCCTAATCTACCAACATCTCTAAAATATCTCAATGATCTAACATTTGGAAATCCGTTTTGACCAATAACTTCATTTGCCGCAGCGCCATTAACAAATTGCTCCAACAATGCCGGATAGATTTTAGGATCAGTATCATGTGATAAATTTGACTGAATGAACATATGCATAGATTTATTGAACGCGAAAAACAGTGATTTCAATCTTGACAACGGACAACCTTTATATTCGCCAGGTGCATAAATGTCATGCTGAAACACTGCTACACCTTTCGCGTCGCTTTGTGGTTCAGTTTTAAATTCACGGTTTACATTCCAATTGTTCAATGTATTTGAACTCTCAAACAAAATCACCGGAGCCTGCAAAAGCTTATTTACTTGCTGTAAAGTCTCTACAGCGCCGAGTTTGCGTTCGGCGGATTTCGAATCTAATGCGATTTCATTTTGAATATCTCCAAAAAGTGCACTAATAGTCGCTTTTTCCTCTTTTGTTTCTGCTGGTTTTTTCAACGAAATAATATTGAATGGGAAAACATCAAGTTTTGCAATTGTGCAACAATTCGGCAGAGAACCTGGCTTATAGCTGTAGTAAATTATTCGCCGGAAAACATCTGCACAATTACCATTGTTAATATATTTGAGCATGTTCGGCAACATAACTGACACACTCGAATTGAGACCATAATTATCACGATCATTAAGAATAAGCTGCACAAAATCATTCTTGATAGGAGTTAACTGTTCCGTGAGGAACGTATCAACCGCGTCAATCAAATCTTTGCTGCAAACGAGTTTCAACGTTCTCGCATTTTCTTCAATGCGAGCAATTTCAGTTTCAAACAGTTCTTTTACCCGCGAGAAATCGAAATTAAATACACCATTTGTGCCAATTTCAACACCAACCAATTGTGGTCTTGTTGCATAAAATTGCAGTACATAATCAAGGAAAAGCTCAAACCAAACATTGTCATAACCGGTACGTCTTTCATACTCGTTGTATTTGTATCTAAAATCGGTATATATTCCATTCAAAAATGGCGAACCAAAATATGGTCTTATTACACCGGCTGGCAATGAATATTGTGTTGCCCATATGGGAGCTGCATCGTGGATATACGCAAAGATTGAATTGAAATCAACAAGCATAATAGCAACAGACTTCAGTAGTTGAACAGGGTTAACAATCAATTCATGAACCATAATGTTCTTGTACAAATCACTAACGTTTGTTTCAATATCGAGTCCGCCTATCAGTGATGTCACTACACTGAGTTTTTCTTCTTCAGAAATAGACTGCGCGAATCTTGCTTTCATAGATGCAATATGCTCGTTAAATGAGGGTAAAGCATGAACACCACGTAATGTTTGCACATATTTTTTGTTGATCATTTGATGTTGCTGACGCAACAGCTTACCAAGCTTAAGGGAAATGATATTTGTCACTTTACGCGAATTGAGGCTAACGTCAACAAAATTGTCAGATGGCGCTGGACCAGGTCTGAATTGATTATCGGCATCCAAAATGTCAAATTCATCTTGATCAAGGTTGTCTGTGTAGTTCTGAGTAGCCAAATTACGCCGTCGTTCTGCGATAAACGCAACAACTTGTTTGCGTTGAATAAATCCCATTGCGCGATTTACTTCAAGAATAAAATGGTTGATAACATCGATATTGGTTATCTTCGAATTTGCTGCTTTCATATACTTGTGAACATCGTTAATTGCTGCAACAATTTTTCGTGCGATATTCTGCGGGTATGCGCCATTTTTGATTTGACGCGCTTCGTCGAATACAACGGCAAATAATCGCGACCAAACACCTTCGATATTTGGCAAAACAGCCAACAACCATTCATCTTGGGGCTTGATACCGTCATTATGTGCGTCGAATCCAAATAAATCACGGTAAAATTCAGCAAGCAACGGAATACGCAAATATACTTCAAATAGTTCCGGAATAACAGTTACATGCTCATCACCACCTAAAATCATACGCGATGCACTTAGATTGTTGTACATATTTTTTGTTGACACTGGGCGGTTCATCAATCGATAAAGATCAATCGACACAAAGATTTTCGACACAACACTTTTGATCACCATCATGAACAATTCGTGCGTATCAGTAAATAGTGACACACCCCTATTAATTCCTTGAAGATTAGCCATAGTTTTCGAATCTGGTGCGTCGTAAAGATCACTTTTAGATTCTATTTGCCGGACTTCTTGCAGAGACAGTTTTGGGTCGGCATGATGATTATTAGTATCATTACGAACCAAACAGAATGCCGACATATTGATATAATTTACCAATTTATTCAGCATTTGTGCGGGATTCATAAATGTATTTTGCGCAGGGTTTGTCTTTGTAAGACCTTCTGCAACTGATCCAAAACACGACATAATATTGTCCAACATACGAATGTTTTTGATCGTGTGATGTGAAAAGTTCAAGAATTTCTCGACTTGAGCCTTTGTCAAATTAACATTAGAAACATCAATACCTGTGAGAATATCACCAATGTCTGCAGCAGTATCACCATGTGGGTGTGTCGCACCAAAATAAACTTTACCTTCTTTTGCAGCAGTCAGAGAATTTGGCATATTAGCAACGGCTTCGAACAACGTTGCAAGTGCATTTCCACTATGATCCGTGAAATATTTCGATACAATTGTCACACCTTGCAGTGCATCATCGAGATTTTTGATTACATCCGGGTCGTGCATAACACCCTTGGTAAATGACACCAAATAAAGTTCAACAGCTTGTGCAACTTCAATTAAGTCAACTTTAGCTCGCAACATTCGTTCAAGAATATGCACGTATTTTTTATAGCAGGCTTGTTTTGCTTCGTCGTCTGGCGGTATAGTCAAACATTTTGTTCTAATTACATCTGCAATTTCTTCAAATGCATTTGTAGCAACGAGTGGTGCTGGCAACGCAGGATCCGATCGTTCAATTAGCACTTTAAATTCACGTTTAATGCGATTAATCATTGATCCAGCTTCTTCACCAATGACATTCGTGTAATCTTTGGCGTAAATGTCGTAATCGGCACCACGCATTCTAAAGTTTTCTTTCAGTGTCGCAATGTCATAGAAATACAACATGTCTTTCTGAATTTTAGTGAAACTAATCCAATTGACAAATTGTTTATGTCCAGATCCAGTATACACTCGATCCGCAATACTATGGGCACGTTCAACGAGTTGTTCTGGCGTCAAAACTTTGATATCAGTCAACGACTTGATCATCGATTTAGTGAATGTTTCGACTGTGTCGACCATCTCGATTAGCGCAGATTTCAACATCTCAAATGATTTTCCATGTGGTCCGCTAATCAACGGCGTGATAACTTCTGCCACCAATGCGTATTTGTTAAGAAAATCATGTCGTTTATTTTGCGAAGTAAAATCCTGGAAATATCCAGTGAGTGCCAAATGCAAGTTTTCACGCGTGAGTGGCGTTAGTGTGCCAAACAAATCGATGAACTTCTTGAGTTCTAAGCTCCGCGGAATTTCATTCCCAACGAATTTCGACAAACTATCAGCAATACGCACGATATTTTCATACTTTTCGCGCAAAAGTTGCTTAAATTGGCGAAACACAATATCGCGCTGCTTCTTCTTATCGTCGATGCGTTTAATCAGCGATTTTCCTCTAAAATACGCTGGCAAGTTTTTGCTATCATCAGCAGCGTCACCACCAATTTTATCTTCAATATCGATCAAATTTTCGCTGTCGCTGCCGTCGTCGCTACCGCTTTGTGAAGCATCATCTGATGTCGACAAAACACTTGGAGGATCTTCGCCACCACTTTTAGATGATTTTTGCAATTCGGCAATGATTGCGTCTTTTTGATAATCGTTGTTAAACAACACTTCAATTGCTTTGAGAAATCTGTCCATATCGACTTTGAATTTAGGATCCATCAAAACACTCAGTGTTTTTTGCTGCAATTCTTGTGGTGATTTTGCCTTTGCGAGATCCGCGACGGTCATATTCAGCGTTTCAAGTGCATTTTTCACCAAATTAGCAGAATATGCAATACCACCAGCTCGTGAGACCAAAATTGCAAGACTCGATCCCAGTGCATTTGTGCCAAATTTTTGATCCAAACTTGCAACTAAACCCTTAAAATCTGGATTTTCTGACAACGCACTAATAAGTTCAGCTTTCGATGGTTCGATTGTTTTGCCGATCAAATTCTGCAACAAATCACTTTGACGTTTGAATTCAGTGTCAAACGCGTTGTATAAATTATTATATGTATCTGCCAAATCTGGGTTGCTCTTTTTAACTTCATCTTTAAGTTTGCCATAAAGTTCCGCGATGACATCTTTCAATGTTTGCAAGTTCCTAGCAACACGATTTAAATCAGTTGCAATCGAAATAAATTCAGTTTGTACACCAGTACCCATTGTAGTCAAAAACTCCATTGCTTCTTCAAGTCGTTTGCCAATTGGCAAATTTTCACTAATCACCATTGACGGATAATTCTCCTTAATGGCATCAATTATGGCATTGTATACCTTTTCCTGTGCGTTTGCATCACCTGTAAATTTTTTTCCGTAGTTTGCTTTTTCTCCGAATTTAGGAATATATCCTTTGAGTGCTCTGATAATTTCCGGAGAAGTCATGTTTTTGTTCACAGCTGCTTCTGGCGTTTTTGTTCCAAGTGCACGGAAAACTGCCATTGCAGTTCGGCGAAAAATGATATCTTTGCCATCTGCATACGCTTTTTCGGCATATTTTTGCAAAGATCCATCGTTGTTGTCGACCAGTTTTCCACCAATTGCGCCCATTTTTCTCGAGATGTTTGAAAGTTTTCTGAAATCTCTGTATCTAATATATTAAATCGATATATTCTTAGGCGGAAAATAATCGATAGTTCGCATGTATCATGGTTACATTACAAGTTATCGAGGTCTAAAATAGCATTTAACAGAGATTTTCACGTTTCTCTCGCGGGCAATTATTTTCGTTGTTTTATATTATTGTGGTGTAATATAGGGGTGAATACAATTATCGGCGTGTCGGCGACATGTGAAAAGTGCCAACACCGATACTATAATTCACTTAAAAGGCAATGTAACATCGATATATACCGATGTCGAAGGCCGAATCTGTCCGTGTGTTTGATGTCGTGGCCGAAATAAGTCCCACATTTGCCGAAATCATACGCAGCCAAGCTCTCAATAATGTATATGGTGCAAAAAATGTCACGTATTTAGTGCCAGACGAAAAACTAGCCGACAAACTACTTAAACTCGTAAAATCGCAAAACCTAACTGATCGAGATCTTGCGATTAAAGCGCTGCAATGCTGTTTTATTGCTGGTAGATTTGATTCTGCGGATAGATTTCGCGATAAGGTGGTTTTGAGTAAGTATGGAGCCAAAATCAACGGACTAAAAGTTGAAAACCTTAGCTTGCATGACAGCTCTGTCGAACTTAAACTACCTATTTTTGTGCTGTCAAATGAGTTCCCATCACTCGATTCGGCAGAAGTTTCGCCAGAGGAAAAGGTAATAATCGCGCGGAATAATGCATACACGCTATTTACAGATACTGTAAAAACCAATTTGCAGAAGTTGATATACAACCCAAAACAAACGACAATTATTAATTTTCTTGTTGAGTTGCACAATGCATGTGATACAAACGGAAAATATATCATTGCTAGCCAACTTAGTTACGATTGGTTTGCGACGTTTATTGTGATTGTTAAGCCATTTTATACGAAGAACAATCATCCGTATGCGTGCGTTATATCCAAAATTTCGCAACTTTTCGAACGCGACGCTATGAAAAAGTGGAAATCCGGCGATAAGACAGAAGCATATCTGTCAATCATGAATGCATTTGACCGTACCACAATCGCGGGCATCGACGAACGTTTGAACAAATCTGCAAAGATTATCACGACACTTAACATTGTTAGTGAAATTAATAAATATTACTCTAACATCATCGAAAAAAATAAAAACAATGCGCGGTTTGCCAATATGACTCCGGACCTTATGTTTGCCGAGGCCGAAATCCGCATTATTTCGTTCAACTATATTTTGCGAGAAGGTGAAACAATGGCGAGCGTAATGAATGTTAAGTATAATATGGAAGCCCCATACATATGTAACGAAAACACAATTGTCAAAGTCGACAACATGACATATTATAGCGTATTTCATTCTATTTCGCGTTCTGATGCGCTGGTTTACGCGCCGGGTAGTAAATATGAGGATGTTGACAGCGTTTTCGAGCGAGATACTATTCCATTTTCTATGCAAAATACAAAACAACTGCAAAATTTCTTCGAGAACGACGAAGATTAGAAACAAATATATATGAACTAAATTTGATTTTTTTCATAGATATAATGTCCGGATTTTGCTGCTGTCCGGAATGTGGTCGTAACTTGGCGATTTGGCGACCATTTTTCGAAGCATCAAAAAAAGCACTCAATCGTGAGTTTGCGTCGACGCAGAATGTGCTAGTGAGCAAGTTCTCGTTTGCCGCGCAGGATATGCCAGATTGCAAGATTATCTTCGATACGTTAAAAATTAATAACATGTGTTGTCGCATGCATCTGGCGACGACATTTAACATCAATATCAAGCTATAGCGGCATAGTTGGTTTTCATATTAAAATATTTTTTTAAAAGTAAATAAACGAAAATTGAAAACTGAAACTAGTGAAATATAGACGACGAGAAACGGAAAACTGAAACTAGTGAAATATAGACGAGAAATTGAAAACTAGTTAGACGAAAAAATCATGAGCAGCGAAAAGAAACAATACAAAAAATTCTCTGTTGACGAATTTGTTGACCACCACAACAAATGGCTAGAGTACGTAAAAACGAATCCAAATGCATCGCCGTTCATGAAATCCAGTATTGAATTTGGCAAAATGAAAGAACATAAATCACCGAATGGTATTACTATCTATTTGGATACGTATGTAGTCACAGACTTTGTAAAAGGGATTTACGAATTATTCGATATTTCATTTCAAGGTATTTTGACATCATCTGGTGCAAAATTACCGCCAAATCAGACATTAGAGAAAGCAAATCATATGCAAGTCAAATTTAGTGATATTAACGAGGAATTTCTGAAAGGTACTTCAGTAAAGGCCGAATCTTATCCAAAAGTAATCGCCGCGTGTAATAGTTTTCTCGATGCATTGGATGTTTTTGACACGGAAAGTAAGCCCATTCATAAACGCTTAATGGGAAATATCGAATATCGGGCAAAATTGAACATTGCAGAAAACCAAAGCCCAGCGCTGAATAATATTAAACAAGAAAGTCGTAAACCAACCGACCTTGAAAAGAAATCCGGACAATATGCACGCGTGCAACTCGAATGTCCAATGTATACAGTTAGACTTAATGCAGATAGAAAGACACGTAGATTTCTGTATGAAGGCGAAAAATTTAGTACACCGACGATTCTTAATATGCGCGAAAGAACGAAGGAAGGAATTTTCCCAGAGTATTTACTTAATGGCAATTCATTGGATATGAATAACGTTCATCAAGTTGTACGATTTAAGTCGATTGTCGCTGGCATTATGCGTCCGACTAGTAATTTTAGTGGTCAAGGTTTGACAGTATGTTTGGAGTTCAACAAGTTGATCATATATCCGGGACCAATTTCTGCACAGGGGACTGATCTTGCAAACAGAATTTCTGATTTAACTGGTGATTTTGACTTGCCAGCCGTTGATGAGCCAGATAATGTGCAAACGCCACAAGTGACTAATATGCCAGTTACACAATCGATGACAGACAGTGGTGAGCCCGATACGAATCTCATGAATATTGTCGACGAAAAGGTTCAAACTCCGCTACAAAAAAATCAAAGTATGCCAGTTGCGCCAGTAGTTGCTAGTGTTCAAATGCCAGTAGTTGCGCCATCAGTCGCGCCAGTAGTTGCAGCACCACGCCAACAACGAAATACGAAGTTCGGCAAGTAATTAAAAGCGAGTTTTCGCAGTTTTAAATTTAGCAAATGCATCTGACAAAACGTCAATATTTTTTTTCGTTTCATCAACACCTTTCAACAGCAACCCAGCAAAATTTGGATGGTTAATTTTAATTTTGGCATTATTCTGTCGTGAAATTGCAATAAAGCCAATACTTGGGTCAATATCAAAAGCCGCGCGAGTAACTGCGCTCAACACAGAGTATGACAATTTTTCAGATATAATTTCTGTGTATTTTTGGTTTGCCGTGATCACTATGTGTTCATTTTTGAACGACGGCTTCTTGGATTCGCTAAATTCCTCCAACGATTTTTTGAACTTACCAAGGACATCGTAAAATACGTTGCAGCATAATTCGATTACGCGCGCCACAGTAATATTACCGCGTGTCTCAAAACTGATAGCAAACTTATTCGTCTGATCCTTAAATTCCATAGTTTTTGCCAAATTCGCTGGGTCGACATCTAGTGGGGTGTATGAAACATTGTCCAGAAGGCCATATCGCCCATTTTCACTATTTGTACCTTTGCGAATTTGTATTCTGCTGATGTAAATTGATGTTTCCTCGCGTATACTCGACAATATTTGCATTGGTTCGATAAGCAAATGATCTAGTTTGGCCTGTGGGAACGACTCCGCAATAATATACTGCAGCAGATTGTCGCTGATTTGGAATAGGCCAAAATTGCAGATACGACTGTAACTTACGTCGATAGTGGCGCGTTCAACCTTTGGAGTTTCCACGTATTTTTTATCAAAATTTGCATTTGGCGAGAAATACAAATCGGAGCATTTAATTTTGCGGTCATCACTATTTTTATTAGCGGCTATCAGACATAATGAACCCTCATTAATACGTTTGATTTCATCCTCTGGAATCATTTGGTTAATAATGGCACTGCTGATTTCGCATATAATTTTGTGTGGGTTCTGCACCAAATACGGATCACTACAGCGTATATTTTCAATTCCGCACGCAAGTGTCAGGCATTCAAGTTCGTCCATAAGAACGCGGCGCACAGCATTGGCAAAGTTGGCAGTTGTTCCATGTAGCTCAAATCGTATAATTTCGTGAATCCCACGAGGTAATAAGTCTATAGGTTTCTGGTGCACATCGTATTTTTTAATTAAATCTGTCAATTTTTTCAATCCGGCTTCATCAAATGTTTTCTTTTCAACTGTTACGGATTTGACGTCGAACTTTTTGCTCATTGTGATAAACACAATATATTTTACTATATATACAAAGATAGATAACAATACATATACTATATCTTAATTCATATTTTACATGAGAGAGTTAGTGCTAATTTTAGATCCGTCGCAAAAAACAGAAAATGAGCGGCTTCTTAAATACATCAGCTCTAATATCCAACTGTTTGTCGACCAACGTAAAATGTACTTTTCGAAACTCGCACTTAAAACACAACGATGCCAATGCGGCATTAAAAGATGCGCCGGTAAAAAATATCCGCATTTTCGATCCGACGAAATTCAGATTGTCGGCGATTATGCCGCAATTAAGAATTACATGTATAATATCATGACGAAAGAAAAGGATGATGACGATGTTGAACAGGAAACAGACGAATATTTGAATAAGGAATTTTTTAGCGACGTAACAAAAACAAAAGGCGGATTCTCTGTGAAGTCTGAAATGAATGAAAAAGAACGAAACGACAGTGAATTTAAGCGAAAATTAGCTGATGAAGAAAAACGCCGCAACCAAACTACAATCGACCCACTGAGCGGTCGTCGAAAAAAAAATTCCGAACACGAAGACGACAAAAAAGTTGATAATACTCATCAAGAATCGACAGAAGAAAATCAAGACGATAATTATCCAAAACTTGAATATGAGGCAAACATAAACGACGATGACGACCATTATGAGTCCATGCAAACATTACACAAATCAGTTGGCGATTCCCAGATTGGCAGTGATCTTATAGCGTCGTTATATAACAGTTTAGGTGGCGATTTGTAATGTCATCGCAATTCTGGCGATTTGTAATTCATGTCAAGTGCATCAAAATAATCCTGTTCAGTTGTGAATTTCTCATCTATGCGCACGTTATTTTTGAATAAACCCTCTTGATTTAACAACATCCCGTGTTTTTTTGCGATTGCGCGCATGGTAATATTAAATTCTTTCGATCCTGTCGAATACAACAACATCGGCAGAAACATTTTTGTAGATGTGAAGAATACATCAACACGCACATTGTAATTTTTTTTGAGTTCGACAACTAGCATCATCACACTTTCGCCTTTAGAACATATGTCAACCTTGTAGCGATCATGCAAAAACTTCAGAAAAATATTTGCTGCGGTTTTTCTTTTAACAATGATGTCGATATCAGACGATGTTTTCGCCCCGCGCCGATAAGATCCAGTGATAATAATAGGCAATTTTGACTCGGAAATTACCTTTTCAAATTGAGAAATTACGGCGCGCGGTATTTTTTGTTCTATTTTGACATCGACAAATCGTCTAACATGCTCTGGGACAATCTGCACATATGGTTGTCTAAGCAGATCTGATGGCTTGCGCACCCCCGATGCGTAGAAACTTTCTGCCAATTTTGGTCCGACGCCTATAATTTTTTGTAATTCAGCGATTAATTTTACTTTCGCTGGTATATTTTTCTCGTCGTCGGCAATATACCGCAGTGCGAAATCTTTAATTTTCGCTGGCAATGTGTCGAAATATTTTTGTGGTACATGTGAAAACGGGTCATCAACCAATTCTTTAACTAGTTTTTTCTCATTTTTGTCGTACTTCAAAATGATGTCGGCAAGAAATGCGTTACTAATTTTGGCAGACACCATCAGAGTTATATATAAAAAAATATAAACACACAGCTATATGCTTTTACTACGCCGCGACCTTGCTTTTTCGCGATCTTGGTTTGGGTTTTGCGATGTCAAAAGTTTCACCAGAAACATAATTAATCTCCACATTTGAATATGTCCACTTAGTTGCGATACCTTCCGCGATAACACTTTCGAGGTCTTTCAACTCTTGCAACCAGATATTTGCCCCGATAAATAAATTTGTCGGATCGTTGATCAATTTGATTCGGTCTTCAGCTTCTTGGATTTTACGTGCGCGATCTGCATATTCTGTTTTTGTCATGTCACGAATTGTCATATCGATCAAATAATCGTAATGTTTGCCATTTTCGGCATAAATTGCGGAAATCAATTCTTCTGCTGTAAACCGCGACGGCATAAACACGAACGACTTGTTGATTTTGTCGTATTTTTTGGCAGATAGTATATCCATCAGTTCATTTACTGCCATTTTCCCGTCGATACAATAACTATCTTTTTCTACGCTAAATCGCTGCATATTTTTGTAAATTGCAATTTTAGCTTTTAAAATGATTAGTTCGCGCTCGAGGCGTTTCTTATACATTTCCTTGCGTTTTTCGTACCATGCGTCAAACACATCTTCATATGTCTTAAATTCTATGACTTCACCCTTTTCATTTATGAAATTGATATGGTGATTAATTGCCTCTTTAAGCCTGAAATACTCAATGAACGGATCTTTACCTCCATATTTGTATGTGCCGTTTTTGTTTTTCATATTTGCAATAGCATCGGCCGCGCCATCTATTAGTTTAATTTGTATGTCAATAGTATCATCTTGCGATCTATCAAATACTTCACTCTCTACAACCATGGGATCATAGCGAATTCCTGAGTTTTGTGTTTTAAGTTTTGATTTTTTTGCCTTTTCAGTACCCTCGACATAATTATGACTACATACGCCAATCGGTAATTCCGTTATTTTGAGCACATTTGTCCCAACGTCGAATATATATTTACCAACATAATATTCCTTTGTTTTGCCTGTTTTTGCATCAGTTTCAACTTCGATACTTCCTTTGAAGCCTCTCAACCAATATCGCAATGGTTGGCATTTTTTGATTTTTCCAGTGATCATATCGCGAATGTTCTTAAATATGTCATCGATGTGCCGCGCATGAATTACGCAATTCCAGCCTGTTCCTGGAATAGAAATCGATTCAACTATTGCTAATGGAATAATTGGATAATATGTAACTGGTTCATGTGTTTCACCCTCTGAAACGATATAATCAAGCACGTATTCATCTTCGCGCAAAAACAGACAACTGTTCAACTTGAAGTTATTTGCAGCCGAAATATATCTGGTTTGTCCGTGGTCTTCATACTTGTAGCGCCGTGTACCAAAACTTCCGTGTTTTAGCAAAAGCGGAATATTACGTGCCATTACGCCGGATTGTGCCATTTTAGCTATAACTTCACAAAGTGACGCATCGCCATGCTCATATACCGTTTTTTTCATTACTTCTGCGGCAATATTGATTAATTTCTCTGGTGGATTGCGCTGATGGCATACAGCAAATAACACTTTACGGCTCGAATCCAATTGGCCATCATACATCGATTTGATGCGCCGCAACAGTGTGTCACGCTGAAATTCACGTGTATCTATGTCAAAATGCTGCGAAAATGGCACTTGTTTGGAAAGTGGTGGGCGCGACGGTGGCGGAACACGTAGAACGACTTTACGTGGTTTAGTTGCTTCACCGTAATAAATTTGCATTTTTTTGATCGTGTCGGAATCAAGCACATATGTGCAAATTTTGTCGTCAATTTCTTTAAACATTGATTTAATTTCGCCCGTGTCGAAATCATGCCCAGCTAATCCTTTGTAGTATTTGATTTTCATGGGGAGTTTTGCGGTAGCCGGATCAGACTTCATTCTAATGTGCCATTCGTCGAAATGATTCTCGGAATAAAATTCCGCGGCCGTTTTTCCCATGAATACACGAATTAGTGGAGTATTGATGCGGCGAATAAAATTGCGTTTTGCCAACGCTGGCCAATATGTCAATATAAATGTACAAATAAGGCCAAAAATGTTGAATCCGTCAAGGTCCTGATCTACCAAACCGACAATAAATCCATATCGCAAAGTTTTGAATTCACTATCTAATTCATACCTTTTGTTGTAATCTAGCCCCAGAACTTTCATTAAACTTATGATTCGTTCGTTGTTGCGAAGCATTTGACCAGGGATCGGGACTGATTTATTGTTGACAAGATCAACAGAATACTTATTTTTTGATGTTACACTAGAATCTGAACAATCTGATTCGTCTGATTCGTCTGATTCAGAGTCACTATAATCTGGTGCGTTTTTAATCTCTGCTGTATTTTTAAGTCCAACTGCATCTTTAAGTCCAACTGTACCAGTTGTCGAGTCAGGTGTTTTTATTTTTGCTATGCTCAAGAGTGGTTTTACTTTTGTATTTACCGGCATTTGTCTACTTTTTTTAAGCGCATTGATAAGTACGCCACCAGTATCGAATGTACCATACCAGTTAAAATTAAAATTTGGCGATGTCTCAATTTCACTCAACAGTCCATTTCGTACTGTACCACATGCGGATTTTCCTTCTACGCAAATTAATCCACATTGCAACGCGTATTTAACATGCGCACAATTATATGCTTCTTCGTATTTTGGCACATTAATTCTACCACGTACAACACGTTTAGTTGCCTCGCCGATAATTTTTTTGCTGAAAATATTTTCGATAAACAATTTCATCGAGTTCCAAAGGCGCGTCCAATCAGCCGCTGACATGTTATACTTAGCGAAATTTTCAATTGGAGAGTGAATCGCCTCTTTAACTTGACCTAAGAAATCTGGATTTGGTATAGATCCACGAACGAAAATTACCAAATTGTTTAGCAATAAGTTTTTGTTGAACTTTACTTGTATTTTTTTGATAATTTGTTCTATACGCGGTTGAAAATCTGCAACTATACAATTTTGTATGTGCTGAATATGCGTACCGCCTTTTACGAATAATCCGTTAATCAATGAGATTGACCACTCTTTGCCATCAGACAATGTAAAACCTACGTCCCATGCATATTTTGGATAATCTGGACTCGTCATTTTGAACATGTGAATTTCGTGTTCAGTGAACATATCGCAAAATTGTTGAAACGATTTGACATCAAGACGTTCGCCATTAAAGTACACATTTGCCGATGTAAATCCTGTTATTTGCCACGCGCGAGCCTCAACGAGTTTGCGCAATGTTGGATAAAATACTGTTTTATCAACTCCAAGTTCTTCAAAGTTTAGTTCAAATGAAATACTCGTACCAGATGGTTCATTTGTTGGCTGCACAATTGGTTCTTCTATAACTTTCATTCCGTCGCGGACTGTTTGGCAATAATATTGTTTACGTTTGCCATCAATAGTAATAATGCGAAACATCTTTGAATATACGACTGTTAGTTTTGCGCCGATGCCATTTTGACCACCGACAATAGAATCTTTAGTTTCGAAATTTGAACTCGTCAAAAATTCGGTGAAAATCAATTGTGGCGACCATAGTTCGCGACCGTCGATGGTTTTTGTTTTTGTTAGTTCGATGCCTGGACCATTATTTGTAATAGTAATTACGCCGTCTGCATCGATTGATATTTGAATCGCGGTAACTTGTTTCGGATAAATCGCCCATTGATCTGTTGCATTTACCACAATTTCGTCGATAACCTTTAGCACGGCTGGTACAAAAACTAATTTTTCTTTAACAAATCGGCTCGAATTTTCGTTGTGTTCGACGACGTATGTCTCGATTGACTGTTGTTGGCGACTTCCCGCCCACATTGATTTTGCTTTGATGTGATCGATTTGGCTCATCTGTGAAACATTCCGCACGACAATATCGTTGTCATTTTCAATCACTGGTGGTTTATTTCGCACGATTTTTGGCCCAGATGGCTGGGCGCGTGTGGATTTTTGTTCGGCCATTGTGTGTATTTTAGTAAAAAAATCACTTTTTAACACAATTACCGTAGTCTATTGTTTTTGTTTTTGGAGACAATCTTCTTGGATTTCAAGGATGTTGCTGATTAATTCCTCTGTATAATTACTATCTTTTGCATCATTTATAGGTTTTTTCGAGTCTGTCGACTTGTTTTTGACGAATGACGAATATGCATAGTAAATTAGTACAATTGCAACAATAATTAGAATTACATTTGCTACGGAAATATTGATCTTACCGGATTCTACTTTTTGCACTGGTTCTGGTGAATTTTGTTGCGCGGCAAGTTCTAACTGTCGGTCAATTATATTAGGCAATGCTTGTGTCTCGACGATAGTCGCCATGATACTTATATCTAGTAGATATATTAACTTATAAAAAATACATTTTGTCCTATGACTTGAACCCCCGTAATTTAGGGGCTACTTTTTCAAAGGCTCTCAAAATGAATTCTCGCCAAAAAACACACCATCATAGTTACTTTGACATGGTCTCAAAAAAATTTGCTATTTTTATGTGTTATTTTTTGATCATAACTTGTAAGTCTACATGCCATGCAAACTCTTAACCAATTCTCGTTCCGAGAACCCACTTCGTTGGCGATATGGGTCATATCCGCTGCGGGAGCTAACATCCGTATTTCCTGCAGCAATTCGTTGGTCATTCGCAGATTGCACAATTTCTGCAGCGGACATAACTGGCTCATCAGATGTTTCGCCGGCTTCAAGCATGTGCGGAATTAAATCAGCGCCACGTGAGCTCACGGGTTGTTCATTTTGGCTAATCGACAATCCAGCACGATTTGTTGCAGAATCAATTGACTCAAATCTTAATGCGTTTTCACTACCAGATAGATATCCCGCTCGTTTGTCACTTGGACCTAGCGCAGAGGCATCCAATCGAGCGCCAAACAGCAACAAAATAAGAATTACCAAACACAAAACAATTAGAACACCAATGTATTCATTAAGAGCTCTTAGAAATTCTCCAGCCATTGTTGCGGTTATATTTATTATTAGAAATAATCATACAAAAATAAATAAATATTAAATGCCATATTATGATTTACGGGCGATTTCTGTGGCTTTTGCACGCAGCGGGACATTATCCGTGGAAACATCTTGATATTCGCAAGTTAGTTGAAGGCCTTTATATTTTTTGTCAAAGTTTTTAAGGCAGTCCGTATACAATTCGTATCGTTTTTCGTATGTGATACCTTTTGGTACGACATTAAATTCATTACCATTTTCGGTTTTGCACACCCAAATAATGGCACCTTTGTCTTTTGCTGTACCTTGGGTAAATCCAACGATTTCATATTCTGCTGTGAAAGTCGGTTTATATTTCATCAAATGTGCACTTCGCTGATTGGATTTCAAGTTGCTTGCAAGATAAAGACCATCTTTGTTGCGAATCATTATACCTTCGTAACCGTCTTTGAGGTATGACTTATATAAAGTTTCCACATTTGCAAATGAATCGACGCGTTCTGTTGGAACTAATTCGACAACTTGTGCCTTCTTTGGCGTACTTTTAATAAATTTGAATGCTTCTAACAACAATTCATGCCGTGATTCGAAGTTACGCGCTTTTTGGTCTACTGATTCTTCGATCGAAGCATCGCGTCTATCTGACTTTTTGCCAATTTCATCAGCGTAGAAACAATCGTATATGTAAAATTTGAGTGGATTAGCTGCAATGGTATCGGCACGTGCATGACCAACAATGTCTTGTAGTTTCATTCCATGCAAATATAATTCGCCATCAAGATAAATGCTCGATTTGCGATACATTTTGCGCAAACATTCCAATAGTGCAGGCTTAACGAAATCAGCCCCAGGCATCACGGTACGTGTTCTCGAATATGCGACAACATCGCCAACATCACCATCGGCCTTTTTGATGAAGAATAAACAACGGGTCCCATCCAATTTTGGCTGCACATAAGCAGGAAATTTCAAATATTCTTTGGAATCGGCGTATGTCGTTGCAAGCATCGGAAAATAATGATCGTCAAGTGCAAGGTTTGTTTTGCCACTTTGATAGCCGTTTTTAACATTTTTTTGCCAAAGTTTATGTGCGATTACCATCGCCGATTGCAAAACATTACGTTCGTTTGCGCGACCTTTGTTCGTTACTTTTCGAACATAATTAGGTGCCGTACGTGTGATTACACCATCTTTTACGCCATATTCGGTCCACACCTGTGCGACGCACTCTACTGGAATTGCTGATGTTAAATATTCTTTTTTCATTGGCAAAACGTTTTCTTCATTTGTGTTCCAATTTTGTGTGTTGAATTCCTTCGGTTGTTTGATTACTCGCACGAAAACATTATATAAGCGTACTTGACCATCCGTCCTTATCAGTGGATCATATTCGTATATATTCGTATCGGTATTAATTTTACCTGGATGTTCATCGAATTTGAATTGATTGGGTGTCGCCATTTTATATATTTCTTTGCAATTCAATTTTAAATATATAATAGGCCGAATATACAAATGGCGGAATTAAGCAATTGCAAACAATTTAGGCAACTTATCAAGAGTGTATACAAAAATGCACCAACAATAGCAAATCTGGACAAATTAATTCGTCACTTTATTAAGCCAAAACTATTCATCGTAATATGGCAAATAGACCGCAAATGGACAAATATCGAGCGGTCCGTGTGGTTTGCAAATTATCCGGATAAACTGGAGATTGCATTCGGATTTGATCTTGATGTTAATGACATAGAGATTATTGATTTTGATGATGCGATAATTGTATTTGACAAATCTACCGATATAACAGCTGTATACGAGTGTCAGGACGACGTATATACATACGTGAGATACTTAAATATTTCAGCTAGAAACGACGAAAACATTAAAAATCACAGAGACGTAATTTCGAAACTTAAAAAACATGTGATTTTACCTATTATGTCACTGCTTGAGCACGAAAACAAACCGGCGTTGAACGACATAGCGACAAGTGTCGCCGATATTGTCGAAATATCAAAATTAAAGTATGACACAATTAAATCGGACGACGACTGCGACCTGCGTGAAATATTAAAATCAGTGATAGAAAATGTAACAAACGAACACAACATCACTAAGCAAATAATATTATCATTTTCTATATCCGTGCCAAATTTGCTTGTCGGCAATAAAATAAAAATACAAACTATGCTGCATGGTTTCATAACTAATGTGATACTCGCTGCGCACACGGAAAAAAAAGATGCAACACTTTACGAAGCTGAAAATTTCTCACAAGTAGATGACACAGACAAGTTTGAGATTGTAGTAGATGCGTATGAATTTCTAGCTGAAAACATGATAAATTACTCGATAACATTGATGGTACCAGAAAAACGTAAGAAAAGCGAACTAGATGCTGAATTCGAGAGTGACATAGGTGCTGTATTGAGCTGCGCAATATTAGACGCGATAGGTGGCACATATACACTACGCGAAGGTTATTTGATGTTAAATATGACATTTGTCGCAGACAAAGCTATACCATATAATACGATGAAATTCATACAACAGAAACACGTACTGTTAATTAGCGGCGATGACAAGAAGACAACAAAGGAATGGACAACAGAACTTGACGCATTACACGTCAAATATACCATCGCTCATTCGCCGTTGGAAGCACAAATACTATATACAGATATGTTTTTCGACATATACATATCTGATGATTGGAATCGCGGCGCGTGGCTAAAATTCGCAAATTTCAACAGAAAACTACTTTTGGACAAACTAAAGAGCTAGTCTTGGCCGAGTGATTGCAACCGCGTTATTAAATGTTTATTGGATGATGGCGACACAACTTTTTGATTGTAATTTAAGTTGTCATTCATTGATTTGATTATTTCCATTCGTATAGTTGATGCCGCGTCATTTATACTTTTTTCTGGGGACTGCGATACATAACTGGGTATTCGCTGATGCTGCTTTTCCTCAACATTAATGTGTACTGTGTTTTTATATGTTTTTTGTAGTTGTTCCATAGTGTCGTCGTATGGGATGCCTTTTGCTTTACATTGATCTTCGAGATATGTCACGGCCGCAATTGATATCTCCGGGTCGTTCATGCTGAGAACATTAAACTCGCGTTCCATTGTCATGATATATTCTTCCCTGTAATGTGGATCCGCGATTTTATTGACGCTATTCTCGAAATTGTGCAACAGCACACTGTATTTTTGTATTTGTTTCTTGCTTTGTTCGCAGATAAAACTAAAATTTAATACGTTTTTGACTTTAAAAACGACAAATGTGATAGTCGAAAGTAAGCCAGTTATATACTGTATGTCGAGATTCGGAATCGCAGTTTCTATAGCAGAAATTATTGCTGTGATGACTGTTAAAATATAGACGATCAAATTTACATATTTGTTTTTTTTCGCATTATCATCGGCCACATACCTCAGCAGAAGTTTCTTTTTTAGAATCTCGCGTATTAGTTGTTTTCCGTCCATTATATTAATAAATTATCATATGTAAAACAAAAAAATATGTAATAATTTAGGCATTAGTTATCGATGATAGCTTTGATCAATTCAGCATCTGGATCATCATTATCTGATTTGACGAATGGTTCTTCATCTGATTCATCGTCCGATGTTGTTTTCTTGTCGACTTTCGCAGGGCCATTTTTGTCGACTTTCACTGGTTCTTTCTTGTTGACTTTCGCAGGTTCCTGCTTTTGTTCATAATCATCATATTCATCGTCCGAATCATATGATTTTGTTTTCTTCGAAGCAGTTTTCGTTTCTTGCACATGCTTTACATCAGTACTTTCGTTGAATTCGCCAAATCCAATTGCTTGGCCATCTGCATACTTCTTTTCGCATGCGCTTTCATACTTTAATTCGCTATCTGGCAACGTACGCATACAATAGTAGCCATCGCTCAACGCTGTAAGTTCGTTTTTGTAAACGAGATACCAAACATTTAGTGGTGACTTGCGACCAATTCTTTGACCTCGACCCATTACTTGGCTTTCGTGCGATTTGCTGTTGATAATGTGGAAATATACCAAATCAGTCGCCATTTGCAAATTCAGCCCGCTGCAATGAGTCACAGAATTGATGATCAGTGCACATCGCGTTTTGCATTCGGCAAAGTTTTCCACTGTTGTCGCGAGTTCTTTTGGTGTTCCGCGCAAATTCCAGTATGTAATATCCTCTTCTTTCAATTTACTTTCGATCTTTTGCAGTGTCTCATCAAAATTTGAGAATACCAATACTTTTCGTGTTTTAGCTTCGGATAAATATGCAACACCCTTCATTGTGTTGGCAATTGCCAAATCAACACGCTTGCGATATTTGTCAGCTGTGCCATTGATGATTTTGATCAACATTTCATACTTTGAAAGTTTATCTTGATCACTTTCGATATTCTGTACGCCTAATTTTTCGCGTTCATATGCTCTCTTTTTTTCTGCAGCTTCTTCTTTATCTTCGACATTCTCTTCATTCAACATGTTTTGACCGGCAGATTGAATGATCATAATATCTGCAATTGTAATTTCGGCACGGCAGCATGGGCAATGGCCAGTCTGATTGTTGCCTTTGATGAAGTTTGTGATTTTCAATGCGCATTTGCCGCAAAATACTTGAAAACACTTCTTTTCAATGCCAATGAAGCTCTTTTCGTCGAATGGTTCGTTGCAGATTTGGCATTCACCATCTGAATACGATGACTTCACACGTGCTAGTTGTTTGCCGTAGCTATCTTTAATCTTCAAATTATGCACTCTAAGTTTTTCCAGAAGTGCATCTACGTTTTCGTAATGATATTCGATCATTTTGTATCGGTTGAAATCACTTTCGTCATAAATTGTGCGATTACCTTGTGGAATGTCTTTGATAGGTTTGCGCTCGTTTGCAATCTTGATATTATGCTCGATGAACATCAAATTTTGTGTTGCCTTCATATATTTATCAAAGTTGTCGGACAAAATTTTCTTATAAATTTCGTAAACACTTACGATAAGTGTACCCGCAAGTGATGCAGCCTGGCCGATGGCATCTGAGTTGATGGCCTCGCGAATTTCATCAATTTGGCGTCCAGAAAGATATCCCAAACGTTTAACAATAGCTTCATCTGGTTGGCGCAAAAGCACATATCCGTACTTAACATGTGGAATCTCCATTGAAACCTTATGTAGTGCACTGTCGCATTTAACGTTAATCGTGTTATACAGTCGCGTACTGCGTGTGACAAACGCTGGCGGATACAACACATAATTGCATTTCGATTCAAAATATGGATTCTTTTCTGCGAACTTATTGATTGTTGTTTCCGCGAGAACCGTCTTTTCGTCTTTACCCTTCAAAGTAGATGAAACAAACCACGTAAACAACGCTGGAATTTGACGTACACCAGTTTGGGTATCATGCGAATTATCGAAATCGTCAATAACAACACGCGCCCACGTAACTTCCAGCATGGAAATAAATCGGTAAATGTCAATTTGTTGCACGCTGCTGTTAATAAGCTTACTAAAATAGTCATTATTTCCAATTAAGCTTGGGTTGACTCCACACTTATTTACCATTTTATCATTTTTGACGATTACGAGATCGTAATTTTCGATAGAGCCATCATAAATTTTGTTGACAAGTTTTTCAACGCCGTAAAAGTTGGAAGCCATAAACACCTTAAAATCAGTGTATTTTTTGACTTGAAGTTCCCATTGCACAACCACACTTGGGTTAACGAAGACTAATGTCACTGGCAAAATTCGCTTATTTTTGATACGCGCAACGCCGACCACTCTACAATGGCCAACTACGGGATTAATTGTGGGCAACACTTTTGGTGTTTTCAACAGCAAAATCAACGATAAAATGTCAATTGTTTTACCAGAACCAACTGGTTCGGACAAGAATCCGGCTGAATAATACATCGATTTGTTTCCGTTCTTAATAATGCGCGTCAATTCGGTAACTACCATCGCCATAACAACTCGTTTTTGATGTTCATATAAGTCTGTTTTAAGTCCCGGAATATGGGAAATCTTCTGAAAATTTTCTGTAATTAATGTGGCTGCTTTGTTAATTTCTGCCTTATCAAGAAAACCTTGGCCATTTTCAATAAATTCTGCGAATGTTTCGAAGAAAATGTCGAGTGACGGACTGATCAAACTCTTGAGTTGAGGTGCAACGTTCATCAATTGACTCATATTAAGCTATAAAGTTAAATTTAATTTCAATTTTCGTAGCTACAATATATAGTACTGCTAGCAAAAATGGATGAAACTACTGGTGTTGCTACTGTAGATGGCACTAGTAATAACGATGTAACGACTACATTAAGTCCAAATAACGATGTTGTAGGCACTAGTAATAACGATGTTGTAGGCACTAGTAATAACGATGTTGCAATTGTACTAAACGATATACAAAGAATTGCCGAAGTAAAAGTGCAAGTATCGCTAGAAGATGAAAATATACGTAGAATGCTTACAACACCGCAAATGACGCTAGCAGAGACAAAAAAAGCGGAAGAAAAAGCAAACGAAAAAATGGTTAATAACATTAAATACATGACTCGCGCGATTGCAACATTTGTCGGCGAAGGTCAGGTCAAGACAGCAGACGTTGTACGCGTAATTGCACATGGTATGAGTGTAGCATCTAAAATGCAAATCGATAACAAATCTAAAAAAGTATGTGTTATGGCAGGAATTAAAAATTTCGTTTCTATGACGAATTGGGATGCGGAAGACAAAGATCTTGTATCCGATTCTATCGATTTGCTTGTTCCGCAAATGATTGACACAATCGCAGATGTCCACGTAAAAAAAATTGACCTCACGCAAGCTCAGCAAAAATCGTGCTGTGTCATTTTGTAACATCTACATTTTTCATGTATACTACATTTTGCTCAATATCTTGATTGGCTGCCCATTGCGCCATCTCGTCGACATACGCGTTGTAGGTAGAACACATGCGCTCATATGCGTTTGGCGATGTTGACCAATTTTTTTTATCATGTGATGGCACGTGAAATAGTATAATTTTTCGTGTGCTTGTTAGTTCTTTGTACAGTTTCCACATCGATGTGGTAAGTTGAGGATTTGCTTTTGTTGCAAAGTCGATATTATTTTGCTGCCACGACGGCATAAAATTAGTAAACATGTTGATCCAAAATTCTGAGTCAGTGTTAATTTGCGCAACTTCCCATTTTTTGCCAACCAAAAAATTCATAGCGTAGTAAATTGCATAACCTTCGGCAACAATATTGGTTGCGCCATTCGGCAATTTACTGTAGAATAGTATGGATTTTTTTGTTTCTTCGTCGGTTATGAATGTCGCATATGCCGCTTTTGATGATTTTGTACCATTGCCAGAACAACAACCATCCGTAAAAATTGTAAAATCAGCTGTTTTTTCATTTGCTGTTTTTTCATTTGCTGTTTTTTCATTTGCTGTTTTTTCATTTGCTGTTTTTT